>Ga0209227_1000690_pt1 | contig 28383 bp, 23 predicted proteins | sample YNPBryantNP2012_FD_185815 | JGI IMG/M metagenome (GOLD analysis project Ga0209227, IMG submission 185815) | Anoxygenic and chlorotrophic microbial mat microbial communities from Yellowstone National Park, USA - YNP Bryant NP 2012 (SPAdes)... ...
ACAGGGGTAGGTTTTTTGGCAAGCCCCGGCATGCCATCTTCCGTTTCAGCCATCAGGACGCCCCAACTCCCCCTTCTCCCCTTGTGGGAGAAGGGGGGCGGGGGGATGAGGGGCAAAGGCGCGCGGGAATGCAGAACGTCGCTCATCTCTCCCAAAAACTCTACACTTGAGAGGAAGGGGGTTGGGGGGGATGAGGGGCAAAAGCGCACGGGAATGCAGCAAACCGCGCATCTCTCCCAGGAACTCTACACCTGAGAGGGGTAGGGATCAGGGGTAAGGGTTCCGACGTTGTGATTTCGGGGGCATCCATCCCCATCAAATCGTCGGCATGACCCGCAGTTCGATCATATCCTCAACCGGTGACGACTCGCGTTCCGCCATTTTCGTCAGGCGAACTTTTTCCGCATGCATCGCAGTGAGCCACCGGTGCAGACTGCTCAACGCCTCCTGGTCATCGGGTTGATCGAGCAGACGCGCCAGGTCTTGCAGCGTGCGTTTGTTCATGCGTAGCAGCACGGTATTGAGACGCGCCGTTGTTTCTTCGTCGAGATCGCTCCACAGGGTGTAGAGCGCAATCAGCGCTTCGGTGCGGCGCGCAAAGAGCGCGCGCTGTTCGGCGCTGCCAGAGTAGTACGGCGGGCAGATGGGCAGCGTGTCGTCGTTCAGCGCAGCGTGCAGGAAGCCCGGATAGTCCGCCTGGCTATCGTCATACGCAGCGCGCATATCGCGGAGTTGTTGATCGATCTCCGAGAGGAGCACCACGAGGCGCACCCAGCGATGATCGTCGAATTTGAATCCGCCGCGTCGCCTGGCTGCCGCCTCCGGTTCCTGCGGCAACAGTGCGCGCCCGGCAAGTTGCCCCTTACGCACAATCGCCGCGATGGTCTGGCGTGGCATGCGCAGGTTGAGACCGCCTTCATCAGGTTTCAGCCGCACGCGCACCACGCGCTCGTTGTAACCCGGCAGCCGCGCCTGCGCCGTATCGCGGTAGTTCTGCGCTGTGCCGAAGATCGACCAGAAGAACGCCGGAAGGCTGCCGATTGTACGCCATTCGACATAATCATCGCCCGGTCCGGCAGGCGGCAGGTACACCTCACCTTGCGGATCGCTGAACGGTGTAGCGAAGCGCATTTGTGGAAGCGGTGTGGGCGCGGCAGCACGAAAGTCGGTGCGCCCAAGATGCGCCTGTTTGACAATAACGTCGGGTTGTACTGGTTCTCCTGCAGCTTCCGCAGCATCGCCGGCGAGGAGGGTCTGGAGAAACTGTTCGTTGTCGGCTTCATCGGCAGGGAGTTGCACCAGGTTGATGCCAAATGTCGGATGGGTCGGCAGCCAGCGGTCGAAGAAATGGATCGGGAAGTTGCTGGCAATGCCGCCATCGCTGAACATGTGACGCTGGATATGCCTGGCGTGGAGCGTCCGTCCAGCGCTCAATTCGCGCTGACCGGCGACGCTGATGGTGTAGAGCGGCACGGCGGCGATCAGGAGCGGGAAACTCAGGCTCATGCGCGCTCCCACAACGACCGGCAGGTCACGCCACGCGGGGAGCGGCAGCAACGTTTGCGAAGCGCCCCGCGCATCGGCAATGTGGTATGCGGCGCCAGCGCTGTGTATGCATAGATGTTCGACAACAACCTCGGGAAACAGGTGTGCCCACTCGTTCGGATCGAAGAGAAATCGCCCCAGGTCTTTCGGTAGCACATATGGCATATGCTCACTCAGGTTGCTGGTCATCGTGCGCAGCGTAATGCCTTTCCCTTCCAGATCGCCGAACGTCAACGGCGGCTGGCGCGCGTCGCGCCCTGCCAGCCCGTTGATGACCGCATGGAGCCAGTCGGTCAGCGCAGGAGGTCTGCCGCGCCCCTGATCGTCCCCCTGCGTCGGCGGCCATCCCGCCGGTGATGCGCCTGCAGCGTGACCGCTGCACAGCCCGAACAGGTTGCGCGGCAATTCGTACACTGCCAGCCAGACAAGATGCCCTGCACCTGCCAGGATGCCGCCAATCGCGCCGATCAGCACCGCAAGCGCTGCCCATCCGACGATGTGTATCGGAGAAGTGAAACCATCGTCGGGCGTTAAGATCAGGATCTGGAGGGCAAGAACGATCAACGCAACCGTCACGCCGACCCCCAGCGTCACCTGCGGATGATGGCGTATCAGCACTCGTGCGCTGCGAAGAAGCAGCGTCAGGGCGCGCCAGACGAAGCGCATTCCAATCACAGGAATGCGGAGTGCGCCTGCGCCGGGCGCCTGCGTTGATGGACGCCCTGGAGTCTGGGATTGCGTTCTGGACGCGATAGTCAGGTCGAGCAGGACGTTGAACAGGGGTTTCATGTGGGGCAGCGGTTGAAACAGCCCGGGAATATGATCCTCGCGTTCGCCAGGCCAGACGCGCAACCGGTCAAGCCGCAGAAAACTGCTGCGATACCCGGCGTATGGCACATCGCGTCCATACTCTGCGGCGGCAGCGGCGGCAGCGGCAATCGCGCCAGCCGATGTGCCGCCGACGTTGACAAACCGGTAGCGCGTGGCAATCTCGATGATTGCGGGGGGGTATACGATACCGCTGGTGATCCCGCCTTTCATCACCAGGTCGCAGCGATGCAGATCGTCCTTGATGAAATCGGCGTCGGTGTAGACCGGAGTGCTGTCATGGCTCATACCGGTTTCCCTTCGTTCAGGTATGCGACATTCGTGACAGGGTGCGTCGAAGCAGTCTACCACAATCTGGTACAATGTTCAGTATGTTGAATGAACTGTTTTTGATCCGACATGCCGCGCCGGATCGCACAACCGGATTACCCTACACGGTGATGCCAGGCCCGCCATTGACGCTGCGCGGCGAGGAAGAGGCGGTGCAGGCAGGGCACTGGCTGCGCGATCGTGGCATCGAACGTCTGCTTTCGTCGCCGTTTACCCGCACTGTTGCGACGGCAACGGTGATCGGGCAACTGATCGGAATGACGCCGACCGTTATCGAGGCGCTGCGTGAAGTTGCACCGGGTGAGCAGCATTCAGAAGTGCGCGCCCGGATCGCCGATCTCCTCAATCAACTCGACGACACGCCGTTGCAGCGTGTGGCGCTTGTAACCCATGGCGGCTGCATCCTGGCTGCACTGCAATACACAACCGGTGACCGTATCGATCTGAGCGGGCATCGGTACGATAACGGCAACCACGCCCCGACCGCCGGAATCTGGCATGGCGTGCGCACCGATCAGGGGTGGCGCTGGTCGCTCGCGTTCCGCCCGGATATGGCGGTGGAGAGTTGAAGGTTGCGCGTTGAGGGTTGCACGTTGAAGGTTGCGCGTTGAAGGTTGCGCGTTGAGGGTTGCGCGTTGAGGGTTGCACGTTGAAGGTTGCGCGTTGAGGGTTGCACGTTGAGGGCTGCACGTTGAAGGTTGCGCGTTGAAGGTTGCGCGTTGAAGGCAGAAGGTGATCTCCCACCCCTATAGCGAAATGCAAAATGATTGAGCCACGCGCGTGCCGGGTGCGCGGGCGTCTCACCTGGTCCCAAAGATTGAGCCACGCGCGTGCCGGGTGCGCGGGCGTCTCGCCTGCATGATCGTATGAGGCGCGTAATTCCGGCGGTCAACTGTTTTGCACGTCGCTGGAACCCCTGGTCCCTCAGTTCCCATTCTTGTCACTCCTCTGGTATTGTCGTACAATACGACATACAATAGTAAAATCATCTGTACAAGGCAATAATGCTTCCATTGCCCGGACTTCCGAGAAAGCAGCGTATTCGTAACGTTCTTCAGAAGAAATGCATCACGACCTCTGGCATGATGCACTGCTCGACAGCATATCGAACATTTGTATGAAAGACACGCTCTGCACTCGCCCCTGCCCGGCAGTCGCTGCCATGCGCAGCGATTTCAACTCCCTGCGCGATCACCTTGCCGCCGGGCATCGCTGTGTCGATGCCTGGCTGGCGCTGGCAGACCTGGTGACCGTTCCGGCGCACCGTCTCGATTGCCTGGCGCGCGCCAGCGCCCTGGCGCCCGACGATATCGAACTGGAAATTGCTTACCTGGAACAGCGCCTGATTGTCGATCCGGGTGATACCGAAGCCTCCGGTGCGCTGCGCGCCGCGCGTGCGCGGCGGGTGTTGATGGGGCACAAGCCGCGTATCTTCAAACAGATGGACGCCTCGCCAACCCTGGGATCAATCCTGGTGCAGATGGGGGCGATCACGCAACAGGAACTGGAATGGTTGCTCGAAGAACAGGCGGCAATCCGCCGTCGCGGTGAACAGATGATGTTCGGTGATGTCGCCATTGCACGCGGCAAGGTAACCCCGGAAACGCTGGCGCGCGCCCTGATGGTGCAGATTCAGCAGCGGATCGGGAATGATGCCGCGCCCCGCGCCCTTGGCGAATACCTGATCGCCAGCGGTCTGTCGCCAGAGCGTCTCGAACAGGCGCTAACCGAGCAGATCTACCTCCGGCGGGTTGGTCGACGTGAGACGCTCGGCGAAATCCTGATCCGGCGACGATGGATTACGCGCGATCAGCTGGAACGTGCGCTGGCGCAGCAGCAGCATGATGCGCTGTCGCTGTTCCGTTGAAGGCGCAACGTGCTCGCAGCGGGCACCCGCTGCATGTCAGGCAGTGGGTTGCACACTTGCGCGGGTCGGCGAACGTGCGTCGCGCGCCGGGCTGGTTGCAGCGCGGGTGACGCGCCAGGCAGTGGTGAACGCAGGCTTCGATGATCAACGCGTGGAACTGGGCGAAAAAGAAGGTGCTGCTGCCGTTCGCCTCAATTGTCCGGTGTACATGGAAGTTCTCTCGAACGGTGATCGAAACCTCGGGCAGGAGCGGAATCAGTGCGTGCTCGACCAGATGCTGGACTGTATCGTATGGTGCACGCAGGAAGTCGAACCCTGGCGCCAGATCAAGGCGCGCAAACAGGCGTCGCGCATACGCATCCACCACGAACAGCGACCATCCGCCGCCGTAGAGCATGATCGTATCCGCCGTTTCGCGCCCGATGCGCGGCAACGCCAGCAGGCGGTTGCGCACGGTCATACGGTCGCCGGTGAGCAATCGTGACGTGTCACCGTCGTACTCCTGCACAATCTCACGACAGATGGCGTGCAGCCCTGTGGCTTTCTGGGCGTGGAAGGCGCAGGGACGGATCAGCGCGGCAAGCGAGTCGGTCGTGACCGTCGCAAGACCCTCCGGCGACATCAACCCGGCGTCGCGCAACCGAATGATTGCCGTCTCGACCGTTTCCCAGCGCGTTTGCTGCACCAGCACCGCGCCAACCAGCACCTCGAACGGCGGATCATCGGTGATGATGGGCCACCAGTGCGGTTCGTGACCAAAGTGTTCGTCGAGGGCGGCAAAGCACGCCAGCAACCGTTCCCCCAACGTGCGATAGTCAGTCACACCAGCTCCAGCGCGAAATCGACCTCGAACAGACGATTCCAGGGTAAACGGGTGCTGCCGGGTGTCACGCGCCAGCGACCGGCAAAGCCGGGAAGTGCGCCAATACGCGCATTCAGGTGGGTTTCGATCCAGCGACAGATCGCACCGATCGTTGTATCGTCCGGCTCATGTGTTCCTGCCATCCGTTCGAGCATAGCGCGCGCAGCGCGCCGCACCACATGCTGATACCCCCAGTCTTCGACAAAACGGTGGAGCAGAAAGCGGAGATGGGCGATCTGCTGCACCGGCGTCGTCGCCAGCAGCGCCGCGCATCCCTGTGCCAGCGCCGTGCCGATCGTATTCCCGGCGGTATTCCAGGCGCCGAACCCCGCCAGTTTGAGGAGATCGACCTTCTCGATCAGCAACTCCATCAACACCGGATCGGCGCCATTCGGGTAGGCGACATCCGCCACAATCACTTTTTGACCATGTTCCTGAAGTTCATGGACGCGATCCACCAGCGCGTCGAGATGCTCATAGCGCTCATCGCGTTCTTCGGCGGCAAACGTCTCGTCCCACTCGGTGCGACGCGGCGACGGCGTGTTGACCGCCAGCCATAGATCAGGTTCGCTATCGCCGGTTGCGAGCGTCCCGCCGATAGCCTGGATCTGCCGTTCGACCGTCAAACGGACAGGACCATCTTCATACGGCGCGACGATCTCTTCGCCGCCGGGGATGGCGTACAGCGGCGCAATCCGTGGCACGCGCCTGGCATGCTGATTGATGACCCGCGCCAGCAGCGCACATCCCACTTCATCGGCGCCGGGATACATCAGGAGCGTTCCCGGTGGTTGCGGCGCCTGATCCTGCCCATCCGTCAGCGGGTGATCCTTGCCGAACGTCAGCAGTTCCGCCCAACTCGCCAGCCATCGTTTTTCGCGCGATCCAAGCCCGAACGGACTGGTATCGTCGGAACTGAGGACCAGCAGATTGATCGCGCCCGAGTCGAGCAGATGGAGCGACGCAAGGTTGACGATGTGGTTGCGCAACCGGCGACGCAGCATATCACGCAGAACTTCGGGAGGGATTTCGTCGCGGAGTGCAGCAATCTCGTTGAGCAGCGGCTCACCCTGCGCAGCGCGGTCGAGCAACTGCGATAGACGGTAGAGGCGTGTGCCGTAGGTTTCCCAGTAGAGCGGCTCTTCGGTGCAGGCATTGGCATTGGAAATACGGGTGATAACATTGAACGCCAGGATCGGCAGGTCGGGCAGTTCCGCCCTGATCGCCCGCAAGACATCCAGGCGGCTCACCACAGCGCCGGGTGAATCGTCAGAGATACGCGATGCAATCAGCCCCCCGAACGCCAGCATCTCGACATCGACAATCAGCGCATCCAGTGCTGGCGCAATAGCATGCAACCAGGCGACAAGATCGTTGCAGCGCGCCGGTTCGCGCAGATGGCTGAGCAGATCATCCGGCGGCAGCGCCAGTTCGATCCCGGCGATTGCCGCAATCATCGCCGGATACCGGGTATTGACCGGCCGCTCATCGAGCGGAAGCAGACCAACCCTCATGGTGACAGTATCTCCCCTGATGATGAATGCATAATAAGAAACCGCACGATGAGCGCCATCATGCGGCTTCGGAACACATCGGCGCGCAGTGGTGCGCTACTTGGTTTCGCGGTAGATTACGTGCCGACGCAGGGTTGGATCGTAGCGGCGCAGTTCGAGCCGGTTGGGATCGTTCTTGCGGTTCTTTGTTGTTGTGTACGTATGTGCGCTTTCGGTGCTGCGCAGTTTGATGATGATCCGATTCCCTTTTTTGCTTGCCATGGTTTATCACTGCCTCAAATGTCATCTGCTATCGTATAACGCTATGAGTATTGTAGCAGTAAGCGTCGGTCCTGGCAAGCAACTGATTGACAGCATTGGTTTATACCGCGTATAATTCTCCTATCCCCCGCTCGCGCTCCGAAAAAATCGGACATAGCTGTTCACCAAAGGAGGGACTCAATGCTGAATCTCGCCATCTTGCTGGAGGAGAGCGCTCGCCGCACGCCTGGAAAGACCGCCGTCATCCTCGACAGCATCCGCCTGAACTATGCCGAACTGAACGGCGCCGCCTGCAAAATCGCCAATGGTTTGACGAAACTCGGTGTTCGTCCTGGCGACAAGGTTGCGATTATGCTCCCCAACACGCCGCACTTCGTCATGTGCTACTACGGCATCCTGAAGGCAGGAGCGACCGTCGTGCCGCTGAATGTGCTGTTCAAGCGCCACGAGGTCGAGTATCATCTGGAGGATAGCGATTCAGTGGCGCTGATTGTCTGGGAAGGTTTTCTCGACGAAGCGGCGTATGGTTTTCGCATGGCGGAAACCTGTCGTCATCTGATCGTTGCGCAGGCGCCTGGTTCAACTGCAACCCTCCCGGATGGCGCGATTCCGCTCGGCAGCATCCTTGCCGAAAATCCGCACGTCTTCGACACCATCCAGATGATGCCGGACGACACGGCGGTCATTCTGTACACCAGCGGCACCACCGGCCGCCCAAAAGGCGCCGAACTGACCCACGCCAACATGTTCCTCAATGCGACGATCTGCGCCGATAAGTTGCTCGACATTTCATCTGATTCGGTTGGTCTGGCAGTGTTGCCGTTGTTCCACAGTTTCGGGCAGACGTGTGTGATGAACACGCTGCTCTATCTTGGCGGAACGATCACCATGCTGCCGCGCTTCGAGCCGCAGAAGGCGCTGGAGGTGATGGCGCGCGACCGGGTGACCTATTTTGCTGGCGTGCCGACAATGTACTTCTACCTGCTCAATTTCCCGACTGCGGATCAGTACGACCTGTCGGCGCTCAGGTTCTGTGTGTCGGGTGGCGCAGCGATGCCGGTGGAGGTGATGCACGCCTTCAACCGCAAATACAACGTCACCATTCTCGAAGGGTATGGTCTCTCCGAAACCTCGCCGGTCGCGTCGTTCAATCATCTCGACCGGGAGCCGAAGCCTGGTTCGATCGGCATCCCGATCTGGGGTGTCGAGATGCGCGTGGTGGACGGCGAAGGGCGTGAGGTTCCCAACGGCGAGTTGGGGGAGATCGTCATTCGCGGTCATAATGTGATGAAAGGGTACTACAAGCGCCCCGACGCCACTGCCGACGCAATCCGCAACGGCTGGTTCTACAGCGGCGACATTGCGTACCGCGACGATGACGGGTTCTTCTTTATCAAAGACCGCGTGAAAGACATGATCATCCGCGGCGGCTTCAATGTCTATCCGCGTGAGATCGAAGAGGTGCTCTACGGGCATCCCGCTATCGCCGAAGCGGCGGTGATCGGCGTGCCCGATCCAGCGCTCGGCGAAGAGGTGAAGGCAGTGGTGGCGTTCAAACCGGGGCAAACCGCCACCGAGGCTGAGATCATCGAATACTGCAAAGAGCGTCTGGCAGCCTACAAGTATCCGCGCTTCGTCGAAATCCGCGATACGCTGCCCAAGACGGCAACCGGGAAGATCCTCAAACGCGAACTTCGCCAGGTTGATGCTGGTGTACGTCAGATGGAAGCGACCGCCAGCGCATAATCCCCGGCGCGGAACGCTCGACGCAGGAGCAACCGGCGTCGAGCGTTCTATACTGCCGACCTGCTTATGCTGCAACCACGCCAGCGTGTCGCGCCAGCGCCTGGCGCAGCACGGGGTATGGCTGCGCCCCGATCAGACGCTCGACCACACGCCCCCCTTTGAAGATGTAAAGCGCAGGGATGCTGCTGATGCCAAAGCGCTGCGCCGTGCGCGGGTTGTCGTCCACATTCAATTTGGCCACCACTGCGCGCCCGGCGAATTCCTGCGCCAGCCGCTCGACCGCCGGCGCGACGGCGCGACATGGACCGCACCACGGCGCCCAGAAATCGACAAGCACCGGTTGATCGCTGTGTGCAACGATCTGATCGAACGTGGCATCACTGAGCGTCACCGGCGTTGCGCTGACGCCGCGTTCCCCCGCTTCCTGTCGTGTGGCGTGCGGATCGGAGGTCGGATAGACAACCGGTCGCTTCAGTGGCGTGCCTGGACCGGTGGGCAATGGCGGTTGTGTCCCTCCCTCCGCCAGATACGTCAACCACGCCCGCAAGGACTCTTCCGTTACAGCGCCGGTTGTTTGCGCTACCGGCGCGCCGTTTTTAACAAAGACCAGCCCCGGAAGGGCAGTGATAGCGTACTTCCGCACCAGCGCCGGATTATCATCGGCATCCACTCGCGCCAGCAGGACGCGCCCCGCAAACAGTTTCGCCAGGCGCTCGATCACCCCATCGAGTTGCTGACAGGTCGGACAACCGTGGCGGTCAAATATCAATACCACCGGCAAACCGGCGCGCAGCACGCGGTCGATGCTTTGCTCACTCGTGCGAACAGGTGTTGCAAATGCCATTGTCATCTTCTCCCGATCATCGTCGTTGTTTGCGCCCAACGCTGGCATAACTATACGCCGATCATGTTGGTTCTACGGTAGCAGTGTGTTAGAGGAATGCTAACGTCATATTATAGCGGTTCTCAGATACGTTGACCCCTGTCTGGGACTGCCGTGTCGCGCGAGGCGCCCGCTGCCCGCTGAGTGTAGACCGAAATTTACAGCATTTCTCAGATACATTGACCATTATTCCTATCCGCCGTGTCGCGCGAGGCGCCCGCTGCCCGCTGAGTGTAGACCGAAATTCATTTCGGTCGCCTTGTGGGGAGTGCGATTCCGGGAGTGTTCAACCTCGTCCACCAGGTTCAACCTCTGTGAGAACTGCTATATTTCGGTCATCGCGTGGGACGCACAATAGTAATTGCGGTCGTCCGAGGAGTGTTCAACCTTGTCCACCAGGTTCAACCTCTACGAGAACCGCTATAAGCGCAGGTGTACGTCATTGTGTGCGGATGGGAATATGCTGTTCCGCGGGAGAAAATTTACGGTGTGCTCTGTAACTGAAAGACCGCGCCGTGCATCATATGGGCGGAACGGGAGGGAGACAATATGTTCTGGCGCAGGACATCGGCGGTGCGCGCATCAAACGTCACCGCACCATCGGAACAAGAGTTGCAGCATCTGCACGAGCAGGCCATCAATCGGCGGTATGATTTGCGCGTCTGTAATCCGGCGCACGGCGGCTTTTACGCATATATGGCGCGCTACAAAGACGCCGCGAACGATGCTGACGCCCTCGATCATCTGGCGGAGGAGATCGTCGCGCGCCAGGCGCGTCTGACCCACGATCCGGGACTATACGAGTCGTTCGGGCGCCTGGCGGAACTTGCACGCTGGCGCGCCCGAATGTTGCGCTCCGGTCATTCGTGATCTGGTGCTCTAGCCGCCCATCAGCGTCGCGCGGAGCAGCGCCATGCCCGCCAGGAACGTGCTGGTCGCCAGGAGTGCGAACGTCGCCGGGCGCGCCAGTTGCGTCACGCGCGTGATCGTTCCATCGTAGTTCATCACCGCCGCGATTGCGGTCACTGCTGTCACAAACAGCGTCCCCGCAACGCCGATCAGGTCGAGCAGCGCGAGGGGCCACGCCAGCAATCCGACATCGAGTAGAATGGCAGTCAGGATCGCGGTATTGATCAGGGCGATCATGCCCAACTCGCGCCATTGCCCCAGCACCGGCAGGTTCACCGCCACATCGCGGCGCAGTGAGCGGTTGAAGAGAAGCGTCAACGCCACTGCCAGCCCCACACCAGCGCCCATGCCGGTTGCCGCGCGCAGATCGTTGCGCGGTTCGTACCACGGCGTCATCCCGATCTCATTGATCGTCGAATTGATGCCATCGACCGCCATGAGCGCCACGAGTCCGATCAGCGACGCCAGGATATGCCAGGGCGGGAGCGCGCCGGCGCGTGTTCGTCCGCGTAGCCGGATGACCCCCAGTGTTGCCAGGACGCTGAGATACATCCCCGTATCGCGCGCGCAGAGCGGCAGCTGGATTCCGCCAACAAACAGATTGTGCTGCTGAGCGCAGACGCCGCTGAGGATCAGGATCAACTTACGCTCCAGCGTCGATGCGGGAACGAAGAAGATCGCCGTAATCAGCGTGATCAGGGTGATGAGAAAGAACGTTCGCCAGCGATGATCCTCTTCGGCGCGCTGCATCCGTATTGCTTCGGAGCGAGCGGCAAGCGTGGCATGCACCTCTGCAATGACCCGTTCGGTGACCGGATCGCTGGATGATGGCTGATGTTCCTGCATAGTCCCCCCATCTGGTCCAGCGATAGTATACCGCGCTTTGTGTTTTATACGGATCGCTTTACACTTCAAAAATATGCAATGCGATAGCATAGAGCAGATTCGCGTATTCCTATTGCACATGTGCCATGCATCGCGTATAATCATTCAAGGTGTGAAGCCTATAACGTTGCGGGTGATGATCCGAAATCATGTCTGCACAACCGTCTCACCAGCCCGGTTCAACGCAACAGGAAAACGAAACGCTGCTCGAAACGCTGATCAGCACGCCGCTTGCGCCAACCAAAGCATGGCAAAAGCCGATTGTGCTGCGCTCTCTCGACGAGCATCGTCGTTATGCGCTCAAAGGGTATCGCCTGCGCACGTGGCTCGATCACTGGCTCCATCACGCGGAACGTCTGTTCGGTATTGCAACGCTGTTGATCTTTATTGCCTGGGCAGTGGACGGACCGATACGCGACTGGTGGTACGCGCAGCAGGCGGTGCGGCATGCCGCACCGGTGCAGGCCGCACCGCACGCAACAGCAGTCGTGCGTATATCGGCGCCAACTGCGCCTGACCAGGTTGTTCCCGCGAGCGTGCCACTCCCATTCACAACACCGGACATGCAGCAACCGCTGATATCGGAAGGGTTTCTTGCACCGCGTTCGATCATCAGCGCATCGGAGGAGGATCAGCGCACATCGCTGCCCCATCGCCTGATTATTCCAGACCTTGCTCTCGATACGCCGGTTGTTGAGGTATTCGTTGTTGATGGCGCATGGCAGGTCGCCGACTATGCCGCCGGGTACTTGCATGGCACAGGGTTACCGGGCGATCCCGGCAACATGGCGCTGGCGGGTCATGCCGGTCTGCGCGGGGCAGTGTTCCGCGACCTGGGGCGCCTGCGCGCAGGAGCGGATATATTTGTCGATGCCGGTTCGTGGCGGTATCAGTACCGGGTTCGTGATATGCGAAACGTCTGGCCCACGGAAGTCAATGTGCTCGATCCAACGCTAACGCCGACACTTACCCTGATCACCTGCACCAATTGGGATACGCAGCGATTGATCGTCATCGGTGATCTGGTGGGGGCGCAGCCGCTGACAGGCGATTAGCGCAGCGCCTGGATCGCAAGGAGGAACGTTTCTATGCAGCGTCTTTCGGGTCGTCATCGTCCACCCCGCTCCGGGCGCGGGCGCACGCCGGCGCGCTGGACATTCTACGAACTGGCGTTGATTGCACTGAGTATCGCGCTGATTGTCTTCCCGCTGTATGCGGAAGTGTATCGCTGGGTGTATCCCGCCTTCGTTCCGGCTGCTCCACGCGCACAGGAAGAGCCGACGGGGGGCGCCACGCCTGCTTCGGCTGAAAGCGCCACCGAGGCGCCGACCGAAGCGCCGACCGAAGCGCCGACCGGGGCGCCCGCAAATGAACAGAACGAAACGCCGCAGGCCGAGCCGCAGGCGCGCGCTACGGAGACGCCTGAACCAAGCCCGACGGCTGGCCCAAGTCCGACAAGCAGCCCAACGTCGGTGAACACGCCGACCAACACACCCACTCCGACGAGCGCGGGAGGGGCGACTGCAACGCCGACCAACACACCCACTCCGACGAGCGCGGGAGGGGCGACTGCAACGCCGACCGATACGACACCCACTCCGACAAGCGCAGGAGGAGCGACTGCGACGCTTATCCCGACACTCTCACCGACCAGGACGCCAACCCCATCGTCAACGCCCGGTCCAAGTCCGACGCCGGTGCTGGATGTGCCGCCGTTGACCCTCTCGAAGTCTGCGTCGGTGCAGTTCGCTTCACCGGGTCAGGAATTCACCTATTCGCTGGCAGTCGGCACGAATTCATCGGTTCCAATCCAGATCGAGGTGCGCGACCCGATCAACGCGCAACTTGAGGTGATCGGAACAAGCGCCTCGAACGGTTCGTGCCAGGTGAGCGGCAATACGGTGGTGTGCAACGTTACTGCAGTTGTCAATCAACCAGTGTCGATCAACATCAACGTCCGTGTGCGTCCTTCCGTGCAGTCGGAGGTGACTATTACCAATCAGGCGGCTGCCCAGGATGCCCGCAGTTTTACCGCAGCCTCGGATCCGGTGGTCGTGCGTATTGCGGGAGGCGGCGTTGTACCGCCAACCCCATCGCCAGACCCCAACCGACCCACCTCGCCGCCAGTGACGCCGGTTCCTCAATCACCAACGCCGCCATCAACGTCGCCGCAACCGCCGCAACCGCCGCAACCGCCAGCGCCTCCTGGTGATGGCGGGGGCGCACCGCCTGAAGGCGCTCCTCCACTGCCACCGCCAGTTGATCTGGTGCTCCCGCCAACCCCCGCGCCAGTCGCGCCTGCCACGCCGGTGGCGCAACAACCGCGTCCAACCCGCCCCCGCGGTACCGCTGTTCCCCGTACTGCGACACCCGCTGCATCACCGACGATCATTGCAGCAACCGATGCCGTCTTCTTCCGTATGGCGAGTAACTGGGGCAGCGCCTTCCCTGGCGATGCGGTAACCTACGTGATCGCCGTCCGTAACACGCATCCCACCCAGGCGTTACGTGACCTTGCGCTGCGTAGCGTCTTTCCGGCGAACCTGGAGATTACTGGACTCTCCTCCGGACCGATTGATCGCAACCTTCCAGGCGCATTTACGCCGGGTGATCCATCCCGTGCCGGTAACCGCGTTTCGCTCGGTGTCGCCGAATTGCCTGCGGGTCAGGGGTTCGAGGTCATCGTCCAGACCAGGATCAAACCAACAGTTCCTGCCGGAACACGGATTGTGGCGCAGGCGGAGTTGACCTTCGCCGGTCTCGTCATCCCGCTCTATTCTAATATCGTGACCGTTGATGTGGTCAATGCGGCGCAGGCGCAGGTGTTGCCAACGAATACTGCTACAGTTGCGCCAACCGCCACGACTGCGCCAACTGCGACGCCGACCGTCACCACCGAACCGACCCAACCGCCAGCGACGGAAGCGCCGACGGTGGTTGTCGAAGCGGCGCAGCCGGTGGCTGTCGCCCCAACCACAACCCCCGGCGCTGCAGGAAGCGCGACCGGTGCGGCGCCAGCAGCGCCATTGCCAGCAACCAGTACAGGCGTGCCACTGACGGGGTTTGCGTTACTCGGCGCGACCTTGCTGGCGCGGACATGGCGCCTCCACCGCGCCCGGTCTCGTATCTGAGAAGCCCGGTACGTGTCCAACGTCGTGACGCCAGACAGGTGCAGGATCTGCCTGCACCTGCCTTTGATTTTGTGCGCACCCTTTTGAAGTTTGCCAGCATCCACGTTGCGTTCAGCGCGTATCATGAACGCTGTGGGTATCACTTCGAATACAGGAGAAAGCATGTGTGGCTGATTGTTGGGCTTGGCAACCCTGGCGAAACCTATGCCCGGACGCGCCACAACATCGGGTTCCGCGTCGTTGCGGAACTGGCGCAGCGACACCGGCTCGGATTCACACACAAACGCGCAAATGCACAGATCGCTGAAGGGATCATTGCCGGGCAGCGGGTGGCGCTTGCACTTCCACAGACCTATATGAACCTCAGCGGGCAGGCGGTTGTCGGATTGCGCCAGTGGTACAAGATCGACCCGGCGACAGAGTTGCTGGTTGTATATGATGACGTCGATCTGCCGTTCGGCGTCCTCCGTTTGCGTGAACGCGGCAGCGCAGGGACGCACAACGGCATGCGCTCGATTACCGCCCTGCTCGGTTCACAGATCTTCCCTCGATTGCGGATTGGCATTGATCGTCCGCCGCCTGCGTGGGATCTGGCAGACTATGTGCTGGGACGTTTCACTCCGGAACAGGAAGCGCAGTTGCCAGACATCATTCAAAAAGCGGCAGATGCACTGGATCTGGTGGTGCGTGAAGGGATGGTTGTGGCGATGAACCGGATCAACGCGCCGCCGCCGAAGCCGGATCGTGAGCAAAAGCGCCCGTCCGAAGCGCCGGATCCATCGTCCGATACGAACACGAGCGCTGCATCTGATGGATAAACTTCTGGTTGTGAAATTGATCGCATTCTGTTATCGAACTGTACAGACAACCGTTGTGTACTCGTTGTATATTGCTGCATGATGCTACAAAAACGCCAGCGTCGGCGCTCATGCAATGAAGCAGGTACAGCCCTATGGACACCAACGATCTGCGAACGTTTCAGTCACAACCCGAACTACGCGCTATCCTCGAAGAGCGTGCGCGCGCGCTTGCGGCACGCGATGTCACCGACACGGCAACCGGCGGCGAGGTAATGATCCGTTTCCGTCTCGGCGACGAGCGATATGCGCTGCCGGCGCGTTACGCACGCGAGGTGCAACCGCTGCGCGCATATACGCCATTGTTCCGTGCACCGCCGTTTATCGTCGGGCTGGTCAACATCCACGGGCGGTTGCTGACCTGTCTCGATCTGCGTCCACTGCTCGATCTGCCGGTCAGCCCCCCGGCGCCCGGCTCGTTCCTGATCGTGCTCCAGGGAACCGGCGGCGATGCAGTGCTGCTGGCGGACAGCATTCTGGATATGACTTCAGATACGCTTGAACTAAGCCCTGCACCCGTCACGACCGCAAACGCCGCCATCGCGTGGATCCGCGGCGTGGACCGCGATCTGTCCATCGTGATCGACCCGGTTGCACTGCTTGCCGATCCGCATCTGATCGTCGATCATCAGGCGGTTGCCTGAGATTATCGTTCGGCGCCTTCTTTCTGTCTGGAAACCGTTGTGCGTGGCATAACGGATATTCTGCTATCTCCATCGTCTGCTGAGCGAGGATGGTATGAAACTCTCGATCCGCTTCAAACTCCTCGGCGCTTCTGGACTCACACTGGCGCTCATGATTGCTCTGGGCGCGATTGCGCTCTATCAGATGGAACTGATGAATGATCGCGCCCAACACCTGAGCGAGAACATCGTGCCGGCGACACGCACCAGCAGCGATATGCGGCGTATTGTCAACCGTCACCGCAGCCTGGCAGCAGTGCGCCTCGCCGATCCCCGCCCCGAACAGGTGTCCCGCACCAATAGCGAGCGGCGTGAACTTGAGACCGAAATGGAAGCGCTGTTGCAGAAGTATGAGCCATTTATCGTAACGGATATCGAACGTGAATTGTACACGCGCATCCGCAAAAACTGGAGCGCATATATTGGTGAGATTGGAACCAGGGTCTTTGAAACCGATGATCTACAATCTGCGCTGTCCGTTTTCGTTGGGTTGAAACCATTATTCGATCAGTTGAACCAGGATACCACTGCGCTTGAACAGGAAAACAACCGTCAGGCGCTCGAAGCCACCAGTGCAGCGCAGGAGGCGTACCGCAATGCAACCATGACGATCACTGGCCTGCTGGTTGTGACGCTGGTTGTTTCTGCGGTGGTCGGCATCGTCCTGGCATCGATGATTGCGCGGAGCATCGGGCGTCTGATCGAAGCGACGAATGCTGTAGCGCAGGGCGATCTGTCGCGTGAAGTTCAGGTGTCATCGGATGATGAAATCGGAATGCTCGCCGCTGCCTACAACCAGATGGTTGCCAGTCTGCGCTCCAGTCGCGCTGCGGAGGCGGAGGCGCGCGAAGCCGAAGCGCGATTGCGTCAGGCGGAAGCCGAGAGCCGTCGGATGCTGGAAGAAACGGTCGCCGAATATCTGGCGTTCACCCGGCGCATTGCCGAGGGCGATCTCTCCCGACGCCTGGACGTGCGCCAGAATGGGGCGCTTGGGCAACTTGGCGAGGGCTTGAATGCCATGGTCGCCAGTCTGCACACCATGACGCTCCAGATTCAGCAGGCAAATGCCGCGATTGCCTCCGCCGCCGCCGAAATTCTGGCTGCAACGACGCAACAGGCGGCATCGGCGACTGAACAATCCGCTGCGATTACCCAGACATCGACGACCATCGAAGAGGTGAAGGCGATTGCGCTTCAAACGGCGCGCCAGGCGGCGCAGGTGGCGCAGGATAGCCAGACGGCGCTCCAGGTGGCGCGTCAGGGCGCAAAAGCGGTTGAAGATACGATCAACGGCATGGGGCAGATCCGTGCGCGAGTCGAGAGCATCGCTCAGACGATCCTTTCGCTGGCGGAGCAAACGCAGGCAATCAGCGCTATCACCACCACCGTCGCCGAACTGGCCGACCAGTCGAATCTGCTGGCGCTGAATGCAGCCATTGAGGCGGCGCGTGCCGGCGAGCAGGGCAAGAGTTTTGCCGTCGTGGCGCAGCACGTGCGCGATCTGGCGGAACGCTCGAAAGCGGCAACAGTCCAGGTGCGTGAAATTCTGAGCGAAATTCAGCGCGCGACCAATGCTGCCGTTATGGTGACGGAAGAAGGAACAAAAGGCGTTGAGCAGGGGGTGGGTCTGGCGACCCGCGCCGGTCAGGTGATCCATCAAATGTCGAACGAGGTTGAGAGCGGAGCGCAGGCGAATGTGCAAATGGCGGCCGCCGCCCAGCAACAAACCGCAGGCATGGATCAGATCGCTCAGGCGATGACATCCATCCAGCAGGCGACAACCCAGGCGCTCGCCAGTACGCGCCAGGCGGAACGCGCAGCGCAAGACCTGCACACGCTCGCTCAATCGTTGCAGGCGACGATTGCCAGGTATCGACTCTAGCAGGCAGGTGCGGCGGTATGGAGAACGACGATGACATCATGGCGCAGGTCTTTGCCGCCTTTTGTGAAGAGCAGGCGGAGCATCGCGCTGCAATCGCGTCGTTGTTGCTCGAAATGGAGCAGCATCCCGATCATCCCGATGATCGCGCGCTGGTCGACCAGCTTTTTCGCGCTGCGCATAGCCTGAAAGGCAGCGCCCGCGCAGCCGGTTTGCCGGGTATCGAGCAGATTGCGCACGCCATCGAGGATCTGTTTGCCGCGCTGCGGCAGCGTCGCCTGCGCGTGACGCCGGCGTTGTGCGACCCGGTGTACGCCGCGCTGGACGTGATCGGCGTTCTGGTGGATCGGGCGATTGCCCATCACCCGCCGGATGACACCCTTATCGAGACGACGGTTCACCGGTTGCGCGCCGTCCTTGCGCAACCGCCGTCGGAACAGGAGTTGGCGGAACGCACAGAAGGCGCCGCAACCCCCGGCGACGAGACGCCGGTCGTTTCCGCCGGTCTTCCTGCGACACCGACCGGCATTGGGGAGGTGACCACCGTTCGCCTTGCGATCGAGGTACTGGATACCCTGCTCAACGATGTCGGCGAACTGATGACCGGGGTGATGCGAATACGCGCTCAGGCGCGACGAATCCAGGATCTCAGCCGCATGTCGGCGCCCTGGAAACGCCTGTGGCGTCAGGTGCGCCCGCTTGTTGCACGATATCAGGCGCACAGCGATGCCTTCCACCCCGTGGTGCATCATCTGGACATCCGTCCAATCACCTATGAGCGTTCTGGCGACGGGCTTCAGCAGCGTGATCTTCAGCAACTGGCAGACGCATTGAACCGGGCGGCGGCGCTGATCGATGAGATCGATCAACAGTTGACGGCATGTGCGCGTGATCTTGCCGCCGATCAATCGATGTTGAGCGCGGTCACCGACCGGCTGCATCTCCAGATCCGGCGCGCTCGCATGCTGCCGCTGCGAACGATCTTTCAGCCGCTGCGTCTGGTTGCGCGCGATGTCAGTCGCAGCGCCGGCAAACCGGTCGATCTGTTTTTCGACGATGGGGGCGCGGAAGCCGATCGTCAGGTGCTCGACACGCTGCGTGAAGTGCTCACCCATCTCCTGCGCAATGCCATTGATCATGGCATCGAAGAAGCAACGGTGCGCCAGCACCGTGGCAAACCGGAGCGGGGGGCGGTTCGCCTGAATGCAACCGTTGACGGCGACTGGTTGACGATTGAGGTTGCCGACGATGGCGCCGGGCTGGACGATGAAGCTATCCGACGTCGGGCGCTCGAACTGGGGTTGCTGACGGCGACCGATCTGGAGCGTCTCACGCCGACCGACATTGCCAATCTCATTTTCCTGCCGGGCTTTTCGACGCGCACAACGGCCAGCCATCTGTCAGGGCGCGGGGTTGGTCTCGATATCGTCCATTCGCATATCGAGCGAATGCAGGGCCGGATTCAGGTGCACAGCGCGCCTGGTACAGGGTGTCGCTTCGTGCTGAGCGTTCCGGTTTCGTTGACCAGCGCCCACGGCTTGCTGGTGAAACTGGGGCAGCATACATGCGCCGTGCCGCTGGAGTCGATCCAGCGGATTGTGGCAGTCCAACCCGGCGATGTGCGTGTGCTTGAAGGCAGGACGGTCGTGCTGGTGGACGGTCGTCCAGTCGTGCTGGTGCATCTGGCGGATCTGATGGAAGCCGGTGATGGAATGGGATCATTCTCACGCGGCGGGGAACGCCGTCCGGCGCTGTTGCTGGGGAGCGGCAGCGAACGCCAGGTGGCGTGTCTGGTCGATGGCGTGGTGGGTGAGCAAGAACTGGTTGTGCATCGGTTGCCGTTTCCGATCCGGCGGGTGCAGTTCATTGCCGCCGCCGCCATCCTGCCCGATGGCGCAATTGCGCCGATTCTGGACACGGTTGATATTGTACGGGCGGCATCGGGGGCGCAGCGTCTGCCAGCGCCAGCGACGCCTGATGTCAATCAAGAGCGTCGCATACCACAGATCCTGGTTGTGGACGACTCGCTGACAACACGGATGCTGGAGAAGAATATTCTCGAAGCGGCTGGCTACCAGGTGCATCTGGCGACTGATGGCGTCGAAGCGCTGGATGTTTTGCAGCGTCTATCCACGAACGGTGGATGCGATCTTGTGATCAGCGATATTGATATGCCGCGACTGAACGGCTTTGAGTTGACCGAGAAATTGCGCGCTGGTGAGCGTTTCAAACACCTGCCGGTTGTGCTGGTGACATCACTCGATGCGCCGGAGCACCGCGAACGCGGGGTGACCGTCGGCGCGGATGCGTATATCGTCAAGCGCGCGTTCGATCAACAAACATTGCTGGATACCATCGCTCGTCTGATATAAGGGGGGAAGCAATGACGCCACACATTCTGATCGTTGAAGATAGCCGGACGCAGGCGTTGCGCTTTCAGCTCGAACTCCAGCGCTGCGGCGCACGCGTCGATATTGCCCGTGATGGCATCCAGGGTTGGGAGTGCGCCCGTGCATTGCGTCCCAAAGCGATCGTGCTTGACATCGATCTGCCGGGCATCGATGGATATACCCTTTGCCAGCGCCTGAAGCAGGAACCGGCGACATCTGCCGTGCCGATCATCATGCTCACGCATCGAGAAGATGCACGCAGTGCGCAGACCGGGCTGGAAGCCGGCGCCGACGATTACATTCCCAAAGACGAGTTCGCCGAACAGAATCTTATCGAGTCGCTGCGCGCTCTCGGCGTGTTGACGCAGACGTGAGGTTTCATATGACACACAGCATGGCTTCGGATACGCATCAGGTGCGTGTTGCGTCAGGGTACGATGTGGTGCTCGTGCGCCAGCATGTGCGGCAGATGGCGCGCGAAGCCGGTTTCAACCTGCCGTCGCAGGCGCGCATGACTGCTGTGGTCAGCGAAATCGCGCGCGTGGCGCTCGAACACCACTGGAATGCGCATTTTACGTTTCGCCTGTCCTGTCATCGCGGGTGGAACGTGATCGAAGTGCAGTGCTCTTCCGACAGCATCCGGCGGGACGGCAATACGCTGGCGCATCTCACACACGATGTCCAGGCGCTGGTTGGCGACAATGTGCTGACGACGAATCAGGCGTCTGGTCAACTGACCCTGCGTTTTCACACATAGCCCGACGATAAACGATGGAAACTCAGATGACAATGCAGACACTGCTGGTCTGTCGCATCGGGGTGCAGGATTATGCGTTGCCGCTCGATGCCGCGCTGCGCGTGGTGCGGTTGCCGGCGCTGACCGCCGTCCCCGACAGCCGCCCGGAAGTGTGCGGACTGATCAATCTGAACGGACGCCACCTGCCGGTGATCGATGGCTGGCGGTTGGTCGGAGAGCCGCCACACTACGACGTAACCAACCATATCGTTATTATTGGCGACGATCAGGATCACGCGACACCGGCGCTGGGTCTGCTGGTCGACGAAGTGTATGGTCTCGCGCAGCATCCGTCGTCGTCAATCCATCCATTGCGCGACAATTACGCGGGCGCTCTCTTTTGCGGCATCATCCATCTGGAACAACGATCATGCCTGGTGTTCGATGTTGCTGAACTGCGAAGGATGGTTTTGTGAACAAGGCGGCGTCGCCGATCCGCGTGCTGCTGGTGGAAGACTCGCCCGGTCAGCGCGCATTGCTGGTTGGGTTGCTCAATGCGAGCGACTCGTTCACCGTGGTTGGCGTGGCGGGGAATGGTCGTCAGGCGGTACAGGAGACCTTACGTTTACGCCCCGATGTGATCGCTATGGACATTCATCTCCCGCTGATGGATGGCTACGAGGCGACACGCGAGATTATGCAGCGCTGCCCGACGCCGATTGTCCTGATCAGCGCCAGCGCTGGCGAGAAAAAGTTGATCGACGCGCTGGCAGCCGGCGCTCTGACCGTCATTCGCAAGCCGGGAGGGCGCCACGCCGATCCTGACGAGCGCGAGACCTTTCTGAAAACATTGCGGATCATGGCGGGCGTGCGGGTCGTCACACGCTTCGCGCCGCGCGTGCCTCCGCGATTGTCAACGGGGCATGTGCAGAAGGCGCCAGCGCCGGGTGCTGCGCAGGTACTGGCGATTGCAGCATCGACCGGCGGACCGGCGGCGGTGCAGACAGTTATCAGCGGACTGGGAGCGCAGTTTCCGCTGCCTGTGTTGCTGGTGCAGCACATTGCGCGCGATTTCGTGGCGGCGCTCCAGGACTGGCTTCAGCGAACGACGCCGCTGCCGGTACGGGTTGCGACCCACGGCGAACGTCTGGCGCCTGGATGCCTGTACCTGCCGCCGGACGGCTTTCACCTGCTGGCAGGTGGGCACGGCTTTGTCGAGTTACGTCCGGCGCTTGCCGGAGACCGGTACTGCCCTTCCGCCGATCTGCTGTTCCATTCGGTAGCGCAGGCATATGGCGCGCACGCAATCGGTGTGATTCTGACCGGTATGGGAGACGATGGGGCGCGCGGTCTCAAAGAACTCCGCGACCGAGGCGCCGTCACCATCGCTCAGGACGAGGCGAGTTGCGTTGTCTACGGCATGCCGCGCAGCGCTGTCGAAGCCGGCGCGGTGGTGCAGGTGGCGGCGCTTGACGAGATCGCACCGCACATACTGACGCTGATACCTGCATGAGCACGACATTGACGAGCGATCTCTTTCGACGATTTCGTGATCTGCTGCTGACCCGCAGCGGTCTCTACTTTCCCGACCATCGGCAGAACGATCTCCATCACTGCCTGATGTCGGTTTTGCCTGCCACTGGCTGCACCTCGCTCGAAGCACTGTACACTGCTGCGGTTACCAGCGAGCGCGTGCTGCATACGATTATCGAGAGCGTCACTATCGGTGAAACCTATTTCTTTCGCAACGCCTCGCAGTTTGCTGCGCTGCGGGATCGGATCATTCCCGACCTGATAGCCCGACGGGAGGCGATCCGGTCACTGCGTTTCTGGAGCGCCGGCTGCGCCACAGGCGAAGAACCGTACTCGCTGGCGATCCTGCTGCGCGATACGCTTCCTGATTTCGACAACTGGCAGATCACCATCCTGGCAACCGATATCAATACAGGATTCCTGGAACGGGCGCGTGCGGGGGTGTACGGCGCATGGTCGTTTCGCGAGACAGACCCGGCAGTGCGTGATCGTTACTTTGAACCCGTCGAAGGCGCGCGCTGGCGGATTCGTTCGGACATCCGTCGTCAGGTGCTGTTCACGCGGCTGAACCTGGTCGAGGACGAGTATCCTGCCGTGATGAACGGCACAAGTATGCAGGATGTCATTCTGTGTCGCAATGTGCTGATCTATTTCGACGACGAGACGATTCGCACAGTTGTGCGCCGTCTCTATCGGGCGCTCACCCCCGGCGGCTGGCTGATCGTCGGGCATGCCGAGGCGCGCTCCGACTTTTTTGCCCGTTTCGAGGTGATCAACTGTCCGGGTACCGTCATCTATCGCAAGCCGCTCAACGCACCGCTCTTCGATGAGACGGCGGTTCCTCCGCTCCCGTCGGCGCGCACAACACCCATTTCCCCGCCGAGTGTCTCATTCAGCGAGGTTCCGTCATGCCTCCCTTCGCCGTCAGTTGCGTTGTCACCTGCTGAACCGGCGCCGGTGAGCGCAGCCGACGCTGATGTTCAGGCGCTCGACAATCTGACAGCTGCGCGGCGGGCAGCCGATCGCGGCGACCTGGAAGAGGCGTTACGCCTGTGTGCGACCATTATCCAGCGTGAGCCGCTGTGCGCTGAGGCGCATCTGCTCACCGGGCAGATTCTGGAGCAACAGGAGCGTTTCGATGAAGCGCTTGCCGCCTATCGGCGCGCCATCTATCTCGATCATACGCTGTACCTTGCATCGCTGGCGATGGCAGGCATCCTGCAACGCACCGGTCACACCGATGATGCGCGCCGCGCATACCGGCGGTTGCTCCGTTCACTCGCCGCGCTTCAGCCGGATGCGCCGGTTCCTTCGTTGAACGGCGCGACGGCGGCGGAACTCCAGATGTTTATTCACCATCGGATGGCGGCGTTAGGCTCGTGACGTGGAGACCATCACGGATTCAACTCCACTACCTGCGCCTTTACCAGGTACACCACCCGTTCGCCGATATTCGTCGCGCGATCCGCGACTCGCTCCAGGTAGTGCGCTGCAAACAACAGTCCTGCATCCCACGCAACGGTGAGAGGGTTCTGTGCCATCTGGCGCGTAAGCGTCGCTTCCACAAGCTCGTGCAGCCGGTCGACCTCATCATCGTCGGCGGCAAGCAGCTCAGCGGCGGCGCTGTCTTTGCTTGCGAAGGCATCGAGCGCTTTGCGGAGCATTGCAGTTGCCAGATGCGCCATACGTTCCATTTCAGCGGGAAGGGCAGGTTCTGGCGCAGGCATATCGCGCAGCGCCATCCGGGCAATCCCTTTGGCATAGTCTGCAATGCGCTCCAGCTCGCCAGCGATCTCAATGGTAACGATCAATCGACGCATATCGGAGGCAACCGGTTGCTGGGTAGCGATCAGACTCAATGCGTGCGCTTCGATGTCGCGCTCGACCTGATTGATCTCCCTATCGCGCTCAATCACGCGCTGTGCGCGTTGCATATCACGCCTGCTCAATGCCTGGAAGGACTCCTGGATCGCCTGGACGACCATGGCGCCAAGATTGTACAATTCTGCCGTCAATGTTTCCAGATCCTGATCAAAGTGGACTCGCGCTCGCATAGATCACCTCCTGAGCGCGAGGGAGTGTGTGCTGCGCTGCACCATGTGCCGCCATTGGTCCCTCGCACTATGTATCGTACACCCGGCAACGCATTGTGCGAAGAAATGCTTCGCAATTTGGTGAACAGATTCGGTGACCCGATGAACATAGTGAGCGGTCAACCGACGTGCTTTGCGTACAAGCGTATCGTGTACAATACGTTCCGGCGGATATGCGCCCCTTTCTGCGCCGTTTCTGTGATACGAGGTTCCAATGCTTTCCTATCACATGCCGCTTCCCGGTCCCTGGGAATTTCGTTTCGACGATCAATCCAATTGGACGCCGATCACCGTTCCTGGCTGCTGGGAAGATGCCGGTTTCCCGAAGGATCGCGCCGGTCCGGCGTGGTATCGCACGACATTCGTTCTTCCGCAAGAACTGGCAGGACGTCGTCTCTTCCTGCGCTTTGGCGCCGTCAGTTACCACTGCGAAGCGTTCATTGCGCACGATTCGGGCGAGATGTGCAGTATTGGCGCGCACACCGGCATGTGGGATACATTCGACCTGGCGCTTGGCGATGCAGCGGCAGCCGGTGAGTGCGTCACACTGCTGGTGCGCGTTGAAAAACCGGCAAGCCTGACGGGAGGACCGGAGTCGCCGTCGCAGCCGGGGCGCTTCCCGCTGCGCGAGACCCTCGCCGGTTTTCTGCCGTATGTCTGGGGGCATAGCCACGGTGGAATATGGCAGGAGGTTGCGCTGGTCGCTGCTGGCGGAACCCGCTTCCTCGATGCATGGGTGCGCGGTTCAGCCGATGGGTATGTCTTCGTGGAAGCAGAGCTCGACGGTCCGGCGCGGGTAATGCTGGAGTTGTACCGACCCGACGGCGGGTTCATTCTGTCTGCCGAAGAAGATGCCGTGCGTGAGGACACGCCGACTGGAGAACGCTACATGCTGCGGATGAACGGTCCTATTCCCGATCCGCGCCCCTGGTCGCCCGCCGACCCCGCGCTCTACCGCGCTGTGCTGCGCGCTGGTCACGACGACCGGGTCGAACTGCGCTTCGGGTTGCGCTCGTTCAAGGTGGACGGAACGACGCTGTGGCTCAACGACAAACCAATCTACCCGCGTATGATCCTGTCGTGGGGATGGCGCTGGGAAACATTCGCCCCCAATCCCGGCGTGGAACGGGTGCGCGTCGATTTTGAGCGTCTGAAGCGCCTGGGGTACAACGGCATTAAGTGCTGCCTGTGGTTCCCGCCGCAGCACTACTTCGATCTGGCGGACGAAATGGGTATGCTGGTGTGGGTCGAATTGCCGATGTGGCTGCCCCGTGTGACCGACCACTTCCGCCAGCAGGTGTACGTCGAATACGAACGCCTGATCCGCCAGGCGCGTCGTCATCCATCGGTCGTAATCTACAGTCTGGGGTGTGAATTGGGAAAGGACGTCGGCGCCGACATCCTTGGCTCGCTGTACGCAATGACGCGCAGTATGTGCGGCGAGGCGCTGGTGCGCGATAACAGCGGTTCAGGCGAGGCGTATGGCGGTTTGCTCAACGAGTTTGCGCAGTACTACGATTACCATTTCTATGCCGACCTGCACTTCTTTCGCGGTCTTCTGGACGCTTTTACACCGCGCTGGCGCGGGGCGCACCCCTGGTTGTTCGGCGAATACTGCGACTATGATACCTTTCGCGATCTACGGCGCTACCGCAACGTCGATGGTTCGCGCCCCTGGTGGTTGAGCGCCGATGCGACGATCAACCCGACCGGTGCACGCTGGATCAATGAAGCGCCCTTCCTCGAGGAACGGTTGCGCGCCCAGGGATTGTGGGAACGCAGCGCCGAACTCGAAGCCGTTTCCTATGCCCACGGATTGCTTCACCGCAAGTGGACGGTCGAACTGACACGCGCTTACCGCGAAATTTCCGGCTATGTCATCACCGGCGAAGCAGATACGCCGATCTCCAGCGCCGGTATGTGGGACGCAACCGGAGCGCTCAAATACGATCCTGCGGAGTTTCGGCGCTTCAACGGCGACCTGGTGGCGCTCATCGGCTGGGATCGGCGACGCGATTGGGTGCGCGGCGGCGATCGCGTCGCGTGGTGGGATGTCTGGAGTTACACTGCTGGCGCGCTTGTCCGTCCACATCTGATCGCGTCGCACTATGGCGCGGAGAGCGGTCCGGCGCGCGCCGTCTGGAGCATTGCCTTCGACGACAGACCGCCGTTCGCGTCCGGTGAAGTAACGACCGACCGCGACCTGATGCCGGGAGAGGTGCGCGAAATCGGCGTGGCGGAGTTCACTGCGCCCGACGTGAGCGCGCCACAGCGCGCAACCTTGCAGGTAACGCTGAGCGTCGGCGCCCAACAGACAGAAAATGCGTGGTCACTCTGGTTCTTCCCCGCCGATTTCTGGGCATCCGTGCAGCATGTCGCACTCTACGATCCGATAGGACGGCTGCGCGACCTGGCGCGTCTTGCGCCACAGGCAGTGGAGGTCATGCATGCCGATCTGCGGGGTAACGCAGGAGCGCGCATCGATCTGCGCAGCTCACCATTCGTTGTGGTCGCCAGCGCCTGGACGCGCGCATTATCGGCGTATACCCGATCCGGAGGGCGTGTTGTGCTGATCCAGGACGGCGACGGTCCTCCGGGACCGGTTGCGACGGTGGCGATGCCGTTCTGGCGCGAAGCGTTGCGAATCTGTGAGCCGCACCCGGCGTGGGGCGACTTCCCACACGATGGATGGGCCGGATTGCAGTTCTTTGGGTGCGCAACCGACCATGCGCTCGATACGCAACCGCTCGGCGGGTTGACCCGCCCGATCCTGCGCCGGATCGACACCCGGACGGCGGCGGTTCACGATTATGCTGCTGAACTGACGTGGGGCGATGGACGGGTGATCGTCAGCACACTTCGTCTCTACGGCGGCGCAGGTGAACAACCTTCCGGCATCGCCCGCAACACCGCAGCCGCGTACCTGCTGCTGTGCTGGGTGCGGTATCTGCAAGGTTGAATGTCGGACATGTCGTGGGGTGCGCGTCCTCCCTGCAACCTCTTTCTTCGTACTAATGGAGATTGAGCATTTATAGCGATGTGCAGAATGATTGAACCACGTGCATCCTGGGTGCGCGGGCGTCCACGCCCGCATGCGGAGACTGCGGGTTGATAAAGATTGAGAATTAGCACCCTACTGGCCCGGATGAGGTTGAGCACTCCCGGCATCGCGCCTGCCACGCGGTGACCGAAATGAATTTCGGTCGACGCTCCACCGGCCCGGATGAGGTTGAGCACTCCCGGCATCGCGCCTGCCACGCGGTGACTGAAATGATGGAGATTGAGAACTTATAGCAGTTCCCATAGAGGTTGAACCAATTGGACGGGGTTGAGCACTCCCAGAATCGTGCTACCAACACGGTGACCGAAATGATGGAGATTGAGCATTAAATCCGGTATGCGCCTCGTGCCGTCGGGGTAAACCCCCCGGCTATCCAGGGCAAAGCCCGCC
>Ga0209227_1000693_pt1 | contig 28362 bp, 26 predicted proteins | sample YNPBryantNP2012_FD_185815 | JGI IMG/M metagenome (GOLD analysis project Ga0209227, IMG submission 185815) | Anoxygenic and chlorotrophic microbial mat microbial communities from Yellowstone National Park, USA - YNP Bryant NP 2012 (SPAdes)... ...
TCAAAGTTGTTGCTGGCCGCGGTGAAGGCGATGGTCGTCGTCTGTGCGTAGGTGGCGCCGATGCGGTGTCCCATCCAGAAACTGACCAGGAACATCAGCACGAAGTAGCAGACCAGCGGGATGGCAATGCGCACCACGTCCAGCGGCAACGTCACGATGAGGTTCCCCTTCAGGCTGAACATCACCACGATGGTGAAAAGCAGCGCCGCCAGAGTGAGAGGGCTGATGCGCGGCACGAATTTCGTCTCGTACCACTCCTTCCCCCGCAGGCGAATCAGCACCAGCCGCGTGAGGAAACCGGCGATGAAGGGAATCCCCAGGTAGATGAAGACGGATTTGGCAATCTCACCAATCGTCACGTGGACCGTTATCCCCTTCAGGCCGAACCAGGTGGGCAACACGGTGATAAAGACGTAGGCGTAGACGCTGTAAAAGAAGACCTGGAAAAGGCTGTTGAAGGCCACCAGCCCGGCAGCGTACTCGTTATCGCCTCGCGCCAGCGCGTTCCAGACGATGACCATGGCGATGCAGCGGGCCAGGCCGATCATAATCAGCCCGGCCATGTACTCCGGGTAGTTTCGCAGGAAGACGATGGCCAGCACAAACATCAGGATAGGCCCAATGACCCAGTTCTGAATCAGCGAGAGGCCCAGGACCCGCCAGTTGCGGAAGACGTCCCCCAATTCCTCGTAGTGGACCTTTGCCAGCGGCGGGTACATCATCAGGATCAGGCCGATGGCGATGGGGATGTTGGTCGTGCCCACCGAGACGGCCTGATTGAAGGCCTGGACGGCAGCGGGGAAGAAGTACCCCAGCCCCACGCCCACGGCCATCGCCAGGAAGATCCACAGCGTCAGAAAACGATCCAAAAGCGAAAGTTGTCGCGTCACGCCGGGACGCGCACGGAATGTTTCGGCTGCGATTTCAGTCGTTGAGTGTGTCATTGGTTTGTACGCTCCTCGATGGTTTTGATGTTGCTCTACTTGCTGCTCTGCAGCGCCTCTTGCAACCATTTCTTGATCTGCGCGGCGCTGGCGACATGCCCATTGCAGACCACCCGCTCGTTGACGACGAGCGCCGGCGTGGACATGATGGGATACTGGAGTATCTCATCCAGATCGCTGATGTGCTGGATGGTCGCCTCCAACGTCGGGTCCTCCTCCGCCAGCATCTCCAGCGCCTCGATGGCATGCCTCTCCAGCAGATTGCATTTGGCACAACCCGGTCCCAATACCTTGATCGAAAGCATACGTTTTGACCTCCTTGAATGATTTGTAGGCGCGGTATCCCTACCGCGCTCGGCTATGGAAGGCATCCCGCGCTACAGAAACCGCGGCGACACCTCCGTATCCACCGGATCACGACCCGGCAGCGGTGTTCCCCTTGCGCTCGCACTCCATACACAGGTCGGTGGCGCGATTGGTCCAGTAAACCAACCCGCAGCCGGGGCAGGTCACCTGGCGCAGACTGCTCTTCTTCTGGACGCGCGGCCTCAACTCCGGCGGCAGCGCCGCAAATTCATCCTTCCCGCACGTGCATGGCACCAGCGGACTACTCGACTCCTTCGACTGCATCCTGCCTCCTGCCTCTTGCCTCCTGCCTCCTGCCTCTTGCCTCCTGCCTCTTGCCTCCTGCCTCTTGCTTCCTGCCTCCTGCTTCCTGCCCCTTTCCTCACCTCGCAAAGTGTCCAAATATCAACCCCGCCGCCGTGCTGAAAATCCCTACCAGGATCACATAGACTGCCGTCTTTTTCCGGCCGATCAGTTTACTGGTCACCAGTATAGATTGCATACTCAACTCCGGGTCGGCCAGCAGATAGGCCAGCAACGGCCCGCGGTGCATCCCCAGCGAGAGGAACGTCTGCGCCACAGGGACCTCGACCAGTGTGGGGAAGTAGATAAAGATGGCGAAAATCACCGGCGCCAGATTGCCCAGCAGCGTGTTGCGCCCGGAGACCGCCTGCACCCACGAGGCCGGCAGCAGCGCCCGCCCGATCCCGGCCAAAAAGACGCCCACCAGCAGCAAGGGCATAATCTGCTTGACAAAGCGCCACATCTCCCACAACCACGACTGCAACTCGTCGTGCTCCATCGCCTTGAACGCCACGATCCACAGCGCGCTCAGCAGCGCGATCTCGGCGATCAGTTTGCCGGTGATCCCAACGCTAAAGCCTTCCGCGCCGGCGGTCACCCGAAACGCCGCCACGACCAGCGTCGCCGTGCTCAGCCCCAGGGCGACGAACGTCCAGGCGTTGAACCCTTCATCAATCCGGTTCAGCCCGCGCCAGGCCGTGATGGCGATCAGCACGAGCAGCCCGATCAGAAAGACGCCGTGGACGCTGACGCCCTCGATGCCCAGCGCCGGATTCGGCGGCACGACGCGATCCAGCCATGCCTGGAAAGGCCCAGGCCAGGCCGCGGGCAGCGTGAAGGTGATGTAGCTGTTTTTGAGCAGGCCCACCTGCAGCGTCCCCGCGATCAGCACGGCGACCAGCAGCGCGAAGAATGTCCAGATGCGCCCCGGCACGCGCGCCTCTTGCGTGAACAGCGGGTGATTGTTGGCCTCGCGTGCCCTTTCCTCAGCATCCTCATCCTTGCGGAAAAGCCAGGCCATGATCAGCCCGATGGCGACGCCAAAGACCATACACAGCAGAATGCGCGCCAGGGCAATGTCCATCCCGATCTGGACGCCGGTCAGCGCGATGGCCAGGATGTTGCTGGCCGGCGCGAAGAACATAAAGGTGAGGGCCGGGCCCAGCCCCGCGCCCTTTTTGCGGATACCCGCGAACAGCGGCAGGATGGTGCAGGAGCAGACCGCCAGCACCGACCCGGCCAGCAACGCCGCCGGATAAGAGACCCACTTGGACGCGCCGCGTCCCAGGAATTTGGTGATGGATTCCTGCGGCACCAGCGCCGCCAGCGCCCCGGCGATGAAGAAGGCCGGCAGCAGGCACAGGAGCACGTGTGCGGCCAGGTAAGCGGCCAGATTACCTAATCCCGTCTGTAAAAGCGCAGCGATGTATGCCAGGATACTCAAATTTTGCCTCCAAAGTGAAACTTGGTATGTGAGGTGTGATGCGTGATGCGTGATTTCATGCCTCACGTTTCACGCTTCACTGCACAACGCGGGCAGGCGCAGCCCAGGGTGGGAGTTGGCTGCCCGGCCGGGCCCAGCACCTCGGTCAGCAGCCGTTCCACCTGTGGGCTGGCCAGGCGATAGTAGACAAAGAGGCCGTTCTTGTAACTCTCGATCACCCCGGCCTCGCGCAGCACGCGCAACTGCTGGGAGATGTACGGCTGCGGGCGGCGCAAGATGGCCTGCAGGTGACAAACGCAGGCCTCGCCCCGGCGCAATTCGTCCAGAATATGCAACCGCACAGGGTGAGCCAGTAGACTCAGCAACTGAGCCATCTGATGGTAAGAAACCCCTTCCAACAAGTTTAACCCCGTCGAAATAGCGTTGCTACTATATGCACTAAGTCGCATATAATACACCATAAATCATAATGTGTCAAGGGGCACAAGGCTGGTTATGCAAGGGTGCACGTCACTTTTTGCACAAGAAGGGAGCGAGAGCAGGCTGAGGCCGATCGTGACGACGTCGGACGCGGTCCGGATGCCGGCCCAGGTCGGGGTGAGGCTGCGGATGCGGTATGGAGAACGGCCCGAGCCGGGAGAAACGCAAAATATGACGGACACCCCAGGCGCAGTCCCCTGTTGCCGGCCTTCAGGCAAATCCTGCGTGATCCTGGTTGACAAAAGCGCAAGATTCGGTATAATCTTAGCCGGTGGCCGGGCCCTGCGGGGGCGGCCTATTTTGTCCATTGAGGGAGGATAACACGTGTACGCAATAGTCAGGTCTGGTGGACGGCAATATCGGGCCAGCGCAGGCAGCACTATAGTCGTTGAACGTTTGCCCGGTAAAGTCGGCCAACAGGTTGAATTACAGGACGTGTTGCTGGTTGCAGGTGCCGGGGATACCAAAATCGGGCGGCCCACAGTCGAGGGGGCAAAAGTTGTGGCGACCATCCTGGCACAGGAAAAAGGCCCCAAAATCCGTATTTTCAAATATCGCCCCAAGGAAAGATACCGCAGGCGTATCGGTCACCGGCAATATTATACGCGCCTGCGTGTGGACAAGATCGTGGTGTAGGAGTGCAGGGAAATGGCTCACAAGAAGGGTGGCGGAAGTAGTCGTAATGGACGCGATAGCCGCTCCAAGCGGCTGGGGGTCAAAAAATTCGGCGGCGAGCTTGTGCGCGCCGGTAACATTATTGTGCGGCAACGTGGCATGCGGATCAGGCCCGGCAATAACGTGGGAATGGGCAAGGATTACACACTCTTCGCTATCGCGGACGGAGTGGTACGTTATGAGTATGTGCGCGGAGGCCGCAAACAGGTGAGCGTTTATCCGGCATAGTGGAGAGTGCTATGAAGGAAGGAATCCATCCCAAATATTATCCCGATGCCCAGGTGATCTGTGCCTGCGGCAATACCTGGAGAACCGGGTCCACCGTCCCCGTCATTCACACAGATGTGTGTTCCAGATGTCACCCCTTCTTCAGCGGTGAACAACGTATTGTGGACTCTGGTGGTAAGGTTGACCGTTTTATGCAGATGCTCGAAAGGCGTGAGCGCGTTATCGCCGAGCGGGAGCGAGAGAAAAGCCGGGTTACTTCTCCGGAGCTGTCCATCACCGAACTGGATATCCCTCAACGTGCCAAAAGGGTTTTGATCGGCGCCGGAATCAAGACGGTGCAGGATGTACTTGACCAGTTGGAGAAGGGCGAGGAGACACTGACTAATCTCAGCGGCTTTGGCCTCAAGTCGCTGGCGCTCTTGAAGAAAAGGCTGCGGGCACAGGGATTCGTCCTCCCTGGAGACGAACGCCTCGCTCAGGCAGAGGCAGCCGGGGACGAAGACGAACTCTAAACCTGCGGTTGATCTGCTGCGTATGGTGAACCAGGGGCAGGTGCATTAAACATCTGCCCCTCTTTATTTACAGGGGTACACGGTTGACCCGCAGGCGTGCCACAAGGGCACCAGGACACAGTGCAAAGACATCGAGATGCGGAGAAAGCTTATGGGCCTGCAACCCGGCACAGGCTGGATTGAAGTCATCTGTGGAAGTATGTTCTGCGGCAAAACTGAGGAACTGATTCGCCGCGTGCGCCGCGCTCGTATCGCCCGTCAAAAGGTCCAGGTTTTCAAACCGGCCATAGACACGCGCTACAACACCCGGGACGTCACCTCGCATAACGGCCTTCAGGTCGAAGCCGTGCCGGTGGAAAATGTCGCCCAGATACGTGCGCTGATCGAGCCGGATACCACAGTGGTGGCACTGGATGAGGTCCAGTTCTTTGATGACGAGATTGTGGCGCTCTGTGAAGAGCTGGCCGGACGTGGGGTCCGCGTCATCGTCGCCGGCCTTGATATGGACTTCCGGGGTGAGCCTTTCGGCCCCATGCCTGCCCTGATGGCCCGGGCGGAACAGGTGGACAAGTTGCGGGCGATCTGCGTGGTGTGCGGAAAACCGGCCAGCCGTACCCAGCGCCTCATCAACGGCATTCCGGCCAGTTATGACGACCCGGTGATCCTTGTCGGCGCCAGCGAAGTGTACGAAGCCCGCTGCCGGGCCTGCCACGAAATCAGGAGGAGCAAATGAACAGCGGCATCCCCGATGCCATCGAGCAGGTACTTCTGGACAAAGAAACGATCGCCAGGCGCGTGAGCGAGATGGCAGCCCAAATCAGCACAGACTATGCGGCAGCGGATGATCTGGTGCTGATCGGCGTGCTCAAGGGCGCTTTCATTTTCCTGGCCGACCTGGCCCGCCAGCTCACCGTCCCTCACCATGTGGACTTTATTGCCCTCTCAAGCTACAATAAAGGGACTTCCAGCTTCGGAGCAGTGCGTCTGATCATGGATACCCGCAGCAGCGTCACCGGCCGCCACGTGCTCATCGTCGAGGACATTCTGGATACCGGCTACACGCTGGACTATCTGTTGCGCATTTTCCGCGCCCGCAATCCCGCCTCACTGCGCACCTGTGTGCTCCTCAGCAAGCCAGCGCGCAGGCGCGTCGAGGTGCAGGTTGACTACCTAGGCTTTGAAATACCCGATGTGTGGGTGGTCGGGTATGGGCTTGACTATGCCGATCGCTTCCGTACCCTCCCCTACATTGGCGCTCTGCGCAGGGAAGTATATGCGCGCGAACAAGGGACATAGCGGATGGGCAATCCGGTGGCTCTCCCCGGCCGGATTCCCCGAGTTTGTTCAAACGGTATCAGGATTATGAGCTATGGGCATATACGAGGACGTGGAGAGAGTGTTGATCTCGAAGGAAGAACTCCAGGTCAGAGTGGCGGAGCTGGCGGCGGAGATCAATGCCCTGTACACCGACGATGACCGTCCTCTGCTGGTGTGTGTGCTCAAAGGGGCGTTCATCTTCCTGGCCGACCTGGTACGCCACCTGAAAATGCGCCACGAAGTAGACTTCATGGAAATCTCCTCCTACGGCAGGGGAACGGTGAGCAGCGGCGTGGTGCGCATCCTGCTTGACCTGGAACAAAACATCGAGGGGCGGCATGTGCTGATCGTCGAGGATATTGTGGATTCCGGGCGCACGCTTGATTATATCATGCGCAACCTGAGCACCAGAGGGCCAGCCAGCCTGCGCGTCTGTACCCTGTTAAGCAAACCCGCGCGGCGCGAGATCGAAATCCCCCTCGACTTTGTGGGCTTCGAGGTGCCGGACGAGTTTGTGGCCGGTTACGGCCTTGATTTCGCCGAAGAGTACCGTAACCTGCCCTTTATAGGGGTGCTCAAAGCTTCGGTCATGGCCTCGCCTGGCCCGGGCGGTGTGCCAGGTTGATAATGCAGGCCGATGGCTGGCCACCATCTCCGCGCAGATAACTGCCCTGCCTGCCGGCCGTAGTGTGGGGCATTGGTTGAAAGGCGGTGACGCCATGAGCCTTGAGATCGGTATAGTCGGGCTGCCCAATGTGGGCAAATCCACCCTTTTCAACGCTCTGACAAGGGCCGGTGCGGCCGTGGCACCTTACCCTTTCACCACGATTGAACCGAACCGGGGCGTGGCGGCCGTGCCCGACCCAAGGCTGGCCACCCTGGCACTGATGATAGGGCCGGAGCGGGTGACGCCCGCGACAATCGAGTTTGTGGACATCGCCGGGCTGGTACGGGGTGCCCATCGCGGGGAAGGACTGGGCAATCAGTTCCTCAGCCACATCCGCACTGTGGACGCCATCGCCGTAGTGTGCCGCTGCTTCACCGATCCTGATGTAACGCACGTAGATGGGACGGTGAACCCGCTCCGTGACCTGGAGATACTGGACCTGGAGCTGATGTTGGCCGACCTGGAGATAGTCGAGCGGCGGCTCGAAAAAGTGCGCTCGGCCTCGAAAGCGCGCCCCCGGGAATACGCGGCTGAACTGGCAGCACTCGAAAACTTGCGGGCGCGTCTCCAGGCTGGCGAGCGGGTCGCTCTTTGGGCAGCAGAGGAGACGGCCGAGGCATCCCAGGCACGCGAAATGAGCCTGCTCACCGCCAAGAGGCGTCTCTACGTGGCCAATGTGGGGGAAAATGACCTGCCCGACGGCGGCCCGATGGCGCGCGAGATAGCCCATCTGGCGGATGCTGAAGGGTCCCCCTGCGTGATCCTGTGCGCCCAACTCGAGGCTGCTCTGAGCGAATGGCCTCCCGAAGAAGCGTCTGCCTATCGCTCTGCAATCGGCCTCACCGACTCCGGGCTGGAAGCCCTGGCTCAGGCCGGTTACAGAGTACTAGACCTGATCACCTTCTTCACCATTGCCGGCGGCCGCGAGGTGCGTGCCTGGCCCATACCGAGAGGCACCAAAGCCCCCCAGGCTGCCGGAAAAGTGCACAGCCAGATGGAACGCGGTTTCATCCGCGCCGAAGTGATCAGCTTCGAGCAACTGGTGGAAGCGGGGAGCTGGCAGGCGGCGCGAGACAGGGGCATTATCCGCATCGAAGGCCGCGACTACGAGGTACAAGAGGGTGACGTGTGCCTGTTCCGCTTCAGCCAGTAAGCGTGCTGACCGGGAGCTGAGGCGTAGTTTCGCACTGGGGGTCTTCAACGGTGCGGCCTTTCAATTAGGCGAGTCACTGATTGACCCCTCGGTGGTGTTGACCTGGTTCGTGAGCCGCCTGACGGCCTCCAATTTCCTCATCGGCCTGGTGGTACCGCTTGGTGATGCCGGCTGGTTTCTTCCTCAACTGCTCTTCTCCGCTCGTATACAGCGGATGGAGCGCAAAATGCCCGTTTACAGACTGTTCGCGCTCATCCGTATCATCGCCTGGGTCGTTCTGGCTGCGACGGTATGGTGGGTGGATGAACCACGCCTTTTGCTGCTGGCATTTTTTGTCCTCTACGCCATCGCACGCCTGGCGTCCGGACCCTGTGGTCTGGCCTTTTTCGATATCATCGCCAGGGCGATCCCTCCCCAAAGGCGCGGCTCCTTCTTTGGATGGCGGCAACTTATGGGCGGGCTTCTGGGATTGGGTGGCGGCTGGATCGTCAGAACGGTGTTAAACTCTTCACGGCTGCCCTTCCCACACGGGCATGCCACTCTGTTTGCCCTGTATGCACTGATTTTGATACCGGCGCTGGGCTCCTTCACGCTGGTCAGAGAGCCTCCAGGGGAGGAGCGGCCGGCAAATACGCAACGGCAGTCTATCTGGGCTGCGCGTGTTTTGGTGGGTAACGGACCATACCGCGATTATCTGCTGGCGCGGACGGCCATGATCCTGGCCGGCATTGCCGTCCCTTTCTACACCGTGTGTGCGCGGAATGTGTTGGGCGCAGTAGAGGGAATGGCAGGCATCTACGTCTCGGCACGTCTGGGAGCGCAGTTGCTATCCAACCTGCCCTGGGGACGTCTGAGCGACCGGCGGGGAAATCGGCTGGTGATGAAACTGCTGGCCTCGGGCAGCACCCTCGCTCCGTTGCTCGCGTTAACACTGATGGGGATGGTAACGGTCTTCAGGCTTCGAGGACCCTGGCTTCCCTACCTGGCCCTGCCGATCTTCTTGCTGGATGGGCTTATGCGACCGGCCCACATGCTGGCGGGGAGCAACTTTCTGCTGGAGATGGCACCGGAAAGCGAACGCTCCCTTTACCTGGGGCTTTCCAATTCCCTGCTGGGGATTGTCACACTGCTGTCTGGGTTGGGCGGGTTTATAGTAGACTGGCTGGGTTTGGCCAGCCTGTTTGCCATCTCGGCGGTGCTCTGTGCCATCGGGTATTTGCTGGCGCTCAGACTTCCCGAGCCGCGCGAGACGGTGCAAGACACCTCTGTCCACTGACATCTGGCTTGCGAGTACGGCGGTTGTTGGTCTTCTACTCGGCCTGAATGCCTGCCTCCACGGCCATGGCAACCGCAGCCGAACGTGTATGTACATCCAGTTTTTCAAAGATCGCCTTCAGATGGCGCTTGACGGTATTGGGCGTGATCACGAGCGCCTCGGCGATCTCCTTATTCGTCATCCCTTTGGCAAGCAGTTCGAGCACTTCCCGCTCCCGAGCCGTCAGGGAGTTCAGCCCACTTAATCCACCGGCCCTTGTGCGCACTTCCTCCACAATGCGGAGAAAAGTGTGCCGATCAAAGGTCTGCTTCTCGACAAAAGCAAATATAGCGTGCTCAGTATAAGCCCGCTCGATGTCGGCAGGGGTGGCCACGCCACTGATGACTATAGTCGGCACCCCGGCAGCTCTTGTGCTGGCGAGCAGGCGATAACCGCTCAACTCCTCCTCAGCCACGCCCTGCCCCCGCTCCCCCCATATAAACGTAGAAAGAGGCGATAGAGAGAGGTCAACTACGGCCAGAGCATACTTTTCGCGGCGCAGCCACCCCATAGCCTCTCCAAGGCCAGAGCTGAGATGTACCCTGTAGCCGGCATCGGTCAGCAGCTCAGAAAGTATACTTCTCCAGCCGGCATCATCCTCAACGACCAGGGCAAGTCCTGCGGCGGCACGTGCAGGGGGTTCCTGCACCTCTACCGTAGATGGTCTGAGCTGAGAGGTGCTCTTCCTTAGCTCTGGCTGCCCGGGGACTGCAGCAGGGGCGCTGGCCAGTGCTCTGGCGATCACCTCGCGGAATTCGGCGCGGCTAAAAGTGTCCTTACGCAGGCATGTAAATGCCCCGTATTCGGTCAATGCGCTGACGGCCAGCTCGACAGTGGCAAAACCGGTCAACAAAATGGTTACACAGCCCGGGTCGAGACGTCGCGCCGCTTCAAGCGTAAGCAGGCCGTCCCGGTTGTTGTGATCGCCCGGGTCGAGAGAGAGGTCCACCACGGCCAGCCGGTGCGCATTGGCGCGCAGTCTCTCCACCGCTGTCTCCAGGCTGTCCGCCACATCCACGCTCAGACCGGCGTCGGTCAGCAGCTCACTCAGGATTTGTTGCCAGGAGGGATCATCCTCTACCACAAGAGCGCGTGCTCCAGAACGGTTCATACGCTCATCTCCTCACAGCCTGGCATATGCTTACATACTGGCTGGCCGTCTGACGCTTTTGGCCAGATGGGAGGTAGCTGCGCGAAGCCTTCATCCGCCCCCTGTTCTCGAAGCTGCCATCAGGCGGCCAGACGTGGCGGCTGCATTCCCGGCACAGGGAAGTCGCACACGAAAGGTGGTGCCGCTCAGACCATCGCTTTCCACGGTCACTGAACCACCCAGGCGAAGCATAAGGGTCTTCACCCACCACAGGCCGAAACCCAGTTTACCCGGTCGCGAACCCCCGCGGTCCGAGAAATTGAACTCGAAGATACGCTCATGTAGCTCAGGAGGTATGCCCGGGCCATCGTCGCTGACGGCTATTTCCACCCACTCGCCCTGCATGGTGCCGCCTATTGTGACAGTACCCCTCCCGTGGAGCGCATCCGCGGCGTTGTCAAGCAGGTTGGCGAACACCAGGACAAGGTTGCGCTCTCCGGTCACCACGGGCGGAAGGCCCTCCAGGTTTTCCATATTCACCACGATGCCTTCTGGAAGGCGTGCTTCTCTGACCGCCGCCCTGACACACTCTGCTATGTTCACCGGCGATAAGTGAACGGGGTGAAGATGAGCCAGGCTTTCACGTACAGCCTCCATCGCCTCACAGGCGCTGCGTTCTATCTCGGCCAGATTGGTTGCCAGGTAGGCATCACCTGCCAGCGCTGCCTGACATTTGTCCCGGATGCCCTGGACACGCACCGGTATGGAGCCGACCTTGTTGTTCAGATGATGGAGCACGTTGGCAGCGAGATCACCAACAGCAGCGAAGGTCTCGGCCACGGCGTGCTGTTCCTGGACTGTGCGCAAAGCTTTCTGATGAGCGGCATTCTGCACGGCCAGAGCCGCATAGTGGGCCAGGCAGGTCAGCACCTTCTCATCCCACTCCGACTCGGCCAGGCGGCCCGGCACCACGCCCGATTTGTGCACACAGAAGGCGCCCAGCGGCTCAAGCTCATCGCTGGTCAGCAGCGGCACGATCATTGCCCACGTTCTGTCCTCTCCCACCGGAGCACCGCTACAGCCGGCACAGGGATTGCTCGCATTGTCGGTCGTGACCGGCTTCCTGGCAGCGATAGCCCGGCCAATCGGGTCGTCCTGTAGAGGGAGACGCTCTGCATACTGGCTGACACCACTGGCAACCTGCAAAACCAGCCGGTTGTTTTCCAGAATCCAGATCGCGCTGACCGGGGCATTGAGCAGATCGCAAGCCGATTCGGCCAGATGCTCCAAAACCTTGCGGTATGGCTGAGTGAGCAGCAGTTGTGCTGCTTCCTGAAGCGCGTCCAGCAGGCGTACCTCCTGAATGGCGATCACGGCCTGCGTGGCTAATGACTGCAGAAGATGCCTGTCCTCGTCGTCGAAGGCACCGATGAGTGGGCTCTCCAGATTCAATACTCCCTCCAGCCTGCCATCGGCACCGATAAGTGGTACCGCCAGTTCGGAACGCATGCTCAGTTCAGTGCTGATAGGGCGGTATATGTGCACCCATGGCTCGGCGTGCAGATCGTGGATGCATACCGGTTGGCGGTGCGTGGCGACCCAGCCGACAACGCTTGAGGCGTCAATGGGGAGAAGCTCCGTCAGAGGTCGCCCCAACCGTTCGCCGGCAAAGGCGCGCGTCACCAGGTTCTGACCGCTTTTGTCTACCAGGCGGAAGGTGCCGTACTGGGCATCGGTCACCTCCATGGCCATCTGCAAGATCGCTTCGAGCGTCTCGTCCAGGCGCAGGCGTGAGGAGATGAGCAACCCGGCGCGACGCAGGCGGTTCAGTTCATCCTCTTTGCGGGCCAGATCGCGCCGCGCATCCGCAAGCCGACGGGCCTGGTAGATCGCCATGGCCGCCTGATTGACGAAATTCTCCAGCATCAACAGCTCTAACCTGGTGAACCGTCGGTTCTGATGGAGGTAGACGTAGAGCGCCCCGACCGCCTGGTCGGCCACTATCAGGGGAAAACAGACCACGGCTTTGGCCCCTGCGCTCACCTTGGCCGGGTGGATTTCCAGGCCCGGTTCCTCGTAGGAGAGCACACGCCGTCGGTAGCGGATGGAGCGCATCCCCATACCATCAGGTCGTGGCACATCGTTCGGCACGGGCGCCGCCCACTCTCCCGCCGAGACGCGCGAGGCAGGGTCAAACGCTCGCTCAGTGTGATCGTAGGTATAGATCACCGCCGATGAACCGGGTACAACCTCGATAGCGCTCTCTGCGATCAGGCGCAATGTATCCTCGACGGTAACGCTTTCCCGTGGGCTGATGCGATTGATCGCCGCGCCGATCCGGTTGAGATTGGCCAGGACGGCCAGCAAACGTTGTTCCGCGCCGCTCAGCTCGGTGCTGTCGGCTAACAGTTGGGCAGTGCGCATTGATTCCATAGATGTACATCTCCTTCAGCCAATATTGTAGCATGTGCCTGATGCCCGTCAAGCCGCCCCCTGGCTGTAGGGAGCGCGGCGCGCAGCGCCTGCGCCTGAAGAGGCCGATTCCAATCGGGCAGTGTCCGGCGAAAGGTATTGGACCATACCTTACTTGCAGACTCTCTTGACTGTGGTATAGTTATAGCGGAACAGGTGGAGAGATGAGTGCTTCAACCGGTCCGTTGCCTGAGCCGATCTTTGGTACGCTGCGCTTCACAGGTGGCCGCCAGGTGAAGGATACTGCCCCCTGGGCGATGCTGTTGACGCCACCACCTCATGCGGCGTCCGTCCGTAAAGAGGAGCAACTGGCCCTCCTCTTGGATCTGAGCGGCCCATCAGCCTCCCGTTTCCAAAGGGAATTGCGTGAGATATTCGCCCGAACCTACTGGCTGGCTACCGGCAGTATCACCGCTGCACTGCGTCAGGCCGCCTTTGCAGCCAATCAACATCTGTTCCAGTCGAATCTCCAGTCCGCCCCCACCGGACGCCACGAGGGTGGGCTGGCCTGTGCCGTGCTCCGTGGCGAAGATGCTTTCATCCTGCGAGCCGGCCGCTCCTGCGTGGTGTTGTTTTATCATCATGAGCACGGCTACCTCAGGGACTTCTCCTCTTTTGAGGAACTGCCGGCACTGGGCAGTGTTTCTCCGCTCGAGGTGCGCCTGCATCACACCTTCGTCGCCCCAGGCGACAAAATGCTGATGGCCTCCTCGTCTTTACTCGAGAGCGCAGATAGCGCAAGCCTCTCTCGTGTGCTGGCAATGCCCGACAAGGAGGACGTTCTGGCAGGGGTGGAACGAATTGCCGGTACAGATAACTTCTCTGTGCTGTTGCTCCACTGGCCGCTGTATGCGGAGCGTCCCGTCGCCCAGGAAATACCCCCCTCCTCAGATAAACATGAGTACCTCACTTTGCTGAGCCGTCTGCGCCAGCCGACAGACACCGTCCGTGAGACGGCCGCGGATGTGGCTGAATCCACACCTTTGGCCCCAGAGCCTTCGGCTACAGAAGAATATGAGGCCCGTACTGAGCCTGGCGAGCGGGTAAAGGAAACCCTTCAGGCGGCAGGTGAAGGGATCGTCGCTGCCGGGAGCGCATTCGTCAGGGGAGCGCATACCATGCTGCGGAACATACTGCCCGCCTCCAGGAGCACGACGCGTCACCGGGCACGTCCGGCGGTTACCCCGACGCCAGCCCGTCAGGCACCGGTGGAGAACCGCACTGCCATGATGCTGACGGCGATCATCATACCCGTTGTGCTCGCCATCATCGTGATCGTGGCCTATCTTGCGTTTGGAGAGACGGCTCGTCTCCAGAGCCTCATCCATCAGGCAGAGCAGGAGATCGCCCTGGCACAGGCTGCTGGCGGCAGCACCGAGGGCGCTCGACCTCATTGGGAAGCCGCTCTTGCCTACACCGGAGAAGCGCTGAAATTGCGACCCGACCAGCCTGTGGCCATCGCACTAAAAAAACAGGCTCAGGACGCGCTCGACTTGCTCGACAATATCGTGCGCCTCAGCCCCGTCCTGCTTAAAGACTTCGGTACAGGTGGTGGGTTTCACCGCATTGCCGTGCATGGCCAGTCCATATTCGTGATGAACCCTGCCGATGGGTGGGTCTCCAGGCTCACCCTGACCTCAAGCGGAGACAGCGTACTTGAACAGGATGCCATCCCTGTCCTGGTGCGTACAGGCCAGTCCGTTGGCGAGGGCAGAGTAGGGAAGCTGGTGGACCTGGTCTGGGTTGACCTGGCCGGAGGGAGGCAGTCAAGTGGACTGGTCGTCCTGGAAGCGGAAGGAGCGCTGGTCTGCTACGATCCGGCCTGGGAAGATGCGAGCGGGAAGCTCCCTCTGAAACGCACTTTCCTGGGCACACCACCGGCATCCCCATTGCTTATAGATACCTACGAGGGACGACTTTACATCCTGGATACCGCCGCCAATCAGATCAGGCGCTATGAACCTGCAGGAGATACCTACCCCGATCAGCCGGAGCATTATTTCATCACCCCTCCGCCTCGCTCGCTCGCGGAAGCACGTGATATGGCCATAGATGGTTTCGTCTACATCCTCTACAACGATGGAGAAATCCGCAAATTTCTGCGCGGGGAGCCACAGCCTTTCGAAGTCCGGGGGGTGCCGAACGGCCTCAATCAGCCCGTAGCGCTGGCAATGGATCCTCACGGCAGCAGTGGGGTAATTTATGTGGCAGATCGGGGAAACCGTCGGGTGGTAGCACTTGGTCCTGACGGGACTTTCTGGACCCAGTTCTACGCCTGGGAGGCCTTCGACGCGCTGGAGACGCTGGCAGTAGATGAATCCGCCAGGCTGCTTTACGCGGTCAGTGCCGGCCGGCTTTACGCGGCCCGTCTCCCACTCCCATAACCTGCACGCCACACGCCCGGAGGAACAACGTGCGACACAACACAAGAGGAATCAGCAGCAACATCATCCGGATACTCTTCACGGCTGGATTAGTGGTATGCTTCCTGATCATTGCCGCAGCAGCCGGCCTGTTCGTGTTTGATCGTGTATATAAACTGACCCTGGCCTCTGATATTCTGCCCGACTTTACCATTGAGCACAAGGAGGAGAGCACCGGAGAGGTCAGTTACGAGCCCGGCGAGCCCCTCCCACGCTGGGAAGGTACCGAGCGTGTGAACGTGCTGGTGATGGGCATTGACCAGCGCGAACACGAGCAGGGCCCCTGGCGCACAGACACCATGCTTGTCCTGACCATTGATCCGGTAACCATGAGTGGTGGTATGCTGTCCATACCGCGCGACCTGTGGGTACCGATCCCGGGCTTCCGGGAAGGACGCATCAACACTGCTCATTACCTGGGGGATATCTACGACTACCCCGGGGGAGGGCCGGCGCTGGCGGTTAAAACTGTCCAGTACAACCTGGGAGTGCCGATCCACTACTACGTGCGCCTCAATTTCACCGCTTTCGAGAAGCTGGTGGACCTGATCGGGGGCATTGATGTTTACGTGGAGGAGGAGATTGACGACCCCACCTACCCGGATGAGGCCTATGGCTACGATCCGTTCCACATCTCCGCTGGCTGGCAGCACCTGAACGGTGAGATGGCGCTCAAATATGCCCGCACCCGCCACACACTCGGGGGCGACTTCGATCGGGCCCGCCGCCAGCAGCAGGTGATTATGGCCGTATTCGAACAGGTCATGCGACTGGACCTGCTGCCGCAACTGGCTGCCCGGGCACCGGAAATATGGCGGACGCTCGAAGGAGCAGTGGAGACCGATCTGACGCTGGATAAGATCATTGCGCTGGCGAGACTGGCCAGCGAGGTACCACCTGAGAAAATCCGCTATGGGGTGATTGATGAGAACTACACCCAGTTCTGGACCACTCAGGACGGCCAGCAGGTACTCATCCCACTGCGTGACCGGATGCGAGAACTGCGCGACTACATCTTCACCGCTGAGGCCCCCCTACCTCAACAGACAGAGGAGCCGGCCACGCGCCTGGCCCGCGAAGCGGCCATCATCAAAGTGCTCAACGGCACCACCAGGGAGGGCCTGGCCCGTCGTACCACTGAATATCTCCAGCAGCAGGGATTTAACCTGCTGGAGCCGGACAATGCCGATCACTCCGACTATGCCAGATCAATCATTATCGTCTATACAGGCAAGACCTACACCGCCGACTATCTTGCCAGACTGCTGGGGCTGCCACCGGGCGCGGTTGTACACGAGTCGAACACTGAGGTTGGCTACGACATAGCCGTGATCCTGGGAGCCGATTACCAGCCGGTGCAGCCATCGCCGCAGCCATCACCAGAACCCACACCGACCCCGCCAGCGGGACAGTAGAGTAACCGGGACCCGGTCGGCAGCAGCAAGCCCTACAGGAGAATACGGAATGAATGAAGAAAAACGTCCAATGGTAGTTAAACCAGATGACACCAGCGCAATAGTGGCGTGGATCAGGGACGCGGTACGCCAGTTCCGCCTGGCGTGGCGTCTCTTCTGGGACCGGCGGGTGCCGTTGTGGACAAAAATTATCCCGCCGGCCGTCCTGGCCTACGTTGTGTCACCCATAGACTTCATCCCCGATCCTGGCCTGGGCCTGGGTCAACTGGACGATGTCGCTATAGTGCTGTTGGGCATCAAACTCTTTATCGAGCTCGCTCCGCCGGATGTCGTCCGTGAACACCTGATAGCGCTGGGAGCGCGGCTCCAGGAGTGGCGTGTAGTGGAAGAGGAAGGGAAACAGGTGACTGTCATCGAGGGTGAATATTCGCTCAAGGCTCCCGAGACAGAGGCTGTTGAGGAAAGCAAAACGGTTGAGCAGGGCTGAGTGTGGGCATCGGCCATCCTGCGAATGGCCTGCGCTCCGCGGGGCATTCCGTCTCGTGCCGCTGGCCCAGGCTGCCGACCACCGAATATCGGTGAAAGGAGGTGATGTCTGCTCTGTAAAACTTGCTGGAGGGGGATGGCGCCTGGCCCGGTCCCTCCGTGGTAGACCGGGTGACGAGGAGGCGGTTCCTGGCCATTGCCGGCCGGGCCAACCGTTCCTTCAGGGAGCGGGAAAATCGAGCTATCGGCGGATGCCGCCCGGGGTTGCCCATTACCCCGTTTCTCCCTCCTCCTGAGAAGAGCCTGTCCACAAAACCACCGGGCAACCGATGGCACAAAAGGCAGGTAATGGGAAGTGACAACTAATGCCCGGGTAAGCGCAGCAAGCAGGTATGTCCCGCGCGTTATGCGTTCTCTGTATTTTTGCCTGCGGGTAACTGTTCAGCGCTGACTGTAGGGCGAGGTGCGCCTCGCCCGTACACCCTTCTTGGGCCTGTGGCCGATGGTCGGCCTTCGCCGACCATGTCTCTCAGACGCGCACATAAGGGTTGCCGGCGCAGGCCGACAACCGGCACGAAGTGGCCGGGGAGGACGATTTCAATCGGCCTGAATGGTCACGCCTGCGGTACATAATCGCGCAGCCGTACTCCGGGCACGCTCTAAATCCTTTGAGGAGGAATGCGATGTGCGGAATAGTCGGTTACGTGGGGCCGCGCAATGCGACCCCTATTATTTTGGAGGGGCTCAAGCGTCTGGAATACCGGGGTTATGACTCTGCCGGGCTGGCGGTGATCCAGTCTAATGGCAGCATCGCTGTACGCCGGGAGGCCGGCAAACTGAGCGCTTTGATGGAGATGGTCGCCTCTATGCCGGTGCAGGGGCGGGTAGGCATCGGCCACACGCGCTGGGCCACTCACGGCGAGCCTTGTCGCCGCAACGCCCACCCGCATCTGGGCCTCACCGGCAGGGTGGCAGTGGTCCACAACGGCATCATCGAGAACTTCCTGGTGCTGCGTAAGGAGTTGGAAGCAGAAGGACATCAATTCAACTCGGATACCGACTCTGAGGTGGTGGTGCACCTTGTCGAGGCCTATATGGCTGGCGGGGCGGACCTGGAGACGGCGGTACGGCGGGCATTGGCTCACGTCAGGGGCGCCAATGCCTTTGTCTTCATCAGCAGCCAGGAGCCGGATCGGCTGGTGGCGGCGCGCACAGGTAACGCGGGTGGCATCACCATAGGAGTCGGGGATGGGGAGATGTTCGTAGCTTCTGATATACCAGCGATCCTGGAATACACCCGCGATATGATCTTCCTCGAAGACCGCCAGCTTGCCGTGGTGACGCAGCAGGGTGCCCGGGTGACTTCGCTGGACGGCAGGCCGGTGGAGACGAGAATACACACCGTCCCATGTGACCCCGTCGCGGCGGCTAAAGGTCCCTACCGCCACTTCATGCAGAAAGAGATCTACGAACAGAGCCGTTCCATCACCGACACCATACGCGGCCGCGCCAGGTTCGATGCCGGTCAGGTGCGGCTGGAAGGGTTGGAGCTGACACGCGAAGAAGCTCAGAGGCTGGAGAGGATCATTATCGTGGCCTGCGGCACCTCTGCCCACGCCGGGCTGGTGGGTAAGTTCATGATTGAAAGCCTGGCCCATATACCCGTGGAGGTGGACTACGGCTCCGAGTTCCGTTACCGCGATCCCATCATCAACGCAAACACGGCCGTGCTGGCGATCACTCAAAGTGGCGAGACGGTGGACACGCTGGCAGCGATGGAGGAGGCGCGGGCAAAGGGAGCACGCCTGTGGTCTATTGTCAACGTCATCGGTAGTCAGGCGATGCGACTGGCCGACGGTGTCATTTTGATGCACGCAGGGCCGGAAATTGGCGTGGCCTCGACAAAGGCGTTCACTTCCAGCCTGGTGGACCTCTATCTGCTGGGCTGTTATCTGGGGGAACAGCGTGGTGTATTGGAGAAGGATGTGCTGTGGCAGCGGGTAGAAGAGCTGGCACGCCTGCCTGACCTGGTGGGGCGCGTGCTCGACCACGGGAATGAGTACGAGGTGCTGGCCAATCGCTTCTATGACCGTGAGCATGCACTGTATCTGGGGCGTGGTATTAACTACCCTATTGCTCTGGAGGGGGCACTCAAGCTCAAGGAAATTTCCTACATCCATGCAGAAGGCTACCCGGCCGGCGAGATGAAACACGGCCCGATCGCGTTGATTGATGAGGCCATGCCGGTGGTGGCCATTGCCGTGCGCGATCATGTTTATGACAAGATGATCAGCCAGATCGAACAGGTCAAAGCGCGCGGTGGCATAGTCATCGCGCTGGCGACTGAGGGCGATGACGAGATCGTGGCAAAATCAGATTACGTACTTTATGTGCCCGCGGCACCGCCGTTGCTGTCACCGGTGATCAACGTTATCCCCCTGCAGCTTCTGGCTTATCACCTGGCAGTGCGCAGGGGCTGTGATGTGGACCAGCCGCGCAATCTGGCCAAATCGGTCACGGTGGAGTAGATGGACGTTGTGATGGTCGGCCCTTTCGGGCTGCGTCCACGCGGGACGATGAGCGTGCGGGCCCTGCCGATGGCAAAGGCACTGGTTGCGCGTGGACATCGGGTGAGGATGGTGCTTCCTCCGTGGCAGAACCCGGAGGATGCTGGCAAAAGCTGGGATGAAGAGGGGGTTGCCATCGAGAACATCCCCCTGGCCCCCCCTCTTCCCGGCCTGTTCCACCTGCTGACAGCCATACGGCTGGCCGGCCGGGTGCTGACTCTCCGGCCGCATGTGGTCCATCTCTTCAAGCCCAAGGCTTACAGTGGGCTGGTCCACTGGTTGCTGGCACGGATTCCCCGGCCACGCAGGCCGCGCCTGGTGGTGGACAGCGATGACTGGGAGGGGCCGGGGGGCTGGAACGAAATCGGCGGCTACACACCGGCCCAGCGTCGCTTCTTCGCCTGGCAGGAGCGCTGGGGACTGACCCATGCTGACGCCGTCACCGTCGCAAGCCGCACACTGGAAAGCCTGGTCTGGGCACTGGGCGTCCCTCCCGGACGCGTATGGTACGTGCCCAACGGCGTCGGCATCAGGGGAATAGAGGTGAACAGGAGAACGACCGGCCACCGGGAACCGATCGTCCTGCTCTACACCAGATTCTTTGAGTTTCCGGTCTCCCGCGTCGTTGAGGTAATGTTGCGTGTGCGGGAACAGGTACCGGGTACACGCTTGCTCATCGTGGGCAAGGGGCTGTTCGATGAGGAGACTGAACTGTTCTGCCTGGCAGCTCAGGCCGGCCTGAGTGTGCATCATGGTATGAACGCTGCTGCGACATCGGCCGACGTACTCTACGCCGGCTGGCTCTCCCCTGATGAGCTGCCGGAGTGCTTTGCCCTGGCCGATGTCGCGATCTATCCCTTCGACGATACGCTGGTCAACCGTGCCAAGTGCCCGGTGAAGCTGATAGACCTGCTGGCAGCAGGAGTGACCGTTGTGGCTGAGGCGGCAGGACAGAACCGGGAGTATATTCGCCATAGGGAGACCGGCTGGCTGGTAGAGCCGGGCGATGTCACCTCGTTCGCCGAAGCTGTGGTGGGACTGCTGCGCGATGATCGCCTGCGGACACGGTTGGGGGAAGCTGCCGCCAGAGACGTGCACGAGCGCTTTGCCTGGGAGCATCTGGTGCTCAACGTAGAGCGTGCTTACGGACAGGAGTGAGGATCCTCCTCAAACACTCGATGCCAACATGAAGCTCAAAACGATCAGGTCCCTCTCACTGTCTGCCAGGCTGCGATGGGGCGGCTTTACCACCTTCGCAGCCATGCGGTATCGCAACTATCGGTTATGGTTTATTGGTCAGGCCCTCTCCCTGATGGGCACATGGATGCAATCAGTTGCCCAGGGATGGGTGGTTTACCAGATGACAGGTTCCCGGTTCGTTCTGGGGGCCATCTCCTTTGCCGGTACGATTCCAACGCTCTTCCTGATGCTGCCGGCAGGCGCAGTGACCGATCGGGTCTCCCGACGTGCTCTTCTGCTCTGGACGCAGACGGCGATGATGGTCTGTGCCTTCATTCTCACTGCCCTGACCGTCACCGGCGCTCTCCAGACCTGGCATGTGGCGCTGCTTTCGTTTGCCCTTGGCGTGGCCAACTCCTTTGACGCCCCGGCCCGCCAATCACTGGCTGTGGAGATGGTGGAGGACCGGCGGGAGCTGATGAACGCGATCGCTCTAAACTCCACCATGTTCAACCTGGGCCGCGTGGTCGGGCCGGCAGTGGGTGGGATCGTACTGGCTGCTCTGGGGCCGGCGTGGCGTTTTGGTCTCAACGGGCTGAGTTTCCTGGCCGTCATCGGAGCGCTGTTGGGGATGCACCTCCCCCGCCACCCCGCCATCCCCTCCCGTGAACCGCTGACCCGGCAGATCGCCACCGGCCTCAGGTACGTGCTGACGAATGGACCGGTACAGATTATCCTGTCCCTTCTCGGTATTTCCACGTTCTTCGGCTTTTCCTACTCTACGCTGATGCCGGCCTATGCGGCGGATGTTCTCCGGGTAGGAGAGACGGGGTTAGGATGGCTGACCGCGTCGGTCGGGATCGGAGCACTGGCCGGCTCCCTCACGGTGGCTTCTCTGGGACGGGTTCTACGCAAAGGGCGGCTTCTGATGGCCGGCAGCTTCCTTTTCCCCACTGCCTTGCTGGGGTTTGCCTTCTCCCGCTCCTTCACCCTCTCCCTGGTTCTGCTGGCTGTGGTCGGTTTTGGGTTCGTCTTGCAGAATACTACCGGCAACACTATTGTCCAGCTCCTGGTGCCGGATCAGTTGCGCGGACGAGTCTTGTCGGTCTACACGCTGACCTTCTTCGGGACGATGCCTTTCGGCTCGCTCCTGATCGGCAGCATTGCCCAGGCACTGGGCCCCACGGCAGGGGTGGCGATCGGTGCCGCCGTCACACTGGTCTACGCGCTCTTTACTCTGCTCACCCGCCCGGTACTGCTGGAGCTGACGGTGGAGCCATTACCGGCCTCATAAGCCCCCCGATAACCCCGGAAAGAGACCTGCCAGGTCTTGGGGATCTGGCAGGTCTTCTCGGGAGGAGCACCAATGAACGGTGCCCAGACCGGGCCTTCAGGCGGAAAGTCCGGATGCTTTCTCAAAAATGCTGATACATTGCCCTACGGGGCAGGATTGACCAGCCGCCCGACGAACAGGATGGTGCCCGTCTGCAAATCCCGGATGAGGAAGATAAAGGGACGGTCAACAACGACCTGAACAGGCGACGCAGGCAGTGCGGTCAGCTTCATTATCACTGCCGTGGCAGCGGCGGCCTCAGTGCCCGCCTCGTCCACCGAGACAAATGCTTTGTGCAGCACATCGCCGATATACAGGTCGCGGGCACCGTCCATGCCCGAAAAATCGGCCTGGTCGGGCTTGAAAGCCGACGGCATGCCCATCGCAGAGAGGGTGTCGGCCAGAGCAAAAGCCGACTCTACCCGAAACCGGGGCATGGTGAGAGCTACCTGCCGGTACGCCAGGCCTCCCAGGATGACCTCGACCTGACCGGCGTCCAGCGAGTTCTCGAATTCTTCAAACCGTCCCTCTTCAGGAAGCAGGATGACCATCGCCAGCTCCCGGCCATCATACGGGAGTTCCACCGCCTGAAATCCTTCCCCCTCCGCATAGCCATACTCAGTCGTCTGCCGCATCATCGGCACCGTGACCTGCCCGCCATTCAGCAGGTGGAATGGCAGATCGGTGGTCTGGCTCTTCTCAAAGGGTTCGGCCCAGGCAGCGTTGAAGTAGATGGCGTTGGTAAGCACCAGCCTGGTCAGAGCATCAATTACACCCGGCGGGATCAGGTCCTGGATTCGCCCCTCCGTCTGGTCGCTGACCCAGTCGTTGATGATGCCCCGGGCGGCCTCCGGATCGCCTGCGAAGTCCAGCAGCCGCAGCCCGGCGCCGTAGTTTTGGGCGAGTGTATCCAGGAACGCGGGGAGGAAACGGAACCCCTGCTGACCCCAGAGGGCATTGACAATACGCAACCGGAAGCCCTTCTCATCCCTGCCCTGGGCGACCTGGCCCCGGCGAGCGAGTTCAAGGTCAAGGGCGTTAAAGGCGGGATGAAGGCGTTCCTGTGGCAGGGTGAAACGGAGGGTATCCGCTATCTCCTGTTCGGTCGCGCCCCGGGCGCCCGCCCAGGTCATCGCCAGAGCGACGGAGATACTGAACGGGGAATAGAAGATGTTGCCACTATGTTTCCCCTGTAAAGTGTGGTAGAGAGCAAAGGCGAATGCGTTATTGCCGCTGACCAGTTCGGCCAGTTCTTGAGCCGGGACATCAGGGTCGGTCACGCGTGCTGCATCTGCCTGGACGACCTGGACCGAAGCCGGGTGTCCCCCCGGGCGCACACAGCTCGTAGCCAGGCTTGTGAGGAAAATGGCAATGAGTAGACGGTGAGCAAAGTACTTCATCTTTCTGACTCCTCTATAAGGTTACCGATTTGACGTTTCCTCCTTATAGACGCACCAATTGCATTTTATGTTCCCCGGTGGTGACTGCTCAGGCGTTAAATTGCCCTTTTGAGGTGCTTTGCGCCACGTGCCGGCCTGCGCCGACACTCTTCAGGGGGTGCAAGGTCAGCATTTGTGGTCTCTATTTCGGCTCGAGGCGTTTTCCAGACCACGCCCAACGCCACCGACTGGCCACAATGTAAGACGACTGCTCGCAGTTGTCTTACAATATACGGAACTCGGTCCAGCTCCGTTCGCCTTTGGCCGCGATGCACAGCGGGCACTTGCAATTGGTGGTAACTATTCAGCGCTGACTGAAGTCACCCTTCTTGGGCCTGCGGCCGATGGCCGGCCTTCGCCGACCAAGTCTCCAGACGCGCATATAAGGGTTGTCGGCGCAGGCCGACAACCGGCGCGAAGCGCCCGGGGAGGACGATTTCAATCGGCTATTCAGCGCTGACTGAAGTCACCCTTCTTGGGCCTGCGGCCGATGGTCGGCCTTCGCCGACCAAGTCTCCAGACGCGCATATAAGGGTTGTCGGCGCAGGCCGACAACCGGCGCGAAGCGCCCGGGGAGGACGATTTCAATCGGCTGAGTAGTTACAATTGGTGAAGAAAAAATCGTCGAGGATGAAGGCGTCGAACAGCCGCGCCGTGTTGAGTCTCATAAAGTCGTATCACTCACCGGCTTGACAGTGTGCTCCCGCCCGCCATACTCTCTTCAGAAATAACGCTCTGGAGGGAGTATGACAATGCACACAACAGGTCTGGAAGAACGGGTGCTGATCTGTGCTCTGGCTGAAGCCGGTTACTGTGATACCGCTATTGCCCAGCGGCTCGGCTGGAAAGTGAGCACCGTCCGAAAGTGGCGGCGTCGTGGGCAACAGGGAGGCCTCCCAGCCTTGACGTCGAGGATGAGGCGTCCTGCTGCTGGAGCGCTGAGCACCTTCGCACCGGTGGTATCCACAACTCTGCAGATGCTGCGCCAGGCTCATCCTGGTTGGGGGCCATTGACATTGCGGATCGAGTTGGAGGAAGCATTTCCTGATTCCCACTTGCCAAGCCGTTCGACAATCGCCCGCTGGTTGGCTCAAGAGCGGCTGACCCGTCCCTATGAGCGACATCAAGATTTGCCCGCCCCCTCTCCGCCATCGGCGCAGACACCGCATCAGGAATGGGAAATGGATGCGCGGGGTTATGCCAGAGTGCCACAGGTGGGAGTGATCACCTTGATCCACCTGAACGACCGGTTCAGCAAGGTCAAGTTGATGAGTTATCCCTGCTGGCTGGGCGAGAAACGGGCCAGTCGCCATCCGACAACGCTGGATTATCAGGTGGTGTTCCGCTTGACGGCCTGCGAATGGGGATTGCCCGACCGGTTGTACGTTGACAGGGATAGCGTCTTTTATGACAATGGCTCGAAATCGCCGTTCCCCACTCGCTTCCACTTGTGGCTGTTGGCCCTGGGCGTCGAGTTGGTTATCGGCCCCCCAGACCGCCCGACGGAACGTGGTATGACCGAGCGCAGTCATCAAATCTGGGCTGAGCAAGTTGTGGAGGGCCAGTGCTTCGCAGCCTGGGAATTGCTGTATCAGGCATTGCGCCAACGCCGGGATTTTCTCAATGAGCGGTTGCCGTCACCTGATGTTCTATGCTCCAGAGGGAGAGTTGAGAAAGCGCCTGCCGATCAAAGGACTTTCGAAAAACGAGTTGATGGGCGAGTTGGGGCCCTTGGTCAATCTGCATGGCTTCCAACTGGCTCTACCGTTCACCTGGAACGAGTGGAGGGCGCTACAACTTTGTGAGACATTGGATGATACGACTTAATGAGACTTAACAGACGTGAAACGTGATGCGTGAGACGTGATGCGTGAGACGTAATGCGCGATTCGTACCGCGCGTCAAACGCGGTCTGTCCATTCCTCTGAAGCGTACTTCTGTGCCCTCAACTCCGTCGCCCAGGCGCGTTCCGCGTCGGTTAACTCCCCTGGCTCCAGGTGCAGGTTCAGGGCCCTGGCAAAGCCCAGCGCCAGCGCATCGGCGGCTTTGTCCCAAGTGACCGGGCGGCCCAATTTCCCCTCGACGGTCGTGGCGCGCGAATAGATGTAGGCAGGTCCCAGGTGATCGGCCAGTACCAGGCAGATGCGGGCAATATCACCGCCTAACGGAATGGCACCGTGCTGGAGCACTGTGCCTCGTGCGCGCATCTGGGCGCTGCCCACCAGTTTGCGCCCCGCGGCGGTAATCTCGTAATCAGATGGCTCTTCGAAGCAGACGGGGCTGTTGAGTGAACGGCGTTCTGCTTGCTGGCTGATCTCGATGTGAGGTACCCCGATTCTTCGAGTGCGCAGACCAGCCCTCGGCTCAGCCGGCGATAACTCTCGATGACGCCGCCAGCCACTCGCGGTTCGCTTTCCGGCGCGATCACACTGTACGTGAGTTCGTCCGCGTGGAGGATGGCCTTGCCGCCGGTGGGCCGCCGCACGAGATCGAACCCGGCAGCCCGCAGCGCCTCGAGGTCTACATCGGCCAGCGGCTGGGCGCGGCCCAGCGACAGGCACGGCGGCGCCCAGGCGTAGAGCCGCAGCGTGGGCGGTGCCAATCCTGCTGCGACTGCACACAAGATGGCTTCATCTATCGCCATGTTGGTCGCTCCGTTGGCCGGACCACAACGGAGCAGGCGCCAGGTTGTGGGAAGATAGACAGCCATACTCTGTGACCGGGGTTGTCGCCCCATCGGGAACGAGTATAATTGTAGCATAGTCCTGCAAAGAGGCCAAAGATGTCCACTTGCGCTTACTGTGATGGGAACGCGTTGTACCGCGATCGCGAGACCGGCGCTTATCTGTGTGTGCGGCATGCCCGAGTGGAAGTGGTTGGTCCGCGCACTGAACCGCCGCCTCCGCCCCTCACGATTCGCCCTGCAACCCCGGCAGACTGCCCATACCTCGCTGAACTGGCGAACTATTTCTGGGGAGAGACCGAGGTCGAATGCTTTGGACGCTGCTATCCACTGGATGTCCTGCCGGCTTATGTCGCCTGTGATGGCGATGAGATCGTAGGTGTCGCCAGTTACGTCCGCGATGGCGGAGCCTTCAATTTAGTAAACCTCGCTGTTTTGCCAAAGTGGCAGGGACGAGGTGTGGCGCACGAACTGGTCGCCCAGGTGATCGAGACGGCGCGCGCTGAAGGCGCGAGCCGCGTGATCGTCGCCACGGCCAACGACAACCCGCTGGCGCTGGCGTTCTACCAGCGGCTGGGGTTCATCATCACCGGTATCCTGGTGGGCAAGTTGCTGGAGCACCACGGTGAGGTTGAGGTGGGTTTTGCCGGCATCCCGGTGCGCGACGAGATTCAGTTGGAGTTGCGGTTATGAGCGAGCGTCCAATCGTTGCGATCACGATGGGCGACCCTGCTGGCGTGGGCCCGGAGGTCTTGGCCAGGGCGCTCGCGCGGGGTGAAGTGTGGGAGTGCTGCCGCCCGATCGTCGTCGGCGACGCGGGCGTGATGCGCGAGGCTATCGCGCTGGTTGCCGCGCCGCTGGCGGTTCACGTGATCACTGATGCGGCGGAAGCGCGTTTTGCCCCTACTGCTCCAGATGTGCTTGATCTGGCAAACGTGGACCTGGCCTGGCAGCCGGGACAGGTTTCAGCGGCGGCAGGACTGGCAGCGGTAGAGTACATCGAGCGGGCGGCACAGTCCGCCTCGAACCGTTCGTGTGCCTTGACGGCGCGTCAGACATGGTGCTTAATGCAAGTCCAGGCGCAGGTGGAGAAGGCAGAGCCCTGCGCCGGATCAAACCCCAGGATCGCACGCCACAGACCAATGCGACCGGCCTGGAGGGCTTCTTCGAAAGGTAGCCCACCCAGGACTTGTTGACGCACGACGGCCTGGACCAGCCTGTAGTAGATGCCACAAGCTGTTTCTACTTCGAAACACCGCTCGCCTGTTTGCTCCTTTAAAGGCTTTGTGGTAAAATAAAACTACCTGGTGGGTGTGGCCTAATGGTCAAGGCACCTGGTTGTGGCCCAGGAGATTGTGGGTTCGAATCCCACCACTCACCCCAGGTAGGTGAAGCCGGACCTGGTTCCGGCTTTTAATTATATACTCATCGCCCCCGTAGCTCAAGGGGATAGAGCGACGGACTTCGAATCCGCAGGTTGCGCGTTCGAATCGCGCCGGGGGCGTCTGATGTAGGGCAACTGCGAGCAGTTGCCCTACGCTGTGAGCATCCGTGACGGCGTCAGACGCGGTGTGGAGACCGGCCCGAGCCGGGTGGATGCACAAGTATGACGCGCACTCAGTGGTAATGCCTGGTGATTACCCATATGTCTCCTTCGGTCTTGGGAATGGATGCTTGCTGGAGAATGGGTGTGTCCAAAAGTTGTAGGACAACTGCGAGCAGTTGTCCTACAAAGTGGCCAGGTCCGACAAAATTGGGACATACCCTGGAGAATGCCAGGGTAGCAGCAGTGATCAAGACAGCACGGATGCCTGCGAGGAGCACATAAGGGCCATCACGGTCTCCAGAGAGGCCGAGTTTGCCTCCCAGCCGACGCAGCCACAAGACCATCT
>Ga0209227_1000699_pt1 | contig 28189 bp, 23 predicted proteins | sample YNPBryantNP2012_FD_185815 | JGI IMG/M metagenome (GOLD analysis project Ga0209227, IMG submission 185815) | Anoxygenic and chlorotrophic microbial mat microbial communities from Yellowstone National Park, USA - YNP Bryant NP 2012 (SPAdes)... ...
CGAGGAGCGTTTTTTGCGACGAAGCAATCCCCTCGCAAACCAGGAGACTGCTTCGCTTTGCTCGCAGTGACAAAATGCGTAGAGTTTATAGAACAAGAGTTTAACTTGACATTGTCAAAATAGTTACTCGCATTTGAAATATGAGAAAATGGCTGTGAGCAAAAAAGAGGCTCATGTGATGGAAGAGCAACCGACAGCCAGCCTGGTCAAGCATTTTGAAGGGTTATCGGATCCCCGTATCGGAAACGCCAAGGCGCACATTTTTCTAGAGATTCTCATCATTGCGATTCTGACCGTGATCTGTGGAGCCGACGGATGGAGTGATGAACAATGATTACCTGCTCACGATCCTTAAAAGTTGAAATGCGATTGCCCTAATTTGCCTCTGCATCGCTTGACATTCCCCACCCTGTCAGGTAGAATAGCGTTCGCTCTGTCAGCAGAGCGGGCCTGTAGCGCAGTTGGGAGCGCGCCTCAATCGCACTGAGGAGGTCAGGGGTTCGAATCCCCTCAGGTCCACCAGGATTGATGGTTGCCGAGTCGTGATTGCTCATCTTCTGCTCGACAATCAACAATCATCAATCCTCAATCGACAACATGGGCCCATAGCGCAGTTGGGAGCGCGTCTCAATGGCATTGAGAAGGTCGCGAGTTCGAATCTCGCTGGGTCCACCTCAAGCGGTCAGAGATGGCTTGTGCCACACCTGGCCGCTTATGGTATACTCGGCCCAACGATTTGTTCGTTGCGCAAAACAACAGGCAGAAAAAGTCACGGCAGGAGTAGTACGTCATCCCGTCAGCGAGAAGGGACAGCGAGGTGGAAGCCCTTCGCCGCGCCCGCGGGAGCGCATCAGACCGAACTCGCCTGTCACCCTCCATTGGGGAGACTGCGCCGGTGAATTCAGTAGTCGGCGCCGGCAACGCCCGTTATCGCAAATGAGAGACGTTTGCGCGTTGGAACGTTGGAACGTTTCAACCCGAAAACGCGAGAACGTAATCCGGGTGGTACCGCGGAGGCCGCGTCCCTTCGTCCCTGAGTGGAAGAAGGGATTTTTTATTTCAACTTTTCACTTCTCAACTTTTCACTTTTCAACTTCTCAACTTTTCACTTTTCAACTTTCAACTCAACTTTCGACTTTTACTCGAGGAGCACACCATGAAAGAATACATTCCACAAGAAATCGAACCCAAATGGCAACAAAAATGGGAAGCCGACGGCATTTACAACGCCCATATTGACCCCAACCGCCCCAAACACTACGCCCTGACCATGCTCCCCTACCCCAGCGGCGACCTGCACATCGGTCACTGGTACGCCATGACGCCCTCCGACGCACGCGCCCGCTTCATGCGCATGAACGGCTACAACGTGCTGTTTCCCATCGGCTTCGACGCTTTCGGCCTGCCTGCCGAAAACGCCGCCATCAAAGACGGGATTCACCCCAAGATTCGCACCTATCAGAACATTGAGCGCATGCGCAGGCAACTGCGCTCGATGGGCGCCATGTGGGACTGGCAGCGCGAGGCCATCTCCAGCGACCCGGAATACTACAAATGGACGCAGTGGTTCTTCATTCAACTCTACAAACACGGCCTCGCCTACCGCAAACTGGCGCCGGTGGACTTCTGCCCGCACTGCAACACCACCCTGGCGCGCGAACAGGTCTGGGGCGAAGACCGTCACTGCGAGCGCTGCGGAACGCCGGTCATCAAAAAAGAACTGGAGCAATGGTTCTTCAAGACCACCGCTTACGCTGAAGACCTGCTCAATTACGAAGGCATAGACTGGCCTGAGCGGGTGCGCACCCTGCAAATCAACTGGATTGGCCGCTCAGAAGGGGCTGAAGTGGAATTCCCTGTTTTCACGGAAGACGCCACCCAACCCCCCACAATTACCGTCTTCACCACCCGACCCGATACCCTGTGGGGCGCGACCTTCATGGTGCTGGCCCCCGAACACCCGCTGGTAGACCAGATCACCACGCCCGAACACAAGGCCGAGGTCGAAGCCTACAAACTCCAGGCTGCCCGCCAGTCAGACATTGACCGCGAGGCCGCCGACAAAGAAAAAACCGGCGTCTTCACCGGCGGCTACGCTATCAACCCGGTCAACGGGGCAAAAATCCCCATCTGGATCGCTGACTACGTCCTGATGACCTACGGCACGGGCGCCATCATGGCCGTTCCCGCCCACGACGAGCGCGACTTCGCCTTTGCCCGCAAATACGGCCTGAAGGTCATCCCCGTCATCCAGCCAGAGGGAGAGCCATTGCTCGACGGCGACACGATGGAAGCAGCCTACGTCGGGCCCGGCCGCATGATCAACTCGGCCCACATGGACGGCACCTTCGTCAGCGGCAAAGGCCACGCCGACCCCGGCATGCTCAAGGTCATCGAGTGGCTGGAGCAGCAAGGCCGCGGCAAGAAGGCTGTCAGTTACAAACTGCGCGACTGGCTCATCTCCCGTCAGCGCTATTGGGGCGCGCCCATCCCGATGATTTACTGCCAGAAGTGCGGCTGGAACCCGGTGCCAGACGAGCAGTTACCTGTCCTCTTGCCTGAAGACGTGGAATGGCGCCCCACCGGCGAATCGCCACTCAAACTGCACCCCACCTGGAAGGAAACCACCTGCCCCGCCTGCGGCGGCCCGGCCGAGCGTGAGACCGATACGATGGACACCTTCATGTGCTCCTCGTGGTATCACCTGCGCTACCTCAGCCCCTGGTATCATGAAGGCCCCTTCGACCCGAAGGAATACGACTACTGGATGCCAGTAGATACCTACACCGGCGGCATCGAACACGCCACCATGCACCTCATCTACACCCGCTTCTTCCACAAGGCCCTGCGCGACATGGGCATCACCAAAGGCCGCGAGCCGATGCTGCAACTGCGCAATCAGGGCATGGTGCTGGGAGAAGACGGCGAGAAGATGTCGAAGAGCCGCGGCAATGTCATCGCCCCGGATGATTTGGTGGGACGCTACGGCACTGATACCGTGCGCGCCTATCTGATGTTCTTCGCCCGCTGGGAGAAAGGCGCCCCGTGGAGTTCGAGCGGCATCGAAGGCACCTCCCGCTGGTTGCGTCGTGTGTGGGGAGTGATCGCCGAACCCGCCGAACCTGCCCCCTGCAGCGACGAAACCAGGCGCACCCTGCGCCGCAAAGTGCATCAGGCCCTCCGCAGCATCACCCACGACTTCCGCGAATTCGAGTTCAACACCATCGTTTCGAGCCTGATGGAACTGCTCAACGAGATGAGCAAAGCCAAAGAGGCCGGCGCCTATGGCACGCCCGAATGGGACGAGGCGGTGGACATCTACCTGCGCATGCTTGCCCCGGTCTGCCCGCACATCGCCGAAGAACTGTGGACCGGCGTGCTGGGCAAACCCTACAGCATCCACAATCAGCCCTGGCCGCAGTTGGACGAGGAAGCCACCCGCGAGGAAGAAATCGTCATCCCTGTCCAGGTCAACGGCAAAGTGCGCGACCGAATCATCGTCCCGGCAGATGCGAGCGAGGAGCAAATTCAGGCCGCCGCGCTGGCCAGCGAACAAGTACAAAAATTCCTCGAAGGCAAACCACCACGGAAAGTCATTGTGGCACAGAAAAGACTGGTGAGCATCGTCATCTAACCGCACAAGACGGAATTGTGTTTTTTGAACATTCAGCCCCGGCCATGGTATCCTGCCGGGGCTGTCTCTTGGAATTTGCAAGCCATTGCAGGAGACAATCGCGAAGCCTGGCCGAAAGCAGGCAATTCCGTTGCTGGTCAGGAGATTGCTGCGCTCGCCATGGCTACGGCGGAGATTGCTGCGCTTCGCTTGCAAGGACTCTTCGCTGCCACTGCTGCCCACATGGGCAGGGTCTTTCCCATTCGAGGCCAAAAGGATTAAGCCTGCATCCAGCCGCGCGGAAAATGATTTTTCAACACATCCCGCGACTGTTTGCCCCAGCCAAGTGGCCAGCCATCCACGGTAACAAGCATCCAGCCGGCATCGCCGGCGGAGGGAAGCGGTTCACCGCGCAGGTAGGCAGCCAGCGCTGGGGACTCGGCAGGCAGGTTCAGGGTCCGCTGCGCCTCGCCCGGACGCAGGAAGAGCGCCAGCGGGTGAGCCGGTTCGAAGCGTCCAGTCTTGAAGGTTCCCAGCCAGACGCCGGGATGAACGAGGCGGAGAGGCCCAAAATCGGGCAGGTCTTCGGGGATGAAATACAGCCGTTCGCCCCGCACCCGCAGTCTGTCATCGGGAAAATTGACCGCCAGCGTCTCCCCGGCAAAGTCATGCCAGAGTCGAGCTTGCAAAGCGCTCATACCAGTCAGCCGCGCCTTGTGCACGAAGGGCATCTCCTCCCCTCTGCGCCGCAAGCGACAGACGAAATGCCCCTCGCCGGCAATCCGGTGCGGGAAGAGGCGCACGGCTTTTTCCAGATGCATCTCTGGGGCCAGATTCAGCCACTCGGGACGACCGCGCGCAAAGCCCGGGAAGAAAGGCAAATTGGTCACTTCAAAATCCGGGAATGCCTGCAAGAACTCAGCCAGCACGCCCTCGTTTTCTTCCGGCGCAAAGGTGCAGGTGGAATAGAGCAGGTACCCGCCCGGCCGGACAAGTTTGGCCGCCACGCGCAGGATGTTGCGTTGACGGACTGCACAGCCCGTCACCATCTCCGGCGACCAGTCGAGGCGGGCGCCGGCATCTTTGCGAAACATGCCCTCGCCCGAGCAGGGCGCGTCCACCAGCACACGGTCGAAGAAGGGGCCGAAGTGATCGGCCAGGCGTTCCGGGGTCTCATTGGTAATGGCGATATTCCCCGCCCCCCAGCGTTCAACGTTCATCGCCAGATGACCGAGGCGCTTGTCCTTGATTTCGTTGGCCACCAGCAAGCCGCGCCCTTGCATACGGGCAGCGAGATGGGTGGTTTTTCCGCCTGGGGCGGCTGCCAGGTCAAGGATGCGCTCACCCGGCTGCGGGTCGAGCAGCACCGCCGCCGACATGGCCGACGGGTCCTGCAAGTAATACAGGCCGGCCAGGTGATAGGGGTGGAGTCCGGGCGAGGCAGGAGCAGAAGGCAGCAGGAAGGCCGCCGGTTCCCAGGGAACGCGTTCGCCCAGCGGGAAGGGAGCAATTGCCTGAAATTCTTCTGCCGAAAGTTTCAGTGTGTTGACGCGCAAGCCGCTCAACGGTTCGTTCTCCAGGGCACTTGCAAAAGCCGGGAATTCATCGCCCAGCCAGCGCTCCATCCGGTCGAGGAAAAGGGGAGGAATGGGAGCAGAGGCAGTCATACGCCGATTATACGATACCCATCCGGGCGGGCAAGCAATTCTGGCGGATTGAGTTAAGACTCCACTGCAAAAACCCTGAAGTTTCACCACGAAGACACGGAGTCACAAAGTTTCCTTTCATTTACTTACTCGTGTCTCCGTGTCTTTGTGGTTCGATTTTCACCTTTTTGCAGGAGACTCAGTTAAAATAACTTCATGAATACCGTTTTGGCCGAATGTCATTTGTCTAACGGCTCCATTCTCCAACTCGTGCACGGCGACATCACGATTGAGACCACTGAGGCCATCGTCAATGCTGCTAACGAGTACCTGCAACATGGAGGCGGTTTAGCGTGGAGAATTTCCCAGCGCGGCGGGCCGGCCATTCAGGCCGAATCGGATGCCTGGATCGAGGCGCACGGCCCGGTGCGGCACGACTCGCCCGCCTGGACCTCAGGCGGGGACCTGCCCTGCCGCTACGTGATCCACGCCGTAGGCCCGATCTGGGGAGAGACGCCCAATGCAGATGCCACTCTGGCCGCGGCAGTCGTTGGGTCGCTGGACGTGGCAAACCAGTTGGGGGTAAGTTCCCTCTCCATGCCTGCCATTTCCACCGGTATTTTTGGTTTTCCGAAAGAACGGGCTGCTCACATCATCTTTTCCACCCTGCGTGAGCACTTACAATTTAATTCGGCTCTTAAACTTGTCCGGGTGGTGTTATTCGACTCGGACACGGTCGCTATCTTCGAGAAGGTCTGGCATGATTACTTCGGCGCACAACCCTAAGATCAAACTGGTTCGCGCCCTGGTCGGACGTGCCAAAGACCGCCGCGCAGAAAATGCCTTTGTGGCCGAAGGCGTGCGCCTGGTGGAAGAAGCACTGGCCGCTGGCTGGCCGTTCCGCTTTGTCTTGTTCTCAGAAGCGCTAAACGACCGCGGACAAGCATTGCTTGCCAGCCTCCAAACAGCAGGCGTGGAAACGGAGATGGTGGCGGCCCACTTGCTGGACAGTTTGAGCGATACCGATCATCCCCAGGGCATCCTGGCCGTGCTTGACCTGCCTCGATCCGATGTGCCCACTTCTCGGTGCAACTTCATCCTGATTCCCGACCAGATTCGTGACCCTGGCAACCTGGGCACCCTCTTACGAACGGCTGCTGCCGCCGGCGTGCAGGCCGTTTTCCTCCCGCCGGAGACGACCGATGCCTTCGCTCCCAAAGTCGTTCGGTCTGGCATGGGCGCCCACTTCCGCCTGCCGATTTTGTCTCTGCCCTGGGACGAGATTCGGGCGCGGACCTCAGGCCTGGGCATCTTTCTGGCTGACATGGACGGCATTCCGTGCTGGGAGAGCGACCTGCGCTTGCCCCTGGCTCTGATTGTCGGTGGGGAGGCCGAGGGTGCCAGCGCTTCAGCGCGCGACCTGGCCACTGCGACCATCAGTATTCCGATGCCCGGCGGAAGCGAGTCGCTCAATGCCGGGGTGGCAGGGGCAGTACTGATGTTCGAGGTCGTACGGCAACGTTGGACACGGGAACAGGATAAACAGAGAAGATAAGGATGACAGGTTAATGAAAATCCGCTCGATCACTTACTTTTGCAACCCTGGCTGGCCATTGAACGAGAAAAAACTGCGCGCTGCGGGCGCGTTTCTGACCGAGGCCAAAGCTGCCTTCGAAGCCGAAGGCTACGAAGTCCAGACCACGCGGCTGGCGACAGTTCCCTTCCCACGCCTGGTGCAGAAAAAGGTTGCAGAGACGCTGCGTCTGGCCGAGACCTTGAGCCGCATCCTGCCACAAATCGGCGTGGCCTATGCCTCGCTTGGCCCGGCCCTGCCGGATCAACCGGCAAGTTACGCCATTCTGCCAGAGGCGATTGCTGCCTCGCAAAACATCTTTTTTGGCGGCGTGATGGCTGAAAAATCGAAAATCTACGCCTCCGCCATTCGCGCCTGTGCCGAGGTCATTGTTCGCACTGCTCCCCTCGAGCCGAATGGGTTCGCCAACCTGCGCTTTGCCGCCCTGGCGAATGTCCCACCGGGTGCGCCATTCTTCCCGGCTGCCTATTACGAGGGGGAAAATCCAGCCTTTGCCCTGGCCATGGAGGCCGCCGACGCGGCAGTCAGCGCCTTTGCGCAAGCGCAGAATGTGGACGAGGGCCGCAGCCGACTGGTCGAGGCGCTGGAGACAACCGCCCGTTCCCTGAGCCGTGTAGCGGACTTCCTGAAATTCAAGTATCAGGCACGTTTTGGTGGAATTGATTTTTCGCTGGCGCCCTTCCCGGAAGAATCCCGCTCGCTGGGCGCGGCGGTGGAGCGGCTGGGCGTGCCGCGCGTGGGATTACATGGTTCGCTGGCCGCTGCCGCCATCCTGACAGAGGCCATCGAGCGCGCCAGCATTCCGCGCACAGGCTTCAGCGGCTTCATGCAGCCCGTGCTCGAAGATTCCATCCTGGCACAGCGCGCCGCGGAGGGGACATTGACCGTCAAAGACCTGCTGCTCTACTCGGCTGTTTGCGGCACCGGGCTGGACACCGTGCCCCTGCCGGGGGAGGTGACTGTCGGTCAGGTTGCTGCGCTGTTGCTCGATCTCTCGGCCCTGGCTTTGCGGCTCGATAAGCCACTTACCGCGCGGCTGATGCCGATTCCTGGCAAACGGGCGGGAGACCCGACGAACTTCGATTTTGGCTTCTTTGCCAACAGCCGGGTCCTGGCACTGGAGGCGGAACCCCTGCGCTCTTCTCTGGCAGCGACAGAAACGTTCGAGTTACATGCTCGCCATTGAACCCCAGGGACACTCTGAAGCAGCGAGAGCAAGCAAAAACCGCCCACTCATCACTCACAACTGCTCGCAGGAGAGCACCATGCGAGCATGTTATGAAGCCTTGGTGGGCGGTTAATGAGAAAACAGGTTATTGCGGGGGAATCAGACAGTGCGGGTGGTGATTTCGAATTGCGGTGGATTCTCAAAATGCTTTTTTACCGCGCACAGGTCAGCAGCACGAATAACGGCCTCTTTGTATTTCTCGGGGAAGGAAGGAGGTAATTGAATCTCCAGGTCAATTTTTTCGACCATGCCCGTAAATGGGTTACTGTGCATGCGCTGGATAATCCGCATTCCGTCGGTAGGTAAGCCTCGCTGCTGGCAGAAACCCAGGACGTAAATTCCGGCACATGTACCAATAGAAGCGAGAAACGTAGCAAAGGGGGTGGGAGCAGTTGCTGCAGGCGGTTGATCTGTTTTAACAGTAAAGGGACCAAAATGGGCATCTACACGAGCGCCACCGGGAAAATCAATCAACATTTCCATATATCAAATCTCTCCTGAAAAGTTTTGAAAGCGCTTTTTTAGATGAGTAAAGCGCAAAAAAGTTGCATAATGACACGCAGGACGGCACTCGGGTTGCCGTCCTGCGTGTTCTCCAGAAAAGTCGTGTCTCACCTCCTTCAACTGTTAGGGAGAGGAATTGGTGATTCCTCCGTCTCCTTTTTCCAAAAAAACACCCAATAGAGGAAAACAGAAATAGTGTAGATGAAAATGACATAGAGATACACCGGCCCAAACCCGTAGTGGACCTGCATCCAGCCGCTAATGGAAGGGCTGAATGCCCAGCCAAAATTCCAGGCCATGCTGGTCAAACTGGCAACCATAGCTCTGGATTTTGGTTCAACATGTTCCATAACAAAAGCGTTATATACCGGGCCGCCCATATTCATCAGAGTCAGTCGAATATAGTGCGATAAAGCACTCAGCCAGAACCAGGGAGCAAAACCGAGCAATGCCAGGAAGGGAATCGAAAGAGCCTGCGAGATGACCACCAGTTGGATTTTTCCGATTCGATCCGCGATCGGAGGAGCGACAATCAATCCAATGCCCATGAATAGTGCCCCCCAGGCCAGCACATTGCCGATGACGGGGTCTGGTTGATGATACACCACCCGGAAAAAGACATTCATGAACGGCATAAACAGCCCGGCCCCGACGGAGGTAATCAACATTGGCAGGACCATTTTCCCGATGGTGTCAATATGTTTCAGCGCATAACCGATGGGAGCGAAGAGAGAGCGTTCAGAGTTTGCCAGGCGCGGAGTTTGCAAAGCGAGAAGAGGAAGAAGGCCAAGGGTGGCAAACGCTGCAATGATGCCCAATGCCCCGGCATAGGCTGTGCTGCTGGTGGCTTCCACGCCAAGCGCGTGCCCGATCCACGTCGGCAAATAGCCCCCCACCGAATTGCCCACAAATGAAGCCGTCATGCTCAAGCCCTGGCTGAGGCTGAAGAGGTAAGTACGTTCTTCTGCAGTGCTGTTCTCCAGCAAAAAGGGAGCCATCGTCACCGCAGAGAGACTCTGCGCCGCGCCCATCACCACTGCCATGACATAGAATAAAAGCGGAGAAGGCCAGAGAACCATTGAGGCAATTGCCAGCGAGGTGAGCGCTCCCCCCAACAAGAGTGAATTCTTACGCCCAAGAATGTCAGCAAGATAGCCCAAGGGCAGCGCCAAAAACAGGGCTGTCATGCTGTTGATGGTAATAAGATGCCCAAGAATGCTCTGATTCAGATTGAGACTGAGCGCGTAAAAGTTAAACAACAAACGATACACGCCCAGTGCCGCGCCACTCAAAATGGCGCTTACCAGATACAAGCGCGCATTGCGAGAAAATTGTTGAAGCCGCAAAACGTAGGCGCGAATCACATTAGCCATGAATATTGAGATAATCCTGTAGTGATTTATAGATTTCTTGCAAAGCATCCGGCCGGACTTTGTAACGTCTCTCAAACCCTTCGCCGACTGTCACCTGCACCAACCCCGCCAGACGCAAAGCATTCAGGTGGTGCGTCACGGTAGGAGGGCGAAGCCGCAGTCGACGCGCCAGTTCAGAAGGTGAGAGAGGGGCGGAAGAAAGGTAATACAAAATGCGCAAACGAGTAGGATCGCCCAGCGATTTGAACGCTGCCACCAGGTTCTCGGGCGCTTCGCTCCCATCGGCTCCGCCCGGGACCTGCGGCCGGACGCCAAAAGCAATTGCAACCTCCTGTCCCGATCGTTCCAGGAACACCAGCGGCGTTACCCACCACGAGGGCAAAAAAGTCACGCTCGAAATCGCGCTCATATCCTCAAAGCGCACGCCGTGCGAAAGGCGTTCGATCAGCTGATCCGGTAAAAGTTTGCCGGCCAGTGTCTGTGCGGCAGCCAATTCCTTTTCGATCGTCGGCCGGATGCGGGCTTCCTCATCGAGAAAATACACCAGGTAGTATTCCTGTAAAGCCTCCAGGTAACGCTGGCCATAACCGGTTAAATCGGTCCAAAGATTCAGCAGATGATCAAGACCGGACGGGGAGGGGATGCGGCTCTGTTTGAAACAAGCAAGCAATTGTTCCCGGTCGGCAGTATCCCAGGTGCCACGCCTGGCTACATTTTCAAGCAAAGGATGGGCTTCTGCTCGCACTTTTGGAGATAAGGTCAGCACCGGTAAGCGCTGCTCGGGTTGCAGTTCTTTGATGGCCCACAAAAGCGTCTGACCATCGGCAGGCAAAGGAAGGGTAATGATCCAGGAAAGGGGCACGGTCGAGAAAGCAAATACTTTCTCCAGGATTTCCCGGCTGGAGGCCGAAAGTCTCTGCCGGACGCCCGCCGCCCAGGCAGGACGCAGTCCAAAATCGGCTGCATGATGCAGCACGAACAGACTCATCAAAAAATCACAGGCAGTGCCAGAAACCCAGCGAATCGAGGTCATATCTTTTAGATTATTGTCTAATTTATTAGATAATAATCTAACCGCAAAATTACGTCAAGTTCTTTTGCTGAAATTTATGCTATACTCACAAACAAGAATCCCCCTTGAATTGGGGAAAAATTACCGGCTTAACCGCCGCCAGGATACCAGCGCGAGTAGATTGATATGCCAGAAAAAACATCCCCGTCTTCCCTTGAACTTCTCTACCAGGTCAGTCGCGAATTTGCTTCGGCTCTGGACTTGCGCACCGTACTTCAACGGGTCTTGTTCCAGTCGCTGAAATACGTAGGCGGAGAACGAGCCAGCATCGTTGTAATGGACGATAACGGGAAAACTGTTGACGCGGCGATCGTATTCGGTACAAAGATGCAACGCAGTGCCACACAAACCCTGCGCGAGACCGTTGAACGGGGCCTGGCCGGCTGGGTAGTGCGCAACCGTCAGGGAGCCTGGGTTCCAGACACAAGCAAGGATGAACGCTGGTTACATCTGCCCGATGACTCTGCCGAAAAGTCGGGGGCAAAATCTGCCTTGTGCGTGCCCCTGCTCGCAAAAGATAAACTGGTAGGGGTGCTGACTCTCGTCCACCCCGAGCCGGGGGCCTACGATGAAAGCCATTTCAACTTGATGAAAGCAATCGCCGACCAGGCAGGAATTGCCGTACTCAACGCGCGTCTCTACGCCGAAAGTCAACGCCAGGCGCGTGTGATGACAGCCCTTGCCGCCTCGGCAGCAGCCCTGAATGTCGCTTTGAGGACAGAGGAGGTGCTTCAGCGTATTCTGAACGATAGCATGAACGCCCTCCAGGTAGAAACGGTTGCGCTGGCATTGTTAGAACCCGATGGAAGCATGGTCTTCCAGGCAGCCACCGGTCAAAACAGTGACAAAATCATCGGCAAGCGCGTACCGCCCGACGCCGGCATTTTGCACACGGTCATCAAAGGGAAACAAGGGGTGGTGATTCCCAACGCGCGGGACGAAAAACAACTGGCTGCGGAAGAAAAATTTGACGGCGTCGAAATTCGAGCCCTGGCTGCAGCCCCCATCTACGCCCAAGAAGGAGCCATTGGCGTTCTGGAAGCAATCAACCCCCTTTCAGGCGCTTTCGACCCTGACGCTTTGCTTGTGCTGGTGGGAATTGGGAACATCGCAGGGTCTGCAATTCAACACGCACAACTCTTTGAAAGGCTACAAGCAGCCCATAAACGCTATCGCGAACTCTTTAACGACAGTGTTGACCCCATCCTGATTACAGACTGGGACGGAAAAATCCACGAGGTCAACCGACAGGCCGCACTCATTAGCGGCTACCCGCCGGAACAACTCCAGGAAATGTCCATTTACTCGCTGCACAAAGCTGTCAAAGAGGAAACCCAGGTGGATCAAGAGAGCCTCAAACAAGGTGAGACGATCAGTTATGAGGCCTTGTTACACAACAAGACTGGCGTAGCCGTCCCTGTGGAGGTATATGTCCGGCGAGTGATCTTTGATGAAGCCGAGTTCTTGCAATGGTTAATGCACGACATCACGGAGCGCAAAGATCTGGATGCACTACGCGAAGATCTGACCTCAATGATTTACCATGACCTGCGCTCGCCCCTGGCCAATATCGTCTCCAGCCTGGATGTGCTCAAAGCACTGTGTGTGGACGAAGGCAACGAGACGGTTGAGTCAGTATTGACCATCGCCCGGCGTTCCACCGATCGGATTCAACGCCTGGTCAATTCTCTTCTTGATATTAACCGTCTCGAGTCGGGGCAAGCCATTGTCTCACAACAACAGGTCTCGCCTGCCTCCCTTCTTGACGAAGCCATCGAAATTGTACGCCCCATGATAGACAGCCGACATCAGACATTGCTTGCTTCCATTCCAACAGACCTGCCATCTATCTTCGTAGATACAGACATGATTCGGCGAGTCTTGATCAACCTGCTGGAAAACGCATCGAAATTTTCCCCTCTCGAGGGAAAAATTGAGACCGGCGTCAAAAAACAGGGAGAAAACATCCTCTTCTGGGTCGAGGACAATGGCCCAGGAATCCCCCCCCAAGACCAGGAGCGAATCTTTGAAAAATTTACGCGCCTCAAGAGCAAAGAAGGCATAGCCGGTCTGGGAATCGGTCTCGCGTTTTGTCGTCTGGCGGTTCAGGGACATGGCGGCAAAATATGGGTCGAAAGTGATCCAGGCAAAGGAGCAAAATTCTTGTTTAGCATTCCAGTGACTACTGAAAAGTAAGTGAAGGAGCATCCATGCAAGCCATTGCCAATGAAGTATATATCGAAACAAAATACCCCGGTGTCCTGGTAGGAGTCATCGTCCTCCCCCATGGTTTGATTCAAATCGACGCTCCCCCCTCCCCCGAAGATGGGCGCGCCTGGAGAGCAACATTGATGGGCCTCTCGACTTCTCCCGAAAGAGTGCTGATCAACCTGGATGCTCATCCAGACCGGACGTTGGGCGCTCGTGCCATGGAATGCCCCATTATCGCCCACGAAAAGACATCTTCTGTTTTCCGTTCACGCCCTACCACATTCAAAGGACAAAGCGAAGAAATGGGGGCAGAATGGGACGATATTCCCGGTATCAGCAACATTCGCTGGGCGCCTCCAGAAATTACTTTCAGCCGCCAGATTGCTTTCCACTGGGGAAATATGCCCGTGATTGTGGAATATCACCCCGGCCCGTCACAAGGTGCCTCCTGGGTGATTTTGCCAGAGCAAAAAATCGTTTTTATTGGAGATGCTGTTCTCGTAGGACAACCTCCCTTCCTCGCCAATGCCAGTATCCCTGAATGGTTAGAGGCTCTCAAACTGCTCACCTCTCCCGCCTATCGTGGCTGGCAAATTATCAATGGCCGCAGCGGGCTGGTAGATGCCACTCATATCAAAGAGCAACAAGAATTCTTAAAAAAAGTGCTGGCAAAAATCGAAAAAATTTCGAGTGGGAAGAACCCTTCAGAAGTACTCGAAAAACTAGCCGAAACGCTCATGGGCGATTTTGAAGCCCCTGCCGATCGTCAACAAAAATACCTGCATCGCCTGCGCTACGGTCTTCGTCATTACTATAACCACCACTTCCATCCATCATCTGCTCAGGAGGATTAAACACTATGCCAGAGTCATACGAACCCGTCCTCGGGTTAACCCGGGGAAACATTGTCGAATCGCAACATTATGGAGCCGCTGCAGTCGTTGATTCTGGCGGTCGCTTGCTTGCCTGGCTGGGTGACCCTTACCTGGTGACCTACATGCGCTCTGCCGCCAAACCGCTTCAAGCCTTACCTTTCATCGAGCAAGGTGGCGACCAGTTTTTTCACCTGACCTCCAAAGAAATTGCCATTATTTGCTCCTCTCATGATGGTTCCCTTGAACATGTTGAGACAATCAAGGCAATTCAGGAAAAAGTAGGAATCCAGGAAAACGACTTACTTTGTGGTGTTCACCTGCCGTTTTCCTTACCTGAACAAATCGCCTTGATCAAAAATGGCGAACAACCTACCCAAAACCAAAACAATTGCTCCGGAAAACATACTGGAATGCTGGCTTATGCGCGCATGCGGGGACTCCCCATTTCGGACTATATTAACCCAGAGCATCCCATCCAAAAGACCATTCTGCAAACCGTGGCAGAGATGTGCAGCCTGCCCCAAGAGAAAATCGAGGTTGGCATTGACGGTTGCTCTGCCCCCAATTTTGCTATCCCCCTGTACAATGCAGCCCTCGGTTTTGCTCGTTTGTGTGACCCGCGCGGCCTTTCCCCCGACAGGGCAGCGGCCTGTCGGCGCATCGTTTCCTCGATGGTCGCCAACCCTGTGATGGTCGGTGGACGAGGCCGTTTCGACACCTCCCTGATGGAGGTCTGTTCGGGCCGCATCCTGGCCAAGGTGGGCGCCGAGGGTTACATTGCGCTGGGAATTATGCCTGGCGCTACGGGAGCCGATTCTCCCGGCATTGGCATCGCCATCAAAATCGCCGATGGAGACATTTCGCTGCGCAAAGCCAATGGCGATTCCTATAACCGTGCCCGTCCCGCAGTGACCCTTGAAGTCCTGCGCCAGATGGGCTACATCAGCAGCAAAGAACTGGAACTCCTGGCAGAATTTGGCCCCACCAAACCCATCACCAATCTACGCAAGATTGTCGTCGGCGAACTGAGGCCAGTTTTCTCTCTCCAGAAAGCAGACTCTCCATGAACGATTTGAAGCAACTCGCTCTTCAGGTTCACCAGAATCTGCTGTCGTTTTACGGTGAACCTGTCTGGCGTAATCCGCTGCCACCGATAGACGAACTGGTCTCGACCATTCTTTCGCAAAACACCAACGACACCAATCGGGACCGCGCCTACCAGGCCCTTCGCCAGAAATACCCAACCTGGGAAATGGTGCGAGATGCAGATCCCCGTTCGGTCATCGAGGCGATCCGCCCGGCCGGTTTGGCCAATCAAAAAGGTTCCCGGATCCAAAACGTCCTCCGGCAAATCACAGCAGAACGTGGCTCCCTCGATTTATCCTTTTTGAAAGACCTGCCAGTGGAGCAGGCCCGGGCCTGGCTGACAAAATTTCCAGGAGTCGGCCCCAAAACCGCCGCAATTGTTCTGCTCTTTTCTTTAGGCCTGCCCGCCTTTCCGGTAGATACCCACATTTACCGCGTCACAGGCCGGCTGGGATTACGCCCGAAAAACATGAGCGTTGAGCAAGCACATCTCCACCTGGAAGGATTGTTTCCCCCTGAAACTTATTCCTCTGCCCACCTGAATATCATCCGCCTGGGACGAGAAATTTGTATTGCCCGCAAACCACGTTGTGAGCGCTGCCCCCTGCAAACCATCTGCACTTTTGCCAGACAGCCCGCCTACACGGTCTAGAAACACAGCAAATCTTCAAACTTGTATTCTTAAAGCAGGTCTATTGTCAAAATAGAAAGAGGTGAAACATGCTATCCATTCGCCAAAAAGGCCAGGGGCTGGTAGAGTACGCTTTTCTATTGGTGTTGATTGCGCTTGTCGTTCTTGCCGTTCTGCTCTTGCTGGGACCGGCTGTCGGGAACGTCTTCACCAGGCTCAACAGCCAACTCGTCACTTTTTAGCCTGCTGAGCGGCTTTCCCGAAGGCAACCAACCACGTCAACCTAAATAATCCCGCAAGTGCCGGCTGCGGGTGGGGTGACGCAGTTTGCGGAGCGCCTTGGCTTCAATCTGGCGAATCCGTTCGCGGGTCACGTTGAAGTAACGGCTGACTTCTTCCAACGTGTGATCCTGACCATCCACCAAACCGAAGCGCAATTCCAGAACCTGACGTTCGCGCTCGGTCAAGGCAGACAGAACGCTCTGCACTTGCTCGCGCAATATTTCTCGCGAGACGGCATCAAGTGGCTCAAGAGCATCTCCATCTTCAATAAAATCGCCTAACTGACTGGCATCATCATCACCGCTCACTGGCCCTTCCAACGAAACTGGCTCTTCTGCCGAGCGCAAGATACGGTCCACTTTTTGGCACGCAGCCTCCCAGCGGCGCTGCAAATCACCGCCTATGGGCAAATTCTCAGCGCGACAGTGCGCAATGGCCTGCACATCTTTGGGGTCCAGAAAACCCGATTCGAGAGTCAGCTCTTCAATCGTGGGCTCGCGACCCAGTTGTTGCGTCAAAGTTCGCTGAACGCGCAGCAAGCGGGTGATAGATTCGAATAAATGCACCGGAATCCGAATCGTACGCGCCTGTTCTGCAATGGCCCGGTTGATTGACTGCCGAATCCACCAGGTCGCATACGTGCTGAACTTGTACCCGCGCCGGGCATCAAATTTATTGACCGCCCGCAATAACCCCAGATTTCCCTCTTGAATCAAATCGAGGAACGAAATTCCCCGCCCGATATACCGTTTCGCCACGCTCACCACCAACCGTAAGTTGGCGCGGATAATGTCTGTATTTGCATCTTCTGCACGATTACGCATGGCTTCTAATTCCATTTGCAGCACTTCTTCTGCGGGCAAGTGTTGATAAAGCGTTCGCAGAGCAGGTAGGGCGTTTTTCTTCTGCAGAAAACTCATTAACCAGGCAGCATACGAGTCGGGCAACAGATAGAAGATAATGAATACTGTGTAAGCATTGGTCACAAAACTATCCCAGCGCGGATCTTTACCCCACACCTCGCGCTCGATGTAGGGATGGATGTAGGATTGGCCCTCTCCTTGCCAGCCTTGCTTCAAACTTTGCGCCTCGCTCAACAACAACACTCCTGAGAGCATTGGCTCTCCCAAACGATCAGCGTCCTCTTTCAAGCGCCCCCAAGCGGTATACAGATCACTGAGCAGGGAGTGGTAGAGCATCGTTGACGGGCACGCTTTCCCCTTGCGGCCGCAGTGATGACGCCTGCGGGTGGCCAGCACCAGCCGCCGCGCCTCGATCATCGCTGCCAGGCGAAATTCGCTGACAGAATCCAGCAACTTCACCTGCCCGATCTCGCGCAAATACAACCGCACCGGATCATCAGAAAGTTCCGCAGATAATTTCTCGAGATCCACGTCCAGCGCTTCATCGGCAGGATTGACATTCAACTCATCCACCAGTTCAGTAAAACCATTTTCTTCTTCGTCTACTGCCAATCCCGAATCTTCCCCTTCCGCAAGCAACGGAAGCACATCTTCTGGCATCCCTTCTTTTGAGGCAAAATTTCGCCCCTTGGACGCGCTGGGCGTTCGACGCGATGAGTGAGTTTTAGGTTTCAATTTTTCAGCCATTGATTCTCCCTAGCCAATCCCGTTGCGAATCAAGCGTGCCTGGTCGAGCAAATGACGCAAGCGGGTATTTTGCAGCACCATTTGCTGATAATTCCCGGCCATTAATTTATCCTCTTCCATCAAAAAGCGCAACTGATTGATATTTTCATCCACGATGCGGCGGCGCATGGCCACCAGCGAGCGAAACAAGTCCTCTAACAAGCGATCTTCTGCCAGTTCAAGTTTCTCCGTCTCTGCCAAAAGATTGCTGGCCACACCTGCCAAAACCGGCGGCAGAGATTCCGTCAGGTAACGTTCCGGGTCAGCAGAATCTTGCTCCAGCGATTGGCGCACCAACCGAAACAACAACTGATACTCAGTATACCCGAAGTCTTCCGCGACCACACGCCCCAGACCGTTCTCCTGCAACGCCCGGTCCAGGCGATTGAGCAAATCGGGGTGGCGAAGCAAAATCCCGAGAACATGCCCTTCCACGCGCATCATGGCAACGGGAATCGCAGCCGCACGGGTCGGCGCAGAACTGCTTGCCTGGCTGTCGGGCGTCGTCAGCGGGCGCGGCCGCCTCGGGCGCGGACCTCGCGCCGGCGCGCCGATCAACGAGCGTTCATCCACCCGTAAGAAACGCGCCAACTGTTGGCGGTACGCATCACGCTCGACCGCATCGGGCAATTCCTCGATCAGCGGCAACACCTGGACAGCGATCTCAGATTTGACGGCCGCATCGGACAGGTCGCGGCCTTCGGCCAGCGCATGCATGACATGCAAAACCACCGGACGGGCTGATGCAATCAGTCGCCTCCACTCCTCCGCATCACGCTGCACAATCTCATCTGGATCGAGTTCATCGGGCAACACTGCCACGCGCAGATCGGCCTGCAGACGGCTGACGTGCCGCAGCAACCCGCGAGCATCGAAGGCGGTCTCCGTCTCACGGTCGAGGGCCTGCCGGGCAGCCTCTAACCCGCTGAAGACGGCTTTTCGCCCGGCCGCGTCGGGGTCGAGGGCCAGGACGATGTGCCGGGTAGTCCGCTTGAGCAGGCGCAACTGGTCCTCGGTCAGGGCCGTTCCCATCGGCGAGACGACATTCTCAAAACCGGCCTGGTGCAGGGCAATCACATCCAGATAGCCCTCCACAATCACCGCCTGATTGGCCGCGCGGATGGCCTTACGCGCCCGGTCAAAGCCATACAAAATATGGCTTTTTGAAAAGAGCGGAGTCTCAGGAGAGTTCAGGAATTTCGGGAAATCCTCGGGCTTCACAATCCGCGCCCCAAAGCCGGCCATGCGGCCTTCGGCGTCGCGGATGGGAATCATGATGCGCTCGCGGAAGCGGTCAAACATCCGGCGGGATTCGCTGACCGTCGTCTCGCCTTCCGTTTCGCGGACCGAGACCAGGCCACAATCGAGCAACTCCTGCTCGCTGTAACCGCGAGCAGTGAGATGCCTGAGCAGGTTATCCCAGCCGCGGGGAGCGTAGCCCAGGCCAAAGGTCTCGATGGTCGCATCGCTCAGGTGACGCTTCTCCCGCAGATAAGCCAGCGCCGTGCGGCCCTCCTCGGTGTGGAGCAGTTGATGGCGGAAGTAGGTGAGGGCTTCTTCAAGCGCCTGACGGAGACGGGCGTGTTCTTCCTTTTCTTCGGGCCGGCGGGCACGGTATTCTTCCAGTTGCACGCCTGCCCGCTGGGCCAGGTAACGCAGCGCCTCGCCAAAATCCCACCCCTCTTTCTTCATGACAAACTTGAAGATGTCACCGCCCTCGTTGCACTGCCCGAAGCAGTGCCACGTCTGGCGCTCAGGCGAGACAATGAAGGACGGCGTCTTCTCGTTGTGAAACGGGCACAGGCCAGCGTAGTTGCGTCCTGAGCGGCGCAGTTTCACGGTTTCGCCGATCAGATCGACAATGTCTATGCGGGCTTTGATTTCGTCTATCTGGCTCATGAAGGTATGTTGACTGCTGGGAATTCAGGCGGAATTTCTTCCGCAATGCCGGCACAAGCCTCCTGCCTGGCGCACTATGCAGAAGAAAAAGGCAATTCAATGATGTTGATTATAGACGCAGATGAGATGCGGCGCAACGGTCAACCATCACTGCTCCCCCTGCTCGTTGCGACAAAATCCACAAACAGGCAAGCCAAAACCTGCCTGATAGGGTAGAATAGCCATATCCACACGAGGACACCAGCCAAAACCATGACAGCCATAAACAGTGCATGCTATATCTCGGTAGATGTGGAAACGGCCGGGCCAAACCCTGGTCAGTATTCGCTGTTATCTATCGGTAGCCGACCCGCCGCGCGGCCAGCTGGCCAACGCCAGCAACATGCTCGACGTCACCTGGGAAGCCCCAGACGGCACCATCACCCCCCTGGACGGTTACCTCGACCCCTATTTCCAGGAAGTTTATCTCGAAGCCGAATCAGTGCCGATCTTTTCCAAACTCGCCCAGCATGTCTCAGCCGACGCCCTGGATGAGTACGTGGAACAGTTGCAGCGCGAGGTCAAAAAATACCTGACCAAAGACATCAACTACGGCAAGGCGGCCAAGCGCATGTACAACGTCTTCCGCCTGACCGGGCACTACGAGGAAGCGGCCTACCTCCGAGAACTCTTCGACGAACCAGCCTCCATGCTCTACCAGGTCTGGGCACTCATTCGCACCATTGACGAATGTTCCTACCCCGGCTCGAGCATTGACGTCGAAACCGTTCGCGCCCAGGCAGATGAACTGATCGTCTCGGTCATCCGCGCCCTCGAAGGAGACAAGGAGACCGCTATCGTGCGCCACCTGATGAAATTGCGCCGCGCCCTCGACCACATGGAGACCCGTCAGGGGCTGACAGCCGAGGCCGAAGCCGCCCGCGCTGAAGTCATCAACATCGTCAACAACTTCTTTTACGACAAACTGACCGCTATTCCGGCGATTAAGGCTTATATCGAAGAAATCCAAGGGGAAGCAAAACCATGATCCTGGTGGTACTACCGGCTTACAACGAAGAAGAAGTCATTACGCCGCTCATCGAACAAATCCGCGCCGTGGCCCGCAAACGATTTCTCGAGCCGGTGAAAGTCATTGTCGTGGACGATGGCAGCGCGGACGGGACCGCCGCGCGCGTCCGCGCCCTGGAGGACGAAAACACGCTCCTCGTCCAGCACCCGCAAAACCGCGGCCTGGGCGAGGCGCTCAAGACCGGGCTCTTGCGCGCCCTCGACCTGGCAACCGATGACGACATCATCGTCACCATGGACGCTGACAATACCCACACCCCTGGCCTTCTGCCGCGCATGATCAACACCCTCGAAGGCGGCAATGACGTGGTCATCGCCTCGCGGTACCAGCCGGGGGCGCGTGTCGTGGGGCTTTCACCCTGGCGCGAATTTCTCAGTACGGGGATGCGCTGGTTGTTTCAAATTCTGCTCCCCATTCGCGGCGTGCGCGACTACAGTTGCGGCTACCGCGCCTATCGGGCTTCCATCCTCCGCCGCGCCTTTGATCTTTGGGGCGAGGCGTTCATCAGCCAGTCCGGCTTCAGTTGCATGGTGGACATCCTGCTCAAACTCAACCGCCTGGGCGCAGTGATGACTGAAGTGCCGCTGGTGCTGCACTACGAAAACAAGCGCGGCAAAAGCAAAATGAACGTATCCAAGACCATCCGCGAGACCCTGCGCCTGGCCTGGCGCGAAAAAGTTCATCGCCTCCGCAGGGACAATGCCAGATAACCCTTTCGAGCAGGATTACTTCCTCACCCAGTATGGCGGGAATTATCACCGGCGGAATCCCCCTTACAAGTGGCGCGCCTTCCTCAAAGTCATCCGCGGTTTTCGCCAAAGCGGCACCTTGCTCGATATTGGCTGTGCACTGGGATTGTTCTTACAACAGGCCAGGCAATTTTACCGGTGCAGCGGCTGTGACGTTTCTCATTACGCCATCGAGCAAGCCAGGGCCCTGCTTGCGCCCGACGTGACCTTTTTTCAGGGGGAATTGGGAAAATTACCCGCCAGCGAACAATACGACATCATCACCTGCTTCGATGTCCTCGAACACATTCCCGACCTGGAATCGGCCTGGCAAAACCTGGACGACCTCCTGCGGCCGGGCGGCCTGCTGGTCCTGGCCGTACCGGTCTACGACGGGCCGCTAGGGTGGCTGGTGAAGCGGCTGGACAGCGATCCTACCCACGTCCACCGCCGCGAACGCCTTTTCTGGCATCAGCAGGCCGGTCAACGCTTCCGCATTCTGGAAACGTTCGGGATCTGGCGCTATTTCCTGCTCGACCGCTTTTACCTGAACCGGGTCTCGCCTTCCGCGCGTCACGTTGCTACCGCCATCATGCTGGTGTGTGAAAAAACGCCCCCGCTTTGAACGAACAAGCGGAGGCGTCATCGAACCGGCGCACAAATTGGTTCGCATCACGGCGTCGAAGTGGGGAAGACGCGCATGATGCTCATAACCTGTCCTTCCAGCGACGTTTGCGAAAGATCCCCCTTCGCGACCGAAACAATCCGTCCGCTTCGACCAACGAAAATATGATAGGGGACAGATTCAATCGCATATTGCTGACCGATCTCTCCCGTTGGGTCAATAAGAACCGGGAAGGTCATTCCATACTCGTTGATTGTCTGAACCACGCTGCTCAATGGATCGTCTGGATCAGGATCAATCGCCAGAACAACCAGCCCATCCGCCTGATAGCGCTGATATACGTTTTGCAGATACGGAATTTCATTCTTACAAAACGGGCACCAACTCGCCCAGAAGAACAAGACCACCGGCTGCTTGCTCAAATAGGTTGAAAGGGTGACAGATTCCTCCGTGATGGCGTTACGGAGCGTAAAATCGGGTGGGTACTTGCCCACCACCAGGCCAATGGCGTTCGTCGGAATGGCTGTTTCAGTCGGCGTGTAGAGGGAAGTGAGAGTAAGCGTCGGTGTTTCGGTCGGCACCAGGGTCTCGGTGGGGGTCAGGGACGGGCGAGCAGTAAATGTCCAGGATGGCTCCAGCGTCGGTAGAGGGCGGGAGGTCAGCAACCAGGCAACCGTCTGCGTAGCATAGATATCGTCCGCCACGGTTTGGCCCAACTTTTGCAAAGCAAAAAAGGCCACTGCTGCAAACACCAGACACAAGAGAATGAAAATCATCACAATCTGCAAAACGCCAAATTTCTTGCGGCGCGGCGGTTTCTGGACCGGAGACTCATTTCCCGCGGAAGGAGCGGGAGGCTCAGCCCAGGGCGGGACGTAACTCGGTTCTGTAGCCGAGGATCCGGCCGGCGGAAAAGGAGGAGGCGATCCAGGCGAAACGGTTGGGGATGCGGCTGTTGGCGCGGGGGGGAAGGGTGGGGCAAATTGTGAATCGGACGCGGCCGGCTTCCGTTCCGGAGAAGCAGGCTTCAGATCGGGGACGGGACGAGAGGCCCAGGCCGGAGTCGATGGTTCTTGTTCTTTCTGCGGGGCAGTCGAAGGGGGCGGGGGAACCGTCACCGGTTTTTCCACGCGTTCCGAGGGTAGAGAGGCCGTGAACGGTTTGACGTGTTTGGTCGGCGGAGGGCGCAGTTGAGCCAAACGTGCCTGGGCCTGGGCGTGTTCTGGTTCAAGCACCAGAACGCGCTCCAGGCAATCGCGTTCCTGCGCTGGCGTCTCTACCACCTGACTCAGCACCCACCAGGCCCGCGCCGAGGTGGGGTTGCGCTTGAGATATGCCGCCAAGAGGGCGCGGGCTTCCTGCTTTTTGCCCTCTTGAATGAGAAGTTCGGCAAGGTCAACAGCATTTGGAGAAGGTGAGTTCATGGATTCTCCTGACAAGCCGCTAACCTGGCCCGAGCGAGACTAGAATCCTTCGAGTTTGCTCAAGTCGGCCAGGCCTTTGGACAGGTCGGCAACCTGTCCGACCAGCGCCAGGCGGTTTTGCCGTACGGCTTCGTCTTCGGCCATTACGAGCACTTTGTCAAAGAAAGCATTGATGGCAGGGAGGAGGGCTACAATGGTTTCGAGAAGTTCGTTGATGGTGGCCGGCTGGTGGTTGACCGTCTGTAACGCCTGATACAAATTCCGCTCTTCCTCTTCCCTCAACAACTGTTCTCTGCTCTCTATTCTCTGTTCTCCGCTTTCTATTCTCTGCTCTCCTCCCGCCGCGCGGAGAATACGCACACAGCGGGCATAGCCGGGCAAAATCTCGCGCCAGTCTTCGCGCTCGACCCACGCCTGCAACTGCCTGACCGCCCGCGCCGAACCGGCGGGGTTGTTCGATTGCTCTGCTAGAACGGCGTCCACCACGTCGTAGCGGTAGCCCATCTCCTTCAAGACGACCGAGAGGCGCCCTGCCAGGAATTCGAGAATCTGTTTCTGCGTTTCGGGCGTGACCTCGATCGGCTGCGTCGCTGCGGACTTTTTCACCGCCTCGGCCAGGTCGAAGTCGGCGTCGTGCTCGATGAGCGGCTGGACAATGCCAATGGCGGCGCGCCGCAGACCGAAGGGGTCTTTCGCGCCCGTTGGGGCGAGACCCGCCGCAAAGAGGCCGACGAGGGAGTCGAGCCGGTCGGCGAGGGCCAGGGCCAGCCCCACTTTCGTCTTGGGGACGGGCCGGTACTGCTCGCCGATGGCTTCCGCCACTTCGGGCTTCTCGCCGCTGCGCAAGGCATATTCGCGCCCGATGATGCCTTGCAGGGAGGTCATTTCGGTCACCATTTGGGTGGCGAGGTCGGCTTTGGCGAGGAAAGTGGCACGTTGAACGTTGGAACGTTGAACGCCGTCCAGGCCAAGCATAACTGCCAGTTCTTCGGCCAGCTTGAGGATGCGCTCGGATTTGTCGAGCATGGAGCCGAGTCTGGTGTGGAAGGTGAGACCCGCCAGTTTGGGGCGGAAGTCTTCGAGGTGGTGTTTCAGGTCTTCGCGGACAAAGTAGTTGGCATCGGCAAAGCGCGCCCCGAGGACGTGTTCGTTGCCCTGGCGGACGAGGTCGAGGTGCTGGTCGTCGCCGTTGCGGATGGCGATGAAGTGCGGAAGCAGAGTTCGCCGTTGTTCCACGTTCGATGTTTCAGGGTGGGAGGAAGGCACGCTGGAACGTTCGAACGTTTGAACGTTTTGCACAGGGAAATATCTCTGGTGTTTTTTCATCACCGAAATCAGCACTTCGCGCGGCAATTGCAAAAATTCGGGGTCGAAGCCGCCCAGGACGGCGGTGGGTTTTTCGACCAGGTTCGCTACTTCATTGAGCAGGTCTTCTTCGATGATGGCTTCGCCTCCCACCTGGGCTGCGGCCTGTTTGACCTGTTCGACGATGGAGGCTTTGCGTTCTTCCTTGTCCAGAACGATGCCCGCTTCGCGCATGAGGTCGAAGTAGCGGTCGGCAGAAGGGATGGGGATCTCGGGGGAATCGTAGGGGCGCAGGCCGCGGCTGACGTTGCCGCTGACCAGGCCGGCATACTCGAAGGGGATGACCGTGTCACCGAAGAGGGCCACCAGCCAGCGGATGGGGCGCGAGAAGGCGACCGCGTTTTCATTTTCCGCCAGGCGGGACGGCGGCAGCCAGCGCATGGACTTCTCGAATTTGATTTCGGCAATGAGTTTGGGCAGCGCCTCGGCCAGGACTTCGGGCGCGGGGCGTCCGGTTTGCTTGACGACGGCGAAGACGTATTTGCCGCCCGCTGGCGCGTCCTCGCGGATTTGCAGGTCGGCCACGGCCACGCCGTTCTTTTTGGCAAAGCCCTGGGCAGCGGGGGTGGGGTTGCCGCTTGGGTCGAAGGCCTTATCGGCGGGCGGCCCCTTGACGAGGGACTCGCGGTCGGGCTGCTGGGGGCTGAGATCGGCCACGAAAACGGCGAGCCGGCGCGGGGTCGCGGCGACTCGGACGCCGCCGTGGGTGAGATGCAGTTCCTCGAGCAGGGCCGGCACACGGGTGGCGAGTTGCTCACGGGCCGAGTCCACATCGGCGGCGGGAAGTTCTTCCACGCCAATTTCTAAAATAAAGTTGGCAGGTTGGGACGTTTGAACGTTGGAACGTTCTAACCTTCGAACGCTTTCGGCTTGCGGCTTGAGGAGGGGATAACCGAGACTTTTGCGCTCCTCGACGTAGGCTTCGGCGACGCGGCGGGCGAGTTCACGCATGCGGCGGAAGAAGGCCTGACGTTCGGCCACGCTGACGGCGCCGCGCGTGTCGAGGACGTTGAAGGTGTGCGAGCATTTGAGGACGTAGTCGTAGGCAGGCAGGACGAGGCCGCTCTCCAGGCAGGCGCGGGCTTCGGCGTCGAAGAGGTCGTACATCTGGCGCAGGCGAGGGATGTCGGCAATTTCAAAGTAGTATTTGCTGTGCTGGTACTCTTCGGGGCGGCGGATTTCGCCGTAGGTCACGCCCGCGCCCCAGGGTTCGTCCCAGATGGCTTTGGCGTTGTTGAGGGCGATGAGGATGCGCTCGAGACCATAGGTGATTTCGACAGCCACGGGGTCAAGGGGCAGGCCGCCGACTTGCTGGAAGTAGGTGAACTGGGTGATTTCCTGGCCATCGAGCCAGACTTCCCAGCCCAGGCCCCAGGCGGAGATGGCGGGCTGTTCCCAGTTGTCTTCGACGAAGCGGATGTCGTGCTGGCGCGGGTCAATGCCGATGGCTTTGAGCGACTCGAGGTAGAGTTCCTGTGGGTTGCCGGGGTCGGGCTTGAGGATGACCTGGTACTGGTAATGTACCTGGAAGCGGTTGGGGTTCTCGCCGTAGCGCCCATCGTCGGGGCGGACGGAGGGTTCGACGTAGGCGACGTTCCAGGGTTCGGGTCCCAGCACGCGCAGGAAGGTGGCGGGGTTCATCGTTCCGGCACCGACCTGGGTGTAGTAGGGCTGGGCGATGAGGCAGCCGTGCGCGGCCCAGAAGTTTTGGAGGGTGAGGATGAGGGATTGGAAGGAGGAGGGCATAGTGATCAGGGGTCAGTTTTGAGTGTTCAGTAATCAGTGTTCAGTAATTTGACATGTCAAGTTAAACTCTTGTTCTATAAACTCTACGCATTTTGTCACTGCGAGCAAAGCGAAGCAGTCTCCTGGCTTGCAAGGAGATTGCTTACCCTTCGGGTACGCTTCGCGGTCGTCGCAAAAAACGCTCCTCGCAATGACAACTATACGAAAAGATGACATTGTCAAAGTAATCAGTTTTCAGTGTTCAGTAACCAGTTTTCAGTTTGGTGGAACGAGGGGATTATACCGTGAAATAAAACGAACAGCCCGCTTCTCTTCCTGCGAGAGCGGACTGATAGCAGCAGGGAAAGCATAAGCGAAATAGCCGGTCAGATTGCGATGGCCTGTTCCTTCAACACATGCGCCCAAAAGGGCATAATCTGGTTTTTACTGATCTCTGCCGGCGTAAAACCCTGCGCCTGGACAGGTTCCAAAATACGCGCCGAAGCAATCCCCAATATCTCCAGGCGTTCGCGCTGGCTATATTTCTGCCAGTCGCTGGAAATCACAATCAAGTCAATATCGCTGCCTTCGCGCGCTGTACCAGTCGCCTGCGAACCATACAGCATGACCTTTTCGGGATGGATCCCCATCTTCTCCAACTGCGCACAGAAGCGCTGGACTATTTGTTTAAGTTCGGGTGTTGTTTGAGCCATTGCAATAAATCTTCCGTTTGTCTCAGGTAATCCCGCGCCACGGGTTCAGGATAATCCTCAAGGGCGCGCTGTAAATCGTCGGGGTAGCGGGTGGGAATGCTGGCTGTGTTGATTTTACCTACAAAATCAAGGTAACTTTGTGGGATATTGAGCCCACATTTTGTGATCAGGTAGATCAAATCATGCGTTTTAGATAGGAATGGTTTGGGTCACCTCAGTAACATGCGCTTTGAGCATTTTCTCCAAAGACAAGTGGCACATGAAAATCACATAGAGATACCGCCCCGTCGAAAGCATGTGACGGGCAGTCTCGAGGTCATACTCTGCCAGGACAATCCAGTTTTGGGTATCCTTGCGGATGCTTATAAATGACTCCACTGCAAAAACCCTGAAGTTTCACCACGAAGACACGGAGTCACAAAGTTTCCTTTCATTTACTTACTCGTGTCTCCGTGTCTTTGTGGTTCGATTTTCACCTTTTTGCAGGAGACTCTATAAATGTTATCATAAGTATGAGGAACAAAGTAACAAAAAAGCCTGCTAGGGCAATCGCATTTGAGATATGAGAAAATTGCTGTGAGCGAAAAGGAGGCTCATAGCGTATGGAAGACCAAGCAACAGCCAGCCTGGTCAAGCATTTTGAAGGGTGAGCGGATCCCCGTACCGGGAACGCCAGGACGCACATTTTTCTAGGATCTGGATGCAAAATAGAGTAAACTTGTCGCCATAGCAAACCCAGGCAATATACGAATGAACGGCGGGAGCGATTGAAAAGTCTGCTCCCGAAAAGAAAGACACGGCGAGGCCGTCCTGTGCAGAACCAGCGGCGAATCCTGAACGGCATTTTATGGGTACTGCACACTGGGGCACCCTGGCG
>Ga0209227_1000701_pt1 | contig 28134 bp, 24 predicted proteins | sample YNPBryantNP2012_FD_185815 | JGI IMG/M metagenome (GOLD analysis project Ga0209227, IMG submission 185815) | Anoxygenic and chlorotrophic microbial mat microbial communities from Yellowstone National Park, USA - YNP Bryant NP 2012 (SPAdes)... ...
CGGCGCGGTATTTGCCGATCGGCTCAGCAACCCGCATGTTACCTCCTTCTGAGCCCGTTGCAAGTCCCTCAGACCGGAGAATTGGCACGCGAGGCACCCCTTGGCGGATGACGCACAGGCATGGCACGCGCTCGAGTTGCCATCTTGATCGGCTACCCTTGGCTGATTGCGGACGCGCTCGTCTCAATCTCAGCACAGGCCCGTGGGTGCCGGCCAACACGGCGCGAAGGACCCATCGCGACGCGCCGCGTCGGCATTTACCTCTGCCTGTGAACCCGGAGCATGGCGGATGCTCCGTCACTGCCGGATCACCACGAGTCCAAGGCTGGCGTGCCGATAGGGCATTCACCAGGAAGCGGGAATCCGGAATCTCGCAACGGAGTCGATGCCCGCCTTCGCAGGGGTCACGGAAAGGGAGCGCTGGGGCATGCAACGGGAGCTGACGAAGGGGTCCGGGCGTGAGGGGACGGCATGGGCCGATGGAGTGCAGGGCAGCAGAAAGGGGCGCAGGGGGCGGCCGGGAGGGGCGGCAGTCGCCGCAGGGTTGACGCGACGCGTCGGCCGACCGTCGGGTTTGCGGCCGTGGTGGCAATCCCCTATCCTTGCGGCACGTGGTGCATGCCGGGCCCGACGGCCCCTGGAAAGAGTTATCTCGGTGACCCTCAACATCCTGTGCATCGGCGACGTCGTCGGTCGCCCGGGTCGGTACGTCCTGTCACAGTCCCTGCCCAAGCTCGTAAAGGAGCGTGAGGTCGGCCTGGTGGTCTGTAATGCGGAGAACGCCGCCGGCGGGTCGGGCCTGACCCCTCAGCTCTACGAGAAGTTCCTGCGATATGGGGTGGACGTACTTACGCTGGGTGATCATGCCTTCAAGCGCCAGGATCTCCTGCCTCTGTTTTCGCAGGCGGACCGGCTCGTCCGTCCGGCGAACCTGCCGGCATCGGCACCCGGGCGCGGGCTGACAATCTACGAGACGCGAGCGGGGATCCGCGTCGCGGTGATCGCGCTGCTCGGGCGTCTCTACATGCGAATGATGTCGGACGATCCCTTTCGGACGGCCGACGCGGTCCTCGCTAAGGTTCCGCCCGAGATCAAGGTGATCGTCGTCGATTTCCACGCGGAGGCCACCAGCGAGAAGGTGGCGCTCGGATGGCACCTGGACGGGCGCGTGAGCGTGCTGTTCGGAACCCACACGCACGTGGCCACGGCCGACGAGCAGATTCTGCCGCAAGGGACGGGCTACATCACGGACGTGGGCATGACCGGTCCGTACGATTCGGTGCTCGGCCGTCGCAAGGACCGTGTGCTGCGGACGCTGCTCTCCTCGGTGCCCACGCCCTTCGACGTGGCCAACGACGACCCCAGGCTCTGCGGGGTGCTCGTGGCGGTCGATGTGGCGACGGGCCGGGCCACGCATATCGAACGAATCCGGGTGGATGGCGTAGCGCCGCCGGAGGCGGGTGGGGAGTCCGAGCCGTAGAGTGGTCTGGAAGCGCGGAAGACCACATCCTCCCGCCGCTCAAACGGGACGATACAATCGGGTGTATGTCCGCGTCGCGTCCCGTGTTTGATCCGACCCGGATACAGCCGGCGCCCGAGCCCGAGATCCGGGGCGTTGTCACCGTGTCGCAGCTCACCGGGCTGATCCGGGGCGTGCTGGCGCGGAATCTGCCCCCCGTGGTGCATGTCCTGGGCGAGATCAGCAACATCTCAAGGCCGGGCAGCGGGCATCTGTACTTCACGCTCAAGGATGAGCGCAGCGAACTGCGTTGCGTGATGTGGCGGTCGGACGCCGTCCGCCTGAAGTTCGAGCCGCGTGACGGCATGGAGGTGATCGCCACGGGCTGCGTCGAGGTCTACGAGGGCCGTGGCCAGTACCAGCTATGCACTCGCCGGCTCGAACCTCGCGGGATCGGCGCCTTGGAACTGGCCTTCCGGCAGCTTCGCGATCGGCTCCAGCGGGAGGGGCTCTTCGACCCGGCGATCAAGCGGCGGCTGCCTCCGTACCCCCGGCGAATCGGAGTCGTCACCAGTGCCTCGGGCGCGGCCATCCGCGACATCCTCCAGGTGCTGCGGCGACGATTTCCGTGCCTCGAGGTAGTCCTGTGGCCGGTCCGCGTGCAGGGCGACGGGGCGGCCCGGGAAATCGCGGAGGGGATCGCACAACTGAACCGCCATGCCCGGGCTCTCGGCGGTCTCGATCTTCTGATCGTCGGCCGGGGCGGGGGCTCACTTGAAGACCTGTGGGCGTTCAACGAGGAGATCGTCGCCCGTGCGATCCGGGCCAGTTTGATTCCTATCGTCAGTGCCGTGGGCCACGAGGTGGATGTCACCATCAGCGATCTGGCGGCCGACGTCCGGGCGCCGACGCCTTCCGCCGCCGCCGAGATGATCGTTCCCGCTCTGCCAGACCTGCTGGGCATGCTGGAAGACCGCCGGCGAGCCCTGGAGCGTCACGTGGGCTATATGCTCCGGGTCGCCCGGTCGCGCCTGGATGCCGCCGCCCGAAACGAGTGGTTCCGGGATCCCCTGGGGCGGCTGGCGCAGCGCGAACAGGGCCTCGACGAAATGGCCGGTCGGCTCGGCCACGTGCTGGCCCGCCGGCTCGACGGACTTCGTCGCCGTCTGCACCGTTGCGAGGTTGGCCTGGCGAGCCTGCGGCCGGAGGCGGTATTCCAGGCGCAGCATCGCCGGCTGCTGGAGGCACACCACCGGCTGGTGACCGCCTTCGAGCGCGCCGGCTGGCGGCGGGAGCGGCGCCTCACGGCCCTCGCGGGGCGGCTCGGCATGGCCTCGCCTTTGGGGAGAATCGAACGAGCGACGCAGCAACTCGCCATGCTTGGCGGGCGGCTCCATGAGGCCGCGGCTCATCGGCTCGTCCTGTGCAGGCACCAGGCCGAAGCCTTGGGGGCCCGACTGGAGTCGGTCGGATACAGGCAGGTGCTCACCCGCGGATACTCCATCACGCGGAAGGCCGATCGGTCCAGGAGCCTGATCACGTCGCCGCAGCAGGTGCGCCCGGGCGACAAGGTCATCACGGAAACGGCCGCGGGTTGCTTTGAGAGCCGCGTGCTGGACTCGAGCCAGTTGGACCTGTTCGACGAACAGACACCGTAGGCAAGCAGCGGGCTTCTTCAGAGCGGCCGCCTCCTCCCTCAGGCCGGTGTATCCACACCGCTTCGGTAGCGGACGTGTGCCTGCGCGAAAGCCGTGACATCGCACCGTCGGCGGGGATAGACTGGCGACGGGTCAGATGGCACGGAGATGCAATGTGATCCGCGTGGGGCTGTTTACTGCCGCATGCATGATCCTCGCGGAGGTGGCCGGCGCAGCAACCGTGCGCTTCGACGTCCGGCCTGCCGGCGGCCGGCCCGGCGATACGGTGGACGTACTGCCGGGCGGCGAACTGGCGTACGAGGTTACCGCCGAGGTAGTGACGCCCGATCCGATGATGCCGGACAACGACGGCCTGGCGCTGTTCATGCTGGACATTGAGACGAATCTGACGGTGGCCCAGGAACGGGTGGAGTTCGCGCCGGCCATTGCCGCCGCGTTTGCGCTGTTCCAGAGCCGCGGGACTCCGGCCGGCGACGACATCCACGACATCAGCGCCGCTCAGGACGTCGCGTCGGGGGCTGTTCTGATCGGCGTCGGCCGGGACGGCCCGGAGCCGCTCGTGAGCGGCCGGCTGCGGGCGCCGGAGGCGGTCGGCACCTATCGGGTGTCGGTCCGGGGCGTGCCGCAAGCAACCGTGCTCGTGCCGGGCTCGGCCGACGCGCCCCACGTACAGTCGGCGACGGTCGAATCCGGTGCGGGGTTCGACTTGCAAGTGGTGCTCCCTGACCCCGGCCCGCAGACCGGCTCGCCCTCGCCATGGCCTTGCGGGGGCGGGGCCGGCGTGTCGGCCGCGCTGGCGCTGTGCCTTATGGAGCTGACCAGACGGATGACCCGCTCGCCGGCAGGCCACGCCCCCGCGAACTGCAATCTGCACCAGAGGGGGATCCCTCCATGAAACCCGGGCCCAAGGTATTTCGATCGATTCCCAGACTGCCGGCTCGTAAAACGGCTGCGCACAAGGGGGACTTTGGTCGTGTGCTCGTCATCGGCGGAAGTGCCGGCATGATCGGCGCGCCCGCGCTGGCAGCCAGCGCGGCCCTGCGAAGCGGAGCCGGACTGGTGACGGTGGGCGTCCCCGAGCGAATCCAGCTTGCGGTGGCGGGCCTGACACCGTGTGCGACGAGCATCCCCCTGCGATGCACGCCGTCGGGATGGATCGACGAGGACGGCTCGCGAATCGCAGACCAGCTCGCGCGGATGGACGTGGTTGCGTTCGGCCCGGGCCTTGGCCATGGGGATGGCCGGATGGACGAAACCTGGTACAGCCTCCTGCGGGTGCTCTCGATGCGTCCGGTGGTGCTCGACGCGGACGGGCTGAACCTGCTAAGCCGGCTTCCGTCGGAACGCCGACGCGTGCCGGGATCGCGCTGGGTACTCACCCCGCACCCGGGCGAGATGGGTGCCCTGCTGGGCGTACCTGCCGGCGAGGTTCAGGCCGATCGGCGCGCGGCGGTGCTGCGCTGCCATGAACAGCTTGGAGGCGGCGAACTGGTCGTCGTGCTGAAAGGAAAGGGCACGGTCGTAAGCGACGGGGCGAGGATCTACATCAATCGGACGGGCAATCCCGGCATGGCCACCGGTGGGACGGGGGATGTGCTCACGGGCGTTATCGCGGCCCTGATCGGGCAAGGACTGGGCCTCTTCGAGGCGGCCGTGCTGGGCGTGCACGTTCACGGACTGGCCGGCGACCTGGCCGCCCGACGGCTCGGCCAGATCCCGTTGATGGCAACCGACCTGCTTGATTCGCTGCCGGGTGCTTTTCGCCGGGCGGCGGGGCGACGGCAACGAACGCCCGCCTGACCCGGAAGACACAGGGGCTCGGACAGCACTCGGCGGCCCCGCGATCCGCACAAGGCACGGACGGACCGCCCCAGCGGGACAACATCTGCGGACCCAATTCTCGATGAGCCTCCCCGGGCGGGGGACATGGGCCGCTTGTCATCCCTGCGGCGTCCGGTTATGCGTTGCGGCCATGCACTGGACCGACATGATCCGGCAACAACTGCCCATCGATTCGCCTGTGAACCTGTTCGCCTTCCTGGCGGCCATCGTGGCGATCATCCTGTGGCTCTCGGAGGTACGGGCGCTGCAGGGGTTTTTCCGGTACTTCCCGCCGCTGATCTGGACGTACTTCGTGCCCATGTTCTGCTCGACGCTGGGGATCATCCCGAACAGCGCCGACGGACAACCCCTCTACGGCTTCATTCTCAAGATCATCCTGCCGGTCGTAATCGTATTGCTGCTGGTTCCCACGGAAGCCCGGTCGATCGCGCGGCTGGGGCCCAAGGCCCTCGTCGCCATGCTCATCGGCACGGCCGGGATCGTAGTGGGGGCGGCGGCCAGCTTCGGATTCTTCCAGAGCGTTCTGCCGGCAGGCGCCCTGCCGCCCGGCACATGGAAGGGCATCGCGGCCCTGTCGGCCTCGTGGATCGGCGGAAGCCCGAACATGGCCGCGGTGGCGGTCAGCCTCAATACCGACGGGACGCTCTTCGGCAAGATGGTGGTGGTGGACACCGTGTGCGCATACACCTGGCTGGGCATCCTCGTTGGGCTCACGGCGTGGCAGGATCGATTTGACCGATCGGTCGGCGCGGATTCGCGGGTGGTTAAGGAGCTGTCCGAGCGACTCTCCACCCGACAGGCGACCGGCGGTCGGCCCATCCGGATGGTGGACTTCGTAACGATGCTCGCGGTGGGATTCGTCGTGGCGCAGGTGTGCCTGCATGCCGGGGGGTGGATCGCCGCACGAGTCGAACAGGCAGAGGTCGCCGGAGGTCTGTGGCGGACGCTGCGCCTGAGCCAGGTGCTGTCGGGCTTCGGGTGGGGCGTCCTGTTGATTACGGCGACCAGCATCGCCCTGTCCTTCACCCGGCTGCGGGGCCTCGGCGATACCGGCGCGACCTCGGTGGGCAACGCAGGGCTGTATCTGCTCCTGACGACGTTCGGGGCCCAGGCGGACCTGCGCCTCATCGAGGTGCACGATCTGTGGCTGTTCGCGATCGGGGCCGTGTGGCTGCTGATCCATATCGCCGTGCTGCTCGTGGGGGTTCGACTCCTGAGAGCCCCCCTGTTCATGGCGGCTACGGCGTCCATGGCAAATGTGGGGGGCACGGCGTCGGCGCCGGTGGTAGCGGCGGCTTTTCATCCGAGCCTGGCGCCGGTGGGCCTTCTGATGGCGATCCTGGGGGGAATACTCGGTACGCCGGTGGCCCTGCTGATCGTGGCCAAGATCTGCGCGGCGATCGGCGCATGACGCGGGATGCCCGCTTCCTTCCGGTCCTTTCGCCCTGCTCTCCAACGTCATTGCCGCGCGGGCGGAAAGCCAGGGTTTTCCGACTTCGTGGCACCCCGCTTGGCTGCGGGTGACGGAGTGCAGGGAGCGGTGCGAGGGAGACCCCCGGGGCGACCGGCAGCCCGGGGCGGCGCGGCCGAGGGGGAGCATGCGAACTTCTTTCGGGGGTTGTGGCACAATACAGGTGAGGCCAAGCCGGCAATGGATTCCGCCCGGGCGGAGATGGTAACGCTGTGGGCTGCGCAGGAGCCGCGCGTCCGCCGGTATCTGCGCCGGGCGGTCGGCATGCGCGAGGCGGACGACCTCGTACATCAGACGTTCATCGAAGCGGCCCGATGCTGGGGCCGCTACGACCGCCGAGGCAGCCGGGCCGCCTGGCTTTTCGGGATTGCTCGCAACGTGGCCCGCCGGGCCCTCCGACAGGCTCGCCGGCGACGGATGGAATCCTTGGCGGCCGAGCCCACGGCCCGGGCCGAGTGGACCAGCGCATCCGCCCTGGAGGAAACGACACACTCCGGGGCGGCGTGCGAATCAGCGGATCGGGTCGGGCGAATGCGGGAGGCGATCGCGAACTTGCCCGACCATCTGCGCGAGACCCTGGTTCTCCGGCTGGTGTGCGAGATGACGTACGAGGAGATCGCCGCCGTACTCGAAATCCCGATCGGAACGGTTCGCAGCCGCCTGCATGAGGCCGTCCGGCGGCTCCGCGAACACCTGACACAGGACGAATCGTGCACTCGATGATCGACAGGCTGCTGACGGACCGGGCCCTGGGCGAGTTGCCGCCTGAGGCCGCGTGGTTGCTCGAGCAATATCTGGCCGAGCATCCGGAGTACCATCCGCTCTCCAAACAAACGGACGAAACGATACGCCTGGCGCGGCTGGCGTTACGCGAAGAGAACGCGACCGGCAAGCCCATGGCACACGTGGCCACTGTCGGATGGAGTGCCGGCGTCCAGCCGATGCGCCTGGTGATCCGGGCAGCGTTACTGGCCGCCTGCGTGCTGCTGGGCGTGTGGATCGGGGTGGCCGTCGGGCGACGCGGCCACCAGCCGATCGTGGCCAGGCCCCAACCCTCCGCCGTTTCGGCCTCCGGAGCACCTGGAGCGCTGCCCGGCGCGGTCCTTGCCACCGGCACGCTCACGCCGGGGTTCTGGTCGATGCACGCGTGGGCCGGGCGGGAATGGCAGCGGGTTGAGCCGGCTGGCGACCGTGTACTCGAGTGGGATGGACCTTTTGTTCCACGATGGAAGCGAGGTGTGCGGTGAGAAGGCCTGCGCGGGTCCTGGCGGCCTTGGCGGCGATCAGCGTGCTCGGGTGTCTGCCGGAAAAGCGCGTCCGGTGGTCGCGAGACGGCTCGCGGGCGCTCGTCAAGGCCGGGCAGGGACGGTTGCTCCTGCTGGAGGGGCCGGAGCTGGCGGCCCGGAGCCTGGACATCTGCGTGGCGGATGCGGACTGGGTCTCCGACAGACAGATCGTCGTCGCACAGATAATCGAGTGCGGGCGGTGGGCGGAGTTGGCCGCCCGCCTGACAGAACCGGAGCGAGGTCAGGTCTCGGCTGTGGCCGCGCGGCTGACCGACGCGTTCATGAAGCACGAAGGCCCGATCGATCAGTTCGACCCGGGGGCGGCCCTCGGGCCGGAGGCCACGCCCTACCTCCCGGCGGCCCTCCTGTACGTTCGCGAGAACCCACCGCCGGGGCTGCGGGAAAAGGCGGGACAGAAGTGGGAAGAGCTGAAAAAGGGGACAGCCAAGATCCATGTACTGGCGGTGCTGGAGCCGGGGCCCGGCCCCTTGGAGGGGCCGACGGAGCTTGCGCATTTTCTGGGCGAGGGGCCCGTCCGGGTGGTGGCGGAACCCGGGGGGCGGGCCGTGGCCGTCCTCGTGAGTCAACCGGCTCTGGCCCTTTCCGACACGGAGCCGGGCTTTGCGCTGCTGCTATGCGATCCGGGAAGGCCTGGCTGGATGAAAGCCCTTGACGAACGGGTCGGCTACGACGCCGCCTGGAGCGCGGACGGCCGGCGCCTGGCCTACATGCGATACGTGGGAGGCCCCCCCGTCCGCAGCGCCAGGAAGGACGAGCTGACGCGTCTGGCCGAGGTAATCGTCGCCCGGATAGCCTATGATGAGTCCGGCCGCATCGCCGAACGGGACCCGGAACAGGCGCGTCCGGTGGGGCTGCTCTATCACGGGTTTTCCGCAATCCAATTCGCCGGCGATGACAGCCTGCTGCTGGCCGCTGCGGAGATGCGTCTGCCGAGCACGGCCGCCGATGCGCCGGGGGGATGGTCGGTGTTCCGGCAAGATCCCCGATTCCCGGCCGCGGTAGCGGATGTGCTGGGTTCCCAGGGCCGATCGTGGTTCGCCAAGCCGCACCCGCTTGCGTGGTTCTTCGCCCTCGACCCGGCCGGACGACGGCTCCTCCTGCTGGGCGGCGAAGAGCAGGACAACGGCCGGCTGTACATCACGGACCTGCTCAGCGAGTCCCGCGAGGTCGTAGAACATCTGCACGCGGACCAACAGGGCGTCTGGCCGACCTGGCGCAACGAGCGGGAGTTCGCGGCTGTGGTCAGGCCCGGGGCGGAGGGCATCTCCGGGCATCGGAGCGAGCTGGTGCTGTTCCGTCTGAACGATGCCGACAAGCCGGAGCCCGCGAGGGTGCTGAGCCGCGATTGGCCTGATGAATGGGTGCAAGGGTGGCTGGAGGTCAAGCCGGAGGACGGTTCGCCGGCGACGAAGCCCGCCGGCACGGACACGGAGACCCCTCGATGATCCCGCGAGGCATCCGTTCGAAAGGGGCGGCCGGTCAGGGCTCTACCCTGATCGAGTTGCTCGTGGTCATGGCGATCATTGCCGTACTCGTAGCGATGGTGCTGCCGGCCCTGTCGGGGGCGCGGGACCAGGCCCGCGGACTGAGCTGCCGGTCGAACCTGAAGCAGCTCATGACGGGTATGTTCCTGTACGTGGGGAGTCACAAGGTGCTCCCGGGGACACACAGTCTGTTCTATATGCAGAATCTGTTCGGCCCGGAGTGGCCGCGGCCTGCCGGCGTGACCTGGGACGGCGCCCGGGACCGGTTGCAGGGGCTGCGTTTCACCGCCGCGTACACGAAGCCGCACCACCTGGATCGGGAGTTCATCGCGGATGTGCCCGCCAAGGGAACGCTCTTCCCATACGTGCGGCAGGAAGGGGTCTATGTGTGTCCCTCCGACCAGCCGGGGGAGGCGCAGGACACGCCCGTGGGGGGCGGCGGCAACGGGAGGCTGAGCTACTCGCTGAATGCCTATATCGGATACAAGGCCCCGGAGGGGCTGCTGAGCTTCCGGTACGTGGCGGCCTCGCTCAACAATCCCCTCCCGGGCCGCAAGCGGGGGGTTTCCTTCGCGGAGGGCCAGCGGGTGGTGTTCTCGGCCGGGCGATTCATGACGATGTTCGAGGATCATCCGTACTATCACATGAACACGAGCTTTCCCGAGGGCAACTTCAACTGCCTGGACCGGGTCGCCACGCGTCATGCACTCCGGGCCGGGGCCGGCGGGGCAGATCCGGAGGGGCGAACGAGCATCGCATTCCTGGACGGCCACGTCGAGGGGCGGCTCCTGCCGGCGAAAACGATGGGCCGTGAGCTCTTTGCGTCGTTCGGACAGCCCCCCTTCTGGCGCGAGTCGGGCGCACCGGACCGGGCCAACATGTCCGCCTGGATCACCAGATTGCCAGGCCCCTGTCCGTGGTAACTCGGGCGCGGGGCGGAACGGTCGGGGAGCCGGCGCCCGGCGGACCGGGTACCCCCAACCGGCCCCGTGGATGGCCTCGTGAGTCCCGAGTAAGCTTTCGTCTTCGGGCAATCGAGGAGACGGGCATGACGCCGGCGATGGCCGTTGATGAACTCCAGGCCGCCGAGGAGCTCTTCCGGGGGTATCTGCGCCGCCGCGGGCTGAAGTACACTCGCGAACGGCGAGTGGTCCTCCAGGGGGTCATGAGGAACGAGACGCACTTCGATCCGGAACAATTGCTGATGGAGCTACGGGGCGGCGGCCAGCGCGTGGCAAAAGCGACGATCTACCGCACGCTCCCGCTGCTGATCGCGTGCGGAATCGTCAAGCCCGTCCAGTTCGGGGACAAGCAGACGCGTTACGAACATACGTACGGGCACGCGCCGCACGATCACATGGTCTGCCTGCGGTGCCGGCGGATCATCGAGTTCGACGACACGCAGGCGGCGCGACTGGCGGCGCGATTGGCCCGGGAGCAGGGCTTTCGGACCGTTACGCACCGGTTTCAGATCATCGGCTTGTGTGCGGACTGCCAGCGGAAGGGCGCGGGCCGGGGATGACGCCGGGCGCGGGTCGCCCGGCGGCGCGGCGGCGGAGCGCTCTGCGGGGCCGGCCGGCACCGGTGGGCCGTGGCGGCTCGCTCCGGTCCCCGGGGGACGAACGCGGCGAGCCGGCATGGGGCTCATCGCAGACGGAGGGTGTACTTCCAGCAGTCGGCGGAGAAGACGTTCCGCGGGTCCTGGCCGTAAGTCGTCAGGTAAAGCTCAATCGCATGCGTCTGGCGATCCTCCAGCAGGGAGAAGTTGGAGAACTGGATCTCGGCGGGCTGCTCGGGCCGGCGGTCGTCGATGACCGTGACCGTCGAGCGCTTCAGTGCGGCCTTCTCCTCGTCCACCTCGGCGATCACGAGGGGATACCGCGGCGAGTTCCCGGTCGGGGCGACCGCCGAGATGTTTCCAAACCAGTACAGGCGCCCCGTCATGCTGTGCCGGAGCATCCGATGGTACGAGGAGGGCGAGTAGAACGAGGTCCCGTCGTCGTAACGCCACTGCCCGGGCGGACTCAGGGTACGGCCACCGTCGGAGGAGAGGCTGAACCACTTGTGGCCGGGGGTGCGGGCCGTGTTGGAGCCGCGCCAGACCACCAGGACACGTCCGTCGCGGAGTTCCGCCACCTCCGGCTCCATCAGGCCGCGGGAGGAAAGCTCCGGCGATATCTCGACGCGGCCCCCGGGCGACCACTCGTAGTCGCCTGCGGCCGCGTTCCACTTGCCCACGAAGCATACCGAACCCATCCGCCAGGGCCGTTTGTTGTTGTCCGGGTCATTGGGGGCGTTGGTGTGGGCCAGGCAGGTGATCAGCGTGCCGTTCGAATGGCGAATGATATTGTTGCCGTAGTAACCCTGATTCCTGTGAAGGAAGCCCGGCTTGAGAGGATCCGCCGGATCGTAGTCCTCGCCGGGCTCGTAGCGGAACTGTCGCGGCGGCGTCCAGGTCCGCCCGCCGTCGCGCGACAGTCGCCAGTAGGTGAAGCAGTGCCAGAGGCCCTGATGCGGGATCTGCCGCAGCCACAGGTTGAGCAGGACCTGCGCCGCCGGATCGTAGAAGTAACATCCCGGGTGTTCGCGGACCTCCACCCCGTCGATCACGTGATCGACGCGGGGCATCGGCTCGAGCGGCGACCACGTGCGGCCGTTGTCGGTCGAGACCCGCCGCATCGGCTCGCTGGGGACATCGTCCCGGACTTCGAGGGCGTGGACCTCCATCCGCTCAAGCCACGGCCCGATATAGTGTACGGACACGAGGGCTGCGGCGCCCGCCCTGGGGTGCCTGCGGTAGATCTCCTTCGCGACCGTCACGATGGGTGGGTTGACCTTCCACGGGAGCGTCGTCAGGGTCTCGGCGCCGGTCGCCGGGCAGGCGAGCGGCAGAACAAGCAGCACGGTGGATGGCAGTCGCATGGCAGCACCCTTGCAGGCCGGCCACCGCATCCTCGAGCAAGGCAACGAGCTGACGCCGGGCGGGCCATCGCGGGTCGCTGTGACGATACCGCGGCGCGCCTCCGGTGTTCAAGGCCCGCCCGGGACGCGCGAGCAATACCGAGCCTGTCCCGCGAGCCTGCGGAGCGGCATGCGGCCGGGGAGGCAGGACGCCGTGGCCTGGCGCCCGAAAGCGTGACCAGAAGGGCCTCGAGGCCCAGGACCGACGCAGGTGATCTCCATGAGGCCGGATGCGAACCGATTGACGCGTCGTGCTCTTCTGACCGCGGCGGGGACGGTCTTGGCGGCTCAAACAGGCGTGAGAGCCCGGACGCGGCCTGCCCACGAACGCACCGGCTGCCTCCGGGCCGGCTTTTCCCGGGTGAAGATCACCCCGCCAGTCGGCACGAGGATGATGGGCTTCGGGGATCGCGACCGTTCCGGCGGCTGCACCGGCGTTCGCGATGATCTGTACGTGCGGACGGTCTATGTCGAACACGCCGGCCGCGCGGTCTTGATCGCGGGATTCGATCTGTGCTTCCTGGGCCGGGCGGACGCCGACCGGCTCAAGGGCGCCCTCGGGCGCCGGTTGGACCTCGCGGCCGCTCAAGTTCTCTTGAATGCCTCGCACACGCACGCCGGACCGGCCGTGGGCACATGGTACTGGGCCGGCTATCTGCCGCCTGAGACGCTCTACCTCAGCGAACTGGAGGCGGCCACGGTAGCGGCGGCCTGTGAGGCTCGCGACACCGCCCGTCCTGTGACGATGTGGGCCGGCGCGACCCGCACGCGCCTTCCCATGAACCGCAGGGCAGGCGGCGACCGCGGCGAGATCGAAAACCGTCCCAACCCCGAGGGAAATGTCTACGACGAGGTCCCGATCTGCGTACTGCGCGAGGCGCCTTCCGCAGGCGCTACGCCGGTGAGCGCCGGCCCGGTGGTCGCCCTGCTGTTCAGCGTGGCATGCCACCCGTCGATCATCGGCGGACATGAGGTTTCGGCCGACTACCCCGGGGCCGTCATGGCGGCGCTGGATGCCCATCTGGGGCGGTCTGCCAGTCTGTTCCTCCAGGGAGCCGGCGGCGACGCGAAACCCTGCGTCATCCGCGACGGGCGGCGTTGGCGAGCCGGCGACGGGGCGGACCTGGAGAGGTGCGGCCGGATGGTTTCGGCCGAGATCATCGAGCGGCTCAACCGGGGACTGGCGCCGATCGAGCCGCACGTGGCCTGGCGATCGATCGAGACAAACTGGCCGCTGGGGCCGCTGCCGGCGCGGTCGGAGTACGAGGCCATCGCCGCCGACGCGGACGCCCCGGAAATCCGCCGGCTGTGGGCCCGACGGCAGCTCGATCGGATCCGACGACACGGAACATTGCCGGCGAACGTTACGCTCACCGTCCAGGGTATCCGACTGGGCCGAGGTGTCAGGCTCGTCGGCGTCGAGGGGGAGCTGACGGCCGGATTGGGGCGGATCGTCCGCGAGGCGTTCCCAGACGGATGCACGTTCGTCCTGGGCTACTGCAACGGCGAAGGGCTGTACCTGCCCACCTCTCACATGATCGATGAGGGGGGCTACGAGGTCGTCAGCTACTGGGAATACGGGTGGCCGGCCCCCCTGGCCAAGGGTACCGAGTCCGTCATGTCCCGGGCCGTCGAGGACCTCCGAGCGGCGGGGATCTGATCGCCCGGGAGCGTCAGACCACGCATCGGCCCCCGGGGCCGCAAGACGCGCCGGCGGGTTCAGCCGGATCGGTCCTCGGGCCGCAGGATGCGCAGCTCCGTCAGCGGCACCTCGAGTTCCACGGCACCCACGCACACGACCGCCGTCTGCTTGTGAAGCTGCATCCGCACGATCCGACCCTCGCGGTCGAACCGTTGCACGCGAACGGCGTCGCCGGGCCTGAGGCGGGCCACGGCCTGCGTCCACTGCTGGAACTCCGCCTGCTTGCGCTCGAGCTCCGCCCTCTGGCGCTCGAAGGCGGTGCGTGCGGCCTCCGCCTCACGGCGGGCGGTCTCCGCCTCGTCGCGGGCCTGTTCGGCGAGGCGGCGGGTGTGAAGCGTTCCGGCGATCGCCCGTCGCAGCGCCCGGTCCCGCGTATCCAGGTGGCGTCGGGCCGCTTCCACGATTCGTCGCGGCATCCCCAGCCGCTCGGCCACGGCCAGCGCATTGCTGTTGCCCGGCTCGCCGAGGATCAGTCGGTACGTGGGCTGGAGCGTGGCCGCGTCGAACTCCACGGCGGCATTGTCGGCGCGGGGCTCCGTAAAGGCCACGCTCTTGAGAACGCCCAGGTGCGTGGTGACGATCGCGTGGCACCCGATCCGGAGCAGCTCCTCGACGATCGCCCGTCCGATCGCTGCACCCTCGTCGGGATCGGTGCCGGCCCCGAGTTCGTCGATCAGGACCAGGGTGCGTCGGCCGGCCCTGCGGAGCATGCGCAGCAATTGCGTGAGGTGGGCACTGAACGTGCTGAGCGACTGCTGGAGGCTCTGTTCGTCTCCCACGTCGATCATCACGTCCTCGTAGAGCGGCAGGGTCGAGCCCTCGGCGGCCGGGATGGGCAGACCGGCCTGGGCCATGACCGCCATCAGGCCGACCGTCTTGAGTACGACGGTCTTGCCGCCGGTGTTGGGCCCGGTGACTACCAGGAGGTCAAAGTCATCACCGAGCCGAAGATCCAGCGGGACGACCGGACGGGTCGGCTCGCCCCGGGCCGCCTCCTGCTGCCGGATTTGCAGCAACAGGGGGTGACGGGCCTGGCGGAGCCGAAGGACCTGATCGGCCCCGACCGTGGGCACGACGGCCTGGAAGGCCTGCGCGAAACGGACCTTCGTGGCAATCAGGTCCAGGACGGCCAGGGCATCGAAGGTCTTGAGCAGCTCGGCCGCGTTGAGATGGATCGAGTGCGTCAGGCCCCAGAGAATCCGGTTGATCTCCTCCGATTCGTCCTGGCGGAGGCGGACGATCGTGTTGTTCAGCTCGACGGCCTCGGCCGGCTCGACGAAGAGAGTCATCCCGCTGTCGGAGGTGCGATGGACGATCCCGGGCACCCGGCCCCGATGCTCGGCCGCCAGCGGCAGGACGAGCCGGTCGTTGTGGAACGTCGCCTCGGCGTAGCGCAACCACCGGGACAGGTGGGGAGACTTCAACAGGCGATCGATCACTGTCTGGATTCTGCCGCGGGCTTCCTCGATGGCCCGGCGGATGCGCTCGAGCCTGGGACTCGCGTCGTCGCGCACCTTTCCGCGGGGGTCAATGGCCCGATGGATCTGCTCCGCAATCACCCGGAAGTCGCCCAGCCGCGCGGCGATCGCGCGCAGGTCCGGACACGTTTCCGGAAGACGCTCGGACCACGTAAAGACCGCGTTGGCGGCGTCCAGCGACGAGGCCAGCTCGGCGAACTCCTCCGGTTCGAGCTTGGCCGGCGGGACGGCCCGCCGGATCATCTCGCGCACGTCGCGCAACCCGCCGAAGGGCGGAAGCCCGATCCGTTCGACGGCGGCCTGCATCTGGCGAACCTGCGCCAGCCAGCGGAGGACGAGGTCCTCGCGAGCCACGGGCTTGAGCCGGGCCGCCATCCTGCGTCCGAGCGACGTGAGCGCGTGCTCGGCCACCATCTGCCGGACCCGATCAAACTCCAGCCGGTCCAGGGTATGGGGATCCATCAACACCATTCTACCGCGGGGCCCCCGTGGATCGGCCGGCCGTCGTGTGCCCTCCCGGATCGGGGGCGCCCGGCCGACCCGGAAAGGGTCGGTCGGCCCCGGACGGTTTGCGCCGTCGTGCCTTCCGCGGGGACCCTCATCCGCCCCGTGGCACAGAACGCTGCGTCGTCCGCGCACGGCCCCTCACAGGGGCCGGATGCTCATCCTCAGAATGCGGGCCTGGCCGGGGGCGAGCGTCATGCCTTCGGCCGTCAACGACACCACTTGCCCGCCGAGGAGATCCATCGCGCGGCCCTGAAGCAATCGGCCCCCGTGCCGCAACCGGAAGCGGAGCAGACGATCGCCGGCATTCACGAAGTACGTGACATAGCGGCCGTTGGCGTCTCTGAGGGTTTCGCTCCGCAGCCCCCGCAGCGGTTCCCCATCCGACGGGACGGCGAACACGCAGTCGTTCAGGATCGTTCCGCGGTCCCGCAGTTCGATCAGGTACGTCGCCAGTTCTTGCGCGACGGTCCGATCGTTTCCGGGCGCGGGCACCTCCAAATCGAATCCGATCCCGCCGGGGCCGGTCCGCGGCACATCGATCAGACACCGGCCGACGGCCACCAGCACCTTGCCGGCGTCCCGGAAACGTCGTACCGACTCCACCAGGTCCGTCGGCAGACGTTCGACACCACACAGGACAAGTACCTTGTACGCTGCCATCCGGTCGGGCGACCGCAGCACGGCCGGGCCGACCGGGTCCGCGGGCACCTGCGCGTCAGCAAGTGCCCCGACGATGGTGCCCAAGCCGCCGACGGCCGCCGCGCTCGCCGCTTCGTCCCCCGGCCTCGTCGCGGCCAGTACGGCGATATCTGTCGCTCCCGGGAACAAACGGATCACCTCCCCGAGCCGCACGAGGTCCAGGCCTGCGTGGGCAGTTGCCTCGACGACCCAGGGCGCCGGCTGCTCGTCCGATGGGCCCGGGAGCCGGGCCAGAAACACATGCGAGCCGGAGAGGGCGTGCAACAGGATCTCCGCCCGCCACCGCGCCAGGGCGGCCTCCTCGTGAGGGACGGATGGCAGGCAGATCGGCCCCAGGACGACCGGGCGACCGGTCATGCGGGTCAGCAACCTCCCGATCCAGGTCTGGGCGACGAAGTCCGGCCCGCGGACCGGCGAGGGTCTCCAGAAGGCACGGCTCTCGAGCGGGAGCGTGGACAGGCTCAGCGCATCGGCCGGCGTAACGGGCCGAAGCGGGGCGGGTGCTTCATCCGTGTGGCCAAGTCGCACATAGCTCAGGCCCACCGACGACGCCCGGACCCGAAGCAGCTCCGGCGAAACACCTTCGAGCTGCCGGGCGTCCAGCGCGAGACGTCCGCCCAGGCACGCGACCAAGTCGAGCCGGCGAAGCGTTTCGTCGCGGTCCCGGCAGGCACCTGTCAGGAGCCATCCGATGCCCGGGGGCGTGCCCGGCGAATCCAGCGACGACGGGGGGGCCGGGTTCGGCGTGAACCCTTCGATGTCCGATCCCCGAAGCGCCCTCGCCAGGGCCGACTCGCACCAGGAAAGCGTCTGGCCGGCAGCGGCCCGACCGATCGCCCCTCGGCGGACCCGTGCGGCCGCCTCCAGGAGGCATGCAACGGTGGCCCGCGTATAGGGTTCCTCGGCACACCGCAGGAACAGGTGCGTTCGAATGTCCCCGTCCACGTCGTACCGGTCGAGATAGGCACGTCGCTCGTCGAACCATCTCCGCACGGTGGCCACGGCCTCGTCCGAGGGACCCGAGGCGGTCGGGCCCGAAGCGGCGTGCTCAGACCCTGTTGCCGAAGCGCCCCAGAGGGCGACCGCGCCCGCCGCCCAGATCATCGGCCTCCATGCGCCAAGGCGCGCCGGGTTGATCGAGGGGACCCTTCTCATCGCAACCACCATTTCGTGGAGGCCGGACGGTTGAGCGTGATGGCCGCAGGGGGTCGCGTCGAAGGCACCGGCAGCTCCGCCGCCAGGTCGATCAACCGCTGCCGCGCGAACCGCTCAGGATGCTCGCGAAACCGTCCCAGCGTCTCGTCGGAGAAGAACGCCTCGCCGGGCGGCACGTCACTGCCGGCGTGGTAGAACTTGAGTGCCTCGGCCAGACACTCGCCCGCTTCGATAAGCACCCCGCGAGCCAGCGTCCGGGTCGTGAGCTGACCGGCCGCCTCCACGGCCATGCTGTAGAGCGTGAGCCACTCCGACACATCGATGAGGGCGGACGGTTCCGGGTGCGCGCTGAGCACCAGGGGCAACCGGCGGACCGTCTCGTTGGGCCGGAGCTCCCGCGGGCACAGGGAGAGATCCACTTCGATAGAACGCTCCGCAGCACAACGGGAACACGTCGCCACGAGGATGAGGCTGTCGGATCCGGCCTGCGGTGGGGACTGCACATCGACCACCACAAAACCGCGCCCGGAGCAGGCCGGGCACGGCAACATGGCTGCGTACAGGTGGGCCTCGGCCAGGCTGTGTATCGGGCGCGCCGGGGGCATGACACGTCAGGATAGCAGAGCCGTCACAGGACGCCTACCTGCCGCCGGGCGATCTGGCGGGATTCCGCCCGCGTTGTGGCCCTGATCCGGTCGGGCATAATAGCGGTATGGGTCCGCCACGCTTCTATCATGCCGAGCTCCGCACGGGCGAACTGGAACTCGCAGCGGCCGAGGCCCGCCACGCAACCGGCGCCCGACGCCTGAGACGGGGCGATTCTGTTCTACTGTTCGACGGATGTGGCGCGGAAGCCCCGGCGGTCATCGTCCGGTGCGGCCGCCAGACCATCGTCCGGGTGGCGGAGGTGCGCCAGATGCCCCGCGCGGCCCTCCATGAACTGACGATCGTCGTAGCCCCGCCACGGACCGCGCGGCAGGACATACTGGTCGAGAAGTGCACGGAGCTGGGCGTGGCCGCGATTCGGCCGGTCCGGACTGTTCGGGGCGTGGCCGAGGTCTCAGGCCTCCGGGCGGACCGCTGGCGGCGGATCGCAATCGCGGCCGCCAAGCAGTCGGAACAGGCCTGGGTGCCCACAATCCACGATCCGGCCGACCTGGACCAGGTCTTGGCCGAGCTCGCCGGCACCGATCTGATCTTGTTGGCGGATCCCGCCAGGGCGGCCGGGCCCCTGGCATACCTGGTGCCGATCCGGCCTGTGGGCCGGCGCGTCGCCGCCATCATCGGACCCGAAGGCGGCCTCACGGAGGAGGAGTATCTAGCGGCAATAACTGCGGGTGCTCAGAGCTGCCGCATCACGCCGACCGTGCTCCGGGTCGAGACGGCGGCGATCGCGATGGCGGCGGTTATTCTCTCTGCGCTCCCGACAGACGCTGTGCCATGCCGAGGGGGCGGCTCCGATTCCAGGGTATCGTGACCGCACGCCCCTGGTGGAGCCGGGCCTCTGCGTGTCCCGACGCGCCGAGACCCTGCGGGGGGCGTCGGGCATCTCTCCAGCCCGCATCAGGCCGATCGTCCGGTTGGCCAAACTGCACGTTTGCGGGTAAGCTATCCGATTCAATCTTTTGTAAGGCCATGGCGGGCTGGCTGGAACGCTTCTGGATGGGCTGTGGGCATTGCCGGGAAGGCGGTGCCTGTCCCTTGGATGCGGGGGGACCGGCTTCAACCGGGCCATCGGACGCCGAGTACCGGTCGCTCCCGGCAGCCGCCGGGCTGGTTTTCCTCCTGCCGCTGGGGTGCGGGATCCTGCTTGGACATCTTGCAGACCGAGCCGGCGGATCGAAATGGCTCGCGCCGGGGCTGCTCCAGGCCGCGGGAATGGCCGGGGGCTTCCTGGTGGGGGTTCTTTTGGCCAGGCTGGGCCTGCGGCTTCTGGGACGGCGGGCGCAGAAGGAGCGAGGTACGTAGATGATCGGGGTCTTCTCCGGAAAGCGCAAGCAGTTCAAACGAGGAATCCACCCGCCGCATCGCAAGTACACCCAGGCAGCGCCGATACGACTGTTCGTCCCCACGGGTGAGTTGACCGTGCCGATGGCTCAGCACATCGGAGCCGCGTGCGTGGCCGTGGTCAAGGCCGGCCAGGTCGTTGAGATGGGCGAGAAGATCGCCGACACCGACGCCTTCGTTTCCGCGCCGATCCATTCGCCCATTCGCGGAACGGTGGGTGCGGGAACGATCTGTCTTTTGCCGTCCGGTCGGCGGGTACCGGCCCTCCAGATCAAGCCGCCGGCCGACGGCGGAGCGATTCCGGACGGGTTCCTGAAGGAGTTTCTGGACGGCGACTGGGAGGGCGTCGAGCCGTCCGCCTACGATCCGGAGGAGATCTGTGCGGCCATTCGCTCGGCCGGCATCGTCGGGCAGGGGGGAGCTACGTTCCCGACGTTCATCAAGCTCAAAAGGGACCCCAAGCGGCCGGTCGATACGGTCCTGCTCAACGGAGCGGAGTGCGAGCCGTACCTGACGGCGGACCACCGGCTGATGCTCGAGTCGCCGGGGCCGATCGTGGTGGGCTTGCAGCTTGCTATGCGCTCGACGGGCGCCCAACGCGGGCTGGTCTGCATCGAGGACAACAAACCGGACGCGATCGAGATCATGCGGAAGGCCACGGCCGGACGGCCGGGTATCGAGGTGGTCGTCTGCGCGTCGAAATACCCGATGGGCGGCGAGCGCCAGTTGATCCCTGCGGTGCTCGGGCGGGTGGTTCCCAGTGCTCCGAAGGGACTGCCCCTCGACGTGGGGGCGGTTGTGATCAACGTCGCCACGGCGCACACGATTGCCCGGGCCGTCGTACGCAGGCGGCCGTTCACGCACCGAGTGGTGACGGTGACGGGGCGCGGCGTGCGGGAGCCGGGCAACTGGCTGGTGCCCATCGGCACGCCCTTCGCGGACCTGATCGAGGCCTGCGGCGGGCTGACGGAGGACGCCGTGAAGGTGCTCGCTGGCGGCCCGATGATGGGACCTTGCGTACCGCACCTGAACGTGCCGGTGGTCAAAGGCACGGGGGGCATCACGGTGCTGTCGGCCGAGGAGGCGGCGTCGTTCCGCGAGGGGCCGTGCATCCGATGCGGCCGGTGTATCGACAACTGCCCGCTGCACCTGGCGCCTACGAAGATCGTGCACGCCGTCAAGCATCGGGATTATGCGCTGGCGGCGGAGTACGACATGAACGCCTGCTGTGAATGCGGTTGTTGCGCCTACGTGTGTCCGGCCCGGATTCCGTTGCCGCAGTACATCCGTGCAGGGAAGAACCAGTGGCGCGTCCTTCAGGAGGCCCGCGCGGCCTCGGGGGCGCCCACGTGACAGGAGCTTGGAGTCAAGGCCGCCCCGCCCGGCGGAGCGGCTGCGGGGGTACCCGGTTCCATGAGTCAGACTATCATCACGCCGCCTGATACGGTCCGTACCCCACCTTCGGGGGTCCCGGCACAGGGCCTGCTGGTCGGCCCGGCTCCGCACCTGGCGGACGCCTCGACGACGCGGCGGATCATGTTCGAGGTCGTGCTGGCCATGCTGCCCATGTTCGTGGCGGCCGTGTGGCTCTTCGGTGCGCGTGCCGCAGCACTGACCTTCTCGACGACCGCCGGGTGTCTGGCCGCGGAGGCCGTGGCCAATCGCATCCGCGGTCGTTCGCAGGCGTCGCTTACGGATGGTTCGGCAGTGGTGACCGGTGTGATACTGGCCTTTTCACTGCCGCCCGGGTTGCGGCTCTATCAGTCCTTTCTCGGCGGCGCGGTGGCGATCGGCCTGGGAAAGATGGTCTTCGGCGGTCTGGGGCAGAACCTTTTCAACCCGGCGATGGTCGGACGGGCGTTTCTGATGGTGTGTTTCCCGGTGGCCCTGACCACTTGGATCGAGCCGGGCACGCTCAAGACCATCGGTGTGGACGCCGTCACACAGGCCACGCCCCTGGCGGCCGCCAAGTTCCATTCGGGTCCGCTGCCCGGACTGAGGGACCTGTTCCTCGGGAACGTCGGCGGCTGCGTGGGTGAGACCAGCGCACTGGCCGCGCTGCTGGGCGGGCTCTACCTGGTCTTCCGGCGGGTGGCCGACTGGCGCCAGCCCGTGGGGATGCTGGGGGCCGCGACGGTGTTCAGTTCGGTGGCCCACTGGGCGGCCCCGGAACGGTTCGCGGGACCGCTGTATCACCTGACGAGCGGAGCCATGTTGTTCGGGGCATTCTTCATTGCCACCGACTATGTCGGGGCGCCAGTTACACCGCGGGGGCGACTGGTGTTCGGAATCGGCGTCGGCCTGCTGGTGATGGTCATCCGCCTGTTCGGAGGATACCCGGAAGGCGTGATGTATGCGGTCCTGCTCATGAACGCCCTTACGCCGCTGATCGAGCGGTGGTCTCTGCCCACGCCGTTTGGCGGGAAGGCGTCGGGATAGCCGTCACGCGACGGAGGTGCGGCCGTGCGGAAGTTCGTGCGGGAGTCCTGGCTGATCCTTGCATTGGGCCTGGTCTTCGCAACGCTGCTGGCCTGCGCCCAGACGGCCTTCCAGCCGCGCATTCAGGACAACCAGGCGCGAGCCTTGAACGAAGCCATCGGTCTGGTCGTACCCGGCACCGTTCGGACGGAACGGGTGCGGGTGGAGGGGTATGACCGGGACGTGTTCCGGTGCTTGGCCGAAGGGCAGACCGTGGCGGGGTGGGCGGTAGAGGCCGTAGGGACCGGATTCGCTGACAGGATCCGCCTGGTCGTGGGCCTCTCCCCGGACGCCAGGAGCATCACGGGCCTGAAGGTGATCGAGAACGTCGAGACACCGGGTCTGGGCAACAAAATCGCCGAGGAGGCGTGGGCCGCGCAGTACCGGGGGTTGGATGCGGGGCGGCCGATCGTCGTCCGCAAGCGACCCCCGGCCGCGGACCGGAACGAGGTGCAGGCGGTCACCGGGGCGACGATTTCGAGCACCGCCGTGACCGAGATCGTCAACCGGGCGCTCGAACGCGTCCGCCCGGGGCTGGAGCGGCTCTGAATTCGCCAGGAGACCTGACGGATGGCCAGCGAGAATGGCTCCATTCTCAAACAGTTCACCGACGGGATCGTCGCGAACAACCCCACGCTCGTGCTGTTGCTGGGGATGTGTCCGACGCTGGCGGTGACGAACACGGTCGAGAACGCCCTGGTCATGGGAGCGGCAGTGATCTTCGTGCTCACGATGTCGAACTTGGTGACCAGCCTGCTGCGGCATCTGCTTCAGCCGCACGTTCGGATCCTCGTCTTCACGCTGACCATCGCCACGTTCGTGACGATCGCGGATCTCACGCTGAGGGCCTACGTTTTCGAGGTGAGCAAGAAGCTGGGGCCGTTCGTACCGCTGATCATTGTGAACTGCATCATTATCGCGCGGGCGGAGGTGGTGGCGTCGCGCCATGGGGTCGGTCGCTCGGTGGCAGACGCCCTGGGGTGCGGCGTGGGCTTCACGCTGGCCCTGACGCTGCTGGGGGCGATCCGCGAACTGCTCGGCACGGGCGGGATCACGCTGCTGCGCGAGTCCGGCTGGCACTGGCACCTGGATCCGAAGGTCTTCGAACCGCACGCCTGGGTGGTCATGATCATGCCGCCCGGGGCATTCCTGACCCTCGGGGCGGTGATCGGCGTCGTCAACCATGTGCGGGCCCGGCGGGCCGAACGGGGAGGCAAATGATGGACCTGGGTTCACTGGCGGCCGTCTTCGTCGGCGTCGTTTTCATCAACAACTTCGTGCTGGCCCAGTTCCTGGGGATCTGTCCGTTCCTGGGCGTTTCCCGGCGTGTGGACATGGCCTTCGGCATGGGCTGTGCCGTCACATTCGTGATGACGATCTCCGGCGTGACGAGCTGGCTGATCGTCCATGGTATTCTCATGCCGGTCGGAAGCCGGCTGGGCGGGCCGGAGTCGCTCTTTTTTCTGAAGTATGTCGTATTCATCATGGTCATCGCCGCCATGGTGCAGCTCGTCGAGATGTACCTCAGGAAGTTCTTCCCCGCGTTGTACACCGCCTTCGGCGTATTCCTGCCGCTGATCACGACGAACTGTGCGATCCTGGGGGCCTGCCTGCTGATCGATATGAACGAGACGTACCGCAACAGCCTCGTGAAGTCCGCCGTCTTCGCGTTCGGAGGCGGCGTGGGATTCGCGATCGCGATCACCGTGATGGCCGGCATCCGGGAGCATCTCCGCTTCAGCGATGTTCCGAAGCCCCTCCAGGGGGCGGGAATCACGCTGCTGACAGCCTGCATCCTGTCGCTGGCGTTCATGGGATTCGCCGGGATCGGCAAGTGACCCGGGGCGGGCATCGGCCCGTCCGGTCCCGCGGGCGTGTGCGGCGAGGCGGAGAACCGAATCATGATCGTGCTTGCGGCTGCGCTGGTGCTGTTCGCCATCACGCTGTTGTTCGCCGGCCTGCTCGGCGTGGCGAAGGAAAAGCTTCGCGTGGACGAAGATCCGCGGATCGGGCGCGTGGCGGACGTCCTGCCCGGAGCCAACTGCGGCGGCTGCGGCTTCGCGGGCTGCGCCGACTTCGCCAAGGCCGTGGTGGAGCGGCGCGTTCCGTGCTCCGGCTGTCCGGTGGGCGGCAGCGCAGTGGCCGCAAGGATCGCGCAGATCCTCGGGATCGAGGTGGTCGAGACGTTTCCGTTCCGGCCCGTCATTCACTGCGGCGCACGTCAGGAGGACAAGCTCGGCGTCGTCCGCTACGACGGCGTCCGGGCGTGCAGCGAAGCCCACGTCGTGGGGGTGACGCAGGCGTGCACCTACGGGTGCCTGGGCTACGGCGACTGCGCGCGGGCGTGCACGTTCGACGCACTGCACATGGTCGAGGGCAAGCCGGTGGTGGATTACGACAAGTGCACCGGGTGCGGCGCGTGCGCGAAGGCCTGCCCCCGGAAGATCATCGAGCTGATCCCCTTCAAGCAGGAGCGAATGCTCGTGGTGGCCTGCGCAAACAAGGAGCCTGCGCGCCATGTCAGACAGGTGTGCAAGGTCGGCTGCGTGGGCTGCAAGGCGTGTCAGCGACTGTTTGCCGAACTCTTCGAGGTCCGGGACAACCTCGCCTACCTCAACTATGACCACTACGAGGGCCAGCCGGACTTCGGACCCGTCCTGGCCAAGTGCCCCTCGGAGGTCCTCGTCTATTTCGGCAAGCCCCAGCCCGAGACGCCGGCCGAGAGTTCCCGACCCGAGCCAGCCGCCGCGGCGACCTGATCGGGCGGCTCCCGGCTCACGGGGCCACGTACGCTTCGAAGCCCGGCGTTCGCGTGATGATCGGCTCGGCAGAAGATCCGCTCACCCACATCGCTTCGACGCCCGGAGCCGTTCCCGCCGCCAGAAGTTGCCGGCCTTCCTCGACAGAGAGCACGCTCAGCGCGGTCGCCCAGGCGTCGGCGGTGATGCCGTCCTGTGCGATCACCGTGACGCTCGGGGCCTGCCGGGCCGGCTGGCCGGTACGGGGGTCGACGATGTGCGAGAATCGCCGGCCCTCGATTTCGAAGAACCTCTGTTGGACGCCCGATGTGGCGACAGCCCGGTCAGACAGCTCCAGGACAAGCAGGAGCCCCGTCTGGAAGGGGTGTTTGACGCCCACGCGCCAGGGCCGTCCCTCGGGGGAGCAACCCGCCGCAACGACGTCGCCTCCGACCTCCACCAGGGCGGCCTGTGCACCGGCCTTCCGCATGGCCTCGGCTGCCAGGTCGAGCGCATAGCCCTTGGCGATTCCCCCCAAGTCGATCTGCATGCCCGCCTGGGGCAGGGCGATCGCCCGTGCCTGCGTATCGAGCCGGACGCGGTCCCAGCCCACGCGAGAGCGGGCTTCGGCCAGCTCCGGGTCGGTGGGCAACCGGCCCCGGGCAGCGGCCTTCCGCCACAGTTCGATGAGCGGTCGGCACGTCAGATCGAATGCACCGCCGGTCAGACGGCCGAACTCCACAGCTCGCCGTACACACTCGTAGGTCTCGGCCGAGACCGGCAACGGAGGCCCCCCGGCAAAGCGATTCAACCGTCCGATTTCGCTGTCGTCCACGTAGTCGCTCATCAGCCGATTCACATCCTCGAGGCGGGAGTAGCCGGCCTCGACCGCGGCGGAAGCCGTGCGGAGGTCGCGGGCCACCGCCGTGACGGTCGCGAGCGTACCCATGATCTCTCGCGATCGCGCCGCCCTGACCGGTTCGTTGCGTCGGCAGCCCGGGCCGATCACGACACAGGCGATCGTCACTGTGAGCAGAACCGGAGCCCACACCGGGCCGGGGTTGCCGCGGCCTTCCGGCCGGCGGACCTCGACAGCGCGCCGCAGCGGGACGGGCTTCCAATCGGATAGAAGGAGCACGGCCATACGGGTTCACCTCTAACTATCGCGCGTTCATCGAAGCTTCAATAGGCAGTGGGGGGCCGGCGTGGGCGATAGGGCGAGCCCTGAAAACGGCTCGTCGCTGTTGCCGACGATGAGCCGTTAGAATAGGGTGGGACGCAGTCGTAAACAGGGGCGGTGACGGGAGGCCAAGAGGCCATCACCGACTCGAGTGGCGTCGACCCAAGTCGGGGAGGATCATCGATGATCGGGTTCCGTCCACGGGGACCGGCGGACTGCTGCTCATGCTTCCTCCGCCCGCACGGCCGGGCGCGGCGACCTCGCCACGGGGGATTCACGCTCATTGAACTGCTCGTGGTTGTGGCGATCATCGCGGTTCTGGTTTCGCTGCTGCTGCCCTCCCTCTCGCGAGCCCGCGAGCACGCCAAGATCGTCAAGTGCCTGTCGAACATGAGCAACATGCCGAAATCAGTTCTCATGTTTGTACAGGAGCATAAGGGTTGGGCGCAGCTCATCGGATCGGAACATGAGTGGAAGATCATCGATCCGGACCGCCGCCGGTACTCGTATCAGCCTACCTACGTCGGCCGGGGGCTCCGGGTCCCTTCGACGCTGCGGGCCTGGCCCGTGGCCTATGCGCCGTACCTGGGCATATCCAGCCTGATCTTCAATGAACAGTACTTCGACCGCGTCTACACCCGCCGGATCAGCTACTACGACTCGAAGTATCCCCGGTATGAGGTGTTCATTTGCCCGTCGGACAAGCACCTCGTCAACAACGTGTGGTCTCCCATCGACCTGTTCGGCCTGATCTCCTATTCGGCCAATGAGGATGTCTTCGGGGTAACCGATCCGTATCCGGGCAACGGCGACGAGGGGCAACCCTGGAAGGACGGCCGCACGGGGGATACCCAACCCCCGCGATGTCGCCGCCTCGAGGGGCGGATGGAGTCCATCATTCGCCCGAGCGAAGTCGCACTTTTCTGCGACGGCGGGAACGAGGACAATGACAGGGAGCCCGCCCTCCTGATTTCGAACGGAGCGCCCAACGGCCCCTACCTCGAGAATTACGAACGATACTGGGGTCGGCTGCCGCATCGACGGCACAGCGCGAAAGGCGGGCTGGCCGTCGGGTGCGCGGACGGGTCGGGGACCTACGTGAAGGCGATCGAGTGGGTTACCCTCGGGGGCAAGCCCTTCGTCAAGCGCTACGCGCCGCGAATCCGCGTCTCCCCCTACGCCCCTGGGAACTTGCCGGCGATTCAGCCGTGATCCACGCTGGCGCGACGGAGCGCCGCCCGTCTGCGGACCCGGTGGCCGGGCCCGTACAGGAGCCGGAGCCTTGCTGTCTTCGCAGGAGCTGCCAGATGAGACGACGCGATTTCATTGGAAGGACCGCCCTGGGTGCCGGACTGCTGGTGGCCGAGGGCTTCGCCCAGAGCCGCCCGGTCCTCCGACGCAAGTACCGCGTGGCCGTGATCGGGCGGACCGGCCGCGGGGATTACGGGCATGGGATCGATGTCGTCTGGAAGGACATCGACCAGGCAGAGCTGGTGGCGGTGGCAGATGAGGATCCGGCCGGCCGGGCTGCGGCAGCCCGTCGGCTCGGCGTCCCCCGGGCCTATGCCGACTACCGTGAGATGCTTGAGAGGGAGCGCCCGGACATTGTCAGCGTGGCTCCGCGCTGGCTCGACGGCCATCGGGACATGGTGGTGGCCTGCGCCGAGGCGGGCTCCCACGTCTTCCTGGAGAAGCCCATGTGCCGCACGCTGGCCGAGGCCGACGAGATGATTGCGGCGATGGAGCGACGCGGGCTGAAGCTGGCCATCGCCCACCAGAACCGTTACAGCCCGACGCTGGAGCGCGTGCAGGAGATCCTTGCGGAGGGGCGACTGGGCGATCTCCTCGAACTCCGGGGGCGCGGCAAGGAGGACCATCGCGGCGGCGGGGAGGACCTCATGGTCCTCGGGACGCACATCATGGATCTCATGCGCCTGCTTGCCGGGGACCCGCAGTGGTGCCTCGCCCGCGTCCTGGAGGACCGCCAGCCGGTAACCCGCCGGCACGT
>Ga0209227_1000702_pt1:0-22500 | contig 28130 bp, 19 predicted proteins | sample YNPBryantNP2012_FD_185815 | JGI IMG/M metagenome (GOLD analysis project Ga0209227, IMG submission 185815) | Anoxygenic and chlorotrophic microbial mat microbial communities from Yellowstone National Park, USA - YNP Bryant NP 2012 (SPAdes)... ...
TGCGTCGGATTCTGTTTTAAGTAGGTCAAAATAAAGAGCAATTTGTCTTCTGTTGTCGGAAGCGGCGAGTTTGCGTAAGAGACGTAGCGACGGCAATATCGGACGCGACCTTCAATGGTGCGGCGTTGCATATACGCTTCAAATGCAGTGTGGAAGATCGGAACCAGCGCGTGGAACTCGTTAGCGGTCAGTCCGGTCATAGAGCGTAATTTCTCCGGATTTTCGATAATGGATCGATACTTGCACATTGTTTTTCTCCATTTTCAGATTTTACAAAAATAGTATATCACTAAATCTTGATGATGTCTATTGGTCGGCGTCCAGTCGGAGTTGATGGATCTGAGGATGGCGTTCCCCAACATAAGCGTATGGTGGTAATCTGGAGCAGCAGTGTTGATGATGGTCAGGTGTACGCAACATCGACTCATGCTAAAAATGTGCTACTGCACCTTATAAACGAACGTGTCCGCCATATCGCATTCGCGCGATCAATTGGAGAAATTAACGATATTTATCGCTTTACTTCTGCTGAGTTACGCGAACAAGGCATTGATACGCCGCTTATTAAGCCATTTATGCGTGAACTGCGGCCAGACGAGAAACGCGCCATCATTCGAGATCTTAAGGATGGCCGTCTTCATAGTGTTATCTCAACAACTGCTCTCTCGATGGGTATTGATATCGGTAGTCTTTCGGCAGCCGTCATTATCGGTTTTCCGGGATCGATCGCACAATTCTGGCAGCAGGCTGGTCGTGCTGGACGTGCTGGCGAAGGTGTGATCATCTTTATTGCTGATCGAAATCCACTGGACCAATTTTTTGTCCAGCACCCGGAGGTCTTATTCGATCTGAATGCAGAGCCAGTCTATTGCAATCCTGATAATCCATATATCGTACGGAGCCATTTTTTGACAGCAGCGCGCGAATTTCCACTGAGTGACGAAGATTTCCATTTGTTCGGAAAAGCTGCACTGGCTCAAATACAGACGTTGATCTCCGAGGGATTGATGACTTCTGATGGCATGGGTCGATATGAATTGACGGAATCTGCTAAAAATTTGGCTGATACACCCTTTCGCAGTCTCACGTTCGCTGTTCCGGTGAAGGATCAGGAACAGCGTCTGATTGTCGAAGTTGATGCAGCAAGAGCACAGCGGGCTTTGCATCGCTATGCACATTATCAGCATATTGATCGCTATTATCGTGTTGTTTCCTGTGATCTGGATTGGGGTCGAGGGCGTGGCGAAATTGTCGTTCAGGAGTTAGAACATCCCGAATATACGACAGCTGCGCATGTTGAGATAGATATCTCGATCATTGACTGTCAGATTCAGCGTGATAATGAACATTATGTCGTAGGGTACGGCATTGTCAAGTGTCATACCCGGGTTGATGGATACTACGAAGTTCCGCTGTTTTCTCGTAATGAGCCCTTCAAGTATCGACCGCTCGGTCGCGCAGCACCTCCACCGCTCGAATATCAGACGCAGGCATTCTGGCTGTTGCTTTCTCCGAAAGTATTGGAGGCAATCTTGCCTGATGAACGAGAAGCCGCGATGTACTCACTGGCAGGCGCTTTACGGTTAGCGACGTCTATAGAAGAATTGTGCGACCTTTCAGACGTCGAAGGCGTCGGAATGCTACACTTTCAGGATGTCCTTCGCCCCATGGTGATGGTTTATGACACGGTTCCTGGAGGTGTTGGCATTACAGAGGCGGCGTTCAGACGTCTTGACCGAATATTGCTTCGAGCAGTGCAGATCCTCGAGGAGTGTCCATACTGCTCGAAACATCCCGAGAGTCGTGGTTGCCCTTATTGCGTTACCGCAAGGTATGGCGATGAAAAAACGATCAACCGTTTGGCTGCGCTGGAAATTATTCGTAACTTTCAGTCTTCAAGTTGACAATATATCTTGTTCGTATTTTTGAATTTTTCTTCCCGTCGGCGGCGAGCGAAGAGCGCATGTCTGGAGCTGAGACCTTTCAAGTAAGGAAGCACAAGCCTGCGTGTCTTTTTGGCTTTGTGCACGCCTTATTTGAAAGATCTTGCGACTAGATGAGGATGGGAATTTCCTCTGGCTCCGAACTCTCCCTCCGCCACACCGGCGGTTGCAACGGCGCAAGGAAGGGCGACGGCGCCGCGCGCGAGCCACAGACCAGCAGCGCCCGCATGGCGCGTGAGCATCCGACGAAGAAGAGACGGCGTTGCTCGTCTTCCTGCACCGGCGCCTCTTCAACTGGCAGACTGGCATCGATGCGCGGCAGGCGTCCTTCATCCAGTCCAACAATTGCCACAAAGGGAAATTCCAGCCCCTTGGCGGAGTGCAGCGTCAGCACTTTGACCATGGGGACGGTAATGTCAAGCTCTCTGCCGGATTGGAACACTGCTGGCATACCCAACCTGCTGAGACGTTCGGCAAGTTCCCTGCCTTCCCGGTTGCTGGTGCAAAACACAGCGCCGCTGTGGGTTGGCAGACGGTAGTAGCGCGCTGCTTCCAGGAAGAAATCACGGATCGCTTCAGCGGCGCGCGTATCGCTGCTAACCAGCCGGATGAGCGGCGGATCCCCCTGATGCGTCGATGGGAGTTGCTGGATGCTCTCTTCTTCGCCTGCCTGGCTCCCTGCCAGAATGCTGGCGCAGGCCGCCAGAATCTGCGCCGTATTGCGAAAGTTCTGCTTCAGCAGTATTGTCCGACCGGTGAAGGCAAGGTCGTGATGCACCTGCTTCCAGCTGAAACCGCGCTGGTAGATCGACTGCGACGCATCGGCGGTCAGATAGACATGCTCTGGCGTTTCCACCAGGTTCAATAGCAACCGCAACGCCACCGGCGAAAGGTCCTGCGCTTCGTCGATGACCAGCGCCTGATATGGTTTTGGGTCGATGTGTGCGGTGTATTCCATTGCACCGCGCCGCACCTGCTCGTGCAGAACGAGACCATTGGCGCGCATCAGATCACGCCAGTATTCATAGACCGCCCACAGCGCTTCGCGGATCGCCGGTTTGAGCGGCGTGCGTCGTCCGTGACGCTCAATGACCAGGTATTCTTCCTGACTGCTGATATTCCGCGCTTCGATAACGTGCAGAAACTCCTGAAGCAGATACTCCTGTCCGAAGCGCTCCAATGCCGCGAGGCGTGTCTGACGGTCTGCCTCGTTTGCTGCGGGTATCTCCGCTTCGCGCAGCGACATGGCGAGCAGAGCAAGTGCCTGTCCTTCAGTTGCGAATGTGGGTTTTCCCCACCCTCTGGCAAAATAATGGTATGCCAGACTATCAACCGTGGTCACCTTGACCCCCCGTGCGTCTGGCGGTGCGCCGAGCAGTCTGGTCAACAGTTGCTCCGAATAGGTGACCAGGGCATTGGTATAGGTGGTGAAGAGCACCGATGTGACGCCCTGTTCCAGCAGACGCTGCACCCGATAGAGCGCCAGCGTGGATTTGCCGGTTCCCGGACCGCCCCGCACCAGGATCGGACCGCGGCGATCCTGGCTGATCAGGCGCTCCTGTTCGGGCGTCAGACGCAGCAAAAAACTGCTCAGGTCTTCTTCGGCAAAACGCTCGACATCCGCAGGCGTGGAAAGGACGAATTCGGGCTGCGCTGCAATCGCATTGAGCGAACGGGGGAACAGGTTGTCGAGGATGCGACTGAGATCGTGTTCCGGGATCGGCAGGTTGAGCAGATCGTCCTCGGTGCGCGCAGTGAGGATCTCTGGATGATACTGGGAGGGTATGCGCCAGCGCTCCAGCATGTCGTTTGTTATCATGAACGGCAGTGGGCGACCTGGCGACAGTGTACGCGATGGCGGCATAGTATCGAGCGTTGGCGCGCTGAGCGTGAACTCTTCTTCAATAACGCCACGCGCTTTCGGTGTGAGTGTGGACGGATCGGGCAACGTTGCGGGCGGAACAATATCGGGTAGATCGTCTTCATACGTGCGCTCGTCGCGCTTGCGCACGCTCAGCAGTTTGACCCATCCCCTGCCGATGCAGTAGCAAATACGGTAGTCGCCAACCCGCACCCGATAAACATTGTCGTACCCCTTGAGTTTCTTTGCATCGCCGCGAGCTGAATAGGGATCACTGGCAAGGATCTCCAGCTTTTTGGTGATCGCCTTGCTCACGTGGCGTGGGAGGTCGAGCGATTCGTAGTAGAAGGTGGGGGTGAAGGAGAGTTCAAATGCTGGCATAATCATTTTCTCCGGAGGGTTCTGTCTGACGAGCACGATAGTGCACGTGGCGTCATCGCCGTCCTTAACCATTCTATCACCAAATGCGTACAAATGGACTCCTGTATGGGATGGCGATGGGAGCGAATTGCTACAAACGCCCGGTGGCAGGCGTATTCTGGTTTTCAGAGCACGCCCCCGATATGCCTGGATTCACGGTATAATGCCCGCCAGACGCTTCACGCTGCGGAGGATATGGTATGCTCCCTGAGAACACGACGGTTGCGCCGCTGCTGGTCGACCACGCCGTGCCGGGACCGCCCCAGGGTTGCTGGACTGTTGCCGCGTGGGAAGATCTGCCGGACGATGGCAACCGCTACGAAATACTCGCAGGGGTTCTCTGGATGACGACCGCACCCAGCGCATTTCATCAGTGGATTGTCGGCAGGTGCATCGAGTTGTTGGGTATACCGGCGCGTCAGCGTGGATTGGGTGTCTGGTTCACGGCGCCGATTGGCGTCATCCTGTCGCCGCACGACGCAGTGCAGCCCGACTTTCTCTTCATCCGCGCCGAACGGGTTGCTGCGCTGGTGCGCGAGCGGCGCATTCACGGCGCGCCCGACCTGATCATCGAAGTCCTTTCGCCGGGCAACAGCACCGAAGCGATGGCGCAGAAGCGGATGTTGTACGCCCACTGCGGCGTGCCTGAATATGTGGAAATCGACCCGGCGCAGCGTTGCGCGCGGGTGTACCGTCTGGAAGGCGACGCCTACCGTGCGCCGGTCATCTGCGATGACACCCAGACGCTGCACCTGACCTGCCTGCCCGACCTGTCGGTGGCGGTTGCGGCATTGTTCGCCGACGCGCCGGATACGACGCTGTAGCACCTTGTAATGCCCGCCAGACGCTTCACGCTGCGGAGGATATGGTATGCTCCCTGAGAACACAACGGTCGCGCCGCTGCTGGTCGACCACGCCGTGCCAGGACCGCCCCAGGGTTGCTGGACTGTTGCCGCGTGGGAAGATCTGCCGGACGATGGCAACCGCTACGAAATACTCGCAGGGGTTCTCTGGATGACGACCGCACCCAGCGCATTTCATCAGTGGATTGTCGGCAGGTGCATCGAGTTGTTGGGTATACCGGCGCGTCAGCGTGGATTGGGTGTCTGGTTCACGGCGCCGATTGGCGTCATCCTGTCGCCGCACGACGCAGTGCAGCCCGACTTTCTCTTCATCCGCGCCGAACGGGTTGCTGCGCTGGTGCGCGAGCGGCGCATTCACGGCGCGCCCGACCTGATCATCGAAGTCCTTTCGCCGGGCAACAGCACCGAAGCGATGGCGCAGAAGCGGATGTTGTACGCCCACTGCGGCGTGCCTGAATATGTGGAAATCGACCCGGCGCAGCGTTGCGCGCGGGTGTACCGTCTGGAAGGCGACGCCTACCGTGCGCCGGTCATCTGCGATGACACCCAGACGCTGCACCTGACCTGCCTGCCCGACCTGTCGGTGGCGGTTGCGGCATTGTTCGCCGACGCGCCGGATACGACGCTGTAACGTATTCTTGCAATCGCCTCACGCTCGTGATACACTATATACGGTTTGGTTCCACGTGGCGCCCTGGATTCCTGCCTCTGCAGTCAGATCCCATAGCCCATTGTCTGCCAGACCCCGGTTAATCAATCCCAAGGAATGGGCTTCCGTTCAAGCCCAAAGGAGCGAAGCGAGCGATGAGCTACGCCGACAAAACATTGACATGTCGCGACTGCGGCGCACAGTTCGTGTTTACTGCAGGTGAGCAGGAGTTCTACGCACAGAAGGGGTTCACCAACGAGCCATCGCGCTGCCCGAATTGCCGGCAGGCGCGCAAAGCGTCGGGCAGCGGCGGGTACAGCAATCGCAGCGGCGGCGGATACGGTGAACGGAGTGGCGGCTACAGTGATCGTGGCGGGTACAGTGATCGTGGCGGGGGGACGCGTTCGTCGGGCGCGCGCGAGATGTACACCGCTATTTGTGCGAATTGTGGGCGTGAGGCGAAGGTGCCGTTTGTTCCAAGTGGTCGCAAACCTGTTCTGTGTGATGAGTGCTTCCAGGAGCAGCGGCGCAATCGGATGTAGTGCGGAACAACCATAACATATCCTGTTTCCGACGGGTGAGTCTCCGACTCACCCGTTTTGTCTGGCAATCATGACAACAGGGGCGACCCGTCGGATCGCCCCTGCCCGGCGTACCGGTTCCACACTACACACCCTTGGCGGTTGTCGCTGGCGCAGTCGTTTCAGCCGTCATCGACGGCGCTTCGCGCTTGCTCTGCCAGATCGCCCACGCCAGCGCAGCCGCGCAGATCACCATCGCAAAAATGACCCCCGGACTACCGCTGGGGATCGTCACAACAATCGGCGCAATAATCAGCGCCACCAGGTTGATTACCTTGATCATCGGGTTCAGCGCGGGTCCCGCTGTATCCTTCAGCGGGTCGCCGACTGTATCGCCGACCACGGCGGCTTTATGCGGCTCTGAGTGCTTCCCGCCAAAGTTCCCTTCTTCGATGTATTTCTTCGCATTATCCCACGCACCGCCAGCATTCGCCTGGAACACCGCCATCAACTGACCGGAGAGAATGATGCCTGCCAGGAAACCGCCAAGCGCCTCGACGCCCAGCAGGAACCCGACCAGGATCGGCACCATAACCGCGATCAGACCCAGACTGATCAATTCCTTCTGCGCAGCCACAGTGGAAATGCTCACCGCCCGCGCATAGTCGGGCGTCACCTTGCCCTCCATAATGCCCGGGATCTTGAACTGACGGCGCACCTCATTCACGATCTGCGACGCCGCGCGCTGTACAGCGCGGATCGTCAGCGACGAGAACAGGAATGGCACCGCACCGCCGATCAGCAACCCGATGAAGACCGTCGGCATCGCAACATTGATGCCGATAGTGCGCAACTGCTCTGCCAGCGGAACGCCGATCTGCTCCTGCACCTTCGATACGTCCGCCAGGTACGAACCGTACAGCGCCACTGCTGCGATCACTGCCGAGCCGATAGCAATGCCTTTGGTAACCGCCTTGGTCGTGTTGCCGACCGCGTCCAGGTCGTCCATCACATTGCGCGCATTCTTATCCAGCCCCGCCATCTCGCCGATACCGTTGGCGTTGTCCGAAATTGGACCGAACGAGTCCATCGAGATCGTGTTCCCGGTCAGCGTCAGCATGCCGATACCGGTCAGCGACACGCCATACAGCACTGCGGTGAGCGTCACAGCCGGATCGGTCGAATACCCGGCAAAGATAGCGATCGATGTCAGGATCGACGCACAGATCACCAGGATCGCCCAGACGCTCGATTCCATACCGAGCGCCAGACCGGCAAGAATATTGGTGGCTGCACCCGTCTTCGACGCCTTGCTCGTTTCCTTCACCGGGTTGAAGTGCGTCGATGTAAAGTATTCCGTCAGTTTATCAAGCGCCACAGCCAGCGCCAGACCGGCAATGGTCGCCAGGAACGGACGCCAGTCGATAGCGCCGGTTGCCGGGTCGACCATATAGACTGCGGTAAACGCCGCAAACCCGACAAGGCAGAGAAGAGCGGCGACGTAGAACCCGCGATTCATCGCCGCCATCGCATTGCGGCGCTTCTCGTCGGTGCTGACCACCGAGTTGCCGACAACCGACGCGATCACGCCGATGGCGCGCAGCACCAGTGGGAAAACAATGAAGCGCAGATCATACTGCCCATCGCCCAACGTGCCGACCACTGCATCCCCCAGCACCAGACCGAGGATCAACGCCGATACCAGCGTCACCTCGAAACTTTCAAACACGTCGGCAGCCATACCGGCGCAGTCACCGACATTGTCGCCCACCAGGTCGGCGATCACCGCCGCATTCCGCGGGTCGTCCTCAGGAATGCCAGCTTCCACCTTCCCCACCAGGTCGGCGCCGACATCGGCAGCCTTGGTGTAGATGCCGCCGCCGACACGCATAAAGAGCGCGATCAGCGAGCCGCCGAACCCGAAGCCGAGCAGCGCATCCGGCGCGGCGATGCCATAGACCATAAAGATCAACGTACCGCCCAGCAACCCAAGCCCGACCGTCAGCATCCCGGTCACCGACCCGGACTTGTAGGCGACCTGCAACGCAGGGTTGTACCCTTTGCGCGATGCAGCGGCAACGCGAACGTTGCCTTCGACTGCAACATTCATCCCAACGAAGCCGACTGCATATGAGAACAACGACCCCATCAGGAACGCGACTGCGCGTCCAATCGCCACCCACAGCGTTGCTGCCTGCTCACTGCCGAAATGCTCGACTGCTTCGCGCGTCGGCGGAATGATGAACACACTGGCAGCAAGAACAAACGTCAGAACGCCGATCAGGACGGCAATTGTGCGGAATTGACGGCTGAGATAGGCATTGGCGCCGTCTTTGATGAACCCCCACACTTCTTGCATGCGAGCAGTGCCTTTATCCTGCGCCAGGATCTGCGCCCGAAGCACGAATGCGTATGCGATGCCGAAAATCGCAACGCCGAGCACCGCCCATACGGCTGCCTGTTCGAAACTGCTGAGTTCTTGCATCGACTCTCTCCTTGATAGCGTGCGGATAGCACCATTGCTTTGAACACCTGATTTTAAGGAAGAACTACTCTGTTTCGCCTGTTGAACACCGGCTGCACTGCCGGCGTCAGTCGGACGACGCAAAGGAAAGAGTTTGCCGACCTGTCAGGCTTCCGGTGCAACTCCTTTCGTCCAGATTGAACCACAAGGGGAAGTGACGTTCGATTGTAGCATAGCCCGGCGCGTCATGCAAAGTGAAGATGACATGCAACAGGTTAAGACATGACAACATCTGGCGGTATTTATCTTATGACTCAAGCAGTGCCGTGCACCTCTCCAAAAGGAGAGGTTCTGCGTCCCGACGCCTCTTCAAAAGAAGGATGATAACAGCGGATTGACACTCTCCAACTTTCGGGTATAATAGCCATCGAAACATCGTGCAACTTTTCACGTATTATCCGGGCAGGCACGAAACAACAATCAGATTGCATTGCGTCGGGCAGCATGACGATACCATCGTTTCAACGCCCGTATGCCGGGCGCAGTCCCCTGGAGAGGAACCTTCTATGCGGATCCTTCCTCGCACATTATTGAGAGCCACGATCCTGATCGCACTCCTGGCTGTTCTCACCGCGTGCAGCGCCGGTCCAGGAGATACCTACGATCCTTATGGCGATAATGCACGTCGCATTTATGAACTGCTCATCCCGATCTGGTGGATGGCGCTCGGCGTGTTTGTGATCGTCGAGGGGTTGCTCATCTACGCCATCTGGCGTTTCCGTCGTCGCCCCGGCAGCACGGCGATGCCGGCGCAGGTTCATGGGAATACGCAGGTCGAAATTCTGTGGACGATTGCCCCCGCCATCATTGTGCTGGTGATTGCGGTGTTGACGTTCCGCACGCAGGCTGCAAATGCGGTAATGCCCGAAGACGCGCTGCGGATCAAGGCCATCGGGCATCAGTGGTGGTTCGAGTTTCAGTATCCCGACCTCGGCGCTGAAGGCAAGCCGCTGGTGACCGCATCCGATATGTATATTCCGGTTGGTCGCCCGGTGACAGTGGTGCTGGAATCGCAGGATGTCATTCATAATTTCTGGGTGCCGAAACTCGCCGGGAAAACATACATGATCCCCGGCAAAACCAATTTCCTGACGTTTACCGCTGACCAACCCGGTATCTATCGCGCAGTCTGCGCCGAATTCTGCGGCGAGGCGCACGCCTTGATGCGTTTCCGCGTCATTGCTGTCGATGAGTCCGAATTCGCGCGCTGGATCGACCAGAAGAAGGCGCCGCCCTCCGCTCCTGCCGGAACGCTGGCGGTCAACGGTCTGACCGGTGATGCGGCGCGTGGTCAGGCGATCTTCCTCGATGCGCGAAAACAGTGCATCGCCTGTCATGCGGTTGAGGGTACGAATGCGCGTGGTTTGATAGGACCGAACCTGACCTACTACGGGAGTCGCCAGACGATTGCTGCCGGTATTCTTCCCTACTCGCCGGAAAACCTTGCGCGCTGGCTGCGTGAGGCGCCAAAGTTGAAACCCGGCAACTTGATGAGCCGCGCGTTAACACCACAGTGGATCAAAGCCAATCTGAGCGATCAGGAGATCGCCGATCTGGTAGCGTATCTCGATAGTATGAAGGTGTCGGTCGCACTGCCGCCAGAACGCTAGATTTCGGAGGTTTCGATCTATGGCTATCGCCGAACGTACCGCTGGAACGGTCAGTATACCCGGCGTCAATGTACGCCCCGGTTGGGCGGGGTGGCTCAGTACGACCGATCATAAGCGCATTGGAATTATGTATCTGGTCAGCGCGTTCGTCTTTTTCCTGATCGGGGGGATTGAGGCGCTGCTCATGCGTATTCAACTTGGCGTGCCGGATAACACGTTCCTGACGCCCGATGTCTATAATCAGATGTTCACCATGCACGGCACGACCATGATCTTTCTCGGTCTGATGCCGCTGAACGTCGGGCTGGGCAACTATATGGTGCCGCTGATGATCGGTGCGCGCGATATGGCGTTTCCGCGTCTCAATGCGCTCAGCATCTGGCTGTTCATCTTCGGCGGTTTGATGCTGTACGTCAGTTTCCTCGTCGGTGGCGCGCCAAACGTCGGCTGGTTCGCCTATGCGCCCCTGACACAGAAACAGTTTGCGCCGACTGCCGGTGTCGATTACTGGATCATCGGTATCGGTCTGACCGGCGTGGCGTCGATTGCGGGTGCGTTGAACTTTATCGTTACCATTCTCAATATGCGCGCGCCGGGTATGACCCTCAACCGGATGCCGCTGTTCGTCTGGATGCAGCTGGTGGTTGCATTCATTCTGATCTTCGCTTTCCCCGTGTTGACGGTGGCGACAATCCAGTTGCTGTTCGACCGACACTTCGGTACGCGCTTCTTCCTGCCGAACCTGGGCGGTGATGCGGTGCTCTGGCAGCACCTCTTCTGGTTCTTCGGTCATCCTGAGGTCTACATCCTCATTCTGCCGACGATGGGCATCATTTCCGAAGTGTTGCCGACCTTTTCACGCAAGCCGATCTTCGGGTATGCGTTTGTGGCATACTCCGGGGTGGCAATTGGCTTCCTCGGCTTCCTGGTCTGGGCGCACCATATGTTTGCCGTGGGTCTCGGTCCGCTGGCGAATGCGTTCTTCGGCGCCGCCAGCTTCCTGATTGCTGTCCCGACCGGCGTGAAGATCTTCAACTGGCTGGCGACGATGTGGCAGGGTTCGCTGAACCTGACCACAGCGATGCACTATGCTATCGGCTTTATCAGCATGTTCATCATCGGCGGCATCAGTGGCATTACCCTGGCTTCTCCGCCGATCAATGTGCAACAGACCGACTCCTACTACGTCGTTGCCCATATGCACTATGTGCTGTTTGGCGGGGCGATCCAGGGCATTTTTGCAGGGATCTTTTACTGGTTCCCGAAGATGACCGGGCGGATGCTTGATGAACGACTTGGTAAGTGGCAGTTCTGGTTGATGCTGATCAGTTTCAATCTGACCTTCTTCCCCATGCACCTGAGCGGCAATGCTGGTATGCCGCGACGTATCTATACCTACGAAGCGGAGATGGGGTGGAACCTCTGGAACCTGATCTCCACGATTGGCTCGCTGCTGCTGGCGGTCGCTTTCCTGCTGTTCCTCTGGAATGTGGTGACGAGTATACGGCGCGGTCCGGTTGCGCCTGCCGATCCGTGGGATGGCGCGACGCTGGAGTGGGCGGTCAGTTCGCCGCCGCCGGTCTATAACTTTGCCGTAACGCCGCACGTGCGCAGTCGTCGTCCACTGTGGGATCAGAAGTATCCCTCGCTGCACGAGATCAACGGCGGGCACGGGGCATCCGGCGCATACCATGGTGAGAGGCGCGATGGATTTGAGCATGACACGCCTCCCGCCATGGAACCGATCCATCTCCCTTCGCCAACCTATGCGCCGCTCATCGTGTCGGTCGGTATTATGATCCTGGGTTTCGGCATCATTTATCTGGGAGACTTTGGTCTCATCGCAGCGTCGGCGATGCTCGTCGGTCTGCTGACGATGGCGTTCGGCATTCTCACCTGGGTGCGTATCTCGCATGTGGACTCGCCGCACCATGCGCACTAGAGAAGAAGCGTGAGGAAACTGCTTATGAGTGAATTGACGACCAGAACGCACGGGGCAGTCGCGCACCATACGTCGCTTGGCGTTGACAACCGGAAGTTGGGGGTTTGGGCGTTCATCGGATCCGAGACGCTGTTCTTTGCAACCCTCATCACTACCTACTTCGTGTTTGCGCCGGTCAATCGCGCGCGCCCCGATTTTCAGGATCCGCGCGAGTTTCTCGATATTGAGTTGACGACGGTGCTGGCGAGTATCCTGCTGGCTTCCAGCCTGACGATGGTGCTGGCGCTGTCAGCGAGCCGGCGCGGCGACCGCCGCAGTTTTACCACATGGTTGCTTGCAACGGTCGGGCTTGGTCTGGCATTCATCGGTGGTCAGGCGTATGAGTTCAATCACCTGTACCACGAAGGATTGACGCTGAGCAGCAGCCTGTTCGGTACGACGTTCTTCGTCTTGACCGGTTTTCACGGTACGCACGTGGCGATTGGGGTTATCTGGCTGCTATCGGTCTTCTTCAAAGTGCGCGCCTATCCCGACTCGCCAGAGAACGTGATGGATGTCGAGATAGCCGGTCTCTACTGGCACTTTGTCGATCTGGTGTGGGTGGCAATCTTTGTGCTCGTCTATCTGATCTGAAGAGGAGAGAGCATCGTGGCAGGTCATAGCGAAGAACATGGCGCACATACGCACCCTTCCGACCGCTTCTACTGGATCGTTGCCGGGGTGCTGGCGGTGGTGACGGCGCTGGAGGTTGGTTTGTTTATCGTGAATGAACAGCACCTGATCGCCAAGTGGCTCGAAGTGGCGCTCCTGTTGATCCTTTCGACAATCAAGGGCGCCGCTGTGGTGATGTTCTTTATGCATCTCAAGGGCGATGCGGGGATCTTCAAGTTTGTATTCCTTGTGCCGCTTGCGTTTGCGACCACGCTCCTGCTATCATTCATGGTGCTCTTCTCGGAGCACGTCGGTATTGCAGGGTGAAGCGGGAACAGGATGTACGAGTGGAACTTCGAACCGGGTTTGATGGTCAACCTGGCGCTGATTGCGGGCGGGTACGCACTCTGCGTCACCGGTCCGCTGCGTCGCTTCTTTCCAGGGAATGAACCGCCTGCGCCAGCGCAGGTGCGCCTCTTCTTCGTCGGTTGGGTGGTGTTGTTCGTTGCACTTGCTTCTCCCATCGACTCCCTGGCGAGTTATCTGCTGACAATGCATATGCTCCAGCACCTGCTGCTGGCGATGGTTGCTCCCCCGTTTCTGCTGCTTGGTCTGCCGCGCTGGGTTCTGCGCCCGCTCATGCGCATCCCCGGCGCGTATCCTATCGGGTCGTTTCTTACCAATCCGATCTTCGTTTTCTTCGCTTTTAATGCGGTTTTCGCGCTGTGGCACGTACCGTTCTACTACGATCTGGCACTGCGGGATGAACGCTTCCACATCCTTGAACACGTAATGTTTTTTGTCGTCGGCGTGCTCTCGTGGTGGCCCATCTGCAGTCCGATGGACGAGTTGCCGTCTGCGCATCCGTTGCTGCAAACCGCGTATCTCTTCTTCATGTCGCTGCCAACCACGATTATTGGCGCGCTGATTGCATTTGCCGAGGCGCCGCTCTATCCATACTATGCCCTGCGCCCGCGACTCTGGGGTGTCTCGCTGGGTGATGACCAGCAACTGGCGGGTTTGATCATGTGGGTGCCGGGCAGCCTGGTCTACTTCGCGGTGCTGACCGTGGTGTTTATTCGCTGGCTGAACCGCGATGATGCCGACGAGCATCGTCCCCTTGCGGACGCAGGGTAGCGGTTTGTGCACCGGCAACCTTCCCGCCCGTTAATTCCCCATGCTTACCCGCTCGCATCCTGCGCCAGCAAATCTTCGCGTGGCGGGCTAAACGTGTCGATCGCCTGCGACGCTTCAATCGCTTCAACCGCGTGCGGCATGTTCCCCGGTAGTGCGACGGTCTCACCGGACGCAATCTCCCGTGCTATACCGTCGATAACAAAGCGGAGTCTTCCGGAGATCAGGTAGGTGATCTGCTCGTGGGGATGACGGTGTTCTGGCAAACGCGCGCCCTGATCCAGTTCGACCGCGATCTGCTGCATACGTTCGGTTACGGCGATGGTTCGGCGGCGAATGCCGGGTGCAACATCAAACCAGGCCGTTTCGTTCGGTCTGCTCATATCACTGCTCCTTCGATGATCTGTTTTCTGCCCGCAATTGGTGATGTACTATGGTATCATACACTCCTGGGGTCGCGGCGTGGCAGCACTGGTTGGTCGCTGCGGGTGGCGTTGAACTGTCTGCCCGACCGCTGGCTCAGCAGGAAGAACGATGAACGGTTTGCTCAGCATCCTGTCGGCGTTTGGTCTTTCCACCGCTGCCGGTCTCAATGCGTACATTCCCCTGTTGACCATCGGATTGCTGGCGCGCTACACCGATCTGGTCCGTCTCAACGATCCCTACGATGTCGTGGCGCACCCGGTCTTCCTGCTGGTCGTTGCGGTTCTTGCGCTGCTCGACCTGATCGGCGATAAGATTCCGACAGTGGATCATGCGCTCCATCTGGCTGGTCTGGTCATCAGCCCGGCTGCCGGGGCGATTGTCTTTCTGGCGGCAAACAGTTCGACCGGCGCTGTCGATCCGGTGCTGGCAGCAGTGTGTGGTATTCTTGCGGCTGGTGCGACACACCTGGGACGCAGCGCCGTGCGCCCGGTGGCGACCGCAACGACCGGCGGCGTTGCCAACCCGATTGTAAGCGCCGTTGAGGATGCGACCTCGTTGCTGGTGTCGTTACTGGCAATTGTGGCCCCGCTTCTTGCCGCGATTGCGCTGATCCTGTTCGCCTTCCTTGTTGGGCGCTTCATCCGGCGCGTCCGATCCCGGCAACCGGCGCCATCGTCGTTACGTCGGTGAAGCCACAAGCCGAAGCGTCGCGTGAGTTGTTGCAGTTTCCTGCTGGTAATGTCTGTGCCTGGCACAGACACTCCGTTTCTCCGGCGTGATGTTACGCACCGGATGCCGTCTCTTCCCACGGCTTATAGTCGAGCGACTGATGGCGGAAGTAGGTGTTGTACAGTTCGGCATAGTGCCCGCCAGCGGTCAGCAACTGGTCGTGGGTTCCTTCCTCGATAATGCGTCCCTGTTTCAGCACAATGATCCGGTCGGCAGTGCGCACCGTCGAAAGGCGGTGCGCGATGATGATGCTCGTCCGCCCCTGCATCACAATGTCCAGCCCTTCCTGCACCTGAGTCTCGGTGAATGGATCGATGCTTGCCGTTGCTTCATCGAGGATAAATATCGAAGGGTTCTGCAAGAGAACACGCGCCAGCGCCACCAGTTGCCGCTGACCGAGTGACAGACGCGCACCGCGCTCGCCCACATCCGTTTCCAGTCCGTCCGGCAGGTCTGCAACCCATTCACCGCCGCCAATCTGGTACGCAGCCGCCCGCACATCCTCGATCGTCGCGTCTGGTCGTCCATAGCGAATGTTCTCTGCCACTGTGCCGGAGAACAGAAACGGCGACTGCGGCACCAGACCGATCTGGCGACGGTACTGCGCCAGATCCAGCGTGCGAATGTTCTGTCCGTCGATGAGCATCTGTCCTGCCTGAAATTCGTAAAAGCGGGTGATCAGTTTGATCAGGCTCGATTTGCCAGCGCCGGTGTGCCCCACGATTGCCAGTTTCTGTCCAGCGGGAATGGTCAGCGAAAATCCCGCCAGCACCCACTGCGTCGACAGGTGTGATGCTGGCGAAACCACGATCTGATCCTGTCCGGCTTCGTAGGTGAACCACACATCACGAAACTCGATCCGCCCTGCGAGATGCGTCACCGGCTCCTTCCCGGTTTGTACCACTTTTGGCTCGGCATCGATCAGCGCAAACACCCGCTCGCTCGCCGACAATCCCTGCTGAAACTGACTCCAAAAGGAAGCAATACTGGTCAACGGGAAGAAAAAGATCGCCAGACTCTGCACGAAGAGGTACCATTCGCCAACCGATACCGCACCGCCGATTGCTAACCGCCCGCCAAAGTACACAATAGTCGCAATTGCGATGCCTGAGAGCAGGTTCAAGAGTGGAAAGATGCTGCTGAAGACCAACCCCTGACGCAGGCGAACCCGGAATGCCAGTTCATTCGTCTGCCGAAACTGCTGGTAGATCGCCGCTTCCTGACGAAAACTCTTGGCAACGGCAATCCCGCTGACCGTCTCCTGGATCGAAGCATTCACATTCGCCAGCGCCCGCTGCGCCTGGCGCGTCGTCAGACGCGCAACGCGGCGGAAGGTCAATGCTGCGGCAATCACGATCGGACCGGCCGCCAGCGTGATCAACGCCAGTTGCCAGTTGATTGTCAACATCACTGCGGCAATGATGATGACCAGCAACAGTTGACTGAGCAGGTCAATCGTCAGCGTGACCACCGTCGCAAAATCCTGGGTGTCCGACGTAACCCGGCTGACAATGCGCCCTGAAGCATACTGATCGTAGAACGACATATCGCGTTGCAGCACAGCGCGGAACGCATCTTCACGCAGCGCCAGCACGACATCGCCAACTGCGCGTGCGGAGAACGTGAGCCGCACAAAGTTGAAGAACCATCCCAGCGCCCCCATCAGCGCCACCACAGCAGCAAGCCCGATCAGCGTTTGCGTGGCGGCGTCGCCCGCCAGCAGTTCGATACTGCGCGAGATGGTGATCGGAATGACGGTTGCAACCAGCGAACCCAGGACGACCATGATCGCCACCAGTGCGACTCGTCCACTGTGAGGTCGGAAGTAGCGCCAGATGCGTCGGATCAGGTCGCGATCACTGTAGGTGCGATCATACGCCTCGGCCGCCAGGCCGTCCATGATGAAACCCATAGAGCGCTCCAGGAACCAGGAACCGAGAATCGAGAACCGAGAATCGAGAACCGAGAACTAAGAACCAGGAACTGAGAAGCGAGAACTGAGAACCGGGAACTGAGAACCAGGCGCCGGGTCAGTGCCGGTGGCCATCGGCGACAGTTACATCTGTCCGCTTGCCAACGGCGCTGACGCCGCCAGAATGAGCCGGCGGCGTTCTGCCATCCTGCCCGTTCCGAAAACAAGACGTCGGGGCAGGATCGCGCACCTGCCCGACACTGCCCGGTATGTTGCCATCATTCCAGCAGCAGTCGACGCAACCCGGCGCGTTGCGCATCCGTCAGCCCAATCGACGTGAGATACGTTTCGATGCCGCCATAGCGCCTGTCCAGATACGCCATGGTTGCGATCATTGCCTCGCGTGGCGCTGGCGAGAGGCGATCAAAACGTGTGACATCGTACCCCAGACGGATCAACATTGCGCGGATTTCAGCCAGCAGCGCAATGGTGAGCGCCTCGCTCAGGGCGTAATCATCGGCAATCGTCTCCACCGGCACACCGGACGCTCGCAGCGCCAGCGCAGTGATCAGTCCGGTGCGATCTTTGCCGACGAAGCAATGAACCAGCACCGGCGCATCCGCCTCTGCGACGGTCGCCAGTATCTGGCGAATCGGTTCCTGGCACTCATCCAGCATCAACTGGTACAACTCGCTGACCGAACTCGCACGCGATTCGATGCTGGTCTCACTGCGTTCGGTGATCAGCGGAAGATTGGTATAGCGAACATCGTGCGCATTGGCGAACACATTCGGATTGTGCGCCACCTCGAAGGGCAACCGCAGGTCGATGATTGTGCGCACACCGTAGGCGCGCAACCGCTGCTGATCTTCAACCGTCAGGTGATGCAGACTATCGGCGCGCAAGAATCGTCGCCAGCGCGTAATGTGTCCATCCATAGTCATATAGCCGCCGACATCGCGCACATTGTGTGCACCCTCCAGCGGAATGTGTCGTTGATCCTGCGTCATATCTCCTCCCCACGTCTGTCGCTTGCCGCGACAGGAACGGTATGTCTGGCGTCGTAGCGCAGAAAAATGCGACGGTACGCTTCACTCGTCTCCAGTAGTTCATCGTGGGTCCCCTGGGCGACCAGTTCGCCATTTTTCAGCACCAGAATGCGGTCTGCCCAACGGATCTGCGAAAGACGATGCGTGATCAGCAGCGTCGTCCGTCCAGTCAGCACACGTCGCATGGCGCGTTGGATCTGATCCTCGGTCGCACTGTCGATAGCACTGGTCGAATCGTCGAGGATCAGGATGCGGGGGTTGGTAAGGAACGCACGCGCAATGGCGATCCGCTGACGTTGACCGCCGGAAAGGGTCATGCCACGCTCACCGATCACGGTTTCATACCCATCCGGGAACGACATAATAAAATCGTGCGCCTGCGCCTGACGCGCCGCCCATTCGATCTCCTCGCGGGTTGCGTTGCCTGCCGCGCCAAACGCGATATTCTCGGCAATGGTGCGTGAAAACAGGAAGATATCCTGCTCAATCGTCGAAATCTGAGAACGCAGCGCGTCAAGATTCCAGGCGCGGACATCGACGCCATCGATCAGGATGCGTCCTTCGGTGGCATCGTAGATCCGGTTGACCAGCCTGGTCAGGGTGGTTTTCCCTGCACCCGTCTGCCCGACAATTGCGATTGTTTCGCCGGGGCGCGCCGTAAACGTGATGTTGCGCAGCACCAGCGCGGAAGGACGAGGGGAGCTGGCAGCGGTGCGCCCGTTGTGCAATCCAGGCGCGGAAGCCGTTTGATACCCGAAACTGACCTGCTCGAAGCGGATCTCACCCTGAATGGGAGCGCTGTACCCGCCAGCATTCTCATCGAGTTCGGTGGTTGCCGTGATGGTGGCAAGCATCCGTTCAGCGCCTGCGATCCCCAGTTGCACCAGCGAGAATGTGAAAAGCGAAATGAATGTCGGGAAGCGCAGGACCTCCAGCAACCCCATATAGCCGATGATCTCTCCGATAGAAATATCACCGGCGCGCCACAGCAATAGCGCATGCCCAAGAGCAAGACCCAGCATCAGACCGTAGAGCAACAACGGAAGGTACCGTGCCTGAACGCCGCCTTCGCGTACAAACAGGTCGCGAAAGGAACGAGCGTTGGTCGTGAATTTTCGCTCCTCTGCCGGTTCCTGGGCATACCCTTTCACGACCTCGATACCGCTTACCGTCTCTGCCAGCCCGGCATTCAGCACCCCGAACTGTTGTCGCAGCGCCCCTGCGACTGGTTTGAGCTGGTTGTTGTACTGTCGCAGCGCCCACGCAAAACTGACCAGGAACACTGCTGGCATGAGCAATAACTGTGGATGGATGGTTGTGATCGCAATCAACGGAACCAACAGGCTGACCAGCGACTCGATGATCAGGCTGATCCCTGGATTGATCATCGAATTGATCTGCTGTACATCATTCGTCGCCCGCGCCATAATATCGCCGGTGCGCTGACGGTTATGGAAGGTCAGACTCTTGCCCAGCAAACTGACATACAACTCTTCACGTGTATTCCGCTCCGTCAGTTGCGCCAGCAGTTGCACCACAAAACTGTTGGCGAGATCGATCAATCCGAACGCAACGCGAACTCCCAGAATAACCAGCGCCAGAGTTGTCAGTTGCTCCAGCGTCACGCCGCCAACAACCGCGTCGAACGCCGTGCCGACCAGTACCGCGCTCCAGCTCTGCAACGTCGCCATACCGATCACGGTGACGATAAAGGCGATTGGCAGCCAGGGATAGCGCATCACATGCGACCACACCCAGCGCACCGGTGACCGGTGATCATAGCGGTAAGCGCCGGCAACCGTAAATTCTTTCCCAGACAAACAGTGTCTCCTTGTGCACACCTTCACGGTGCATCGTCAGTCGAACGAAACGATGAAGAGAGGTCGCAGCGCGACAGACATGAATACCGCTCAGTTCCGCCAGGATTGCGTCACGTCGCCGGCGACGATCTGGAGCAATCTTCTGCTGGCGGTCCTGCCGTGACGATTGCATAATCATCGGTTGCGAGGTACCGGCGTGCAACCTCGATAACCTGATCTCGAACAATGCTGCGAATAATAGCCGGGTAGCGTTCGATGTAGTCGAGACCAAGCTGGTACCGTTCAATGCCAAGCAGGGTGCTTGCAATACTGTCGTTGGTTTCCAGACCAATCACCAGTCTGCCGGTCATAAAATCATGGGCATCGGCAAGTTCCTGATCAGTCGGTCCTTCCGCAGCAAACTGTTTGATTTCGCGAACAATCGCATCAATTGCGCGCTCGACGTGCGCAGGATTTACCCCCGCCATTGCCGTCCACGGACCCGCGCCGAGGTCGGCATCAAGGCTGCTGCCGCAGTAGTAAGCAAGTCCCTGTTCTTCACGCACCCGTTCGCCGAGGCGTCCGCCAATACCAAGTCGTCCAAGGATCATATTTGCCACACTGGCGGCATAATAATCCGGCGATCTGCGATCAAGCCCATGCACTGCCCAGATGACATCGGTCTGGCTTTTCCCATCGAGTGCGATATGAACCCGCCGCTGGTCTGGCAGGGGAAGCGGATCGGGCAGCAGCACCTGTGGTGGTGCGCCAGGCGCCTGCCAGTCACCAAAGAATCGCTCGATGAGCGCAATCACCGTCGCAGGGTCAATATCGCCGACCACGGCGATAGTCATCGCCGCCGGGTGGTACAGTGTGTGAAACTGGATCAGATCCTCACGGGTGAGGATTGAGATCGTCTCGATCGTACCGCTACTGAGGCGACTGTAAGGGTGCGCCGGCGGGAACATAATCGACCGCAACGCACGCGAAGCGCGGACGGACGTATCCTGCTCATTTTCGCGCAGCGCCATTAAGAATTGACCGCGCAACCGCTCGATCTCCTCATCGGGAAACACCGGCGCGCGTACCATATCGCTCAAGATTTCGAGGATCAGGGCAACATCTTCGTTCAACGACCGACCGGCAAAGCCGGTGGAATGCATTCCGCCGCCGGCATTGACGCTTGCCCCCACCGCTTCGGTTATTGCAACAATCTCCTGAAACGTGCGATGACCCGCGCCACGGATGAGCGCTGCGCCGGTGAACGCAGACAAGCCATTCTTTTCAGGCGGCTCATTGGCGGCGCCGACGCGCACCTCGCCATATACGCTGACGGTTGGCGCCGTTGCGTTACGCTGCACCAGCGCCACCATGCCATTGGGCAGTTCATAGCGCAATGCGGTGGCAATCGTACTGGCGCGGTTGGAAGGAAACGGATTCATAGGATCTCACCACAAAGCGGTTACTGATGTCACAATGGAAGAAAGTATCCGACTGTTCGCCGTCGTTCTATCAGATACGTCTGTGCGACACGTCGTACATCTTCGACCTGAACAGTCGCAATCTCGTCAAGCAACGCATCGGCGCGAGCATACTGGTCAAGTACTTCCCACATTCCCAACATCAGCGCCTGGTTGGTCACACTCTCGCGCGCATAAGCGATCTGCGCCCGCATCTGCTTGATAACTTTCACCATCTCATCAGGGCGAGGTCCACGCTCCTGCAGTGCAGCCACCTCAGCCAGCAGCGCCTGCTCGACCTCTTCGGCGGTATGCCCTTCCTGCACCATTGCGTGAAACTCGAACAGATGCGGATCGCGGGTAGGGCGAAACGTGCTGGAAGCATACGCTGCGAGGCGCGTCTCAACCAGGGCGCGGTACAGACGGGCGCTCCGATTCGTTTGCGCTCCGCCGCTAAATGCTGGCGACTTTGCGCCGGAGAGGATCGCATCGAGCACCAGCAGCGGCGCAAAATCAGGGCTACGACAATCGGCGGCGTGATACACAATCTGCACATACTGCGCCGGTCCCGGTCGGCGCACCACAACACGACGTTCTTCCTGCTGCTCCGGTTCACTCCAGTGGGTCGGCGGCAGAGGCGGTCCAGCCGGAAGATCGCTAAAGTAGTGCTCGATACGACTCATCAATTGATGGGCATTGAAATCGCCCACCAGCACCAGTACCGCATTATTGGGACGATAAAACGTCTGGTAATGCGCCACGAGTTGATCCCGTGTCAACGTCAGCAGGTCATCCCGTGAACCGATCACCTCGTAGCGGTATGGATGCACCTGAAAAGCGGTTGTCATGACTGCTTCGTTAAGCCACCATTCTGGATCATTCTCGTGCCCCTCACGTTCTGCCAGGATCACCGTGCGTTCATGCTCGACCTCGTCGTCTCCGAAGAGCGCATTCACCATCCGGTCCGACTCGATATGCAGCGCAAGATCGATTCGATCGGCAGGCAG
>Ga0209227_1000702_pt1:25000-28130 | contig 28130 bp, 19 predicted proteins | sample YNPBryantNP2012_FD_185815 | JGI IMG/M metagenome (GOLD analysis project Ga0209227, IMG submission 185815) | Anoxygenic and chlorotrophic microbial mat microbial communities from Yellowstone National Park, USA - YNP Bryant NP 2012 (SPAdes)... ...
CGATAAGCGTGGGGGAGCCGCGTGCAGGCTGAGATCCCACGATCTCCGAATGGGGCAACCCGTCCGTTCTGACGGACACCGCCGCAAGGCGGAGGGCACCGGGGGAACTGAAACATCTCAGTACCCCGAGGAAGAGAAACCATCCCCGTAGTAGTGGCGAGCGAACCGGGGTGAGCCGAAACCACGACCGTGCCAAGGAGGCAGCCGTTGCGGTCGTGGGGTTGCAGGGAGAGACCAGGGGGGCTGCCCTCCCCCCGCACGCGCGTGATGCGCCAGACGAAGCCGACTGGAAAGCGGCGCCAGAGAGCGTGACAGCCGCGTAGTCGTCGGCGCGTCGCGGCGTGGGTCTCTTGCCTGAGTAGCGCCGGACACGTGCAACCCGGCGTGAAGCGGGGGCGACCACGCTCCAAGGCTGAATACGCGCAGCGACCGATAGTGGAGCAGTACCGTGAGGGAACGGTGAAAAGCACCCCGGCGAGGGGAGTGAAACAGAACCTGAAACCGTGTGCTTGCACGCAGTCGGAGCCTCCGGCGGGAGGTGACGGCGTGCCTTTTGGAGTATGATCCGGCGAGTTGCCCTCTGTGGCCCGGTTAAGGCAGGAACAGCCGGAGCCAGAGCGAACGCGAGTCTGAACAGGGCGCACGGTCGCAGGGGGCAGACCCGAAACCGCTTGAGCTACCCATGGGCAGGGTGAAGCGCGCGTAACGGCGCGTGGAGGCCCGCACCGGTGTGGATTGCAAACCGCTCGGATGACCTGTGGGTAGGGGTGAAATGCCAATCGAAAGCGGAGATAGCTGGTTCTCCCCGAAATGCATTGAGGTGCAGCCTGCGGCAGGGGCGCGCGGAGGTAGAGCGCTGGTGTGGTGCGGGGGCTTCACCGCCTGCCAAACGACGCCAAACTGCGAATGCCGCGCGGTCGCCCGCAGAGTGAGACGTGCGGCGCAAACGTTGTACGTCGAGAGGGAAACAACCCAGACCTGCAGCTAAGGTCCCGAAATCGACCCTGAGTGGGAAAGGATGTGGCGGTGCGCAGACAACCAGGAGGTTGGCTTAGAAGCAGCCATCCTTGAAAGAGTGCGTAACAGCTCACTGGTCAAGCGCCGCTGCGCCGACAATCCAGCGGGGCAAAGGGTCGTACCGAAGCTCAGGACCGTCCGGGTGGTAGGGGAGCGTCGTGGACGCGGCGAAGCGGCGGCGGAAGCCAGCCGTGGAGCGTCGACGAGTGCGAATGCCGGAACGAGTAACAGTGAAGCGGGGTGCGAACCCCCGCCACCGGAAGCCTGAGGGTTCCGCCGCAAGGGTGATCCGCGGCGGGTTAGTCGGGCCTAAGGGGATGCGCAAGCAGCACCCGATGGACAACAGGTAGACACTCCTGTACCAGGAATGGACCGTTTGACGGATGCGGGACGCTGAGGGGTAGGCGCGGCGGTCAGACGAGGACCGTCCAAGCCGGTAGGGAGACGGCGGAGGCAAGTCCGCGCCGTCGCTGACCGAGAGGCGAGTGCGAGCGGGCGCCATCCGGCGCGCCGCAAGCGCGCTGAACCCGAACAGCCGAGAAAGGCCTGCTACGGAGGACCATTCCTGCCCGTACCGCAAACCGACACAGGTAGGCTGGCTGAAGAAGCTCAGGTGGACGAGTGATCCCTGGTTAAGGAACTCGGCAAGTTGACCCCGTACCTTCGGAAGAAGGGGTGCTCGGGGGGTGAACTCCGCACGGAGGGAGCTCCGCCGAGTCGCAGCAAAGCGGCCCAGGCGACTGGATACCAGAACCACAGGTCCGTGCTCAAGCCGAAAGGCGAGGTATACGGGCTGATGCCTGCCCAGTGCCGGAAGGTTAAGGGGAGGACTGCAAGGTCTGAACCGAAGCCCCGGTGAACGGCGGCTGTAACTATAACAGTCCTAAGGTAGCGAAATTCCTTGTCGGGTAAGTTCCGACCCGCACGAAAGGCATCACGATCTGGGCAGTGTCTCGACCAGGGGCTCGGTGAAACTGCGCTGGCCGTTAGGACGCGGCCAACCCGTAGCAGGACAAAAAGACCCCGTGGAGCTTTACTACAGCTTGCCATTGTGCGCGCTCCGCGCTTGCGTAGGATAGGTGGGAGCCGGGGAACGCCCCCTTGCGGGGGGGCGGGAGGCGCCGGTGAAATACCACTCTGGCGCGGCGTGCGCACTCACCCGTGGGAACGGGGACCGTGGCTGGCGGGTAGTTTGTCTGGGGCGGACGCCTCCTAAAAGGTAACGGAGGCGCGCAATGGCGCCCTCAGGCGGGATGGCAATCCGCCGGGGAGTGCAAAGGCAGAAGGGCGCTTGACTGCAAGGCGGACACGCCGCGCAGAGATGAAAGTCGGCCTTAGTGATCCTACGGTTCCGCGTGGAAGGGCCGTAGCTTAACGGATAAAAGCTACCCCGGGGATAACAGGCTGATCGTGCCCAAGAGTTCACATCGACGGCACGGTTTGGCACCTCGATGTCGGCTCGTCGCATCCTGGGGCTGGAGTCGGTCCCAAGGGTTGGGCTGTTCGCCCATTAAAGCGGCACGCGAGCTGGGTTCAGAACGTCGTGAGACAGTTCGGTCTCTATCCGCTACGGGCGATTAGTGGCGTGCGGGGCGCTGCTCTTAGTACGAGAGGACCGGAGTGGACGGACCGCTGGTGGAGGAGTTGTGGGGCGGCCCGCAGGCTCCGTAGCCATGTCCGGCGGCAAGAACCGCTGAAAGCATCTAAGCGGGAAATGCCCCCCAAGATGACGCCACTCACGGCGGCAGGCCGGTAAGTCCCCCAGCAGACGACTGGGAAGGCGGCGCCAGCTGGAGGCCCCGCGAGGGGTAGAGGCGAGGCGTGCGCATGGACGAGGGCTTCCTTGCTGGAGCGCACGATGGCGCGGCGAACGCGCCCGTGAAGGATGCTGCTGATCCGCCTCCCCTGAACCACAGGCGTGCGTGACGCGCCGCGGACCCACCCCGTCCCATCCCGAACCGGGTCGTGAAACGCGGCAGCGCCGATGGTACTGGCGGGACGCCCGCCGGGAGAGTAGGTCCGTGCGCCGCCGCAGCGCGGCGTGGAGCAGTGGCAGCTCGTCGGGCTCATAACCCGAAGGTCGGTGGTTCGAATCCACCCGCCGCTACCATAT
>Ga0209227_1000705_pt1 | contig 28103 bp, 16 predicted proteins | sample YNPBryantNP2012_FD_185815 | JGI IMG/M metagenome (GOLD analysis project Ga0209227, IMG submission 185815) | Anoxygenic and chlorotrophic microbial mat microbial communities from Yellowstone National Park, USA - YNP Bryant NP 2012 (SPAdes)... ...
CTCCCGAGGGGAGAGGGGAAGGGGTGAGGGAAAAACCGCTGATTCCCTCGCGCACACGTGCCAGCAGCATGGCCTGACGCGCCTCGGCCAGCAGGTGCGAACCGTCGTTGCTGGCGCTCCCGTCCACGCCCAGGCCGACCTTGACGCCCGCCGCCAGGTATTCTTTGATGGGAGCAATTCCCGAAGCCAGGCGCATGTTGGAGGTGGGGCAATGTGCCACCCCGCAGCCGTGCCGGGCAAAGGTTTGCACTTCCGCGCCGTTGACGTAGATGGCATGGGCGAACCAGACATCCTCCCCCACCCAATTGAGCGACTCCATGTAGGGCACCGGACGATAGCCAAACTTTTGCAGGCAGAACTGCTCCTCGTCCTCGGTCTCGGCCAGGTGGGTGTGCAAATGCACACCGTACTGACGCGCCAGCGCGGCAGATTGCTTCATCAGGTCGCCAGTCACCGAGAAGGGCGAACAGGGGGCAAGCACGATTTGGATGAACGAACCCGGCCGCGGGTCGTGGTAGGTTTCGATGAGCCGCTGACTGTCGCGCAGGATGGCTTCCTCGCTGTCCACCACAGAATCGGGCGGCAGGCCGCCATCCTTCTCGCTCAGGCTCATCGAGCCGCGCGAGGCGTGGATGCGGACGCCGATTTCCTGCGCCGCGGCAATCTCATCGTCCAGTTTCGAGCCGTTCGGGTAGAGGTAGAGGTGGTCGGAGGCTGTAGTACAGCCAGAAAGCGCCAGTTCGGCCAGGGCGGTCTGGGTGGAGATGAAGATGTCTTCGGGGGTGAGCCGCGCCCAGATGGGATAGAGCGTCTTCAGCCAGTTGAACAGGTTGGCGTCCTGGGCCGCAGGGACGGCGCGGGTGAGGGTCTGGAAGAAATGATGGTGGGTGTTGACCAGCCCCGGCAGGAGGATGTGGCCGCGCAGGTCGAGAATCTCGTCGGCGATGGCGGGCAAACTGTCGGTTGGCCCGATCTGTTCGATGAAGCCGTCGCGAATAAAAAGACCACCATCGGGAATCTCCCGCCGGCGGTTGTCCATGGTGACAAGGTAGGCATGCTTGAGGAGAAGTGTGCTCATAGGGTGGAGAGAAGGAAGAAGGAATAAGGGAGAAGGATAAAGGAAGAAGGGAGAAGGATAAAGGAAGAAGGGAGAAGGGAAAGGTCTAGTTGTCTGACAAATCCGCACATAGTGTAGCAAAAAAGGGAATGGATGTCAATTGCCAGACAATTGTTTTAAGATGAGCCAGAGAAAATCCCACCTACCCCGTACTGGGAGGGAAGATTCAGCAGCAAAGCGCTGCTTTGAACAAAAAGCGATGACCGCCAGGAAGGCAGGCCATCGCTTGTTTTCAGGAACGTTCAAGCCGGGGAGATTAGCGGCTCAGCATCGCCCGCTGGCGGCTTTCCTGCGCCAGGAGACGAATATGCTCCATGATTTGCTCCGCGGTGCGCTTGACCAGCGACTTGTCGTTCGGGTCGCCGTGAAACTGCAGGGGTTTGCCAATCGTCACAGCATAGGGGCCGCGCAGGTACCAGGCAATCACATCCGGCTCGCCATCGAATTTGACCGGGATGCGTTTGCAGCCTTTTTCTCGCAAGGAAATCCCCACCGGAATCACGGGCACGCCGCTTTTGAGCGCCAGTCGCGCCACACCAGAACGGGGAGCATGGAAGCCATCTGCGGGGCTGATTAACCCTTCGGGGAAAATGGCAACCGAGCGCCCACTGGCGAGGGCCTGATTTGCCTCTTCCAAAACCTGTTCGCCCTGACCCGGCGTAACACAAATTTGCTTCATTTTGCGCATGTAGGCCCCCAGCACCGGGATGCGAAAGGCTTTGTTGATGATCATCACACTCAACGGCTTGGGGAATAAAACTTGAATAAAAATCGGGTCCGTCGTGCTGGGGTGATTGATGGCAAAAAGAACTGGCCCCTCCGGCAAGGCTTCGTGAAAGCGGACATCCAAGCGGAGCATCAGGCGGACGTAAGCGGTGATAAAAATGCGGCCAAGAAAATAAAGCAATTTGGAAAACATAATAATTTGGTATCTCCTTTAGTTACGTCATTTAAAACACGGGGCTATTGAAAAGATACTGGAGGAGAGCCTTTTTTGCCTATCAATTCGCTAACAATGGCCAACCGGCTGGTTACCGATTGCATACCGGGCCGGATCCTCGTCAGTCCATAGAAGAGGCGGTTAAAACCAAAAAGGGCGGAGGAGTCCGCCCTTTACAGGATGAGCAATGTCTTGCAAATTATTTGACCAGGTTCCGCAGCACGGTGTGCAGGATGCCGCCGTTGCGGTAGTAGTTCACCTCAACAGGGGTGTTGAGCAAAGCCTTTGCCTGGAAGGTAATGGCGCTGCCATCTGGTCGAGTGGCGCGGACTGTGACAATGCTCTGCGGCGGCATGTCATCGCGCAGGCCTTCGATGTCGAAGACTTCGTCGCCTTTGAGGCCAAGCGACTCAACATTTTCACCATCCATGAACTTGAGCGGCAGGATGCCCATGCCCACCAGGTTGGAGCGGTGGATGCGCTCGAACGATTCGGCAATGACCGCCCGCACGCCCTGGAGCATGGGGCCTTTGGCCGCCCAGTCGCGGCTGGAGCCGGTGCCGTATTCCTTGCCCGCCAGGACGATGACAGGAACGCCCGCCTCCTTGTATTTCATCGCCGCATCGAAGATGGGCATTTCCTCGCCAGTCAGGAAGCACTTTGTCCAGTTGCCCTCTTTGGGAGCCACCAGCAGATTCTTGAGGCGGATATTGGCAAAGGTGCCGCGTGCCATCACCAGGTCATTGCCGCGCCGCGTGCCATACTGGTTGAAGTCTTTGGGAGCCACGCCACGCTCTTGCAGGAACTTGCCAGCTGGGGAATCGGGAGCAATGTTGCCCGCCGGGGAAATGTGGTCGGTGGTGATGGAATCGCCAAACAGGCAGAGGACGCGCGCCCCGCGAATATCGCTCACCGATGGAATCTCTGGCGTGAGATTCTGGAAATAGGGCGGGTGATGAATGTAGGTGGAGGCTTCGTCCCAGTTGAACAAGTCACCGCCGGATACCTGAATCTGCTGCCACATCTCTGAGCCAGAAAAGACATCGGTATATTTCTCCTGGAACAACTCGGTGCGGACGTGGGCGGTGAGGGCTTCGGCAATTTCGGCATTGGTCGGCCAGATGTCGCGCAGATAGACGGAGCCATCGCGGCCTTCGCCGATCGGTTCGTTAAGCAGGTCAATGTCCACGGTGCCGGCCAGAGCATAGGCCACCACCAGGGGCGGCGAGGCCAGGTAATTGGCCTTCACCAGCGGGTGGACACGGCCCTCAAAGTTGCGGTTGCCAGAGATGACCGCTGCCGCCACCAGGTCGGCGCTGGTGATTGCCTTGGCTACTTCGCCGGGAAGGGGGCCGCTGTTGCCAATGCAGGTGGTGCAGCCATAGCCGACGACGTTGAATCCGAGTTGGGAGAGCGGCTCGAGCAGGCCTGCCGACTTCAAGTACTCGGTGACAACGCGCGAGCCGGGGGCCAGGCTGGTCTTGACGTAGGGCTTGACCTTCAGTCCCTTCTCGACCGCCTTCTTCGCCAGCAGACCGGCGCCGATGAGTACCGAGGGGTTGCTGGTGTTGGTGCAGGAGGTGATGGCAGCAATGACCACCGCCCCGTGCCGCATCTTGACGGCACTGCCATTGGCACCAAAGGTGGCCTGGCGCTCCAGCGCCTCGCCGGAGAGTTCGTAGCCGCGCTCTTTGACAGGCGCCGTCAACGCTTTTTGGAAAGCCGATTTCATCTCAGAGAGTGCCACGCGGTCTTGCGGACGCTTTGGACCGGCCAGGGAGGGCACCACCGTCCCCAGGTCCAGTTCGAGGGTGTCGGTGAATTCGGGATCGGGGGCAGACGGGTCGCGGAAGAGGCCCTGGGCGCGCAGGTAAGCCTCGGCCAGGTCAATGACCTCTTGCGGCCGCCCGGTCAGTTTCAGGTAGCGAAGCGTCTCGGCATCCACCGGGAAGAAGCCCATCGTGGCGCCGTATTCGGGGGCCATGTTGGCAATGGTGGCACGATCGGGCAGGGAGAGGGCATCGAGACCAGGTCCGAAGAATTCGACGAATTTGTCCACCACACCTTTTTTGCGGAGCATTTGCGTAACGGTCAGCACCAGGTCGGTGGCGGTGACACCCTCGTTGAGTTTGCCGTAGAGTTTGAAGCCGATCACGTCGGGCAGGAGCATGTCCATCGGCTGGCCAAGCATGACGGCTTCGGCTTCGATTCCGCCCACGCCCCAGCCAACGACGCCGAGGCCGTTGATCATGGTGGTATGCGAGTCGGTGCCGACCAGGGTATCGGGGAAGGCCAGCCAACTGTCAGGAGATTCCTGCTTCGTCATCACCACCGGCGAGAGGTATTCGAGGTTGACCTGGTGAATGATGCCAGTCATCGGCGGGACGACGCGAAAGTTGGAGAAGGCTTGCTGCCCCCACTTCAAGAATTCGTAGCGCTCGCGATTGCGTTGAAATTCGAGTTCAGCATTGCGTTGCAACGCATCGGGCGAGGCGAAAAAGTCCACCTGCACGGAGTGGTCAATGACCAGGTCAACCGGCACAAGCGGGTTGATTTTGCGGGGATCACCGCCCAGGCGGGCGACGGCGTCACGCATGGCTGCCAGGTCCACCACCGCCGGCACGCCGGTGAAATCTTGCATGACCACGCGTCCAGGCAGGAAGGGGATGCCCATGCGTTCTCCTTGCGGGGTCCAGGAGGCAATGTTGCGCACGTCCTGTTCGGTAATTTCCCGCCCGTTGCATTGACGCAGAGCCGCCTCGAGCAGGATGCGGATGGAGTACGGAAGCCGATTCAGGCGAGTCAGACCGGCTTCTTCCAGGGCTTGCAAACGATAAAAGGCATAATGTTTGTTGCCAACGCTTAGTACATCACGTGCATTGAAAAGATTTTGCATCATTTTCACTCCTGATAAGGCGAATTACGCAGATGAGACAGAGGGCAAAGAGAGCAAATTGTGCAGATTTTGAGAGAAGAGACTGGGGAGGCATCTTGCAAAAGGGGAAGAAAAGAGATTTTCCTTCGGCGGTTTTTGTGTTTCGCAAGCTGCAGGGGAGACATGCGTCTTTGCGCTTTTCTCTTTGCTTTCTGTTTATCTCATTTCGATGGTAAGTTCTTTGCTGATTTTCTTCATCAAGTCATTCTTTTGATGGTCCGGCAAAAATGCTGCCTGCACTGCGGTCAAAATGGTGCGTTTGAGGATTGGATCGCTCAAGCCCAAATCCTCACAAGCAATGCGATATTCGTGCGAAAGGGTAATCTGGGAGATGGAGGGATCATCGGTCGCCAGGGTAACAACCAGCCCGGCAGAGATCATGCGCAAAACGGGATGAGCGGTCAAATTTTCAACTACCCCAGACTGGTAATTGCTGGTAATACACACTTCGAAGGCTGTTCCACGTTCGCGCGCCAGGCGGACGATCGAGGGGTCTTCGAGCACTCGCACGCCGTGGCCAATCCGCTCGGCTCCCAACACTTCAATTGCGGTGCGGACGTTCTCTGCGCCCCCCCACTCGCCAGCGTGAACCGTCAGGTGCAAGCCAGATTGCCGCGCTTCACGGAATATGCCCAGGAAAGGTTCGGCAGGGAAATCGGCTTCGTTGCCAGCCAGGTCGAGGCCCCAAATGCCCCGTTCGCGCCGCTCGGCCGCCAGCCAGGCCACCTGTTCGGCCAGTTCGACGCTTTCGTGACGGTTGACCGATGCAATCAGGCCAACCTGGATGTTGAATTCTTTGCTTGCTTTGGCCGCGCTATCGCAGACCCAATCCATGACATCATCGAGCGGGAAGCGCTCGGCGCGGCTCAAGGCGACCGGCGTAAAGCGCAACTCAAGGTAACGGACGTTGTCCCGCGCTGCGTCTTCGATGGCTTCGCGCGTGACGCGGTAAATGACTTCAGGCGAACGGTAAAACAGGCGCAGGGTATTGAACTTGGACAGGAAATTCTGGTAGGTAAACGGTTCGTTCCCCTGCACTTGAACCAGCGTGCTCAACGGCCCCGTTCCCCGCGGAACGGTCAGCCCATGGGCACGGGCGATCTCCAGCATCGTCTTCAGCCGCAAAGACCCTTCCAGATGACGATGGAGATCCACCTTAGGTAAGGCTTGATAGCGATCCATGTTTCTCTCTTAGTGGCGATGCCGTTTGCGCTTTTTGGCTGCATCTCTGGCATCTTTTTGCGCTTCTGGTCCGACCTTGGCTCCTCCGCTCGTTTCGACAGGAGAAGGCTCGGCAACTTCGACGTTCACCGCGGCTGTGCGCGGGCGTATCAGGAAAATGCGGCTGATAACGGTGCTGCGAATGTCGGCAAGCAACGTCTGGAACATTTCCGAAGCCTGGCTCTTGTATTGTACCAGCGGATCGCGCTGGGCATAGGCCTCGAGGCCCACCGAGACGCGCAAGGCCTCGACGTGGGTCAGGTAATCTACCCACAGTTCGGTGATCGCGCCGAGCAACACCTGGCGATAGACCTGGTTCTGCAATCGCTCCGCGGCTTCGGTCACCTGTGGAGAAGTGACCGGCAACCCCAGGCGGCTTGCTTCGGCCTCGCGGATGGAATCGAACAAGGCCTGACGGGCCTGCTGCAGGTGCGCCAGGACTTTTTCTTGCAGAGCCGGGGTGTCGAAACGGCGCAGCAATTCGCCGCCGTAGTAAATATAGGACAGGCGGGTGAACAACTGCCGGACTTGTTTATGGGTCTTCTGGTCGAATGCCAGCCGCGCCCCCTGGGCCATGCTCATCAGCAAAGCCAGCGCCGTCTGTTCATCGGTGCCCGGATGGCGTTCCAGGAACGACTGCACGTCGCGCCGGATCTGTCCCTCCGGGCCAACGAGGCGGAGGCGACGCTCATTCAGCGCAGCGCGCAGACGTTCTTCGATGCGGTTGGCTGCTTCTTTCCAGCCCAGCGCCTGCAGATCGGGAACAGCCAGGCCTAGTGATTCGCCGAGGCGGAACTCCAGGTTGGCCAGCAAACGCGCGAGGGTGACCGCTGTGAGGCTGGTGGTAATGGCGCTCTGCAACGACTTGCGCAAGGCAGCCAGGTCCTTGACCAGTTGAGCCGCCTGTTCGTTGCTCAAGCGCACCGGCAGGCGGATGGCGGCGGCGAGTTCTTCGACAGCCTGTTGCGGGCGGAGCGGATCGGTTTCGTCACGATCTTTGAGAGAGTCGAGGAAGGCGTCGAGGGCTTCGAGCCGTTCGTCGCTCTGGGATTTGAAAGTTTCCTCGGCGCGGTCGAGTTGCTGGAAGGCCCAGGCCAGGAAGTGCTCGTGCATCGCGTCGATGGCAGATTCGGCCAGTCGCAGGGCGGCAGACTCAAGATCCGCGCCCGCTGGGGAAAGTTCCTCGAGCATCAACTGCAGGGTGAAGGAGGGGAAAATCCGTCCACTGGCCTGCAACGGGGGTTGAATCTGATCCAGCCAGGCCAGCAGGCGCCAGTATTCCTCGCTCGAGGCAGCATCGGCCACGCGCCGCTCGACTTCGGCACGCAGCAGTTCTTCCACATCTTCAGCCAGGTTTTCTTTTTGGAAGACACGATCGCGCTGGGCATAGATGCGCAGGCGCTGGGCGTTGAGCACATCGTCGTATTCAAGCAGGTGCTTGCGCATGTCGAAGTTAGCGCCCTCAACGCGGTGCTGGGATTGCTCGATCATGTTGTTGACCAGCCGCGCCTGCAGAGGAAAGTCATCGTCAATGTTGAAGCGGGTCATCAGGTTGCGCACCTGATCGCCGCCGAACATGCGCATCAGGTCGTCTTCGAGAGAGAGGAAGAAGCGGGAAGCACCCGGATCGCCCTGACGGGCAGCACGGCCGCGCAACTGGTTGTCAATGCGACGGGCTTCGTGACGCTCCGAGCCAATGACCATCAGGCCGCCCAGTTCACGGACGCGCTCCATATCTTCGAAGTATTGGAGGAAGTAGCGCACTTCGGCTTCGTATTTGGTTTTGTAGATGCCCGGCGCAGCAGGATCAAGGTTTTGGAGCGCCCGGCGGCGTTCCTGGAGGGTTATGTCGTAGGGGTCTTTGTAGCCGGCTTCGCCCAGGACGCGGTTGACGGCATTGAGGACCTCTTCGGCCAGTTCGCCACCGAGTTTAATGTCCACACCGCGGCCGGCCATGTTGGTGGCAATGGTGACGGCCCCAAACGCCCCCGCCCTGGCGATAATCTGACTTTCTTCGGCATGCTTACGGGCGTTGAGCACCTGGTGGGGAATGCCCCCCTGCAAAACGGCCTTGAGACGGGCTTCGTCCACTTCGCTCAGGTTCAGGATGGTCAGCAGACGCTTGAGATTGGCAGGGTCTTCCGGGTTGAGCGAGAGGCCGAGTTCTTTGGCCATGGGGCGCAGGTCTTCGGGGCGCAATTCATCGAGGGGTTTATTGAGCGGTTGGAGGACGGGGATGGCGCGCCCATCTTCAATCCGATTGTTGGCTTCCAGCCAGGCATGGCGGATCAGCATGACTTGCGCCAGACGGCGCACCGATTCGGCGCGCAGGCGCCCAGAGAGCCGTTCCGAACTTTCGACCGAGGTGGTGCCGACCAGGAGCGGGCGACCGCGCACGTGTTCGCGCAGGATTTCGCGCACGATGGCACGCAATTTGGCCTCTGCGGTGCGGAAGACGACATCGGGGTAATCCTTGCGCCGCCAGAAGAGGGGCGTCTTCGTCGGGTCATCGCGGCGGGCAAAGTAGGCATACTCGTAGCCTTCTTCGTCTTTTGCCTTGATTTCAACCAGGGTGGCATGGGGGCCAAAGGCCTGATATTCCAGGTTGGTGGGAACCAGCAGGACCTCGAGTTTGTAGATTTTGTGGAATTCTTCCGCTTCGGTGAGGGCCGTGCCGGTCATGCCAGCCAGTTTCTGGTACATGCGGAAGTAGTTTTGCAGGGTAATGGTGGCGTAGGTGACGTTCTCTGGCTCCACCTTGACGCCCTCTTTGGCCTCCACGGCCTGGTGCAGGCCGTCACTCCAGCGCCGACCGGGCATCAGGCGACCGGTGAACTCGTCCACGATGACGACCTTGCCCGCCTGGACGATGTAATCTTTGTTGCGCTTGAAGAGATGCTGGGCACGCAGGGCTTGCTCCAGGTAACCGAGCAGGCGCGCCTGTTCGGGGGTCACGTCTTCGGGGCGGTCAGGGTCACGCAGCGGCTGACCGAGCAACTGCTCCACATGCGCCAGGCCGATTTCAGTCAATGAAACGGTGCGGTCTTTTTCGTTAATCTCGTAATCTTCCTCGTTCAACTTGCGGACAAGGGCGGCCATCTTGCCATACCATTCCACATCTTCCGAGGCCGGACCAGAGATGATGAGGGGGGTACGCGCTTCGTCAATCAGGACGTTGTCCACTTCGTCCACGATGGCGTAATAGTGACCGCGCTGGACGCGGTCGGCCAGCGAATAGGTCATGTTGTCGCGCAGGTAATCGAAGCCAAACTCGGAGTTGGTGCCGTAGGTGATGTCGGCAGCGTAGGCTTCAACGCGGTCCACCATGCGCATCTGGTTCTGGTCTTCGCGCGGGTGTTCGCGTTCGGGATCGTAGAGAAAGGCCTTTTTGCCGTTTTCGGTGACGGCGGCCATCTGCAAAATGCCGACCTTGAGACCGAGGAAGTGGTAAATGGCGCCCATCCAGCGCGCATCGCGGCGGGCGAGGTAATCGTTGACCGTCACGAGGTGGACGCCGCGGCCGGTCAGGGCGTTGAGGTAGAGAGGCAGGGTGGCGACCAGGGTCTTGCCCTCACCGGTACGCATCTCGGCAATTTTGCCCTGGTGCAGGATGATGCCGCCGATGAGTTGCACGTCGTAGTGACGCAGGCCAATGGTGCGCTTGGAGGCTTCGCGCACAACGGCGAAGGCCTCGGGGAGAAGTGCATCCAGAGCAGCCTGTTCGGCCAGGCGACGCTGGTTCTCGTCGGTGATTCCGGCGAGAGCCGAGGCAATCCGTGCCCGAAATTCGTCCGTTTTGGCGCGCAGGGCTTCATCGGACAGTTTTTCCAGGTCCGGTTCCAGCGCGTTGATGCGCATCACGATTTCGGTCAGTTTTTCGAGTTCTTTTTTATGGGGATCGCCGCCAACGGCTTTGATAAATCTCTGAAGCATGAACTATTTCCCTTTCGGGCGGGATTATAGCACGAGGAGGTGAGAGCGTGATGAGGAATTAAGCGTCCGGGTATGAGTTTCTCAAAATCAAAGTTTTCACCCCATAAACTGCTGAGAACGTAGCACGCCTCTCAGGCCTCTTGCAAAAGCACTTTTTGCCACAGATTTACACTGATTTGAAAGCATTCGGTAATTCAGTTCAGCACAGATAGCAGATAAACTCTGACGTTGATAAACCCGGTTTGCTGATATGCAAATTTTTTTATCGAGCAAATTTTCATCGGTGTTCATCTGTGGCTAATAAAACGAATTGCCGAACGCCCTCTGATTTCCCACAAAAATTCGTGCAATCCGTCTTTCGCCTTCGTGTACCGGGTGGCCTTCATGGTGAAAAGCCTTTTGGCAGGCGAGCGTTTTTAACAAAACATACGTGCTATAATCCTCTCGTACTCCTGCCATGTCCTTCACCCACCTCCACGTCCACACCGAATACTCCCTGCTTGACGGCTTCTCGAACATCAAGAAGTTGGTGACGCGCGCCAAAGAACTGGGGATGACCTCGCTGGCCATCACCGACCACGGGGCAATGTACGGCGTCATCGAGTTCTACGAACGCGCCAAAGAAGCCGGCATCAAGCCCATCATCGGCGTGGAGGCCTATCTGGCGGCCCGCACAATGCAGGAACGCGACCCGCAGGAGGACAAAAAGTCCACCCATCTCCTGCTGCTGGCCGAAAACCAGACCGGCTACCAGAACCTGCTCAAAATCGTCTCTGCCGCCCAGACAGAGGGATTCTATTACTACCCCCGCATTGACAAAGACTTCCTCGCCTGTCACGCCGAGGGGCTGATTTGTACCTCCGGCTGTCTCTCTGCCGAGGTGCCGCGCCTGCTGCAACAGGGGCAAATCGAAAAAGCCCGTCGCACCCTCGACTGGTACTACGACGTCTTCGGGCCAGAGAACTTCTTTTTTGAGTTACAGGAACACAACATCCCTGAACTGAGCGAGGTCAACCGCCGCCTGCTTGAACTGGCGCCGCGCTACAACGCCCGCTTCATCGCCACCAACGACGTCCACTACGTGGACCGCGAGGACTGGCGCTTGCAGGACATCCTCCTCGCCGTCCAGACCGGCAAACTGCTCTCCGACCCCGACCGGATGCGTTACGAGCCGGAAGAATTCTATTTGCGCTCGCCCCAGGAAATGGCCGCCATGTTTGGCGAAGTGCCTGGCGCCATCGAAAACACCCTGCTGATTGCCGAGCGCTGCAATGTGGACCTGAGCGTAAAGGAATACCGCCTGCCGCAATTCACCGTCCCCGAGGGCTTCACAGCAGAGACCTACCTGCGCCACCTGTGCCAGGAAGGAGCGCGCAAACGCTACGGAGAACGCGCCAGCAGTCCCGAGGTCCAAACCCGCCTTGAATACGAACTGGGCGTCATCCATCGGATGGGGTTCGACGCCTACTTCCTCATCGTCTGGGACCTGTGCCGACACGCCCGCGAACGGGGCATCTGGTACAACACGCGCGGCTCCGGGGCCGGTTCCATCGTCGCCTATACCCTCTTCATCACCCTGATTGACCCGCTCAAACACCAACTGCTCTTCGAGCGCTTCCTCAACCCCGGGCGCGTTTCCATGCCCGATATTGACCTGGACTTTCCGGACGACCGGCGGGCCGAAATGCTCGAATACGCCGTCCAGAAATACGGGCACAACAAAGTGGCCCAAATCATCACCTTTGGCACCATGGGCGCCCGCGCTGCCCTGCGCGACGTAGGCCGCGTGATGGACATCCCCCTGCCCGAGGTGGACCGCATTGCCAAGATGGTGCCCAATATCCCCGGCAAACCGGTCACCCTGCGCGAAGCCCTCGAAAAAGTCCCCGACCTGAAAGCCGCCTACGAGCAATTCCCCCACCTGCGCGAACTGATTGACACCGCCTCCCAAATGGAAGGCGTGGTACGCAGCGCCGGTACGCACGCTGCCGGCGTGGTCATCTCCGACAAGCCGCTCATCGAATACCTGCCGCTTGCCCGCCCGACCAACGAATCCGAAGAAACCCCCATCAAGACCATCACCCAGTTCGAAATGGGCATCCTTGAAAAACTCAAGATGCTCAAAGTGGATTTCCTGGGCCTGGCCACCCTGACGGTGATGGAAAAAGCCTGCTCGCTGATCAAACAGCGTCACGGCATCGAATACCACCTGGACAACATCCCCACCGACGACCCCGAAACCTACAAATTTCTCGGCAACGGCAACACCCTGGGCGTCTTCCAACTAGAAGGCAGCGGCATGACCAAATGGCTGGTGCAGATGAAACCGACCACCCTCGAGCACGTGATCGCCATGGTCGCCCTCTTCCGCCCCGGCCCCATGGACTTCATCCCCGACTACATCAGCCGCATGCACGGCGAAGCGCCGGTTGAGTACCGCCACCCGGCCCTCGAACCCATCTTCAGCGACACCTACGGCATTCCCATCTACCAGGAACAAATCATGCGCGCCGCCGTCGAACTGGCCGGGTACACCCCCTCCGAGTCCGATGATCTGCGCAAAGCCATCTCCAAAAAGAAAAAAGAAGAAATCGAGAAACATCACGCCAAATTTGTCGCCGGTGCTGTTGCAAAAGGCATCCCGCGCGAGACCGCCGAAGCCATCTTCGCCGACTGGGAAGAATTCGCTCGCTACGGCTTCAACCGCTCGCACGCTGCCGACTACGGTCTCCTCGCCGTCCAGACCGCCTTCCTCAAACGCCACTACCCCGCCGAATACATGACGGCCCTCCTCACCGTCTCAAAACACGAGACAGAAAAAGTGGCCCTCTACGTCAACGATGCCCGTCAGATGGGCGTGGAAATCCTCCCTCCCGATGTCAACGCCAGCGACTGGGACTTTCGCATCGAAGACCAGGACGGCAAAGCCAAAATCCGCTTCGGGTTGGGCGCCATCAAAAACGTGGGGCAGGCCTCGGTCGAACTCATCGTCCAGGCCCGCGCCAAAGGCGGCCCCTTCCGCGACCTGAACGACTTTGCCAGCCGCGTGGACCTGCGCGCCGTAGGCAAACGCGCCCTTGAATGCCTGATCAAAGTCGGCGCCCTCGACCAGTTCGGCTCGCGGGCGGCCATGCTCGAAGGCCTCGACCAGATCATTGCCGTCAGCGCCTCACACTTCCGCGCTGAACAGGCCGGGCAACTCTCCCTCTTCGGCGCCCACACCGGCGTCATCGAGACCATCCGCCTGCCGCTCGTCCCCGAAGCCGACCGCCGCCAAAAGCTCAACTGGGAACGCGAACTGATGGGGATGTACGTCTCCGAACACCCCCTCGCTGCCTACATGGACGAAATTCGCCGCGTCATCACCCACGACGCCGTCACCCTCGGCGAAGCCGCCCACGAAGAAAAAACGCGCGTTGCCGGCATGATCACCTCCATCCGCCCGCATCAGACCAAAACCGGCAAAATGATGGCCTGGGTCACCATCGAAGACCTGAACGGCATCATCGAACTCGTCCTCTTCCCCAAAGTTTGGGAACAACATCAATTTGCGCTCGAAGTAGGCGGTGTCATTGCGGCAGAGGGAAAGGTAGATGCCCGCTCCACTCCGCCCAAAGTGCTGGTGGACGCCATCCGCACCCAAATCAAAGTGACCGAAGCGGCGCAGATTCCGCTCCAGCCGCCCGCGGCGGCGCCAGACCGCGCCCCGGCTCCCGTCAAACCGGTCGCGACCCCGCCGCGGCAGGTCAGCGAACCGCGCCCGGCCTATTCCCAGCCCGCCCCCGCCCGCCCCGGACCGGCGCGCCGGCCCCAGGTCAGCGAACCGCCTCCACCCGAAGATCCGCCCGACTGGGAAACCTACGCCGAAGCCTATCTTCCGGCATCCGATCTCTCTGCTCCTGCTTCCGGCTTCGACCTCCCCGACTTGATTCCCCACGAGGTGGACCTGCCGGAGGAATTGCCCCCTGTCCCTGACAGCATCGAAGGACCTGGAGCGAGTAACCTCCTCTCCCTCAACGTGGGGCAAACAGAAGAGTGGGTAAACCGCCCGATCACCAGCGTCCCCCCGCCGCTGCTGAAAATGCCGCCCATCCGGCACAACATCCCAGGGGAGAAACACCTGCCGCACATGATTACGGTCACCCTGCGGCCAAGCGGAGATGCCGACCGCGACATCCGCCGCATTCAGCGCTTGCACGGCAAACTGATTTCCTACCCTGGCCGTGACCGGTTCCAGTTCCAAATCTTCGAAAACGGCAAGGGCTACCTGATTGACTTCCCCAACGACACCACCGGCGTCTGCGAGGAGTTACTGCGTGCCCTTCGCGACGTCGTGGGGGAAGCGAACGTGCGCGTCGAGCCAATTGTGTATCAGTAAACCGCTCATTTCTGCCAGAGTAAACCGCTCATTTCTACCAGGAACGGCAGGCGTGGTCGCAGCATTGTTTTCAAGAGGCTCACCGTGCCGAAGCACATTGGTTCGAAAAGGTCGTGGCAACTCCTCCCCAGCGTAAGCCGGCCTGGCTTTATCGTCTTGTCTGGCAAGGCCTCAACAGGCAGGCCAAAATGCCTCAGTGATGCATCAAAAGAAGAAACGCTTTCGGTTTGCTTATGAGCAGGCTCCATTTTTCCATCCTGATTAGCATTCTGACGACTCTTCTCGCTGCATGTGCTTCTTCCTCTGTTGTGTCGCCTGAGGTAAGAACGGTAGTTAAGACTGTAGAAGTGACGCGCCCAGTCACAGTAGAAGTCACCCGACTGGTCGAAGTTGTGATCACCCTCACCCCTACCATCACACCGGACTATACTCCCACGCCTTCGCTCTCTCCCACTGCCACCCGCCTACCTTCCTCCACTCCCACATGGACGCCCCCAAAAGTATCAATACTCGAACATTCAGCGTGTTATTATGGGCCGGATACTGATTACCTTTTCAAGTATGGGCTGAATGCTACCGTGTGGATGCGCGTCATCGGTCGCAACCAGGATGGTACCTGGCTATTCGTCAAAGCCGCTAACGACCCCGATTCCAACGGTTGCTGGATTCAAACGGAGCGGGTCAAATTTCTCTCTGGTAAAGTCAGCGATGTACCAGAATACTGGATGGGTTTGCCTGGCTCGACCCTTTATTTGCCTCCCACCAACGTCAATACGGTGCGTAACGGAAATATCGTGACCGTCTTTTGGGAAGCGGTCTGGATGACCGAAGACGACTATCGCGGCTATCTGATTGAGGCATGGGTTTGCCGAGACGGGAAACTGGTTTTCGAGGCCATCGGCCATCCACCGCCCATGCCGCTTCCTCCAGTAAAACAGAACGTGGGCATCTTCTCGGTAGAGATTGTTGATGAGCCTGGCTGTACCAGGCCATCGAATGCGCGCATCTATTCCGTAGAAAAGCACGGTTACACCTGGTTTCGTGTCCTTCCCTGGCCGCCAGCGGAATCGACACTTACTCCAACACCTTCCTCTACGCCTTGATTGTTTTGGCACGGCCGCTTTATCCGAACAGCAACAAGATTATTTTGACGACCCCGTTGCAAAGACTTGCCAACTACCAAGATCACGAAGAAACAGGAATGGCAAATCTTTTCCCAGTTTCATCTTTTGACCCTGGTAGACTTGTGTTCTTGGTAGTGAGTAATTTGACAATGTCAAGTTAAACTCTTGTTCTATAAACTCTACGCATTTTGTCACTGCGAGCAAAGCGAAGCAGTCTCCTGGCTTGCAAGGAGATTGCTTCGTCGCAAAAAACGCTCCTCGCAATGACAACTATACGAAAAGATGACATTGTCAAAGTAACCAGTCCCTTGGCCGCTTTCGTGTTGACAATCTTTTGCAGAGAAACATGAATCGTTTTCTTCCTTCCTTCTCCCGCTATTACCGCTGTTTTCTTGGCCTCGTCTTGTTGGTAGCAAGTGGCTGCAACGCCTGGCCTCAGACCACTCCGCCAGCGGCTGATGTGGTTGTTGTTGAAACCACTCAAGAAGTGACACGCCAGGTAACAGTTGTTGTTACACGCGTCCTGACAAAAGTGGTCACTGCCACCCCCCGCCCTACCTGGGAATTTACCCCTACTCTCTCTCTTTCCCCGACAACCACCCCTACTCCCCCTCCCCCGCACGCTTCTCTCCTGAAAACAACGGACTGTTTGTATGGCCCGGCTGACTTTTATCTCTATAAGACCACCTATCCTGCCGGCACACAACTGGAAGTGGTGGGGCGCAGCCAGGACGCTCTCTGGATTAACGTTCAAGAAATTCAGGGATGGAATTCTTGTTGGATACCCGCCGAAAATGCTTCGCTAGACCGTGGACAGGTAACAGACTTACCTTTTGTCTATACTGACCTTCCGTTGACACGATATGAATATCGCCCCCCCGCAGCACACGCCGTGCGAGAGGGCGAAATCGTCACTGTCTCGTGGGAGGCAGTCTGGATGTCCAAAGATGAACTGCGAGGCTACCTCATTGAGGCATGGGTTTGTCAAAACGGACAACTCGTCTTTTTGCCAATTGGCATTCAACCCACCTATGAAGAAAACGCTGGCATACTCAGTGTGCAAATCAGGGATGAAAGCGGTTGCGACCAGCCTTCCAGTGCTCAAATTGCGACAGCATCTAAACGGGGATATACCCTCTTTGCAAAAATCTTTTGGCCGCCGCCGTAATCCCGCTGCTCTCAAGTTAGAATTGTCTCTTGCGTTATCAGGCATCCATCCAAACGTCCCAAAGGTTTGATTTGACCGTTGGGACGTTTGAGAATCACTGGTCAAATAATTTTTTGTTCTCGCCCACCCACTCGAACAACCGCCGCACCCCCTCCTCCACCCCCACCTTTGGCTTCCAACCTAACTCGCGCTCAGCCTTGCGAATGTCGGCCACAAAGACTTTCTGGTCGCCAGGGCGCCAGTCGCCATGCGCCACCGGGATGGGTTTACCAAGCAGGCTCTCCAGCAGCGGGCCAAACTCCCTCCAGACGGCGAGCGTGTTTGCCGGTCCGCCACCGAGGTTATAGACCTGCCCGGCCACGCGGTCAATGGAAGCAATGGCGGCATCGTAGGCATCGAGCAGATCTTCAACGTAAAGCACATCGCGCACCTGTTTGCCATCCCCGTAAATGGTGATTTGCCGCCCTGTGAGCGCAGCGATGACCATCCAGGCCAGCCAGCCCTGGTCTTCGATACCAAATTGACGCGGTCCATAAATACAGGATTGCCGAAAGACGACCGAGCGCAGGCCATAAATGCGGGCATAGTCTCGCACGTACTGGTCCCCGGTGCCTTTGGAGCAGCCATAAGGGGAATGAAAGTCCAGGGGTTGGGTTTCGGGGCAACCGAAAGGCAGGTTTTGGTACTCCCAGCGCGTTTCCCGTTCCACCACCGGCACGTTTTCCATCTCTCCATAGACCTTGTTGGTGGAGGCATACAAAACCACCGGCTGGCGTTCACTCAACCGCGCCGCTTCGACGACGTTGAATGTCCCCAGCGCGTTGATTTCGAAGTCTGGCCGCGGGTCGGTGACGGAGGTCGTCACCGCCACTTGAGCCGCCAGGTGAACGATGACATCGGCCTCGCGAGCGGCCTCGGTCAGGCGGGTTGCATCGCGCACGTCAGCGACGATGAGGCGGAAGGCGCGCTCCCCAAATTGGGCACGCAGCCATTCGAGGTTACGCGCCGCACCGGCCCGGGAGAGGTTATCGTAAATCACAACCGTTTCCCCCCGTTGCAGCAAGCGATAGACATAGTTCGAGCCGATGAATCCGGCTCCACCGGTAATCAGATACGTTTTAGTCATGTTCCATTCTCTTTCTCAACTGATGATAAATTCCCAGCAGCGTTTCGCCCTCGGTCGAAAGGGCATACAAGCCAATCACGCCGGTAATGAGATAGGCAAAGAGGTGGTCGGTCACTGCCAGCGCCAGAGAGGCCGACTGATCGCCCGTGACGAGGGTAAGCGCCCCGGCCAGGGCGCCCTCAAAGGTGCCAATGGCCCCTGGCAGGGACGGGATGGCATTGCCAAACGCCACCGCCCCCAACCCAAACACAGCCCACACCGGCCGCGCCGACGGGAAAAACGCCAGCAACAACACGTAAAACTGCCCCACTGCGATGGCCCAGTTGAGCGTCATCCACAGCAAGAAGCGCAGAAAAAGCCAGCCATCGGTCAGGACAGCCAGGCCCGAAAACAAGGGAAGAAAGAAATTCTCGCCGGTTGTGCGCACATGGGGCCAGCGCGCCGTCAGACGTTGAAACAGGTGCAGGGTTTGCTCGCGATGCTTGGCGATGACGTAGAGCGCAAGCAAACCCACCAGCACCAGGGCACCGACCGTCAGGGCAATCGGTTCAGCACGTTGTGCGCCCACCACAAAAGGCACAGCACTCAGCAAAAGGGCCGCCGAAAAGGCCAGGTCCACCACCCGCTCGATGACCACCGTTGAAAAGACATCCAGGAAGTTCAACCCGGCTTTGCGACCAAGCAAGAAGGCGCGTCCAACCTCGCCCAATCGGAACGGGAAGACGTTATTCAGCAAATAGCCTTCGCAGAGCGTCAGGAACGCGTGTCGGTAGGAGGCACGTCCGCGTAAGAGCGTCCGCCAGACAACGGCGCGCACAGCCAGCCACAGCAGCGAGGTCAGCACGAATGCCGCCAACAGCCCAACCTGCGCTGTGCGGAGCGCCTCGACAAAGCGGCGCAGGTCCACAAAATAAGAAATGGCTGCAATGGCAAGAAGACTGAGAAGCGTTCCCGGCAGCCAGCGGCGGGCGGATTTCCAAAATCGGGACATAAAAACCTTTCAACGCGAAGGACACCAAGGGTCATGAAGGAAAAGATTCACAAAGGTTTTCTTTGTGTTTTCTCCTTTGTGCTCCGTTGTGTCCTTCGTGTTACGAATCACTCCTCTTCCAGTCTCAATACCGCCATGAAGGCCTCTTGTGGAATTTCGACATTGCCGACCATCTTGAGGCGTTTCTTGCCTTTTTTCTGCTTTTCGAGCAATTTCTTCTTGCGGGTGATGTCGCCACCGTAGCACTTGGCCAATACATCCTTGCGCAAGGCTTTGACATTGGCGCGGCTGATAATTCGCCCCCCAGCAGCAGATTGAATCGCCACGTCGAACAACTGGCGTGGGATGAGGTCTTTGAGGCGAGTAATCATCCGCTGCCCCTTGTGGTAGGCGTCCTTTTTGTGGACAATGGTGGCCAAAGCATCCACCGGCTCTCCATTGACCAGGATTTCCAGTTTTTGCAATTCGTCCGGGCGGTATTCCAGAAACTGATAGTCCAGCGAGGCATAGCCGCGCGTCCTGCTCTTCAACTCGTCGAAGAAGTCCACGATAATCTCAGACAGCGGAATTTCGTAATTCAACTGAACGCGGTGCGGGGCGGGATATTCCGGTCCTTTGAAAATTCCGCGCCGCTTGGTCACCAGGTCCATAATCGGGCCATAGTACTCGGTGGGCGTGATGATTTCGATCGTCACCCACGGCTCACGGATTTCGACAATTTCGCCCTCATCGGGCAAATCAGCGGGAGTATCTACGATTTTTGTTGTCCCGTCGCGCAGCAGCACCTCGTAGGCTACCGTGGGAGCAGTGAAGACCACGTCCAGATCGTACTCGCGCTCGATGCGCTCCTGAATGATTTCCATGTGGAACAAGCCCAAAAAGCCGGCGCGGAAGCCATAGCCGAGCGCCTGCGAAGTTTCGGGTTCAAAGACGAGTGAGGCATCGTTGAGTTGCAACTTTTCGAGGGCATCGCGCAAATCCTGATAATCGTCGGCTTCTGCAGGATAGATGCCGGCGAAGACCATCGGCTTGGGGTGGCGGTACCCCGGCAACGGTTCCGCAGCGGGGCGGGCAGTGCTGGTGATCGTATCCCCTACCCGCGCGTCGTGCACGGTCTTCAGGCCAGTGGCGATGTAGCCGACCTCGCCAGCGGTCAGCGCTTCGACGGGCTTCATCCCCGGCGAAAAGACGCCCACTTCAATCGGCTTCACCTGCGCACCGGTGGACATCAGGTGAATATCATCACTGATAGATACCCTGCCATCCATGACCCGCACATAGGTAATGACGCCCTTGTAGGAGTCGTAATGCGAATCGAAGACCAGCGCACGCAGCGGTGCGTTGGGGTCTCCCTTTGGCGGGGGAATGCGCTGCACAATGGCCTCGAGAACGGCCTCCACGTTCGTCCCGTCCTTGGCCGAGACGCGCAGGATCGACTCGGGCGGGACGCCGAGCAGGCTGGCAATGTCTTCTGCCACCTCGTCCGGGCGGGCAGTGACCAGGTCAATTTTATTGATGACGGGGATGATTTCGAGATTGGCCTCAATGGCCTGGTAGAGGTTGGCCAGCGTCTGGGCTTCAATGCCCTGGGTGGCATCCACCACCAGCACGGCTCCCTCGCAGGCAGCCAGCGCACGGCTGACCTCGTAACCAAAATCCACATGGCCAGGGGTGTCAATCAAATTGAGTTCATAGGTCTGACCATCGGCTGCGGTGTAATGCATGCGCACAGCCGAGGCCTTGATAGTGACCCCTTTCTCACGCTCGAGGTCCATCGAATCGAGAATCTGTTCAGTGGTATCACGGTCAGAAACGGTGCCGGTGAGATGCAACAACCGGTCGGCGAGGGTGGACTTGCCGTGATCCACGTGAGCGATGATGCAGAAGTTACGGATATTTGCAGCCATAAGCGCCGAAAGTATACCCGATTTTGGGCGCAGAGAAACACAGATCATATGGGTTTCTCAAAGTCACTTGACGACCGGCGCAGAACATACTGCTCACCGTTTCACCGCTGAATCGCAGAGAGCGCAGAAATTTTGCATGGTTCCCCCTGTGTTTGCATTGTTGCGGTCAAAGTTAGCCAAACGCCCTTAGTTTGCGCTGCGATGGTCAGGAATGACAGGAGCATGAGTATAGCCTCTTTGTCTTTTAGAATCAAAACCGTCAGGCTGCCTGTAACGGAGCCTGACGGTTTGGATCAGTTGCGGGGGGTGGATTTGAACCACCGACCTCCAGGTTATGAGCCTGACGAGCTGCCACTGCTCTACCCCGCGTCGGGTGCTTGCTATTCCTTAGCGAGCGAGCCGCAATTGTACACCGGCCCGCCGGAGGCGTCAAGGATTCAGATTGATTTCCTGGCTGTAAAGGTACATTGTCCCAGGAATGCGATCATCGGCCTGGCTGATGGTCAGGCGCACCGGCGTAAAGGACGATACACGATAGGGCAGGCTGATCGAAAAGGGGACATAGAGGTCGTCTGGATTAGGCTGAATGGGAACTTCTTGTGAAGCCAGGACCGCGCCCTGGCGGTCAATTAATTCAATCAACAGCGGCGAAGCATTGTAGGGACGCATTTTGCCAGCCACCAGCAAATTGCCGCCGGCAATGCGCTTGCCTACGGCGGGCGAATCGAGCACGCAACGCTCCGCAAGATTACCCGGCGGGTTAATGACGGGCAGACCATCTGAAAGGAGCAGAAGATGGACCGATTGAACGGCCATCCGCCGCCCAAATTCGTCGCGGGTGGTGAGAGTCAGTCGCCCCAGTTCAGCAGCACCGCGCGGCTGGAAGTCCAGGCTCCAGGAGAAGAAGGCCCATTTGTAATCTGTGTTCAGTTGCAACAGTTCGGAGGCCAAAACTGTACCATCCTCGCCGAAGAGTTGGATGAGGCCCTGGTTGTCGTGCCCCGGTACCGCATACCCGTAAAATGAGACCGGCGAGGTGACGCGTGAGAGTGGCCCCGGCGAGTAGAACTGAATGGTCGCCGACCCGGCCTGCGGTTGGGGAATGGCAGTAGGTTGAGCAGTGGGAAGAGCCAGGGTGGGCAGCGGAGGCGCGGGGAGGGCCGTGTCTGTCGGCTGGGGGGACGGGGAAACGGTCGGCTCGGGAGGCAGCGGGGTCGGAGAAACGATGTCTGGGGTAAGAGAAGCGGCAAGAACGGGCTGCGGAGAGGGCTGCGCTGGGGTGACGGCGGGCAGGTCCGGGGGCCGGGCCGCTTCGGCAGCAGGCGGCGTGGAGGGCAGGCAGGCTGTCAAGGCGGCGAGCAGGAGACAGGTCAGGATGAGGCGGCGAGTCATATCGGTTATTATAAACAAGAGACGCCCCTTGCGGGGCGTCGGGCTTTAGAGATTGTAGATTTCGCCGTATTTTCGGCGCAGGTAACGCATGTAAGGCGCGGCGTCAATTTTTGAGCCGACCACGCGCTGGACGAGTTCCTGGGGCATGAACTTGCGCCCGTGGACGTGGATGTTGGTCCGCAGCCAGCCGAGCAGAGCATCGAATTTGCCCTGGCGGAACTGGTCATCGAGGTCGGGGATGTCCTGGTTGATTTTTTCCCACAGTTGGGCCGAGATGAGGTTGCCGAGAGCGTAGGTGGAGAAGTAGCCAAATAAGCCCCACGACCAGTGAATATCTTGAAGGACGCCCTGGGCATCATTGGGCGGGGTGAGGCCGAGATATTCTTGCATTTTGGCGTTCCAGACCTCCGGGAGGTCTTTGACAGCCAGTTTGCCTTCGATGAGGCCCAATTCGATTTCCAGGCGCAGCATGATGTGGAGGTTGTAGGTGGCTTCATCGGCCTCGACGCGGATGAAGGATGGCTGGACTTTGTTGATGCCTTTGTAGAAGGCGTCCAGGGGGACATCGGCCAGTTGGGGGAATTTGGATTGCAAGATGGGGTAGAAGTGTTGCCAGAAGGGGTAGGAACGGCCCACGAGGTTTTCCCACATGCGGCTCTGGGACTCGTGGACGGCAAGCGATGCACCGCCGATGAGGTTGGTGCGCAGCAGGCTCTGGCTTACACCCTGTTCGTACATGGCATGACCGGCCTCGTGCATGGTGCCGAAGAGCATGGAGTTGAGGAAGTTGGGGGCGATGCGGGTGGTAATGCGCACGTCGTTGACGCCGGGGCCGCCGGTGAAGGGGTGGGCAGATTTGTCCTGCCGGCCACGCTCCCAGTCGTAGCCGAACTTGGTGATGACTTCTACGCCAAATTCCCACTGTTTTTGCTCATCGAAGGGTTGATGCAAGAAGGAATCGTCCACCTGTGGCCGGGCGGCAATGGCGCGGATAAGTTCGACCTGTTGGGGGCGCAGGGCGTCGAAGATGGCTTTGACGTCAGCGGTTTTCATCTCCGGCTCGTAGCCATCGAGCAGGATGTCGTAGGGATGGTCAGCCGGGGGGAAGAAGCCAACGAAGCGGTGGGTAAGTTCGACGATTTTTTCGAGGTGCGGGCGGAAGATGGAGAAATCGGATTTGGCGCGCGCTTCGGCCCAGGCCTGGTTTGCCAGGGTAACCACCTGCGCCTGTTCGACGACGAATTCGGGCGGGATGCGGGTGGCGCGTTCATAGTCGCGGATGGCAAACTTGATGAGGCGGGCGTCGTCCGAATCGGGGTCGAGGGTCTCGGCATAGGGGCGGAGGTCATCGAGCAGTTTGCCCAGTTCGGGGGAGGTGCCGATTTCGTGGGCAATTTTGTTGAGGGTGGCGAGTTGCTGACCGCGCATTTCCGCTGCCTTAGGAGGCATGTAGGTCTGCTGGTCCCAGTTCAAAATGGCTTGCGCGCCGCCCAAATCAGCCAGGGTGGCAAGAATTTCTTTGAGTTTGGCGAGTTTTTTCTCCACAGCGGATCCTTTTGATGCAAGAATTGAGAGAGCCACAGGAAACGGCAGGGGCGATTATAACGGTAAGAGGAGACCCACGGCAAGGCATTGATCCAGATGAAATATGGCTTTCTCAAAGCCCCTTGCTAACCTGTGCGGAACATGGCGATTGAACAACCGCTGCGTACGCACAGTACACAGAAATTTTTTGTGGTTTTCTCTGCGTTCTCAGCGGCTCTGCGGTGAAAACTTTGACTTTGAGACAACCATGCGAGATAAAACCTCCCGAAAGTTTGCAAACCTTCGGGAGGGTGTTCTCGTTACTCGTAGCGAAGGGCTTCGACCGGTTCGAGGTTGGCTGCCCGATTGGCCGGGTAAATGCCAAAGAACAGGCCTACGGCTGCAGAGAAAAGGGTAGCCAGAAGGATGGAGTCGACGCCAATGGAGGGAGTCAGGGGGGTGCCAGAGGCAGCAGCAATGCGCCCGACGATGAAGGCAATCAGCCAGCCAAGAGCAATGCCAATCAGGCCGCCGATGAGGCTCAGGAGCGAGGATTCGGTCAGGAACTGGATGAGGATGTCGCGTTTGCGCGCTCCCAGCGCTTTGCGCAGACCAATTTCGCGGGTCCGTTCGGTGACCGAGACAAGCATGATGTTCATGATGCCGATTCCACCTACCAGCAAGGAAATTCCAGCAATGCCACCGAGGAAGATGGTGAGAACGCCGGTGACTGTTTCAGCCACGTCAATGAAATCTTGCTGGGAGAAGATGGTGAAATCGTCTGCGCCGATGGGGGTATTGTGGCGCTGGCGGAGGATTTGGGCAATTTCCTCGGTGGCCTGAGGAATGGAGTCCACGTCCAGCACCTGGACAAGAATCAGGCCCACCCGCTGACGGTTGCTGCGCTGGAGGATGCGCGTCTGGGCCGTCTCGAGAGGGACAATGACATCCGCATCCTGGCTTCCCATCATGCCACCGCCGCGCGGCTCCAGCACGCCCAAAATGCGGAATGGTTGGCCGTTGATGCGCAGGGTTTCGCCGACCAAGCCATTGCGATAACCAAACAACTTGTCTGCCACATCTGGACCAATGACAACTACTGAGGCGTATTCGAGACGATCTGCATCCGTGAAAAATTCTCCCTCAAGCAGGGCGTAATTGCGCATGGTGAAATATTCGGGGGTCGTGCCGGTCACCGAGACCTGCATCTGCTCGCCGTTAGCGGTCAGGATGGCTCCTCCCTGTACCGCTGGTGCGACCGCCACCACAGACGGGGCCTGGAAGGGGTCGGCAATGGCGGCAGCATCGCTGAGGGTCAGCGGCTTGGGGTTGCGGATATCATCGCTACCGCCGGAAATGATGAAGAGAAGATTGGTGCCAATTCCGCTGATGGAGCCCGTGATCGTATCCTGGGCGCCGCGTCCCACGCCCAGCATGGCAATCACCGCGCCGACGCCGATGACGATGCCCAGGATGGTCAGTCCGGAACGCAGTTTATTTGCATTGAGGCTTTCGAGGGCTTCAAGGATTGCTTGTGCCAGATTCATGCCCGTTTTTCCTTTCTAATTTCCAGAGCCTAAGCATTCTCAATCAGCCCATCCTTCAAGCGGATGATGCGTTGGGCTTGTGAGCCGACGTTGGGGTCGTGCGTGACGATAATCAACGTTGTGCCAAATTCGCGATTGAGATTGAGCAGAAGGTTCATAATTTCCTGCCCGACTTTCGAGTCGAGGTTGCCGGTTGGCTCGTCGGCCATGATAATGGCAGGGTTGTTGACCAATGCTCGGGCAATGGCCACCCGCTGCTGCTGCCCGCCGGAGAGTTCTGTCGGACGATGGAAGAGGCGGTCAGCGAGTCCCACCGCCTCCAGAGCTGCCTGGGCGCGCTCACGCCGTTTTTTCTGCACACCAGCATAGCGCAGAGGCAGTTCCACATTGGCCAGAGCATTAGCCCGAGGTAAGAGATTGAAGGACTGAAACACAAAGCCGACTTTGCGATTGCGAATGCTGGCGAGTTGGTCATCGCTCAATTCCGAAACCACCTCGCCATCGAGCACATACTTGCCTGAGGTCGGCTGGTCCAGGCAGCCGAGGATGTTCATCAAGGTAGATTTGCCCGAACCCGAAGGTCCCATAATGGCGACGACTTCGCCGCGGGCAATTTGAAGCGAGACGCCTCTCAGTGCCTGGACTTCGACGTCACCCATTTTGTAGATTTTGGTCAGGTTTTCAGCCTGAATAACCCAGTCCATCATAATTTCACCTTTCAGCGCCGAACAAAGGGAGGTGGACCCTGAACATTTTGCTCATTGAACAATTCCGGCGAGGGGTTGAGAATGATGACATCGCCCTCTGCTAAATCGCCCTCAAGGACCTGGCTGTAAAAGTCGGAAGTCGCTCCCAAACTAATCTCAACCGGTTCCGGTTGCCCATTGCGGACCACAAAAATATAGCGTTTTCCTTCAACCAGCCGAACGGCGCGGTTGGGGACAAGGAGGACATCATCGAGTTGCATCACCTGAATGGTGACGGCTGCGGTCATGCCGGGTTTGACGTTTTCATCAGCGTCTGTCAGTTCGACTGTCACGGTGAAATTCACCACGCCCTGTGTCACAGTTCCCGCCTGGGCTACCTGAACCACTTCGCCGTGATATTCCCGACCAAGAACCGCGTCAAACGTCACGATGACAGGCTGGCCAACGGCTACGCTGTTGATGTTGACTTCTGAAACCTGCACATCCACCAGCAAGCGGGAAAGGTCATCGACTCGAAAGCCCACGGTGCCAGGGCTGACCTGGTCACCGGGGAGAGGATTGGCCACCGTGATCACGCCATCAAACGGTGCCTCCAACCGTGACATGCGGACCGTGGCCCGCGCTGCGTCAACTCGAGCCTGCGCTGCCAGTACATCATCCGGATCGGGGCCATCTTTGAGCCGCTCCCACTCGCGTTTTGCATCTTCCAATTGCGCCTCCGCCAGAGCCAGATTAGCGCGCGCTTTTTCAATATCTGTACCTGAAGGAACCAGTAAAAAGTAATTCAGGCTATTCTGTGCTCGCTCTACAGCCAGGCGGGCATTATAGAGGGCAGTATATGCCTGTGCCTTTTGAGGATCATCATCAGGATGATCTTTGTACAAATTGTAGACCGATTCAGCCTGCTTCAAATTGTTTTGCGCCAGTGTCAGTTGCGACTGCGCATTTAAAATATCATCGCTGGTCGCGCCGCGACTGGAAGATAACATGCTGTTGAGCGTGGCCTTGGCACTATCATACTTTTGTTGGGCCGTGACCAGGGCCAGTTGCGCCTGAGCACGGGCAGTATCAGAAGTGAGCAAATTCTCCAAAGTACGTTCAGCATTTACCAAATCTGCCTGTGCCAGGATAATGCTTTGAGGCAGAGAAGACGGTTCCAGAGAAGCCAGAACATCGCCTTGTTTTACTTTGTCTCCAACCGAGACGTTCACCGATGCCACTGTGCCACTCGTCTGCCAGGTCAAAATGGCCGATTGATTGGCGCGCACGTTGCCAGTTGCCCCAACGCTGGCAATTAAGGTGCCGCGTTCGACCACCGCTGTCTGATAGCCGCTCAACAAATCTGCGGTTTGATTGGAGCGACGGATGGCAATAAAGACAATCAAAGCAACCACAACCAGCGCAAGCAGTGCAAGCGTCTTACGCTTGAGGATGGCCGCCCAAATTTTCTTGATTCCTTCAAAGATTCTTTTCATCAGTTCACCTCCATGAATAAACAATGCGATTGTAACCGTCCTATATCCAATTTCCAAAGAAAATAGGACCAGTTCTTATACGACTCTTACGCAACACGGCAAGTAATTAAGGCATTTCCAGGTGATTTTATTCGAAAAACGTATCTACCTTCATCTCCCTTGCTGCAAGTTAGAAAGAAAACAGTTGGCTTGACTGCAAAAAGGCTTTCAATCACGAAGGATGCGAAATTTCACAAAGGTCTCTTGATTGTTTTTTTGTGATCCTTTGGGTTCTTCGCAATCGATGATGATAATTTCAGTGCAAAAACTCACCGCGGAGACGCCGAGAGCGCAGAGAGATTCATTTTGCCTCCCCGTCCTGGTAGTAAAACTGCTTTTTTGCAGCAGGTCGTAACTGTTCAGTCTTGCATCAAAACTGTTGTGTTTGTCATTGCGAGGAGCGTTCTTTGCGACGAAGCAATCCCCAAGCGGTCAAGCTGGCCTGATAAACGGGAGATTGCTTCGCCAAAAAACGGCTCGCAATGACATGGCTGAATAGTTACAGCAGGTCAATAGTCTATGCCAAAAACATTTTCAGGGCAGCATAGTATCACCTTCGGGCATAGATTTTACTCATGC
>Ga0209227_1000706_pt1 | contig 28094 bp, 24 predicted proteins | sample YNPBryantNP2012_FD_185815 | JGI IMG/M metagenome (GOLD analysis project Ga0209227, IMG submission 185815) | Anoxygenic and chlorotrophic microbial mat microbial communities from Yellowstone National Park, USA - YNP Bryant NP 2012 (SPAdes)... ...
CTCCCAGCCGGATACGCGGCGGAAGGCGGGGCTTATGGAGGTGGCCCGACCCTGCCGGTCCATGGTGAAGATGATGTCCCCTACGTTTTCCACCAGGCTGCGGTACCGTTCCTCCGCCGCGCGCAGCACCTCCTGGGCCCGCCTTTCCTCGGTGACGTCCCGAGAGTTGATCACCACCCCCCGCACCGCGGGGTCCTCCAACAGGTTGCGGCCCACCGCTTCCACCAGGCGCCATCCGCCGTCCCGGTGCCTGACGCGGTATTCCGTCCTCACCTCCTGGCCGGGGTTCTCGATGCCCTCGGCGAAGACCCTGCCTATCCTCTCCAGGTCGTCGGGATGGAGGAACTCGAAGGCGGAGCGGCCCAGCATCTCCTCTTCGCTGTAGCCGAAGGCCCGCCGGTAAGAGGGGCTCAGGTAGAGGATCCTGCCCCAGCGGTCCAGCACCAGGATGACCTCCTGCACCTCTTCGATGAGGCGCCGGTAATAGGCGCCGGTCGGATCAGCCACCCCGGCCTCATCGACCAAGCGGCAGAGCACCCCCACAGGTTCTCCTTCGGGCCCTATGACCGGGGATGCCTCCAGAAGCAGCTCGCGGGACGGTCCGCATCCGGGGACGGAGCGCATCCTAGCGCTCCACCCCTCGCCGCGCCCGGATGCCCCCAGCAGTTCCTCCGCCCTCGCCGGGGGCGCCAGCACCCCGGCGAGCCAACCGGCTCCGCCGGGGCTCTCCAGGGCTCCGCCTGCCAGCTCCCGGGCGGGGGGATTGGCGAAGAGGAGCCGGCCATCCAGGCTCAGCAGAAAAAAGGGTATCCCCAAGCGCTCCAGCGATCCCTGCAGCGCCTCCAGGTAAACGGCGGACAGATCCGCGGAGGGCTCTTCGGGCAAACCATCCCTCCGTTCAGGAAGATGCTCTCAGACCGCCATCACCTGCGAGGACCTGCGGGGCGTGAGGGTGTAGTGGATGGTGGCCTCGTCCAGGAACTGCCAGTCCACGTTGGCCCTTCTCCCCTCACCCAGTTCGTACATGGCCGCCAAGTGCCCCGCCAGCAGGTGAGGGTTGTAGGGGTTCTCCACGGTCACGGTCATCCGTTCGCTGTCCGAGGAGAAGGAAACGGGGTTGCCCTGCCCCCGCAGCGCCAGGTTCTCCAGCACCTCCGCGTAGAGCTTCTCCCGGTTGGCGAAGAGCTCCATGTCCCTGTCGAGGTACTCGGCCTTCAGCCACTTGAGGGAGAAGTTCTTCATGGCGTCCACCACGGTGGGATAGACCAGTTCACCGAATTCCCGGGTCAGCTCCTGGAAGACCACCTGCGGCACATAGGAGTCGAGGAAGACCATGCGCACTCCGCGCCGCATCTCCATGATGATGCCCTTATCCTCCTGCCAGTCCAGGCCGGAAAGGCCGATGGGGACACCGCATTCCGGGCAGCGTTCGAAACTGCGGTTGCCCGGCTTGGGCTTGACTATATCGATCTTGATGCGATCAGCGAGGGGGGGACGGGCGGTGTCCGGCCTCACCAGGATGAGCTCCTCTCCCCGCTTGTTCACCCAGCTGTGCTTGAAGGGCATCTTCTCCAGGCTCTCGAAGGCGCCCACGATCACCGCCGCCATGATGTCGCGGTTGAAGGGGTTGCGCAGGATGGCCTCCCCGTATTTCTTCGGCTTGTACACCACGGTCTCCGCGTAGGCCTGTCCGGTCCAGATGGCCACCTGGCAGAACATGTTGACGGTGATGTTCTTGGCCGCCCCCAGCCGAGCCCCCGCCAGGATGCCCTTGATATTGGAATCGATGACCGCCTTGGAGGCGGCCCGCTGCGCCTCGAAGACGATATGCTGGACGGAGACCCCCAGGTCGTTCTCGATGCGCCGGAAGACCTCGGTGATGAAGTCAGCCTCGATGAGGACCGCACGGAAATCGGGCATGAGCCGCTCAGTGATGGTCCCATTGTCGTTGAAGCGAAGGAAGCGAGCTAGCGGGATGCAGAAACCGCAGACCTTGCATTTCTTGACCTTCATTGCCATTCCCCCTCCAGAAACCTGCTCACCGCGCTCCGCCGAGAGGCGGCGCTGTAGCCAAAAATTGACAGCGATTACATTTTACCATATCTACCTCATTTTTTACATACAATCACTTCCACCGGGCCGACTCGGACCCGGCGTGGCTACGGTACCCTACATCTATCTCCCCATCTCCCCCGCACGGGTCAACTGCTATCCTTTACCGCATGCCCTCGGCTCGCCCCGCACGGGTCAACGGGTGCCCACCTCCCCGCATCACCGGCTGCTGCGACCATCACGGTCTGCCACCCCAGCAGCGCCTGTAGCCATGGTATATTCCTTGGCGGAGGAGCAGGTTCACGCGGCATCACGGCGGCCGCCAACGGCCAAGAAAGAAAAATGTGGTTGTGATGGTCTCATCTCGCTGGGACGCTGTGGTCATCGGGGCGGGGCTGGGGGGCCTGGTGGCGGGCGCCCACCTGGCCCGGGAAGGCTGCAAGGTCCTGGTCCTGGAGGGTGGGGGGCACCCTGGCGGCACTGCTTATACGTTCAGGGTCGGCGACTTCCGCTTCCCCATGGGACCCCTGGGCTTCAGCTCCTCCGCTACGGTGAGGGAGATCTGGGAAGGGCTGTGCGGAGAGAAGCTTGAGGTGCAGAGGGTTGCCTACCGGCTGCGCGCCTTCGGCCTGGACTTAGAGGTCTCCGCCCCCTTGGACCTCTTGGGGGAGCGCCTGAAAGCGGCCTTCCCAGGAGAGTCGAAGGGGATCGAGGGTTTCTTCGCCGGCGTACGGGAGTTGGCCGCGGCCCTGCGGAAAACCGGGGACGGCAGTTCCCTGGATTTGGCCCGCCGAGGGTCATCCACCTCGGCCCGGGAGTTTTTGGGGGAACTGGTGAAAGACGGGCGTCTCAGGAGAATCCTGGGCAGCCAGGGCTGCCGGGAGCCCTTTTCCAGCATGGCCCTGCTCGCGGCCATGTGGGACCTCCTCTGCGAGCAGGGCATCCACTACCCGGCGGGCGGGTTCGACCGGATGAGCGACAGCCTGGCTGCCTCCCTGGGATCTTCCTCTCCCGGCGGAGAGATCCTTCTGGGAAAGAGGGTAGCCGGGATCGCCGTGGAAGGCGGCAAGGCGGTGGGGGTTGAGCTGGAGGACGGGGGGAACATGCAGGCGGGTACGGTCATCTGCAACGCCGATTTCCGCCGCACCTTCCTGGAGTTGCTGCCGGCTCCCGAAGTGCCGGCTCCCTGGCGAGAGGCGGTGGCCTCCGCCCCTCTCTCCTCTTCGGCCTTCCAGGTGGCCGTGGGGCTTAACGCCTCCCGGGCGGACCTCTCCGTCTTCAAGGATGCCGGGCGTGTCCTCTTCTGCCCGCAGGAACAAGAGAAGGTGGGGAAGGGGCTGAACGGCAGCTGCAGGGCTTCTCGCTTGTCTGCCAGTGAGATGGAGCTCTGCCTGCTCAGCCGGGATGACCCCGGACTCGCGCCATACGGCGGTGCCGTGCTGATCATAAGGACCTCCGCCGCCTGGGAGGACTTCCGCAGCTACCGGCTCGGTCGCTTCCGCAGGTCACCGGACTACCGGGGGCACAAGATGGAGATGGCCCAGGCCCTCCTCTCCACTGCCGCTCAGCTCATCCCAGGGCTGGAGGAGGCGGTGGTCTGCCTGGACGCGGCCACCCCCCTCACCTTCGCCGACCGGGCCAACCGGAGCGAAGGAGCCGTCGCCGGATGGTCCTGGGAGTTCAGGGAGGGCTTGGAGGGCTGGCGGGAGCTGGTGCGCACGCCCGTGGCGGGCCTGTACATGTGCGGCCACCAGGCCTATTCCTCGATGCTGCGCGGCGGGGTCCCTTCGGCCATGCTCAGCGGGAGGGAAGCGGCGTTGGCAGCCCTGCGAGGCGACCCGCCCCTGGCGGAGCCGCCTTTCCCGGCCGGCGGGCGGGATGCGGCCGCTACGCCGCCTCCCTGACCCGGCACGGTTCACCCGAAGAGCTCGCCCTGGCGTTCCCCTTGAGAGGAACCGGACGGAGTAGCGGCTCCGCGAGAATCCGGTCCGCCCCCCTTAAGCGCGGCGTCCAGCGCCCGGTTGGCCAGAGCGTCCGCCTCCCGGTTCATCTCCCGTGGGACCTCCTCCACGCTCCATTCGCGGAAACGGCGCAGCATGGAAAGGGCCTGGGCGTGCAGGGTTCGCAGGTGGGCTTCCCTGACCTTGTATTCCCCCCGCAGCTGGCGGGCCAGCAGCTCGCTGTCCACCCGCAGTCTCAAGCGCTCCACCTGGAACGCGGAGAGCAGGCGTAGGGCGTGGACCAAGGCGGTGTACTCGGCCAGGTTGTTGGTGGCGTTGCCGATATATTCCCCAAAGGAGGCTACGGTGCGGCCTCTCTCGTCCTTGACGACCACCCCGATGGAGGCCGGTCCGGGGTTGCCCCGCGCCGCCCCATCGGTGAAGACGGTCAGCTCTTCGAAGGGCCCGATGCCGCGTATCCCCGGTCCTAAGACCGCGTCATGGCCCTCCCGCGACCCCCATCCTGCCTCCAATGCCTCCCCCTCTCAGGCGACCAGGATGCGGCGGCAGTTGGAGCAGCGGAAGATGCCGTCGGACTTGAGGAAACGGTCGTATTCCTGGGCCGGCAGGGCCATGTGGCAGCCTTGGCAGGTGCCCTCCAGCACCTTCGCCACCGCCAGCCCGTGCTTGCTGGTCATCAGCTCGTCGTAGAGGCTCAGGGCATCGGGGGGGATTTCCCCGCGCAGCTTCTCCACTTCGCCGCGCAGCTCGTCCCGCCTCACTCCGATGCGCTCGATCTCGCCCCGGAGCACGCCCCGGGCTTTTTCCAATCTCCCCTGTAGGGAGGATTTCCGCGACTCGAGTTCCCCCAAGCGGGCCTCCAGCTCCTCGGCCCTCTCCATCATCTCCAGAAGTCCCGTCTCCTCCTGGTCCCTCTTGCGCTTTAGCGCCTGCACCTCCGCCTGGATCGAGCGCAGTTCCTTGGGGTTGGAGACCTTGCCCCCGTAGAGCCGGTCCTCCTCCGCGGCGATGCGCTTGGAGAGTCCCTCCACCGACCTCTCCCCTTTCCGGATCCGCTCCCTCAGCCCCTCCAACTCACCACCCGACTTCTCCAGCTCTGCGAGCAGGTCGGAGAGCTCGTCCTCCATGCCCTCCACCTCGCGCCGCAGGGGCAGATCCCTCTCCTCCTCGTCCAGATCCTGCAGGGAGGTGTCCAGCTCCTGCAGACGCCACAGCAGCTCCACCAGGCTCATCCCCTCACCCCTCGGTCCTCCAGGGGTGGACCTCCTCGCGGGACACCCATACTTCCACCCCCCGGCCCTTGAGCCTATCCCGCAGGAAGGAGGCCAGCCGGGGCAGTACCACCTTCTCGGTCGCCGCGTGCCCGGCATCGATGACGTGCAGCCCCATGTCCAGGGCGCGCAGCGCCGCGTGGTACTTGATGTCCCCGGTGACCAGAGCATCGGCTTGACCGGCAGCGGCCTCGATGACCTCTTCCCCGCTCCCCCCGCAGACCGCCACCCGGCTGAGTGTCTTTCCAGCATCCCCCACGAAGCGCAGCCCCCGCGCCTCCAGCCTCTCCCGGCACAGGTCGCCCAGCTCCTTGAGGGTGAGGGGCCGGGGCAGCCGCCCCACCCTGCCCAGGCCCGCCTGGACGTCCTCCAGAGGATAGATGTCCACCGCCGGTTCCTCATAGGGATGGGCCCGGCGCAACTCCTCGATGGCCGCCGGGAGATCCTCCCGGTCAAGGACCACCTCCAGGCGGACCTCCTGCTCCCGGTTGAGGGCGCCCACCTCCCCCACCGCCGGGGAGGCGCCTTCCAGGGGCCGGAAGGTTCCCTGCCCTTCCGTGAGGAAGGAGCAGCACTCGTAGCGGCCTATGCGCCCCGCCCCCCCGCGGCAGAGCGCCTCGCGCACCTCCTCCGCTGAACCGGGGGGGACGAAGGTTACCAACTTCACCCTCTTGGCCAAAGTCATCCGGGTGAGTGGCCGCAGCTCCTGCAACCCCAAGGCCTCGGCCAGGGCCGCGCTCACCCCTCCTTCCACCACATCCAGGTTGGTGTGGGCCACATAGAGGTTGATATCGCAGCAGAGGAGCATCTTGAGGACGCGCGCCGCCGCCATATTCAGGTCCACCCGGCGGAGCGGCTGGAAGATGAGGGGGTGGTGGCTTACGATGAGGCCCGCCCCCAGCGATGCCGCCTCCTCCACCACCCGGGCATCCACGTTGAGGGCAACCAGAATCCCCTTGATCTCCGCTCCCTCGTCGCCCACCTGCAGTCCCACGTTGTCCCAGGACGCGGCGTATTCCTCCGGGGCCAGCTCCCGCAGGTGCTCGACAGCCTCGATAACCAGCAACTCGGTCCCTCCCTCCATTCCGGCCTTTGCGGCTATTCTACCTGAAAGGAGGGGGGCTTTCACGCCCGCATCGCTCCTTTCCGGGACCAACCTTTCTCGGGGAAGGGGAAAGGTCCACGGCGCACCCCGCGGGGATCCCCTACCCGCACCGTTCGCTTAACGCCGGCGGTGAGCTGTTGTATAATGGTCGCGATTTTTGCCGTCCGCCGGTGTGAAGTATCACCTGAAAGGGAGAAGGAGCGGTTGATGAGCAGCGTGATCAAGAAACGCCGTAAGAAGATGAGGAAGAAAAAGCACAAGAAGCTGCTCAAGCGAACACGTTGGCAGAGAAGGAACAGGTAGGCGGCCCGCGGGGCGCGGGCCCCCTGGCCAGGTTTGTGTTCGGTGTCCGAAAGGGCGTTTGACCAGTAAGACCACCACGGGGACGGCTGCTTGCAGGGGCCGCCCCTTCCCCTTTCCGCAAGACGAGGGAAGCCCAGTGCGGGCCTCTCTCCGCTAATAGCGGTCTCTGAGCGCGAGGGGGAACGAGGGAGTTGACGGGGTGCCCCGCCGCGCCTCAGGGCTCCTCCAGGACGAGCTCTATGCGGTCCTCGGGGCTGCTCCGTCCAGGAGGACCGTCCACCACCAGGGTGAGGAAGCCAGTCTCGTAGGGGACATCGAACATGGCCATGGAAAGTGACTCCCCGGGCTGATCCCAGCGGAGCGACCCCGGGAGCTGCCTACCCTGACGCTCAGCCAACGCCCGGGCGGGCCCTGTGCAGATGCCCTCATCCATGTAGAAGAGCCGCCCCTCGGAGTCCCGCAGCTTGAAAAGGTTAGGGTTTAGCGGCTCCGGCAGGCCGCCTTCGCTCCCCTTAAAGGTGAAGGACACCGTCACGTACCTACCCTTGATTGGTCGATAGACCTCCTCACCGTCACTGATCTCGCTGAACCACTCCCAGCCGGTGAAGGTGAACCTGCCGCCCGCCAGGTCCACCGGCCGGTCAAAGCAGCACAGCCTCTTCTCGATGAGGTCGGCCAGCTCCTCTTTCTCCGCCCCACCCGTGCCCCCGCCGCACCCGGCAATGCCGAGGGACAAGACCAGGAGGACCACCACGAAGATGTGAGCCCTCCAGGGACCGGGTGCCGCCTGGATCTCCTTTCCGATCACGCTCTCCTGCCCTCCCCGGCCTCAATCGGGTCAAAGGCTTCACAGCCTAAAGTCCATTCCTTCACCCCGCAGTGCCTATCATTATGCCTATCATATTTGATGGCATGCCGTGCCTTCAATATAATGGCAAAACGGTGCCGGGTATGGCGAATCGCGGAGGTCGCTTTTTTGGCAAAGGTCTGCGTTATCGCAAGGGTGATCCCTTGAAGAGGGCAGGGGTATTAGTGCTTGTCCTGCTGGCCACGGGAGCGGCGACTCTCCTCTCCCAGAAGCCGCTTCCTCCACTCGCAGCCGCCGAAGAGAGTAACCTCGTCGAGTACGCTGTGTCCTATGACCCGTCCAGCGGCACCGCCGGGGTTTCCGTCCGTTTTCGCTGCGAGGCGGGCTCCCTGAACCTGCACAGCGCCCTCTCCGAGGTGGCCGGACCCCAGGCCGCCCTCCCTACGGGTTATCTCCGGGACCTCCGGGCCTTCGATGAGAGCGGATCGCCTCTGGAGGTGAAAGAGGAAGGCGGCGGCTGGACGGTACAGGGCAGCAGAGGGACTCTCCTCTACACGCTGGACCCGGCGGCCTTCACGCGGGCATCCGCGGGGATCCCCGGAGGAGCGGCCTTCCCCGGTCCATATCTTTTTCCCGCCGCCCTTTCCGGCTATGTCCTCCTTCCCGCTCCCTCCCTCCTCCTTCTCCCCGGCCCGCTCGGTGAAAGGGGAACAGCGGAGGAATTCCGCCTAATACTGCGGTTCGACCCACCAGCGGGCTGGGAAACCTACGCGCCGCGGGGAGAGTTCGAAACGGATGCTCGGGGTGCCGCGAGGGCGCTTTTCCTGGCAGCCGAAGCAGCTCGGGTGGAGCCAAGGAACGGAGTCCCCTCGGTGGTGGCCATACCCGCAGGGGCCGACCCCGCCAACCTGGCCTCTTTGGAGGAGTTCTCCGAAAAGATGTCCTCACTCTTAAGGGAGGCAGCGGGAGCCTGGAGCATCGGCGATACGCAGCAAGCGGGGCTGACCATGTTCATAGGACCGCAAGCGGAGGCGGATCTCGGCGGGCCGCTGACTCTCGCGCCGGCCCCTCCCGGCCAGCTCCCCCTCTGCGCCTTCGTCCCGTCGGGCCCGAGCGAGAACATCCTGGGGCAGGATTTCATACTGCGCTCGCTCAGCATCTCCCTGCGGACCCTCCTGGGGGGACTGGACTTCGCCCCGGAGGCCATGTGGTTCCGGGAGGGAGCATCCCTCTACTGCGGGCTGCGGGCGGCACGCTCGCAGGGCCTGCTGGGCGGGGAGGAGGCCTGGGACCGCCTGGCCGGATTCTACGCCCGCTATCTCGCTGCGTCGGCAAAGAGCAAGGAGGGGCTCTCCGCCGCCGGGGCGGCATGGGCGGAGGAAAACGCGGCGGACCTGCTCGCGGCGGGGGGGGCGGTGGCGGCAGCCACCTTGGATGCGCGCTTGGCCGAGCGGGGACTCTCGCTTGACGGCTTCATCGCCCAACTCCTCGAAGCGGGCCGGGAGGGCCACGTGGACGGAGAGAGCCTGCTGGAGGGACTGCGCGCCTACGCCCGAGAGGACTTCTCCGCCTTCTTTCGCGACCATGTCGAAGGAACCGCGAAGATACCCGCCTCCGACTTCTCCAGGATGCGGGTGGAGGGCGAAGTTGACTCCAATCCCGCCCCCGCCCTCCCCTCCTTCAAAGAGGGCCACAAATGGGTTTACATTGTTATAACCGCCGCCGTGGTCTTCGCCGTCCCCTTCCTGCTGGAGCCCTACACCTTGCGCCCCCGCCGTGGTTCGGTGGAGGTGAGAGAGGAGGGTGAGGACGAAGAAGGCGAGGGGGAGGAATAGGACTTAAGGGAAAGCCCCCATCGCTATGCTCGATCGAATGTCCGTCCCTCTCACATGCGGCAAAGGTCCAGAAGGGCAACCCCTTTCAGCCGTCGCGCTCCCCATTCTTGTGGGGCAGCCAGCAGTAAACGGTCACGGCCCCCAGTGATGCGGACCAGACCAGGAAGGTGCACAGCTGGATGCCGAAGAAGTTGAGGTTATCCGAAAGGCCCTGAAGCTCCCTGGGCAGGAAGAAGAAGTAGTCGGCTCCCAACACCAGCAAGGCCAGGGAGATGAGCCCCGTTCCCACCCCGAAGAGCCGCAGGATCAGCCGCTCCCGGACGAACCTCCCTTTGCGCCTCAGGGTCATGCTGTATCCCACAAGGAAAAGTGCGGAACCCAGCACCAGCAGCATGGCGTTGTTGGCCAACCAGGGAGCCATGTCCCTCACCCAGGAGGAGGGGCCCTCATAGCGATCCAGAACCCCTTTGACCGCGATGACATTGAAGATGACCAGGGCGATGTAGAAGTAGAGCACCACCATCAGCCCCACTAGCATGACGAACCAGGCGGCTCCGTACCTGCCTTCTCGCAGGGGGACCAGCTCCTCCTCCGGCTCCCCCTGGAGAACCATCGGAGCTGGGGCTTCCCCGGCAGACTTCTTCCCTTCCTTCCCGGGACGCATCTCAGCCAACTCGTTCCTCCTCGGCGCTCGAGGACCCCGCAGCGGGCCAGGTGAGGCGCGCTTCCCTGCGCGCCGAAGCCGTCTCGACATAATCGATTATAGTCGCACCCGGCGACGCGAGAGCATCAGGGGCGCTCCCGCGGTCAGGGCCCCAGCGAGAACCCGGCGCGAACGTTGGGCCACCAAGCGGTGGGGCGGCTCCTCCCCCACGCTCCGCATCAGCAATTCCATTAAGTGGAAAAGAGGCATGCGCCTGGGCCGCAACGTCCTGCCCACGTGCAGGAGGAGGAGGCAGGTGGCGCAGTAGGCCACCAGCGCCACCGCGCCGGAGCGGCGGGCCTCCTCCCACTGAGCCAGGGCCTGCCGCCCCATGTCCAGGGGGTTGCAGTTCCGCGCGCCGCAAGCGGCCCCGCAGCAGACCGAGTACTCGCGGCTGTGGGGCATCTCCGCCACCTCCAGGCCCATCGCCGCCAGGAGCCGCCGCGGGATCTCCAAGAAGTCCCGTCCCAGCACCTTGGCGTGGCAGGTATCGGAGACCGCCACACGGAGCGGATCCAGGCGCCCCAGCTCCACCACGCCCCGCTCCACCTTCTCCAGGAGATAGTCACCGAGATACTTCACCTCGAAATCGAACCGCGCACCGAAACGGTCTGGGAGCACCCGGCTGAGCATGTTGTATCCGGCGGAGCAGAAGACCACCATCCTCCGCACCCCCAGTTGCCGGAAGCGCTCCTCCAGCACCCGCGCCTGCCGCTCCACCACGTCGAGGAGGCCCAGGCGGAAATAGACCTCGCCGCAGCAGAGCTCCTTCTCCCCCAGGACCGCCAACCCTTCCAGCAGTGAGGTGTCCAGCAGGGAAGGGAACATGATGGCATTGCACCCCGCATAGAGCGCCGTGCCCCCCCTCTCCGCCACCCTCCCGGGTTCGCGGGCATTGCGCCGCCACTGCTCCACCATGTCCCTCTCCCGCGGGGTGTGGTGACGCATGGCCATGTCGGTGGTGTTGCCCTCCCCCAGTGGCATGGCCGGCAGAGCCCGCACCGGCAGGCCCTCGCGGCGGTATCTCTCGTACCAGCGGTAGAGGATGAGGCCGTAGGGGCCGCACCGGTTGGGACACCAGGTGTCACAGGAGAAACAGGAGGCGCAGCGGCCATCGATGAAGGGGGTGGGCTCGCCGCGGCGCAGCCGCCTCAACTCCTCCCTAGCCTCTCCCATGGTCAGGTCCAGGGTGGGGCAGCGGAACAGGCACATGCCGCATTCCTCGCAGCGCTCAGCCGCGTAGAAGTCTTCCAGGCGCGGTCCGCCCTCCGCCGCCATGAGGTCGCCCCCTTTTCCGGATGTCCCTCCTCCGGGACGCCCGGCGTCACTTGTGCTTGTCGTCGGAGCTGAGGATGGCGATGCCGCAGACGGTGCCGCCCAGGCCTCCCAGGTTGTGGGCCATACCGATCTTGGCCCCCTCCCGCTGCTTGCCTTCCGCCCTACCTTGCAGCTGCCTCATCACCTCGAATACCATGCGGCAACCGGTGGCCCCGATGGGGTGGCCAAAGCACTTCAGGCCCCCCGAGGGGTTGATGGCCACGTCCCCGTCCACGTTGGCGCGGCCCTCCCGCACGAACTTGCCGCCCTCGCCCTTCTTGCAGAAGCCGAGGTCCTCGATGTTGAGTATCTCGGTGATGGTGAAGCAGTCGTGCACCTCGGCCAGGTCTATCTCCCGCAGGGGATCCTCGATGCCCGCCTGGGCATAGGCCTGCTCCGCGGCTTTCACCGTGGGCCGCCAGGCCAGGTAGTCGAAGTCGGGCAAGAAAGGCAGCCAGTTGGAATAGACCGACAGCCCCAGGGCCCGCACCGTCACGAAGTCGTCGCGGTACTTGCGGGCGAGGTCCCGGCGGGTGATGACCAGGGCGGCGGCCCCGTCGGAGATGGGACAGCAGTCCAGCAGACCCAGGGGCCCGGAGATGGAGGGGGCTTTGATGACCTGCTCCAGGGTGACCTCGCGGCGGAAGTGGGCGCGCGGGTGGGCCGCCCCGTTGGCGTGGTTCTTCACCGCTACATAGGCGAGGTCCTCGCGGGTCAGCCCGAACTCCTTGCGGTGCCGCTCGAAGGCCAGCCCGAAGGCCGAAGGCGCGGTGATGCCACGGAAGATGACCGGGTGTTGCTGGCCCAAGCCGGGAAGTCCGCGTCCTCCCTGGTCGGTTATCTTCTCCACCCCGCAGGCCATGACCATGTCGTACATGCCTGAGGCCACCGCCAGGCAGGCGTTGCGGAAGGCGTCCATCCCCGAGCAGCAGTAATTCTCCGTATGGGTTATGGGGATGTCGTAGAGCTTGATGGGGTCGGCCATGGTGGCCCCGGAGAGCCCGGTGAAGGGGTAGGCGATGCCTATCCATCCCGCCTGGATGTCCTCCACGCCGACCCCGGCGTCGTCCAGGGCCTCGAAACAGGCCTCGAAGAGCAGGTCGTCGGCGCTCTTGTCGAACTGTTCCCCGAAGACCTTGGAAGCGCCTCCCCCGATGATGGCGACGTCGTGGATGGGACAGGTCATCTCACTCACCTCCCCGCCGCACCGGGCGGCATTTCCAGAAGTAGTGGTTCCACTCGTCCCCCGTATGTAGCCTGCGGAAGGTCAGCTCCACCTCCATGTCCACCTCCACCTCTTCCGGCACCCGGTCGGTCATCTGCAGGAAGATCCGCGCGCCGTCCTCCAGGTCCACCACCGTCAGGGTGGTGGGGAGCTCCACGGCCGGGTAGAGGTTGTCGTGGATGAAGGTGAAGACCCGGCCCCGCCGGGCCAGGCGCACCTCGGTGTTGTCGTCCCGGGCCTTGCACCGGCCGCAGACGCGGTCGATGGGGAAGCGGACGAAACCGCACTGGTTGCATCTCACCCCGTGCAGGGGATAGACCTGGGAGTTGTCGCGCCAGGTCTGCACGGGGGAGCCGAAATCGTCCAGCGGGGGGATGATGGTGAGCCCGCGGTTGCGCATGAAGCGGGCCAGGCTGTCCAGGGGATGCTGGGAAGCCAGGCAGGCGTTGACCGCCCGGCGAGGGGGCAGCTGGGCCAGGGCCCCGGTCACCCGGAAGGCCAGCACGTCTGCCCCATCAGCGTAATGGGCCAGGAGCACCACGTCGCCTTCCTTGAGCCCACTCTCCAAAGCGTTGGCCATCATCATCAGGGGCTGGGCCGCGCCCGTACCTCCCACGAAGGCGAAGAGGGCGTCCTGTACCTGCCCGGCGGCCGGGTTGAAGCCGCACTTGGCGGCGATGCGGCCGTGGGAGCGGAAGTCGGGGGCGGTGAACACCGCCCGAGCGATGCCCTCGGGGGCGAGGCCCAGTTTGTGCATGGCTCCCTTGATGGCCCGCACCATCACCTTCTCGTATCCCATGGACTGGGCCATGCGCGCGTTGAACTCCCGCAGCATGTGGTCGTGCTCGGCCCGCCGCCAGGTGAACATGATCTCGTCTTTGAGAGAGTAGGAGCCCAGGAACTCGGCGATGACCCCATCGCCCTCCCCCACCATCAGGGCCCCGGCCCCGTCGCCCAGGGTCTGTTCCCACTGGGTCACCGGCTCGGCCACCCTGGTCTCCCCCGCGGTGACCACGATGTTATCCGCCTTGCCGCAGGCGGCGGCATCCAGCGCCGCCAGCAGAGCCGAAGTGGAAGCCCGCAGGGAGACGGCGAAGTCCGCGGTGAGGGCGCCGTCCGGCGCATCCAGCACCGTGGCCACCAGGGAGGCCAGGGACTTCTCCGCATAGGGAGCGGTGGTGGAAGCGAAATAGACCCCCCCGATGGTGGAGGGATTGAAACCCTCGGTACAGTTGAGAGCCGCCTCCACCGCCATGGTCACGCTGTCCTCGTCGAAGTTGGCTGCGGCCACAGTGCCGGGAGCCCCGGGGATCCCCCACCCCCGGGCGATGACCTCGCGGCTGAGCCGCAGCCAAGGAACGTGGGCGCCGAAAGATTTGATTCCTGCCATAGCCCGCTCCTCCTCGTGCCTCGATCCGGAAATTGCCGACGTCGCCGGATATGTTAACATAAGCGGCCGTCACCCGGCATCGGGGAAAGAGCCGCTGTCTGCATTCGCCGCAGTCTTTCCTTCGTAGAGCCCGCAGAAGGCCGCGAACCGCCCTTGCGCAGAAATTACCTCCGACCGCCTCCCTGCCAGTGTTGCTGTGATCTTGATCCCTCCCCCGGACGGTCCCTTCAGGATCCGCTTCCTCCCTACCTCTCCGCCAGAAGGAAGGTCCCGGTCCAGGGAGGGGGCAGGGGCTCCCTTCCCTCCTCCACCAGGCCGCCCCAGGACCGGGAATCCAGGGCAGCACCCTCGGGGCGCCGGAGCTCGTAATAGCTCAGCCCTCCTCCCCGGACGTAATACCAGGCTCCTTGGTAGAGGACCAGGGCATGGTAGACCACCGGTCTGCCCGTCGCCGCCTGCAGCACCGTCCCCTCTAAGATGTCCTCCCCCATCCCCAGCAGCCGCGGCTTCGCATCGTCCGCCCCCAGGGATTCGAGGAACTCGGGCAGGTCCCGGAAAGCAGCGGCCTCCTCCTCGCCGAAGGGCACCCCCGCGAGTTCCCGGGAAGCCCCCTCGAGCATCACCTTCAAGAGAGAACCCAGCTCCCGGAAGCGCTGCCCCAGCCGTTCATCCAGCATCCCCCGGTCCCGCAGTCCCCGCTCGGTCATGTCCGCCAGTGAAATAAGCCGGGCCAGGGCAGGGGGGTTGGGCTCCACGTAACCGGGTAGCACATCTGTCGTTCCTGCCGGCTGCGCGGCGGACGGCTGTTCATCTGCCGTACCGCTGCCCTCTGCGCCCGCGCCCGACACCGATCCCGTGTCTTCCCCAACTCCATTGCCCCGCCAGGAAACCCACGCTCCCAACAACGCGAAGAGGCAGCGGTCCTGCCAGGCCGGTGAGAGCATGAAGGCGGGCAGCCCCTCCGCTCCCTCCGTGAGCATCAACCGGGTAGACTCGATGAGGCCCCAGGAGAGGTCTCCGGCGGCCAGCTGAGAGATGCGCGGGGCCAGTGAGCGCCGGAGCATCTCCATCCTCTCTCCCAGGTCCGCGTAGTCCCCGCCCCCGTAAAGCTTGTCTATGTTGGAGAGGGCGCGCTGCGAACCCAGCGCCCCCGGTAGGTCCAAACCGCAGCCGACCCTGCGCCCGGCAACTGCCGGGTCGGTGAGGGCTTCCTCGATGGAGCGGTCGGGGGAGCGCCGCTCCCCCAGGAGATGGAGTCCCCGGCGAATTTCGCTCTCCTCCCCGGGGCCCGGGAAAGAGGAGCGTCCTCCCCGCTGCTCCAGCAGCCGTTCCCTCAGCCTGTCCAGCTTCCCGTCATCCTCAAGGTCTGCGAGGGAGAAGCGCTCTCCCAGCACCTCCCGCATGGCCCGGGTGTAATCGTGAACGCTCAACCCCCCCGACATGGAGAGGAAGAAGCGGCAGGTCTGCCAGACCCGTTCCCAGGCATCCAGAGCCTTTCCGCCACCCAACCGCGTCGTGTGCAAGGCAGCCACCGCCAGTGCTGCTTGCCGGGTCTCTTTTCTGCCCAGCTCGACCAGGGCTCCCTCCTCTCCCGGGCGGATGCGCATGACCGCGGCGGCGTACCAGGCAGCGGCCCGGAAGAAAGCGGCGGCCCGGGGGTCCTCAGCGAGGGCGCCATCGGGACGCATCAGCCGGTAATCAAGCTCGTAGCCGAAGATCGGGGAGACCTCCACCGTCTCCGCCTCCTCCACCAGGCGGACCTCCCTGGCCACCACCTCCTCCGCCTCCGGAGGAAGGGAGCAGGAGGGGTCGAGGAGGCGGGCGCCCACCCCGAAGAAGGCCTGGTTGGCCCGGGCGGCCTCCGCGGTCCTCCCGCGCGCATCCTCGGCCAGCTCAGAGGAGCGCTGCACTAGAGCCAGGCTGAGTCCGAGCAGGTCCTCGTAAAGCGCTCCCCGCGCCGCTTCCAGCTCCGCCTCCCGGCACAGCCGCAGGAAGGCGTGGGCAAGGAGGTCCAAAGTCACCAGGGGCGGAGCCTGAGAATCCAGGTAAAGGCGCCTCAGGGACAGTCCCTCCGCCGAGGTCGCTGCCAGGCCCTGCTGGAGAAGGAGCTTGATCTCCTCGGGAGACAGGGCCACCCCCTGCACACCCCGCACCGCGGAGAAAGTGGACGGCAGCGCCTGGGCGGGCAGGGAGGGTGCCTGGTATTCCCCCGGTGGGAGATAGACGGAGAAGCCGGATGGTTCTTGCAGGGGAAGCAGCTCGATGGTCTCTTCCCCGCCGCATCCTCCCCCCAGCGGCGGGAGGGTTAGCAGCGCCGCGGCGAGCAGGCAGATGAGGGCCGATAGCCTTCTACCCATGACCCGCCTATCTTATCATGGAGGCATGAGGGGCAAAGTCACAGGAGAAGACCTACGTCCGGCGGGAGGTGGGGGGCTGCCGCGCTTACCCCGGCGGCCGGGAACGCCGCTGCTCCCGGTGGCGGCAGCGATGGTCTTGGTCATCCTGGCCATATTCCCTTCCGGCTGCGGGAGCGGCGCGGAGCGTTCCGAGATCTACCGACCCCTCACCTTCAATCCCCTGGTGGACATGGGCAAGTCGGTGTTGCCCTCCTCGGAGCAGCAGGAAGCCCTGGAGGAGCGGGGCCTGCCCGACCATTTCTGGATAAGCCTGGAACCTCGCTCAGGCGACCGCGTGGAGTACTGGACCTGGATGACCCGAGGCGAGGAGCTGGCCTTCCACAACGGCCGCCTTATCCGACGCAGGGAGGTGGCTGACCAATCCGGCATCTACCCCCCCACCTCCCTCAGGCCGCAGGATTTCTCCACGGGGACTGATCTGGCGGACCTGGAAGCGGCGCTGGGAAAGCCCTATTTCAGCACCAACAGCGAACTCAAGGGGAAGCAGATGCTCCTGCTCTTCTTCACCGGAGCGGTGGTCACCTTCACCGACGGCAGCTTCTCGAGCATAGATACCAAGGTCCACCCCTTCGAAGGGCTGCCGGCGGCGGAAACCACATTCTGACCGGCGGTGGGGCCGCCCTGGAAGATGCCACCGGCAGCGTAAAAAGCGGCTTTCTGCATGCCATGGTCTCGCCCGCTCCTCACAACCGCCTCGGCGCTACGGATGCGGACCGGGCTCCGCTCAAAGATACACGGTGAGGCGTCGGTGGTCCATCCGGGATACATGCTTGGCGGAGGAAGCCGGGTATCCGAGGGGGATGATGGCCAAAGGCCGCACCCCCTCCTCCAGCCTTAGGGCCGCGGCAGCGTCCGCCTCCCGGAAGGCCCCGACCCAGCAGGAGCCGAGGCCCAGGGAGGTCGCCGCCAGCAGCAGGTTCTGGGTGGCCGCCGCGGTATCCTGGATGGAGTAGAGCTTAACGCCCCGCTCGCCATAGGCAGACGCATGGGCCTTGAGGTCGGCGCAGACCACGATGACCAGCGGCGCGGCCGCCACAAAGGCCTGCCCCAGCGCCGCCCTCGCCAGTTCCCTTCTCAAGGAAGGGTCACGCACCACGCAGAACCTCCACGGCTGGACGTTCCCGGCGGAGGGAGCCAGGCAGGCGCAGCGCAGCAACTCCTCGATGATCTCGGGAGGGACATCCCTGGAGGAGTCGAAATCGCGAACGCTGCGGCGCTTTTCCATCGCCTCGAAAAGATCCATTCTCCCGCATCACCCCGTTTCCCCGCGACTTTCCTCGGGTAGATCCATGATGACGTGATGACGCCGGTGCCGCCCTCCTCAGGCCAGGTCGGCCACCGCCGGTATCCCCGCCACTCCCGCAGCGGACAGCACCGCTTCCCGCACGGCCCGGGCCATCACCCTCACCCCGATGACGGCCACGAGGTCCAGCGGGGCTTCTACCCTCCTGAGGGCGGCAGCGAAGACGGTGTCTCCGTCCAGCCGGGTGTGGCTGGGCCTGATGGCCCGGGCGAATCCGCGGTGACCCGCCTGGGCCAGCCAGTTCACCTCCGCCTTGCTCAGGCGGGCATTGGTAACCAGCACGCCCAAAGTGGTGTTGCGGCCCGGTTCTCCTTCCGGGAAGCCGCCCGCCGCCCCCTCCAGGAAGGCCTCGGTGTCCAGGAAGCCGCCCTCGGGGCTCCTGGCCCCGGCGATGATCACCCCATCATCCCCCACCACGTCCCCGAAGGAATTGACGGCGACCCAAGCGGCCACTTCCAGCCCGTCCTGAGACCGAAAGGACGCGAAGCCCAGTCCACCCTTCATGCAGAACTCGTTGCCCAGGACCTTACCCACGGTGGCGCCAGTCCCCGCTCCCACGTTACCGCTGGCGGAGAGGTCGCGCGAGGCCGCTAAGCAGGCCGCGTACCCCATGGAAGCATCGGGGCGCACGGAATGATCGCCCACGGTCAGGTCGAAGAGGGCCGCGGCCGGGACGATGGGGACCTTCACCACCAAAGCGTCGAATCCCCATCCCCTCTCCTCCAGGAAGGACATGACCCCGTCAGCCGCAGCCAGCCCGAAGGCGCTGCCCCCGGTCAGTAGGAAGGCGTTTACCCGTTCCACTAGGCGGGTGCTCCGCAGTAGCTCGGTCTCCCGGGAAGCAGGGGCTCCGCCCCGCACGTCCACGCCGGCCACCGCTCCTTCCGGGAAGACGATCACGCTGCAGCCGGTCAGGGCCTCCAGGTCCTGGGCGTGACCCACCAGGACTCCTTCCAGCTCCACTTCCATGGGTGCCCTCCTCGCCCGATCCATCCCGGCCATGGCCTTCGCGGCAGGGTGCCAGATCGGCTTCTCCGGGAAGCCGCTAGCCCTCAGCCCTTCTTTCCGATCATCCCATAAGGATTATCACACACCCCGAGAGGAGCCGGTAACCCTCCCGGACTCGAGATCCTCCTCTCCTCCATCCTTTACGTCTTCCCTCTCCTCCCGCCACCCCCTGCCCAGTACCGCGGCGACGAACCTGCCCACGGCTCGGTTGACCTCCTCGTGGCGGTCCAGTGGACAGCCGTGGCCGGAGGGGAAGACGGCCAACTCGGCATGCTTCAGGCGCGAGAGGGTCTCCCGGTTGGTGGCCGGGCTCACCAGGTAGTCCTTGCTGCCCGCCACCAGCAGCACCGGCACGTCCACGCGGGGCAGGGAATCCGCGGCCTCGTATTCCAGGCAGGCCCGGGCGTCCATGACCATGGTGGGGACCGGGCCCCCCAGGGTCATGGCCATGATGTTCCCGATCATCGTGGGCGAGGGCCGAGCGCCGAACCCGATGAAGCGGAAGAGCAAGTAAATAAGGTCGCTGCGCCGGAGCCGCTCGAGCACCGCCTCAAGGAAGCGAGGCCTGCCCGCCAGGCGCTCCAGCAGGCGGTAGAAGCGGGGCGACCTCAGGGTCCGCCGCAGGCCCGCCCCCCCGGGGATGCCGTGAAAGAGGTGGATGCCGGTGGAGTTGAGGGAGACGATACCGGCCAGCCGCTCGGCATATTCGGAGCCGAAGAGGCGGCAGAAGGTGAAGGCGGCGAACCCCCCCATGCTGTGGCCCATGAGCACGAAGCGGGAGGGCTTGAGCTCCTCCACCACCGCCCGGAGGTCCTCCGCGTATTTCTCCACGGAATAGAGTCGGGCCGGTTCCGGCTGGGACCCCCCGTGCCCGCGCAGGTCCACCGTCACCACCCGCACTCCCGAAAGTTCCTCCGCCAGCTTCCTCTGATAGTGGAAGAAATCGCCGTTGCAGCACCACCCGTGGGCGCAGATGAGGGCGTCATCCCCACTGCCCCGCACATCGAAACGGATCTCTCGTCCGTCCCGGGTGCGCGTCCTTCCCTCGGTGCCCCGGGAATCGGCGAAGGAGGTGCCCCTGTCCGGGTCGGCCCGGCGCCGGTCCAGCAGCGCCAGCAGCCTCAGGCCGGCCGCCAGCAACGCCGCCAGGAGGAGCCAGATCCCCCTCCTCCTCTTCCGGCCGTCCTTGCCGTTTCTCCTCGCTCTCATCATCTCTCCCAGGTCCGTCAAGCCCCCGCCCCACGCAGCCGGCCCGCTTTGCCAGCCCTCTTTATCGGAACCGCCGGCCCAGCGCTTGAAGGGGGGAGATAGCAGCGGAGCTGCGCTGGCCCACCGGGCTGTGATCCTTTCGGCCTTTTCGGGGCAGCGACGAGGGAGCGGCCTCACTCGCCGAACACTGAGGAGAAAAAGCCCTCCAGCTCCCGGTTGAACTCCTCTTTACTCTCCAGGAGGGTGCAGTGCCCGGCGTCGGGGAAGGTGACCAGGCGGGCCTGGGGAAGAAGATCGGCGGTCTTCCGATTGACCTCGAGGTCGGTTAGCTTGTCCCTCTCGCCCACCAGCAAAAGGACCGGAACGTCCACGTCGGCCAGGGCGTCCAGGTTGTCGAAGTCGATGCAGGCTTTGGCGGCCAGAGCCACCGTGGCCAGGGGAGTGTTCATGACCATCTCCCGGACCTGCTCCACCTCCTCGCCAGCCGGCCTCTTCCCGAAGGCGCCCCAGCGCACCAGCAGGTAGGCGGCGGAGGTGTCCTTGAGCATGGCCTTAAGACTGTCGAGCCCGCCGCCGTGCCTGCCGACGAAGCGCAGCAGCCCATCCAAAGGGAAGGGGTAGAGCTTCTCTATCAGGCCCCCGAGGATGATCCCGTCGGTGAGGGGCAGCCCGCTGGAGTCGATGATGACCAGGCCTTTGAGGCGGCCCCGGTACTCCTCGCCGAAGAGGCGGTGGAAACGGAGGGCGGTGAAGCCCCCCATGCTGTGGCCCGCCACCACGAAGCTCTCCGGGTCGATGAGGTCCACCGCCGCCTTGAGGTCCTCCGCCAGCCGGTCGGGCGAATAATCCAGGGATTCCGGAACCTGGGACATCCCGTGGCCCCGCAGCTCCACGGTCACCACCCGGTGATTTTTTGAGAAGCGCTCCTGCTGGTAGCGGTAGATGGTGGCGTTGCAGGTCCATCCGTGCACCAGGAAGACCACCCTGCCCCCCTCCCCGTGGGAGAGCAGATGCAGGCGGGTCCCGTCGCGCGATACCGCCCAAAGGTCGGTCCCCCCGGGGGCCGCCGCGTACGGCTCCATCGCGCCGCGGTCCCTGCGGCGGTCCAGCCGCCTGACCAACCCCGGCCCCAGCAGGGGCGCGGCCTTGAGGACCAGGCCGGCGGCTGCCCCTGCCCTATGGCGGTGCCTGCGCCTGCTCCTCGATCTCTCCCTCGACGCCTCCCTCTTGCGTAGCTGCTCCATCTTCTGCTCCTCCTGCCCTCGCATCATCTTCCCGAGAGAGGAGCCGGCGCTCCCGGCCTCTCTTCAGCTGCTCCCTCCTTCTTCCCGCAGCATCCGCCTGGCCAAGGCGAGGGCCTCATCCCTGCTGCCTATCTCCCCCTCCAGCTGGGCATCCCTCAGCCTGCGCAGCACCCTGCCCAGCTCCTCTCCCTCTCGCATGCCCAGTTCCTCCTGCAGGTCACGTCCGTTGAGCAGGGGTGGCGACTCCCCCTCCCGTTCCGCCAAGGCCAGCATCTCGCTCCCCAGTTCGATGAACCTCCGCACGTCTTCCTGAGTGCTGGCCGGACCCCGCGTGGCCAGGCGGTCCGCCGTGGACAGGATTACCAGGTCCACGGTCTCCTCCCCCAACCGCGTCAGGATGCGAGCGAGCCCCCTCTTGGTCACTCCTCCCGCCAGGACGGAAGCCATCCTCATGTGCTCTCTCACCATCGACTGGAGGTATTCCGAGGTGCGTCGGGAGAGACACAGGCGCCTCGCCGCCTGCGCCACCTCCTCCACGCTGTGGCCGGCGTGCCCGTAAAAATGGATGCGCCCGTCCTCTCCCCGACTCCAGGTATCGGCCTTGCCCGCATCGTGGAAGAGGGCGGCCAGCCGGAGCAGGGCGGCGCGCGCATAGGGGCCCTGCAGGGGGCGGGAGAGAATCTCCTTGATGTTCACGGCGAATCGGGGGTAGGCGGTCTCAGGGCGCCCGACGAGCCCGTCCAGCTCGTCCAGGGTGGCCAGGGTGTGACCCCATGCGTCCAGGTGATGGTAGTGGTTCTGGGTGACCCCGGGCAGCCGGTCCAGCGCGGGGAAGATATGATGCAGGATACCCTGCGCCTGGAGCCAGGAGAACACAGCGGAGGACCCGGAGAGGCTGAGCACTTCGAGCACCTCCACCGCCATCCTCTCCCCCGGGGCCCGGGCCAGCAGCGCAGCGTATTTCTTCATATGGTTCAAGGTCCTCGGTTCCGGGGTCATCCCCATGGCCTGCATGAACCGCACCGCCCTGAGCACCCGCACCGGGTCGGCGCGGAAGGCCTCCTTGCTGCATTCCCTGAGAACCCCTTCCTTCAGGTCGCGCCAGCCGTAATGCTTGTCCACCAGGTCTCGCGGCAGCAGGACCTCCTGCTGCAGGCAGAGAGTCCAGACGTCCAGGGCCATGGCGTTGATGGTGAAGTCCCTCCGGGAGAGGTCTTCCTCCAGGCTCCGGCCCTTGAGGGAGGTGAAGTCCAGGTTGTAGAGACGGCCCTCCCGGCGCAGGGCCACCCGGAAGATGCCCTCCTCCTCCTTCAGGGGAACCGCCTTGCCCCCGAATCGCCTGGCGGTCTTCGCCGCCAGTTCACCGGGGGAGAGAACAGTGGCGAAATCGGCATCCCGGGCCGGTTTTCCCAGGAGAAGATCGCGCAGGTATCCACCCACCAGGAAGATCTCATGGCGTCCTGCCTTGGTGGCCAGGAACTCGAGGACCTCCTGCATGAAGGGATCAGCGGACGCGATGTCCTCGCATCTCAGGCATCTCGGTAAGGTCATCCACATCCTCCCGCCAGCATTATAAGGGGCAGCCCCGCACATTTCACATTTACACAATGAAGATATTTTTAACGCCTGCAAAGCTCAGGACCCGAGAAGAGCGAACTCATGCAAAGAGCGACGAGGTAGCGGGCAAGGCGAGTTTATTCGATTTGATGCAACCGTTTCGCCCCTTTCGCCCGCGATTCCCCAGTACAGGACAGCCGCCGGCGGGGATGGACTCGGAACATCCCCGGTTCGCTCCCGGCGTTCACGACATCGGGATCGGCAAGCGCAGGCATGGAAGGATAGAGGTGGGGAGCCGGCCTGTAAGCCGGATTCTGTACCCGGCCGATGGCCGGGCGGTGGCCATCCATCTGGGACGCACATTGCTGTGCGCCTCTTGCGGCCCACCCGAGCCTCGAGCGCCGCGGGCCACGGCATCGGCTCCTACTTGGCCTTGCTTCGGGAGGGGTTTACCAAGCCAGCCCGTCACCGGGACTGCTGGTGGGCTCTTACCCCACCTTTTCACCCTTACCCGGCACCAGCGAGCCGGTGCCGGGCGGTTTCCCTTTCTGTGGCACTTTCCGTCGGGTCACCCCGCCTGGGCGTTACCCAGCTCCCTGCCCTGTGAAGTCCGGACTTTCCTCAGGCACCGGGCTCCCCCGGCGCCCGCGACCACCCGGCCGACTCCCCGCTTCCCATTATATCAACTCATTCCAGCCCGACGCCGGGCCCAGCCGGCCCTCCCGTCCTTCCTCTCAAAACCGGCCGTCGGCACCTCGCGCACCGCCCCAGCCCACCGTTACCATCTGGCCCAAACAGGCCCCGTACTCAGGTCGCCTTGATGGTTATCTCCAGGTCCCCTTCGGCGGTGCGCTCCCAGGAATGTTCAGTCCGCTCCAGGCCCATGGCCAGCTCGTAGAGGCCCTTGACCATGCCCACCGCCAGGAGGGTGAGGCAGGGGTTCTCGATGACCACGTGCAGCCGCTCCCCGCTGATCTGCAGCTCGGTGATGTTGCCCAAACCCCGCAGGGCCATCATCCGCTTGAAATGGCCGGGGCTGCGGCGCCAGTCCTCCTCCCGGAGCCGGTCCTTCACGAACCGCCGCTGCGCCTCCACGATGACCTCCGGTATCGTTTCCCCCAGCTCCGCCTCCAGGTCGTCCATGATCGCCTCGAACCCCGCGGGCCCGAAGATGGCCATGCGCCTCCCCGTCTCCGGGTTGATTATCAACCCCCTCTCCAGGTCCCAGCGGAACTTTCCCACTTCCCGCGGCAGCCCGCACCTGCCGCACCTCTCGAACCGGACGTCACCGGGCTTGCGGGGATACTCCCGGGGCTTGAGCCGCTCCTGCAGCTCGATGGGGTGCTTGCCCACCTTCCCGACCACCTCGTAGGCCTCTCCCTCTCCCACCTTACGGTAGGAGGCCTGGAACTCGCGTCCGTCCACCGCCTCGAAGGCGCCGACCAGGTCGCCGGTGAAGAAGAGGATGGAATAGGGGTCCCGGATGAGCATCTTGGTATAGTCGCCTTCGTCCCTGCGTTTGCGCATCTCCTCGAGCTTGATGTCCCCGTAACCATAAGAGCGGCCGGTGGCGCTGACCATGTTGATGATGAGCGAGGGCCGGAACACATAGAGCAGCTTCCTAACCGGAGCGGGGATGAGCCTCTCGACATATTCCTTGGTCACCCGGCGCTTGCTCTCGATGATGATATGCTCGATGGGCAGGCCGATCATCTCCTCGATGCCCCGGAAGAGGCGGTCGAGGTTGTCGGATTCATAGAAGAGCATGCGGTGGTTCTCGTCCCTGGCCTGGGTGATGACGCCGTTGTCATGCCAGACCACTTCCTTGCTGACCCTCAAGGGAACGCCGCATTCCCCGCACAGCTTAGGCCGGCCCATCGGAATCCCCTCCTTCCAACGATGCCTTACCGTGTAAGAGCAGACCGCTCTGTCTCTTCTTCCTGATCCTGGGAAAAGCGCCGGCCCCCATAGCGCCAAGTCTAAGAGCCCCGCCAGGGGCCGCGTTTCAATCTGCCTTGACCTCCACCTTCAGGGTGCCGTCATCCCGCACCTCCCACCAGCAAGCGCTTCTTTCCCTGCCGGAGAAGAGCTCGAACATGCCCTGCACCGTGCCCGCCATCAGCAGGGGCAGGCAGGAGTTGCGGATCATCACCCTTATCCTCTCGCCGTCCGCCTCGATCTCCTCAAGATAGCCCAGCCCTCGCAATCCCAGCATCTCCCGCAAGCCTTCCAGGCCTGCTTCCCCCCACTCCTGGTCGGCCATGATCTGCCGGGCGAAGCGGCGCTGCGCCTCCACCACGGCCGCCGGTATCTCCTCCCCCAGCTCCGCTTCCAGGTCCGCGAAGATGGCGTCCAGGCCGCTGGGTGAGATTATGGTCATGCGCCGCCCGCTCTCGGGGTGGGTTATGGTCCCCGCCTCCAGGTCCCATAGGTATTCAGCCACCTTCAAGGGGACACCGCACGAAGAACACCTCTCCAGCTCGAGTTCGCCCGGCTTATACGGGTAGCGACGCCGTTCAAGCCGTCCGCTGAGCTCCACGGGATGCTTCCCTATCCTGCAGGTCACCTTGAAGTGGTCCTCGCCGATGCGCTCGTAGGAAGCGCAGCTCTCCCGGCCGTCGATGGCCTCCCACGCCCCCAGCACCTCCCCGATGAAGAAGGCGATGGAGTGGGGGTTGCGGATGTACATGACCTGATAGTCCTGGTCATCGGATTTCCGCCGCGACTCCCCCAGGCTAACCGCCCCGAAACCATAGGCAAGGCCGAGGTTGCTCAGCTGCCTGGCCACCACCCCGAAGCCGATGCGCCGGACCAGCAGGCGGGCCGGACGGGGCACGGTGCGCTCGGTGTATTCCTTGACGTCGCGCCGCTTGCTCTCGATGACGATGTGCTCGATGGGCAGGCCGATGATCTCCTCGATCCCCCGGAAGAGGTTGTCCAGGTTCTCCGACTCGTAGAAGATCATGCGGATGTCCGGGTCCTTGGAATGCCTGATGACCCCGTTGTCCAGCCACCTCTGCTCTTTGCTCACCCTATGCGGAACCCCGCACCTGCCACACACCCTGATCTTGGCCATGAAGCCCCCTTTATCCGCACGGTTTGGTTTGCTGCCAGATGATCCGCCTTTTGTACCCGTTCTGATAGTAGCACAGCATGCCGACAGCGGTCATCGGCACTGGTCCCCAGTAGCGGTCAAATGCATGTCCGGCCGAACATATTCGCCGTTCGGGCCGCCGTGGGACCACCTTTTGTCAAAAGCCCGGGCGCAGCTCACTCATACCCCTGACGCCGTTCTATCCTATAATGCGCTGGAAGGAGATGGACGATGTCGCAAGAACAAGGCAATGAGCTCGCGGAGTGGATAGACCCTCACGTGCACGTGCTTCCCCCGCGGCGCCTGCGCGGCCTGATCCGCTGGGTCAAGTCCTTCAACCCCTCGTTCCCCGTGCCGGAGACGATAACCGCTGAGGACATCCTGGCCGAGCTGCGCGGGGCAGGGATAAGCTTTTTCTTCAACCTGGTCTTTCCCCTGTGGCCGGAGGAGACCGAGGACCTCAACCGCTTCAACTGCGAGTTCTGCTCGAAGGTCCCCGGCGCCCTGGGCTTCGGCTCCCTGCACACCGAGAACGGGGATAAGGAGGGGATCACCCGGCGGTGCCTCCGGGAATACGGTCTCGCGGGGATGAAGCTGCACCCCTTCGCCCAGCGCTTCCCCGCTTTCGACCTGGCCATGGACCCCCTGTTCCGGGTGCTGCACCAGGAGGGCCGCCCCCTTCTGGTGCACACCGGTTTTGACCGATTCTACGGAGAGCGCACAGAGGATGAGGGCTTGCTGCGGGTCCTCTCAAGATTCCCGGACATGCCGGTGGTGCTGGTGCATTCCCTCTTCCCCCGCTTCGGTTTCGCCCGCAGGCTGCTGGAGCGCTTTTCCCAGGTGTGGCTGGACCTGACCAACTCGGTATCCTGCATGCGCATCTTCCTCGAATGGAAAGAGCGGGGGGAGCCCCTCCCCCCCATGGCCTCATCATTGGAGGGGGAGGAAGTCGAGGGCAACCTCCAGGACTGGTGGGCCCTCTTCCGGGAGCATCCCGACCGGCTGCTCTACGGGACCGACTATCCGGCGGGGTTCGGGGACCACGCCGACCTTCACCGCGACCTTCTCTATCTCGAGCTCCCGGACGGGACGGTCAGGTCGATCCTTCACGACAACGTGCTCGCCTTCCTGGAAGCATCGGGGCTTAAGCTTCCCTCCGGAGGTGGCGAAATCCCACCGAACCGGGTGCCGGGGCAATAAATATCGATCTGTGAAAAGGAGAGCCACTTCCTCTGGCCGGCTAATGACCGTCCTTGCATGTTTATCCTTTGAAAAAAGCAGGGAAAACCCCTATATTAGATGTAACTTTCTATGGAGCGCATGAAGAGAAAGATGCCAGCCGGTGCAGGAGGATGATGCGGGGGAAGCCAGAAAGCAGCCGGATCGCCGGCGATGGGCATAAGGCGAGCGGAGCCGATGGAGCGGCTGCGATTCACGGGTGATGAGGTGACCACGATCATGAGGAGGTCGAAGATGGCCAGGCGGGTGAAGGCGACGAGGTGGAAGAAGCTTGCGGCGGCGGCCGCGCTCGCCGCGGTGTTGTTGTTGCTGCTGCAGGGGGCGGTATCCGCCAAGCCCATCGGCGTCTTCCAGAACCTTACCGGTACCAACCCTCGTGACGACACCTCCCCGGATATGCGCACTGACTTCCGTGACGCGGCCCACATCGTTTACCAGTCCTACGACGGCATTGACAACGACATCAAGTACGTCACCAACGCATCGAGCATGTGGGTCACCGAGGAGGTCACTTCCGACTCCCTCAACGACATCGACCCCCGACTGCGCGTGGACAGCAACGGGCACGCCCATCTGGCCTGGGCCCACTGGGACGGGAAAGACTACGAGATCTACTACGCCACCAACCGCACCGGCTCCTGGGAGGCCCAGCCCCTGACCGACAACGAGGTCGACGACACCAGGCCCTCCATCGCCATGAACGAATCGCCGACTCTCTACGGCATCGACGCGGCCAGCGCCAGCGTGGCCTGGGCGGTGGGTGAGAAGGGCACCATCCTCAAGACCGCCGACGGCGGGGTCAGCTGGACGGCGCAGACCTCCGGGACGGACGTGACCCTCTTCGGGGTGGCCGCGGCCAACGCCAGCGTGGCCTGGGCGGTGGGCGAGGGAGGAACCATCCTCAAGACCGCCGACGGCGGGGTCAGCTGGACGGCGCAGACCTCCGGGACGGACGTGACCCTCTTCGGGGTGGCCGCGGCCAACGCCAGCGTGGCCTGGGCGGTGGGTTTCGACGGCCTGGTGCTCAACACCACCGACGGCGGGGCCCACTGG
>Ga0209227_1000708_pt1 | contig 28086 bp, 30 predicted proteins | sample YNPBryantNP2012_FD_185815 | JGI IMG/M metagenome (GOLD analysis project Ga0209227, IMG submission 185815) | Anoxygenic and chlorotrophic microbial mat microbial communities from Yellowstone National Park, USA - YNP Bryant NP 2012 (SPAdes)... ...
CTCGCGCGCGGAACGATAAATCGCCTCTACGACCGCGATGCTCTTGCGCCCTTCGTGCCCGTCCACGCGCGGCGCGCGTTGCTCGCGAATCGCCGCGACAAAATCCTGGAATTGGGCAATGTGCCCCGCCGCGCTAATGTCCATCGGTGCGGACGCGCCACTGCTCCTGGCGCCGCGCACTTCACCATCGTCGCGCGGCTCGGCGATATGCCATTCCAGGCGCGCTTCGCCGCGATGATAGATGGCACTGCCGCGCGTGCCAACAATTTCGAGGCGTTCGGGATAGCCGGGGTACGCGGCGACCGTCGCCTGAATCAGCCCCAGCCGATTGTCGGCGTACTCGAGGATGGCGAGCGCGGCATCTTCGACCTCGATGGCGTGATTGAGCGTACGCGTTTGCGCTGTCACGCGCGTCGGCATGCCGGTGAGATAGAGCATCAAATCAATCATATGAATTGCTTGATTGATCAACACGCCGCCGCCTTCGTGTTCGCGCGTACCGCGCCAGGGCGCGCTGCGATAGTACGCGTCGGTGCGATACCACAAGACGTTGGTGCTGATCCAGAGGAGACGTCCGAGAGAGTTAGAGATGAGAGATTGAAGATGAGGGACGAGGGGATCAAAACGCATCTGGAAAATGACGCCGAGGGTGACGCCCGCGCGCTGCGCGGCGTCAATCATCGCGTCGCATTCCGCCGTGGTACGCGCCATCGGCTTTTCCACGAGAATGTGTTTGCGAGCGCGGGCTGCTTCAATCGCCATTGACGCGTGCAAGTCGTGCGGAGTGCAGATGGCGACAACGTCCACATCATCGCGCGTCAACACGGCGCGATAATCGGCGACATACGTGCCACCAAATTTTTCCACAAAAGCCTGTCCGCGCGCGGAATCGCGCGTGCAAACGGCGACGAGTTGCGCGTCGGGTGTGTTTTGAATCGCCGTAGCGTGAATCGGCGCAATGTTGCCGATGCCGATGAGGGCGAATCGTAGTGACATTTTGCGTCCTGACCGAAGACCGACGACCGAAGACGGATGAATACAGCGGTCATCGGTCTTCCGTCTGCGGTCTTGATTTTGACAGTTTTTCCGAAACGCAGTATACTACTTTCCGAAAGAAATCGCAATTTCTGACTTTCTTTCTGAAAAGGCGTCAAAGTGGATGCACGCAAGCCCCGTCCCAGTTTGCTCAGCGTAGCGCAACGCGCTGGTGTTTCCCCCGCAACTGTTTCGCGTGTGTTGAATAACACCGCCCCTGTCCGCGACGGTGTTCGCGCGCGCGTCCTTGCCGCCATCAACGAACTGGGTTATGTCCCGTCGGCAGGTCGCGGCGCGCGGCGCGCCATCGAAAATGCCATCGCGTTATTGATCCCCGATATCCTCAATCCATTTTTCGCCGAGATGATGCGCGGCATCCAAGACGAAGCGACTCTGTTCGGCTATATGCCGATTCTGTACGATTCAAACGAAGAGCCGCAACGCGAGCAACAACTAATGCGAATGTTTGCCACGCAGCCCTTGCGCGGCATCATCCTGGGCGGCTCGCGTCTGCCATCGTCCGACCTGCGAGCCTTCTGTCAACAATTGACTGTTCCTGTCGTGTTGATCAATCGCGCGGTGCACTCTCCGCAAGTCGCGTGCATCCTGACCGATATGGAAGGAGGCGCGTGGCGTGCTACGCGGCATCTGCTCGATTTGCATCACACGCGCATCGCTTTTCTTTCGGGTCCCTACAAATCCGAACAATCTCAGGCGCGCCGACGCGGTGTGGAACGCGCGCTCAGTGAGGCAGGTTTGACTTTGCGCCCTGAATGGTGTCCTGCCAGCAGCCCGAATGTGGACGGCGGGTTTCAAGCCATGAGCGCGCTCCTCGCGCTTCCGCCCCGCGAACGCCCGACGGCAGTGATCGCCTACAACGATATGATGGCACTCGGCGTGTTGCATGCGATTCGCGCGCACCATTTGCGCGTACCCGAAGATATTTCTGTGGTGGGAACAGACGACATTGCGATTGCGGCGCACGCGAATCCGCCCCTCACGACGATTTCTCAACCCAAGTATCGGATGGGGCGAATGGCGGTCCAGGTTCTGCACCGCATGACTCAAGGTCGCCCACCTCCTGAAGAAGGCTACACGCTCTTGGAGACGGCGTTGATTGTACGCGAATCCACTGCACCTGCCAACAACGATGCCTGGCGAGCACAAGCATCTTAGCACGGATACTCGATAAATTGTAGATGGAGAGACAATGACCCCCTGGGAACGCTTCGCTACGGTGGCGCGTGGTGGTGTCGCCGACAAAATTCCTGTTGCCTTCATCGTGGACAGCCCCTGGATTCCCGGCTTTTTCGGTATTGACACACTGGATTACTTTTTGCGTCTCGATGAATGGTTACGCGTCAACCTCGCGCTGCGCGAGCGTTTTCCGGAAATTGCGTGGATTCCCGGTTTCTGGATCGAGTACGGAATGGCGGCGGAACCCTCCGCGTTTGGTGCGCGAATCGTGTGGCACCACAATCAAGCGCCCTCCATCGAGCATGTGCCCGGCGGACTGGCAACGCTATTGCAGTTTGAACCTGCCGATCCGTACAAGCACGGGTTGATGCCACTCGTCTTGCAACGCTACGCGGATGCGGAAAAACGTTTGTTGCCCGAAGGATTGAACATCAAAATGGTTGCCGCGCGCGGACCGCTCGCGGTGGCAGGATGGCTTGTTGGCATCACCGAGTTGCTCATCGGCTTGAAAACCGAACCTGAATCGTACGCGCGTCTGCTCGATGTGCTGACGACGACGATCATCGCATGGTTGCGCGCGCAACTATCGGTCTTGCGCGCGCCCGAAGGCATCCTCGTGCTGGACGACATTGTTGGAATGCTCTCGCCCAAAATGTTCGAGCAATTTGCGCGACCGTATTTTTCGCGCATCTTTGGCGAATTTCGCGGTCTCATTCGTGTCTATCACAACGATACGCCCTGCCCGCGCCTGCTCGAATCACTCGCCACCCTGGGATTCGATGTGTTCAACTTTAGCCACGAGATGGATATTGCCGACGTGCAAGCCAAAATGCCACACGTCGCGTTGATGGGCAATGTGCCAACGCTCGACGTGATGGTGCGCGGAACACCCGCGCAAGCGGAGGCGTGGGCGCGCGAGTGTGTTCGCAAGACGAATGGACGCGGCTTGATTCTTTCGGCAGGAGGCGGCATTAGCCCCGGCACACCCGCAGAGACGATCGAGGCGGTGGTAAAAGCGACTGGTGATCGTTGACCGCAGACTGTCACCGGTCATCGGTTGCCTATCGTCGGTCAATTTCAAGTGAGGCAAAATGCAATACGTCTTCAGCACCCAACACACCACGCGCTATCGTTTCCCAACGCACGTCAACGAACTGGTGATGGATCGCGCGGAGGCGGAAACATCCGAAGTGTTCATCGTCGTGCTCGAACCCGGCGAAGCGCCGCCGCTCCACGTTCATCACGACACCGAGCAAATCTTTTACGTCCTCGAAGGCAAAGGGCTGTTACAAATCGGTGAGAGCGCGGAACGTTACACTGTTCAGCCCGGCGATGTGGTACGCATTCCACCTCACACCTATCATCGCATCTTTTGCGACGGCGATCGTCCTCTGCGTTACTTGAGTGTAGATTGTTTCGTTGGTGGTAAACCCAAAGACGAGCCGACGTGGGACGCGCATGTGCGCGCCGTATGCGCGATGCAGGGCTGGGATTTCAATGCCGTGAAACGTGGGGCTTGACGAGTATCGCGTACTATGCAACCCGATTTCTCCGCTCTCCTCACCCAGTACCGCGCTGAACTACTTGACCGCACGATTCCCTTCTGGGTCAAGTACGGCGTGGATTGGGAAAATGGCGGCATTTGCACCTGTCTCACGGACGACGGACGCGTAGTGAGCGACAACAAATACATGTGGTCGCAACTGCGCGCCATTTGGACTTTTTCCGCGTTATGCAATAAAATTGAGTTCAGGCAAGAGTGGCTGGATATAGCGCGGCACATTTACAACTTTGTCAAACGTTGCGGGCGCGATGAAAATGGCAACTGGGTCTTTCTGGTAGACAAACACGGCAAACACCTGCAAGGCGCGACGAGTATCTACACGGACGGTTTTGCCATCTACGGCTTGACCGAATTCGCGCGCGCGAGTGGTGACACCGAAGCGTTACAACTGGCGCGCGAAACGTACGCTAACGTTCAACGTCGGCTGGCGCAACCGGGGACGTACGGTACCGCGCCACTGCCGATTCCGCCCGGCGCGCAAGCGCACGGTATTTCGATGATCTTTTCGCTTGCCTTTACCGAACTGGGTGACGCGTTGAACGACGCGAGCACCTGGCGCGCGGGACTGATGCACGCGAATCAGGTGATGAACATCTTTTTGCGTCCCGAGCACAAACGGCTGTACGAATTCGTGCGCCTGGACGATACGTTACTCGATGCGCCCCCGGGGCGCGTGGTCAATCCCGGTCACGCGCTCGAGTCAATGTGGTTTATGATTCACATCTTCCAGAGGGTCAACGACCACGCGCGCATTCGTCAGGCGATTGAGGCGATGCGCTGGCACATCGAACTGGGCTGGGACGAAGAGTATGGTGGCATTTTCCTCGCGCGCGATGCCGAAGGATCATTCTGGGCGGACAAGTGGGAGATGAAAATCTGGTGGCCCCACACCGAAGCGTTGTACGCACTGTTGCTTGCCTACTCGATTTCGCGCGAACAATGGTGTCTCGATTGGTTTCAGCGCGTCCACGACTATGCGTTTGCGCATTTCCCGGTGCCCCACTACGGCGAGTGGATTCAAAATCTGGATCGGCGTGGCAATAAAGTGGATACGACGGTAGCGTTGCCGGTCAAAGACCCGTTTCATCTGGCGCGCGCGTTGATCTACTGTGTGAAGGTGTTAGAGCAGTTGAGTAGAACTTGAATTGGAGATGGAAGATGGTGGCGCGCCGATTACAGATTCGGGTGGTGGAGATTCAGGGCAAATGCCCGGTGTATCGCGTGGGTGATGCGTTGACCATCGAGGAAGGGTATAAACTCGTTTGTGATGGTGTTGTGTGTTTGCATGCTTTGCAATCGCTGAATCCGTACTATGTGGCGTTGAGTCGCGGTATCGCTCCCGATGAGTTGGGTATCGCCGGAAAAGACGGCGCAGCATACGTGCAATGTCTTGATCCTCAAAAATATACAGACGGCGGAACGGTAACGTTTCGCATTACGATTGAATCGTAAAGAAAGGAGGTGAACGGACAACGCCAGACGAAAAAACGTCAAGGGCAAAAAAACGTAAACCGTGAGGCGTGGTAGGCAATACGCACCAGGCAATGCGAATGATGCACCACGCAACACCCCAAAAACTTTTTTCTCAAAGGAGGAGAAAAGATGAACAAGCAACGTTTGCTGATGCTGGTCAGTCTCGCGGCATTGTTGGCGCTCATCGTTGCGTGCGCGCCGGCACCAACGGCTACCCCCGTCCCGCCGACCAAGGCGCCCGAACCGACCAAACCGCCGGCACCTACCGCAACAACGGCACCTGCTCCCACCAAAGCCGCCGAACCGACCAAAGCGCCTGAACCCACCAAGCCAGCGGCACCCAAGTACACCGAAGCGCCGATGCTGGCAGAATTGGTTAAGCAAGGCAAATTGCCGCCCGTAGAACAACGCTTGCCCAAGAATCCGCTGGTGATGCAAGCGGATGAAATCGGTGTGCACGGCGGTGTGTGGCGACGCGGCTTTTTGGGCCCCAGCGATTTCAATGGCCTCAACCGCATCATCTACGATGCCCTCGTCCGCTTTTCGCCGGATGGGAGCAAAGTGGAAATGCACTATGCCGAAAGCGTGACGCCCTCGCCCGATTACAGGACGTGGACAGTGAAACTGCGCGAGGGCAGCAAGTGGTCTGATGGCACGCCCTTCACCACCGACGACATTATGTTCTGGTACAAGGACGTGCTCCAGAACAAAGACCTCACCCCCACGATTCCAGGCTGGATGAAGAACAAAGATGGCTCGCTGGTCGAAGTCAAGCAAATAGATGCGGTGACCGTACAATGGATTTACAAGGATCCCAACACCATCTTCTTGCTTGAACTGGCGAACAAGGATTGGGGTGACCGCAACATTCCCGTGCATCTGCCCTCCAAGTGGATGAAGCAATTCCACGCGGCGTATGCTGACAAAGCCACTCTCGACAAGATGGTCGCCGATGCCAAGTTCAAGACGTGGACCGAATTGTTCCTCGACAAGGTCAGCCCCTTCACCACGCCGAATCGTCCGGGCCTGGCAGCGTGGATTGCCGAGACGCGAATGAGCGACCAGGTGCTGGTCCTCAAACGCAACCCGTACTTTATGGGCGTGGACAAAGCCGGCAATCAATTGCCGTACTTTGACGAGATTCAGGTCAAATTCTTCGCGGACGCGCAATCGCTGAACCTCGCGGCAATCGCCGGTGAACTCGATCAACAAGAGCGCCACATCGCGCTAGCGAACTATCCCGTCCTGAAAGAGCGCGAACAGAAAGACAAAAAGTATGTGGTGCAACTGTGGTCGAGTCTGGGTGGTGCGGATGCCGACGTGACATTCAACCAGACCTACACCAAAGACCCCGAAGTCGGCAAGATACTGGCGAACAAAGATTTCCGCATCGCCATGTCGTACGCCATCAATCGCAAGCAGATTCAGGAATCCATCTTCCTGGGCACGGGTGAGCCGCGCCAGCCCGTCGCCAAGAAGGGGCATCCGTACTATCCGGGCGACGAGTACGCCTACAAGTACACCGAGTACAATCCCACGCTCGCTGCCCAGATGCTCGACAAGATCGGTCTGGACAAGAAAGATGCCGAAGGATTCCGCCTGTTGCCCAGCGGCAAGCGCCTCGTCATCGAACTCTCTTGTATCCAGGCATTGGGCTTTGGTCCCGATTCGGCGCAGTTGATCGCCAAAGACTGGGAGAAAGTTGGCGTCAAGACGAACGTGCAAGTGCGCGAACGCGCGTTGCACTTTTCGCTGCGCGAATCGAACGACCTGATGGCAGAAATCTGGAATCAGGACACGGCGGGCTTCCCCTTCACCGGCTCGACCAAGTATGATGTGCGCAGTGGCATCTACGGCAACATCACCTACGGTCCACGCTGGTACGATTGGTATCGCACGGGCGGCAAGGACGGCATCGAACCACCTGACTACATCAAGCGACTCGTCGAGTTGGTGGACAAAGCCAAGACCGTCGGTCCCGATGAGCAAGCCAAGATCGCCCAGGAGATGTTCCGCATCTGGGTGGACAATATGGTTGAGATCGGTACCGTCGGCTTGACCGCGATTGACCAGGGTGTCGCGGTGATCAACGTGAATATGCGCAACATCCCCAAGAACGTCACCAAAGACTGGCCGCTTCGCACCCCGGGCAATCTCCGCCCCGAGACGTGGTACTACAAAAAGTAAAAGCGGGCGCGGTGAACACGTAGGCACGGAAACAAGTAGGCAGGTGCATCCTTGCCTGCCTACTTGTTTACCTGTCTATTTGGGAGTAGGTATGCTTCGATTCATCGTGCAGCGTTTGCTGATCCTGCCAATTTTGCTGTTGCTCTTCTCGATTATCGTCTTCTGGTTGGTTCAAGCCCCACCCGGCGATTTCTTGACAAGTTACCTCGCCAATCTTGCCTCCAGCGGCTCTTCCATCAGTGCAGAACAGGTTGAAGCCCTCAAGCGACAATTTGGTCTGGATCAACCCGGCTATATTCAATACCTGCGCTGGATGGAAAGTCTAGCAAAAGGCGATCTGGGCTTGTCGCTAGAATATCAACGTCCCAATACTGAACTGATTGGTGAGCGACTGGTCTTGACGATCGCGCTCGCGCTCTTTGCCTTTGCCATCACCTGGATCATCGCGATTCCTGCTGGCATTTACTCGGCGACGCATCAAAATTCCCTGCTCGATTATTTCTTCACGGTACTCAACTACATCGGTGTTGCGATTCCCAACTTTATGCTCGCGCTGATTTTGATGTGGGTCGCCTTTGCCTACTTTGGTGTCAGCGTGACCGGCTTGTTTTCGCCCGAATATGTTCAGGCGCCATGGAGCTGGGAGCGCGTGGTGGACTTGCTCAAGCACATCTGGTTGCCGGCGGTCGTGCTGGGCATCGCCGGGACCGCGCGCCTGACGCGCGTGATGCGCGCGAATTTGCTCGACGAGTTGAACAAGCCCTATGTTGTTAGCGCGCGCGCCAAGGGACTCTCCGAGTGGAAACTGGTGCTCAAGTACCCGGTGCGCCTTGCCATCAATCCTCTGGTCAGCACGATTGGTTGGTATTTGCCACAATTGTTCTCCGGTTCGCTCATCGTCGCGACCGTGATGAACTTGCCGAACATTGGTCCGTTGCTCTTGCGCGCCTTGATTCAGCAAGATATGTATCTGGCAGGAAGTATCTTGTTGATTTACTGTTTCCTCACGATCATTGGCACACTCATCTCGGATATTTTGCTCGCGCTGCTGGATCCGCGCATACGGATAGGCGAGTGAGGCAATGACAAATGACGAATGACAAATGAGCAAATGACAAATGACGAATGACAAATGAGCAAATGACAAATGACGAATGACAAATGAGCAAATGACAAATGACAAATGACGAATGACGAATGGACAAAAGGCGATGATGAATGAGCAAATGACGAAGGAATCAATGAATAGCGCAGAGGAGACGCTCGGCACAGTGTTAGCGTCGAAGGCGGAAGAGCGCGTCTCGGTCGCCTCGAATTGGAAATTGGTGTGGTGGCGCTTTCGCAAGAACAAACTCGCGATTTTGAGCGCGATCGTTCTCATCGGATTTTACATCATCGTGCTCGTACCCGATTTCTTTGCCACGCAAGACCCCGAAGCGACTGAAGCGCGCCTCGCGTTTATTCCAGCGCAAGGGATACATTTTTTTGATGGCACAACGTTTTCGCCCTGGGCACCTGCTGTGGTGGGCAAGCGCAATCCCGTCACCTTGCGAATGGAATGGCAAGTGGACGAATCGAAAAAGATACCGCTGCGCTTTTTTGCCGAAGGATTTCCCTACAAAGTCCTGGGCTGGTTTGAAACCAATATCCACTTGATTGGTCCCGCCAATCCCAAATCAGAGGATCGGCTGTACTTGCTGGGCACCGATCGCCTGGGGCGCGATCAGTGGTCACGGATGATGTACGGCACACGCACCTCGATGACCGTCGGTCTGGTGTCGGTGTTTCTGAGTGTCCTCCTGGGAGTTCTGCTTGGCGGCGTTTCAGGCTATTTTGGCGGCTGGGTGGATTTGATTATTCAACGCCTCATCGAATTGTTACAGTCCCTCCCCACGATTCCGATCTGGCTCGCGATGACTGCCGCGCTACCTCAAGATTGGCGCCCTGACCAGGTCTTTTTCGCCATCACGATTATTCTCGCGTTCATCGGCTGGACGACGCTGGGACGCGAGGTGCGCGGACGTTTTTTGTCGCTGCGCGAAGAAGATTTTGTGCTCGCGGCAGAACTGGCGGGCTGTAGTCGCCTCCGCATCATTCTGCGGCATATGGTTCCCGCGTTTATGAGTCACATCATCGCGACGAGCACGCTAGCAATCCCGGTGATGATCGTCAGCGAGACTTCGCTGAGTTTTCTGGGCTTGGGCATTCGTCCCCCGGCAATCAGTTGGGGCGTGTTGCTGCAAGAAGCGCAGAACATTCAGACGGTTGCCCAGGCGCCGTGGCTGTTGATTCCGGGCGCATTTGTGGTGGTCGCCGTGCTGGCGTTCAATCTGGTCGGGGATGGCTTGCGCGACGCAGCCGACCCGTACAGTCATTAAAGTATGAAAGATGAAGTAGGAAGGACGAATGAGGAGGGACTCATGAGTAAAACGCAAGAGGTTGAGTTGCGGGCACGAACAAAAAATTTTGCTCTGCGAATTATTCGCCTGTACGTCTCTTTGCCCAAGACAACCGAGGCACAAGTGATTGGCCGGCAACTGCTTCGCTCTGGCACTACGGTAGGCGCACATTATCGCGAAGCGCAACGCGCCAAATCCACAGCGGATTTCATCAGCAAGATTCAGGGCGCATTACAAGAATTGGACGAGACGGCTTATTGGTTTGAACTACTTGGCGAAGCGAAAATCGTACCCGCCGATAAGCTAGCATCCCTGATGAAAGAGACCGATGAATTGATCGCCATCTTTGTCACAATCGTCAACAAGATGAAGCAAAGGTAGATTCATACTTCATACTTCACACTTCCTACTTTGAAATGAAGGCAACACCAATGACAGCAACACCTCTCCTCTCCGTGCGCGATCTCAAAACGTATTTCTTTATGGACGAAGGCATCGTCAAAGCGGTGGATGGCGTCTCCTTCGATGTGTACCCCGGTCAGGTGTTTGGCATTGTCGGCGAAAGTGGGTGTGGCAAGAGCGTGACGATGAAAGCCATCCTGCGCATCGTCGAGCCGCCGGGGAGAATCGTGGGCGGACAGATTTTACTCCATCGTCAAAAACAGAATGGCGCACTGGAGACCATCGACCTGGTGAAACTCGATGCCAATGGACAAACGATGCGCGATATTCGCGGCGCAGAGATCGCCCTGATTCCGCAAGAACCGATGGCGGCTTTCAGCCCCGTGCACACCATTGGCGATCAAGTCATCGAAGCGATCCTGCTGCACCAACAAGTGAGCAAGCGCGAGGCGCGCGCTATCGCGCTCCAGATGTTCAAAGACGTGGGTATTCCGATGCCCGAACAGCGTCTCAACGAATATTCGTGGCAACTCTCGGGTGGTCTGCGCCAGCGCGCGATTATCGCGATGGCACTGTCGTGCAATCCACGCCTCCTCATCGCCGATGAACCCACAACGGCGGTGGATGTGACGACGCAAGCCCAGGTGTTGCGTTTGTTGCGACGCTTGCAAGAGCAACGCAACGCGGCAATCATTTTCATCACGCACGATCTCGGTGTGATTGCGCAGATGGCAGAGTACGTGATGGTGATGTACCTGGGCTTGGTAATGGAACAGGGTCCCGTGGACGATATCTTTCACGCGCCCAAGCACCCCTACACTCAAGCACTGCTGCGTTCCATCCCAACGATTACAATGACCCCGCGCGTCAACCTGCCGACGATTAGCGGTTCGATTCCACATCCGTTCAACAAACCGCGCGGCTGTCCCTTCCATCCGCGTTGCGAAAAGGCAATGCCGGGCAAATGCGACGCGCGTACACCCGCCTTGCAACCCATCGGCGATCATCAATGGGTCAGTTGCTTTCTCTATCACGATGCAGAGGTGCCGGCATGATGCCATCCCAATCACCGAATCATTCAACCACCCAACATCTCCTCGAAGTCAAAAATCTCAAAAAATATTTTCCGATTCGCAAAGGGTTCTTCCGCCAAACAGTCGGCTATGTGCGCGCGGTGGATGATGTGAGTTTTTTCATCAACGAAGGCGAAACCCTGGGCTTGGTCGGTGAAAGTGGCTGTGGCAAGACCACAGTGGCGCGTTGCATCTTGCGCGCTCACGTTCCGACCACTGGCGCGATTCTGTTTCGTACGAAAGAGGGCAACACGGTAGATTTAGCCAGACTTTCGCGCGCCGAGTTGCGTCCCTTGCGCCCACAGATGCAGATGATTTTCCAGGATCCCTACGGTTCGCTCAATCCTCGAATGACCCTGTTCGACATTGTGGGCGAACCACTCTACGTGAACGGGATGACGGATCGCAAGCAACGCGTCGAACGCGTGGCAGAGTTGTTGCGTCTGGTCGGCTTGCGTCCCGAGTATATGCAACGCTATCCGCACGCGTTCAGTGGCGGACAGCGTCAACGCATCGGCATTGCGCGCGCGCTCTCGGTGAATCCACGCCTTGTCGTCGCCGATGAACCGGTCTCGGCACTCGACGTGTCGGTGCAGGCGCAAATTTTGAACCTGATGCTCGATTTGCAGAAACGCTTGAACCTCACCTACCTTTTCGTCGCGCACAACTTGAGTGTCGTGCGACACATTTGCGATCGCGTGGCGGTGATGTATGTGGGCAAACTCGTCGAGATGGCGAATACTCTCGAACTGTACGCTTCGCCCAGGCATCCGTACACTGCCGCGTTGATGGCAGCCGTGCCCGTTGCCGATCCGCGTATCAAGACCGGCAACGTGGAATTGAAAGGTGAAGTGCCTAGCCCTGCGAATCCACCTTCGGGTTGTTATTTTCATCCGCGCTGCGAATTTGCTGTGGAGGTGTGTCGCCAGGAACCGCCGGCGTTCCGCGAAATCACTCCCCATCACTTTGTCGCGTGCCATCGCGCGGATGAGTTGAAATTACCGGGAATCGGATGAGTCCAACCGTTGTCGTCGCGATGAGCGGCGGTGTAGATAGTTCAACGGTAGCCGCGCTGCTAGTCGAGCGCGGCTATCGTGTCATTGGGATTATGCTGCGGCTGTGGAGCGAACCACCGTCGCTAACGATGACCGCGCCCGTGAGCGAAAATCGTTGTTGTTCTCCTGCTTCAGTCGCCGATGCGCGCGCGGTGTGCGCCAAACGGGGCATTCCGTTTTACCTCCTCAACTTTGAAGACGATTTCAAAACTCATGTGGTAGATTACTTTGTCAACGGCTACACACGCGGCGTTACACCGAATCCGTGTTTGCGATGCAATCGCTTGCTCAAGTTCGGCACGCTGCTTGACAAGGCGCGCGCGTTTGGCGCCGATTATCTGGCGACCGGACATTATGCACGCGTGCGTGAGCGCGCCGGCAAGTTCGAGTTGCTGCGCGGGCGCGATCGCAACAAGGATCAATCGTACGCGCTCTGCTTGCTCACACAAGAACAACTGGCGCGCGTGATGTTTCCTCTCGGCGAACTCACCAAAGACGAAACGCGCGCGCTCGCGCGCAAGTTCGATTTGCGCGTCTCGGAAAAAGTCGAAAGCCAGGACCTGTGCTTTGTGTCGGACGGAGACTATCGCGATTTTCTACGACGTCGCGTGCCACACGCTTTTGTCCCCGGCGACATCGTGGATACGCGCGGTAAAGTTCTGGGGCAACACCAGGGACTTGCCAATTACACGATTGGTCAACGCAAAGGGTTGGGCATCGCGGTGGGCGAGCCGATGTTCGTGATTGCGCTCGATGTCGAACACAATCGCGTGATTGTGGGACGCGCGGACGAACTGGGGCGGCGCGAACTGATCGCTGCCGAAGTGAACTGGATTGCCGGCGAACCGCCGTGCGGGGAGATTGACATCACGGCACAAATTCGTTATCGCGCGCGACCGGTTCCCGCGCGCGTGATCGCACTGGGCGCGACGCGCGCGCGCGTCATCTTCGATACGCCGCTGCGCGACATTACCCCTGGTCAGGCAGTCGTGTTCTACGATGACGACGTGTGCCTGGGCGGGGGCATCATTCAATAGGAACGATGTCTCCAGCAATTGTTTTGGGATTCACACTCGGCACACTCTACGGGCTGGTGTTCTATGTGGTCTTTGGGCATGGCTGGTTACGTCTCATTGGCTACTGGCTGGTGAGCGTGACCGGATTTTTCCTGGGGCACTGGCTGGCAGATGTCGTGGGACTGGCACTCTTCGACATCGGCGAATTGCACACCGTTGAAGGCACGCTGGTCAGCTGGTTGAGTTGCGTAACCCTGCGTCTTGGGTGGCGCGCGTGACGATTGCACATTGCGCTAAACTGTGTTATAATTGCGCCTGAAAGTGAGGGAGAACTGTGGCTGTCGTACGCGATTTAGCAATCATCTTGCTGGCGGTTGAATCGCTTGTTATCGGGGTGATGTTAATCGTCTTGATCTGGGAGATTCGCAATCTGGCAAAATTGTTGCGCGAACAGGTCAAGCCGATTCTGGATTCTGCTGATGAAACAATGCGCACGATGCGCGGCACGACAGCCTTTGTGAGTAATACGTTCGTCCATCCGATTGTACGTGTGTCCGGTTTTGTTTCGGGCGTTGGTCAAGCGTTGCGTATCTTGACGCGTCGTTCCAAATAGGTCTGTGGATTCAATGTCTTGCGCGCCAGGCGCGTGAGGGAAAGGAGTACAACAATGGCAGATGACAGTCGAGGCTGGGAATTTCTAGCGGGCTTTTTGCTCGGCACCGTGGTGGGGGCGACCGTCGCCATCTTGCTCGCGCCCCAGTCGGGCGAAGAGACGCGCGAATTGATTCGCGAGCGCGGCATCGAGTTAAAGGAACGCGCAACGGAGTTATCCGAAGAAAGCCGCAAGCGCGCGGAAGAACTCGCCGCACAAGCGCGTCAGCGTACAGCGGAAGTACAGGAACGTAGCCGCATCCTCCTGGAAGAACAAAAAGCACAACTGGAGGAAGCCATCGAGGAGGGCAAGCAAGCCGCGGCGAAAAAGCGCGAAGAGCTGATGGCTCGCCTCGAAGCCGAAAAAGCCAAACGCGCGCCTGCCGCCTGAATCATGGGCGCGCTCACAACCCTGTGACCCCCAGAATGGGCAATCGTGATTGCTGCGATTTGCCCATTTTGTTTTTTCACGCCGACGATGCTATAATGAATCACATTGGAGGTCATGAATGTCCGCACTCGAGTTGATGCCCATCTTGAAACAACATCGTCCGTTCGCGCTCCTGTCTTCGTGTGGTCTGGCATTGTTGTATGCCGAACTGAGCTGGGCAAGTTTTCAGTTCTGGTCGGCTCGTTCGGTCACCGAAGCCCTAACACTGACAGGCATCATCGTTTTAATCGCCTTTATCGGCTATGCCATCTCTTTCTTTGTCCCCCCAATGCTCGTGCGCGACACGTGGAATCATCCGCGCGCGTGGGGCGTCTTGAGTAACGTGACGGCGTGGTCGGTGGGAATCACCATCGTACTCAATGTGATTGAATTCGGACTGTTGTTGTATCTCGTGAATTTCAATCTGGTGGCAAGCTACAATTTGCTGCGCGACGTGTACGTCTACACCTTCTTTGCGATTCTCTTTTTTCATGGTTTGTTGCTGTATGTGCGTTACGTCACGTTCCTCTATCAGACCCCCGAGCACGTGCAACCACTCAAAGTTGTCGCGGCTTCGTTGGGCGTGGGCTTGATTCTGTTGTTCGTCGGCGGATTTCTCTTTCTGATTGATTTGTATCATCTGGAACAAGCCCCGGCGACGATGCAAGGGTTGATGGGCTTGCACGTCTATGGACGCGGCTTGTATCTTTTCACTCTGGCGATTGCCGCGTACGCGTGGCATCTGCGCTGGATTGCCGATCATTGATTGCCTGATAAATTCTACACTGTGAGGACACTATGCGCATTCCTATCGTGGCTGGCAACTGGAAAATGAACAAAACGATTAGCGAAGCCTGCACTCTCGTCAATGCGATGCGCGACGAACTGGCGCATCTGGCAGCGAGTGGCAAGGTGCAGATTGTCTTGTGTCCGCCGTTTCTGGCGATTCCGGCTGTCGCCGCGCTCGTCAAGGACACGCCGATTCGCGTCGGCGCGCAAAATATGTTCTGGGAAGTCAAAGGCGCGTTCACCGGCGAAATCGCGCCGCCGATGCTGCAAGAAGTTTGTGAGTACGTCATCATCGGGCACTCGGAACGGCGCCAGTATTTTGGTGAGACGGATGCAGGGGTCAACAAAAAAGTGCGCGCCGCGCTCGCCCATCACCTGACGCCGATTGTGTGTGTGGGGGAGAATCTGGAACAGAATGAAGCAGGACAAACCGATGCGGTCGTGCGCGCCCAGGTGCGCGCAGCGTTTCAGGACATTGCCCGCGACGAGGCGCGTCGCGTCGTCATCGCGTACGAACCGGTGTGGGCAATCGGTACCGGCAAAGCCGCGAGTGGTGCTGGTGCAAACACGGTGATTGGCACAACAATTCGCCGTACCCTCGCAGACCTCTACGATTCGGAGACCGCCCAGGCGATTCGGGTGCAGTACGGGGGAAGCGTCACACCCAAAAACGCGGCGGAATTTTTCGCACAACCAGAGATTGATGGCGCGCTGGTGGGTGGTGCCAGTCTCGTCGCCGCCGATTTTGTTGCCATTTGCAAGTCCGCGCTCAGATGACACGCCCAACGCGTTTCGTCCTCAATGAACGCCAACTGTAAACGCGAACACTATGTCCGTCCTCACCTTCCTCGTTGTCTTTGCATTGACCATCTTTCTGCAACAGTGGTTGCATCAACACATCCAGGGATTCGCGTTGATGTTGACAGGCAACACGGGTTGCGGACTTCGGCTGCTGTTTTATTTGCTTTTGCCCGGCGTGATTTTGCACGAGTTAAGTCATTACATCGTTGCCAAATTGCTGCTCGTGCAAACCGGCGCGATTCAAATCGGCGTGGGCACGCCACGCGCCAAACGCGTCACCCTGGGCTCGGTGCACATCGAGCGAACTGATCCACTGCGCGAAAGTTTAATCGGCGTGGCGCCCTTCATTTTCGGCGTCGGCGCGATCTGGTTGATTGCCGCTTGGGGTTTTGATGTGTGGCCCCAAAGTGGCGCATCGCTCGAATTGATGTTGCAGCGCGTCCACCAGTACGCCGATGACTGGACGACCTGGCTCGACCTGTATCTCATCTTCGCTGTGAGTACCGCGATGATTCCCAGCGAATCGGATCGCGCGCCGTGGGGTCCGGTGTTGACCGTCTTTAGTTTGATTGTCGCGTTTTTGTTTGTGATGGGCTGGACTCCCAGCATTCCCCCCGACGTGATGACTCTGGCACGCCACTGGCTGGACGCGCTCACCTTCGCGCTCGGACTTGCCGTCATCATCAACGGGGCCGTCGCGATTGTGCTCTGGCTTTTGGAAGCGACGCTCGGCGGCTTGCGTGGCAGGCGTGTCGAGTATCGGGTCCGTCGCCGCTAGAGATTCAGAATTTAAAAACCAACACGCGGGACTCTCCCGCGTGTTGGGCATTTTTCATCTCTGGCGTGTCGCACTGAGGTTGATGAGCAACGCGAGCGCGCCCAGACCGATGATGACCAGCGCAATCAGTTTATACACCCCACTCGGCAAAATCAGGGCAAGCGCGCCAAAGACGCTGGTGAGCACATAGTACATCAGCACAATGACGCGTTGCGGCAATCCCAGATCGAGCAAACGATGGTGCAAGTGACCTCGGTCAGCAGAAAACGGTGAACGCCCCGCGCGCAGGCGTTGCAGGATTTGCCACGCCACATCGAGAATCGGAATGCCTAACACGAGGAGCGCAGTACCCACTTTGGCACCACCGATGATGGACAGCGCGCCCAGCGTCAGCCCCAGCACGTTCGCTCCCGCGCTCCCCATAAAAATCTGAGCGGGAAAAAAGTTGAACAACAGAAACCCCAGCCCACTGCCGATCAACGCCAGCACCAAAAGCGCGACCGAATTTTGCCCCAGACGAAACGTGTGTGCGAACAACATCAGCCCGGCAATCACAACGACTCCCGCCGCCAGACCGTCCAGCCCATCGAGCCAGTTGATTGTGTTCATCATCCCGACGAGCCAGAACAAGGTGAAAAGGAACGCGAACCAGGGTTCAAACTGGATGAGTTGTCCATCGAACGGATTGGGAATTTCGCGAATCCACACACCACACGCGGCAGCGATACTTGCCGCAACGATCTGTGCAACGAGTTGTGGCGCCGGCGACAGTTCGCGGTAATCGTCATACACCCCCACGAGGAACATCACCGTACAGCCCAGAAACAGCCCGATGACGCGCGGCATCTCAAACGCATCGGTGCGCGGATAGGTCAGGGAAACGCCCACTGCTGCAAAAAACGCGATGAAGAGCGGCAAGCCGCCCAGTTTGGGCGTAGGTCGCGCGTGCTGATGCCGATCGCGTGGGTGATCTACGGCGCCAGTCCTGACAGCGAGGCGTGCGGTCAAGGGGGTGAGTGTCAGCGCGATCAAAAAACCCGAGGCAAAAACCAGAACAAAAATCGTCATGACCCAATTTCATTCTACCCCACACCCTACCGCGTGTCAAAACCAGGGCATGTGCACAGTTACTTGATAAACCGTCGGGCGACTCAAGTCGCAGCAACCAGTACGGACGAATAATGATTCGCCCCGACGCGCCTGCCTCTGCAGGCTGAATTCTAGCCGCCGCAGGGCGGCTTCGGGTATGTGTTGCTGCGGTTTCAACCGCCCGTGCGCCATATTGCGCATTTGCACGATTGGGGCTATAATTTAGCGTAGAGGTAACTACTCACCCTGGGTCATTGCGAGGAGGCGTTTTGCGCCGACGAAGCAATCTCCACACTGCGAATTTGGGGATTGCTTCGCAAAAAACGCTCGCAATGACAGGGTGGCTGAGTAGATACGCGTAGAGATGCAATACGAGTGGGAACTGGACACGCCCGCGCAGCGGGAGAAAGAAGCGCGCCAGCGTGCCCGAATCACAGCGTTTTTGTTCGTTACGTTGCTGGTGTGCGTCGTCGGGGCGATTGTCGTACCAGGCGGCTTGGGCTTGATTGTCGGCTATCAGGAATTGCAGACGCAAAATCACGAAGCCGCCATCACACACTTTAATCGCGGTTTGAGTTATCTCGCCGAAAAGTACCCCGAACTGGCGCGCAGCGAGTTTGAAATCGCACTCAAGTACGATCCCAACTTTGAACCCGCGCGCCAGAAACTGGCTGAATTGCAACAAGCACCCGCCGAGACCACCGCAACCGGCGCGGCACAACAAGACCGCATTGCCAGCGCGATGCTCGACGAAGCACGCGCACTCATCGCGCAGAAAGAATGGAGCGATGCGATCACGCGCCTGGAGCAATTGCGTACGCTCAATCCAAATTATCAGACCCAGCAGGTCAACGATTTGTTGTATCAAGCGTACGTCAATGCGGGGCAAGCGGCTGTCGCGGCAGGACAAATCGAAATTGCGCGCGGGCGATTCGAATCGGCGCTTGCCATTCGCAACGATGATCCCCAGGTGAAACGTCAACGTGATCTGGCAGTGTTGTACCTGGAAGGACAACAGGCATTCGGTTACAACTGGCAAACGGCGGTCGCCAAGTTTGCCGCACTTTACCAGCAAGACCCGAACTATAGCGATGTCAAGCAACGTTTGTACCAAGCCCACATTGAGTACGGCGACAAGGCGTGCAAGGAGGGTGCGTGGGCACTCGCGCAACGCGAGTACGATGCCGCGCTGGCAATGACCTACGACGCGCAACTCGCGCAAAAACGCGCCCAAGTGCAAACTCTGTGCAAAAAACCTGTCACACCCACGTTCACGCCCACTCTCCCTATCACCGGAACAGTAGTGCTGGGTGGCACGCCCACAGTGACCGCCTCACCGTCAACCGAAAGTTACACCTGGCTCACCTCCACCGCGCGCGACAAACCCTGCACCGGCGCAGGCAGCCTGAGTGGCACCGTGCGCGACGCGCTCGGTCGGGGCATACCGAATGTTGCCATCGGCTACTATGCCGATCTCATTCCACTAACCAGCATACGTACGAATGCCAGCGGACAATATCAATTCACTCTCGGCAGAGATGCCACCGTGTTGCACGTCGTCATTCTGGGCGCCGATGGCAAAACTCCCGTGAGTCTCTCCGCCGATGTGCATTACCCTGGAGGTGGAGTCGCCGGGTGTCACATTGTCATCGAATGGCAAAAGGTGCAGTGAGGAGTGAAACACGAGACGTGAAACGCGCAAAACGTATCACGCCTCGCGCTTGAGGAGTAAAATGAAAAGCGTCTTTCGTATTATCGCGCTGGGCTTGATCGTGCTGGCGTTCGCGCTACCAGCGCTTGCGCGCGCCCAGAGCGGTGCCCATGTGAACGTCCTCACCGTCACCGGCGCAATTGATACATGGGTCGAAGGATACATCAATCGAGGTATCAGCGTATCGGAGCAGGACGGCGCGCAAGCCGTCGTGATTCTTTTGAACACCCCTGGCGGCGCACTCAACGCCACTCAAAACATCACCACGCGTATGCTGAACGCGCGTGTGCCTGTGGTGGTCTTTGTCTATCCCCAGGGCGCGTGGGCGGGTTCAGCGGGAACTTTTATCACGATTGCCGCGCACATCGCGGCGATGGCGCCGACCACGACAATCGGCGCGGCGCATCCTGTCGCGGGAGGCGGGGAAAAACTCGAAGGGGATGAACGCGACAAGATCGTCAACTTTTCTGTCGCCATCATCCAGAATCTCGCGAGACAACGCGGACGTAATGCCGAATGGGCAGCCAAAGCCGTGCGCGAAAGCGCGTCCGCGACCGCGCAAGAAGCCCTGGAATTGCAAGTCATTGATTTGATTGCCACCGACCCTAACGACTTGCTGAACAAACTGGACGGCAAAACGATCAAAACGGTGGCAGGAGAGTTCAAGTTAGAAACGCGGCGCGCGGGTCTCGTCTATGTGGATATGAACCTCGCGGAATTGATTCTGCACACGATGGTGGACCCCAACATCGCCTTGATTCTCCTGCAACTCGGTTTGCTCGCATTGGTGGTCGAGTTGTACAACCCCGGCGCGACGTTCCCTGCTGTCGTTGGTGGAATTTGCCTGGTGCTTGCCTTCGTTGCGCTCGGCAATCTACCGGTCAACTGGGGCGGTGTCATTCTCATCGTTATGGCGATCATCGCCTTCATTATTGATGTGAATGTGAATAGCCTCGCGCTCACGATTGGCGCGCTGGCAATGTTCGTTCTGGGCGCGCTGATGCTCTTTACGCCGTTCACACCGCAACCGCCCACGATGCCCAGCGTCTCGGTTTCTCCCTGGGTGGTGTTGATTACTGGCGGCGCGATGGCGGCGTTCTTTGTGTTCGTCCTTGGGGCGGCAGTGCGCGGGCGGCGTTATCCCGTGTTGAGCGGCGTCGAATCACTCATCGGCGCGACCGGCGTGGCAGTCACCGATCTGAACCCCAACGGCATCGCGCGCGTGAAAAGCGAAGAGTGGGTCGCCGAAGCGCTGGAGGGTCCAATCAAGCAAGGGGAAACCGTCAGGGTAGTTCAAGTGGAAGGGTTACGACTCAAAGTGGTAAAAAAGTAGCACGCGGTTGCGGGCGGAGGGTCGCGCGGCAAAGGCTACCCACCGACCGCACAAGGAGGATGGACTATGACTACGCAAACATTCACATTCTTGACGTGCGTTGTCTTTTTCTTCATTGTGTTCGCGTTGTTGCTCCTCGCGATGGCGATCAAGATCGTGCGCGAGTATCAACGCCTGGTCGTGTTTCGTCTGGGCAAGTGTGTGGGCGCGCGCGGACCGGGTCTGGTCTTTCTGATTCCGTTCATCGAAACTGCCACGTGGGTGGACTTGCGCGAAAACTTTCTCGAAGTTCCCGCGCAGACGACTATCACCAAAGACAATGCCCCCATCTCGGTGGATTTCCTCATCTATTGGAAAGTGGTGGATCCGGTGGCAAGCGTGGTGCAGGTGCAGAATTTTGCCGGCGCCTCGCAAGGGATTGCGACCACCACTCTGCGCGCGGTCATCGGCGATATTCTGCTGGACGATGTGCTGGCGCAGCGCGAACGCATCAACACCTCGTTGCGCACCAAACTCGATGAGGTGACGGAGCGCTGGGGCATCAAGGTCACGGCGGTCGAAATCCGCGAAATCCTGCCGCCGCGCGATGTGCAGGACGCGATGACCAAACAAATGTCGGCGGAACGCTCGCGCCGCGCCGTCGTGACCGAGGCGGAAGGTAAGAAGCAAGCCGCCATCACCGTCGCCGAGGGTGAAAAACAATCCGCCATCTTGCGCGCCGAGGGTGAAAAGCAGGCACGCATCCTGCAAGCCGAGGGGTATGCACAAGCCCTCCAGCAAATCTTTAGCGCAGCCAAAGGCATTGACGCCAAAACGATGTCGCTCCAGTACCTGGAGACCCTCAAGGCGTTGGGAGCAAGCCCAGCAACGAAATTTGTTTTCCCGGCGGAGTTCACCAACCTGCTTAAACCGTTTATCACCTACGCCGCAGAGACAACGGAAACCAAACCCACCGAGTCAGGTTAACAAAATTTAACCCAAGACGCGCAAAAATCTATTGACTTGGGCTCGCGTTTGTGCGATAATACCTCCGCAAGGAACGGAGTTCTGGGCGTCTGGTGCGGAAAAAACAAATTCGCCAGGGCAAGAACGATCAGTGCCCTGGCGAATTTTGTAAAAACCAGAAACCAGGTCTCTTGCAGAAACCTAGTTTCCATTCACAGGGGGTTGAGTTATGGAGGAAGGCAAGCGCGTTCGCGGGACGGTCAAGTGGTTCAACAACTCCAAGGGCTATGGCTTTATCGCGCGCGACGGTGGCAAGGATGTGTTTGTCCACTATTCCGCTATTCAGATGGATGGCTACAAGTCCTTGAGTGAGGGGGACAAGGTCGAATTTGTAATCGAAAATAGTCCCAAGGGACCACAAGCCACGCAGGTGGTAAAAGTGTCCTGATTTATTTCTTCCTATTAGAAACCAGGTTTCTCTCAGAAACCTGGTTTCTTTTTTTCCAGAATTGACTTTTCCACGCCTTGTGCTATGCTAACAGTGGAGGCAAGCGATGGCGACGTACCACATCTATATGGACTGGCGCGTCCCTGGCTATCAAGCCCGCGTGCATCTTTCGACTTGCCCGTTCTGTAACGAAGGCAAGGGGATTCATCCTCACGCGCGCTATCAGTACGGACGATGGTATGGTCCCTTCGCTACGTTTCAACAGGCGTACGAGGTCGCGCAACAACTGGGTCGCTATCGCCGCCGCTGCAAACATTGCCGACCGGGATAAATTCACAAGGAGTCATCCATGAAAGCAGGTATTCTTTACAACGATCGGGACATTCGTGTGGGCGATGCACCGGAGCCATCCCTCCCACCGCATCACGTCCTCATCAAAAATCATTTTGCCGGTATCTGCGGAACCGATGTGCACATCTATCGCGGCGAATTTCACGAGCGCGTGCGCTTTCCCGCGATTCAGGGGCACGAGTTCGGCGGCACGATCGAACAAATCGGCGATGCCGTGACCGGTTTCCACATCGGCGATCGAGTGGTCGTTGATCCGATTCTGTCTTGTCATCAATGCCCGGCATGTCTTACGGGTCACATCAACGCGTGTCGTACGCTCAAACTCATCGGCGTTGATCTCGACGGTGGTTTTGGACAGTATGTTGCCGCGCCGGCAAGTCACGTCTTTCATTTGCCCGAAAGCGTGCCAATGAAATTCGCACCAATGGTCGAGATGTACGCGCTGGGATGTCACATCTTGACGCGCGGACGCGTGCAACCCGGTGAAACGGTCGCGATTCTGGGTGCAGGAAAATTGGGGCTGTCCATCCTCGATGTGTTATGCCATAGTGCCAACCCTGCCCGAACCATCGTCACCGATCTGCAACCGTTTCGCCTGGAGACCGCGCGAAAGCTCGGCGCTGATTACGTAATCAATGTGGCAGACGAAGACCCGGTGGCGCGCGTTCGCGACCTTACACACGGCGAAGGCGTGGATTGCGTGATCGAATGCGTGGGACATTTTCACGAGGTAGCCGGGCGCGAGTCGCCAGTGCAGCAAGCAGTGAAAATGATTCGATCCGCAGGTCGTATCGTCGTGTGTGGTCTGGGTGAGCAACTTTCTCCTGTGCATTTCAAAACGCTGGTGCTCAAAGAAGCCGAAATCATTGCGTCGCGCGTCACGCTCGGTGAATTTCCGCGCGCGATTCGGCTGATGGAAAAAGGATTGCTCCATCCCGAACTGTTGGTCACACACGAATTTCCTTTACGCGACATTCGCGCCGCGTTTGCACAGGTGGATCGCGAAGACCCACGCACAATCAAAGTCGTATTGGACGTGCAGCAAGCGTGACAAATGCCGAAAGATAAAAGGACAAACGCTTTCATAGAACCACGGTAACTACTCACCCCGCGTCATTGCGAGGAGGCGTTTTGTGCCGACGAAGCAATCTCCACACTGCAAATTTGGGGATTGCTTCGCAAAAACGCTACTCAGAAACTTCCCCCTGTCATTGCGAGGCGTAGTGTGCCGAAGCAATCCCCAACGCCGCATTGGGGATTGCTTCGTCGCAAAACCCGCTCCTCGCAATGACAATGACAGCGCGCGTTTCTGTCCTTTGACATGCCCGCCGACGGGCATGAGGTTCTCGCAATGACAGGGTGGCTGAGTAGATACGAACCACGAGGAGACATGATGCTCGATAAAATCCGCTGGGGTGTGATTGGTGCGGGAAATGTGTTCGAGTACAAGAGTGGTCCCGCACTGTACCAAACGCCCAATTCAGAACTGATCGCAGTGATGCGAACAAACGCGGCAAAGGCTCAAGCCACCGCCAAACGACACGGCGCCAAACGTTGGTACACCGATGCTGCCGCGCTTGTCGCCGATCCCGAAGTGAACGCGGTGTATATCGCCTCGCCGCACTATTTGCATCCTGAACACATCGCTCTTGCCGCGCGCGCGGGCAAAATCGTCCTGTGCGAAAAACCGATGGGCATCAGCGCGGCGCAAGCACAACAAGCCGTAGAGGTCTGTCGCGCGCACAACGTGTCGCTCAGCGTTGCTTACTATCGTCGTTTTTGGCGTATCGTTCAAGCGATGCAAGAATTCTTGCGCGATGGGGTGATTGGTCAAGTGGTCACCGCGCACGCGCAGCTCTCCGATCTTTTCACCGGCGATGAACGCACCTGGTTGACCTCGCGCGCGCTGTCTGGCGGCGATGCGCTGGCGAATTCCGGCGCGCACTGGGTTGACCTGGTGCGCTTCTTGCTGGGCGAAGTATCGGACGTGATGGCATACACATCGTCTAAATTCAGCGGCTGGGAAACAGACGATACCACCATCGTGCAAATGCGAATGGCAAGCGGCGCGCTGGTATCATTGACTTCTACGCGGCGCACGCCCATCGTCACGAATGAGTTGGACATTCTGGGCACCGAGGGACGTTTGCTTGCCAGCCCGCTGGCTGACGGGCGATTGATTTTGCATCGGCGCGGGCGCGAGCCGGAGATTTTGCACTATCCGCGCGCGGGCGTTGTGCACACAGAACTCATTGCCGCGCTGGTGCCACGTATGTTGCGCGGTGAGGAGTCGCCTGTGCCGGGGGAAGAAGCCGTGGCGGTGTGGAAGATTATGGAGGCAGCGTATCGTTCAGCGGAGGAAGGTGTGCGCGTGCAGGTCAAATAGCCAGAGGTGCCAAAAAATTTCGCGCCCTTTCGCGATCTTTCGCGTCAGGCGCGATTTTGTTTTTCCGCCTGGAGTGTTGCCAGAAAGGCGCGATCTTCGTCAGTGAGGTTGGCGCGCGCGAGCAAATCGGGGCGCCGTTCAAAGGTGCGCCGCAAGGCTTCGCGTCGCCGCCATTTCTCGACTTGCGCGTGATGTCCCGAAAGCAAAATCTCCGGCACCTTCCAGCCTCGAAACTCGGCAGGACGTGTGTACTGCGGTCCCTCCAGCAAACCCGACGCATGTGAATCATTCGTCGCGGCGGTGGGATGACCCAGCACGCCGGGAATCAAACGCGCGACGGCATCCACAATGACCATTGCCGGAATCTCACCACCGGTCAACACGTAATCGCCAATCGAAATTTCATCGGTTGCCAGATGTTCGCGCACGCGCTCGTCCACGCCTTCGTAATGTCCACAAATCAAAGCGATGTGGGAATGTTGTGCCAGTTCGCGCGCAATCGTTTGATTAAAGACACGTCCCTGGGGAGTGAGCAAAATCACCGGCACGCGCGGTGGCGCGCCCAGCACCGTTTCGACCGCCGCGAAAATCGGTTCGGGCTTCAGCACCATTCCACCACCACCCGCGTAGGCGTAATCGTCAGTGACGTGGTGCTTGTCGGTAGTGAAGGCGCGAATATCGTGCAAAAAAATTTCGACGAGCCGCGCGTCGCGCGCGCGCTTTAAGATACTGGTATCGAAAACGCCAGCAAACATTTCGGGAAAGAGCGTAAAAATGTCAAAGCGCATAGCGAGATGTTCCCTCTTCGAAAATCCCGCAATTGAAATCGCTGCGTGCGAGCCGTTGGAGTAGTCTTGTAGTCGAGTAGTCCAGTAGTCGGGTAGTCGAGTGACTACGCGACTAGCCGACTACGTGACTAGTCCATGCTGACGGACGCCCGATGGCAACGCCCGCCTGAGACGATTTCAATCGTCGAATTTTCATCTTTCGTGGCGAGTGGTTCGCCCATGAACAACTCCTACGCAGTATAGCATAGCCAGGAGGAAAAACAAAACGGCAACATACGTTGCCGTCTTGCACAGGGGCGGCAGGAATTGAACCCGCAACCTACGGTTTTGGAGACCGTTGCTCTGCCAATTGAGCTACACCCCTATCCGTTCATAATTTTAGCACAACTCGTGCGAACGCGCAAATCGTACGGGCTTTGGTCAGGGTCTGCAAAGTCGGGCACGGGCGGTTGAAATCGCTGCAATCGCAAGCGTTCACACCTTTTTCGGTACGGTTTGTCGCAAGGTGTCTACTCAGCCTCCTGTCATTGCGAGCGTTTTTTGCGAAGCAATCCCCAAATTCGCAGTGGGAGATTGCTTCGTCGGCACAAAACGCCTCCTCGCAATGACGCGGGGTGAGTAGTTACGTCGCCAGTCTATTCAGCGGCTGCCCGCGCGAAACGCGCGCGCAAAAAATCCAGTACCACGCGGTCAATGAACGCGCCGTCGAGTAAACGTTCTTCCAGATTCTCGACACCGGCAAATTCGCGGAACGCTTTTTGCGTTGCCGCATCCCACACTCCATTGAGCGCGCCGGCATAATAACCCCGCGCACGCATCATCGCTTGCAATTCACGCGCAATGCTCTCGTCAATTGGGATAATGTCGGCGGGGTTCGTTTTGCCCAGGTACAAATGATGCAATTCCAGCAGGCGTTTTAGTTCGTCAATCGGCTGAGGATGATCGTCCACACGCAAATCAATGTAGCGATCGTTGAATCCGCCATAGCCGCCTTTTTCCCGCACAACCAGCAATGCCGCGCTCTCTTGCCCGCGCCTGTCGCCGCCTGCGGCTTGTCCTGCGGCTAGCGCGGCGATGAGTCGTTCCGCCAACTCGCCGCGCGCTTGCTCGAACGTTTCGACGAGCGCGTCCACAACTGCCGCGCCTGCCAGAATGTTGCCTTGCGCCGCATAGTTTTTGCCCGTGCGACCGCCTGCCCAATCGAAACATTCCTTGCCGGTGTATGAAAACGCGCGTCCGCGCGCGTCCACGATACCAAATTGGCGTTGCGCCGCGTGGCGGTCTGATGCGATCAATGCCGTCCCAACTTGCCGGGGCGTCTGTCCACGCTTGAGCAGACGGAGCGCGCGCGGACCGTACGAGGTGTTCGCCCAGGCTTGCGTCGCAACAGCACCAACACCGGCTTGCGCAAAGGGGACTGCCGCGCCGACCGCCAGAAATTTTGAAGCCACTGCCACGCCGAGATCACCCGTAGCAGGGTCGTACGCGACGAGAGAAAACGTTGAGGGTTTCATCGAGGCAAACCTTTCGTTCTCAACTACAACTTGTAGCCGAATTTGCGCAGCAGACTTTTGCGCCATTCCACTCCCGAGGCATCCTCGACACCTTTCGATTTGATGCCATCAATCACACCAAGAATGCCGCGCCCTTGTTCCGTCTCCGCGAGGATGACCTGAAGTGGATTCGCCGTTGCACAAAAAATGTTGACGACTTCGGGAACGTTTTTGATGGCGTGGAGCACGTTGATCGGATAGAACCCTTCACCCAGGAAGACGATGAACGAATGGCCCGCGCTCAGCAGCAGCGCGTTCTTCTTTGCCAGTTCCACCAGCGCGTCATCCGTGCCGCTCGCGCGCACCAGCGCGTGTCCCGATGCTTCGCAAAACGCCAGACCGAACTTGATGCCGGGCACGGCGGTCACTAACGCCTCGTGCATGTCTTCGACTGTCTTGATAAAGTGCGTTTGTCCAAGAATCACATTGAGTCCGTTTGGATTTTCGATGGTGACAACTTTTAGTTCCATTTTCTCCTCCAATGATTGGGTGATTCGGTGATTGAGTGATTGGGTGATTGGGTGATTGGACGATTCGTCATTCGCCCTTCGTCCTCCGTCATTTGCTCATTTGTCATTTGCTCATTTGCTCATTTTGTCATTTGCTCATTTGTCATTTGTCATTGCTCATTT
>Ga0209227_1000710_pt1 | contig 27998 bp, 28 predicted proteins | sample YNPBryantNP2012_FD_185815 | JGI IMG/M metagenome (GOLD analysis project Ga0209227, IMG submission 185815) | Anoxygenic and chlorotrophic microbial mat microbial communities from Yellowstone National Park, USA - YNP Bryant NP 2012 (SPAdes)... ...
TTCCCCACGCTGCGCTCGGGACATGCGCTGCGCTCGCAATGACAGGAGACAGAGGTTTTTTCATGGCTTTCGGGCGACTCGCTGCGAATTTCTTGAACGAATGATACAGTACTGGCATCCCAAAATCATTGACAAAATCCCCGCTTCCGTGTAGAATCAGGCGCAATCTTATGGCAACCTCTTTCGCTCCACGTTCCCGTCGTCCAAAGCCCACCTCCCACCGAGAAGGTGGGCCTGACGGGTTTGGAGCGAGGCCCTGAACTTCTGATTCTCCTGGCATACCCGATCAGCCCTCCTTCTCGGAGGGCTGATCGCTTTTTAAATCCACTTTCAGGAGTGTGTATATGTCCGCCAAATCAAAACCATCTGTCAAGAAGGTCGTTCTGGCCTATTCGGGGGGATTGGATACCTCGATCATCGTCCCCTGGCTGCGCGAGAATTACGGTTGCGAGGTGATCGCGTTCTGCGCCGACATCGGGCAGGGAGATGAAGACCTGCGCGGCCTGGAACAGAAGGCGCTGCGCAGCGGCGCCAGCCACTTTGTGCTCCGCGACGTCAAAGAAGAATTCGCCAGGGATTATCTCTTCCCGCTGTTGCGCTCTGGCGCTGTCTACGAACGCAAGTACCTGCTGGGCACCTCCATCGCCCGCCCGTTGATCGCCCGTCACCTGGTAGATGTGGCGCACGAGTTCCAGGCCGATGCCGTCGCCCACGGCGCCACCGGCAAGGGGAACGATCAGGTGCGCTTTGAAGTCACCGTGATGGCACTTGACCCGCGTTTGAAGATCATCGCCCCCTGGCGCGAATGGCATATCCGCTCCCGCGAGCAGGCCATCGCCTATGCCCAGGAGCGCAATATCCCCGTGACCGCAACCGTCAAGAGCATCTACAGCCGCGATTGGAACCTCTGGCATCTTTCCCACGAGGGCGGGCCTCTGGAAGATCCCTGGAATGAACCCGAAGAGAGCATGTATCAGATCACGACCTCGCCGGAAAACGCGCCGGATGAGCCAGAATACATCGAGATCGAGTTTGAGAGCGGCACGCCGGTCGCAGTGAACGGAGAGCGACTCTCCCCGGCCACCCTGATCCAGCGACTGAACGCCATCGGCGCCACCCACGGCATCGGCCGCGCGGACCTGGTGGAGAATCGCCTGGTGGGGATGAAATCGCGCGGCGTCTACGAAACGCCGGGCGGCACGATCCTCGTCCATGCGCATCGCGAACTGGAATCGCTCACCCTTGACCGCGATACCATGCACTTCAAGGACATGCTCGCCATCCGTTATGCCGAGCTGGTCTATTACGGCTTGTGGTTCTCTCCCCTGCGCGAGGCCTTCGATGCCTTCTTCGCCGCCACGCAGGGGCCGGTCACGGGGACGGTGCGGCTGAAGCTCTATAAAGGGAACATCATCGTGGCCGGGCGCCAATCACCCTTCAGCCTGTATCGCGAGGATTTCGCCACCTTTGGGGAGGAAGATGTCTATGATCAGAGCCATGCCGAGGGGTTCATCCGTCTCTTTGGCCTGCCGCTGAAGGTGCGCGCCTTGAACAACCTGCCCGTCGCCGGCCTCGACCTGCCGCAGCCGGATTACAGCCGCTTCAAGCGCGATTAGGAGGGAAAATGCTCTGGGGTGGACGCTTTTCGCAACCCATGCATGGGTTGGCCTGGAAGCTCAACGAATCGCTGAGCGTGGACCATCGCCTGGCGCTGCAGGATGTGCGCGCTTCCCAGGCCTGGGTGAATGCTTTGCAGGCAGCCGGCATTTTGACGCCCGATGAAGCGCAACGTCTCCATCAGGGGCTGGCGCAGATCGCGGAGGAGTTTGCACAGGGACGCTTCGTTTTCCAGGAAACGGATGAAGACATCCACACTGCCGTTGAGCGCCGCCTGGGGGAACTGGTGGGGGAAGTCGCCGGGAAGCTCCATACGGGGCGCAGTCGCAACGATCAGGTGGCGACGGACTTTCGCCTGTGGATGCTGGATACTCTGCCCCAGGTGGAGACGGCGCTGCAGGATTTGCAGGCCGTGCTGCTCCAGCGGGCCGCTGAACACGTGGAAACGGTGATGCCAGGGTACACCCATCTGCAGCGCGCCCAGCCGATTTCCCTGGCCCACTGGTTCCTTTCCCATTTCTGGCCCTTGCAGCGCGATCGGCAACGACTGCAGCACCTGCGCCCGCGCCTGGCCATCCTGCCCTTGGGGAGCGGCGCGCTGGCCGGCTGCCCCTTCCCCGTGGATCGCCATGCCCTGGCGCGCGAACTGGGGTTTCTGGAGGCCTCCCCCAACAGCCTGGACGCGGTCGCGGATCGCGACTTCGTGGTAGAGTACCTGTTCATTGCCGCCCTGATCGGCGTTCACCTGAGCCGGCTTGCTGAGCAAATCGTGCTCTATACCACTGCCGAATTTGGATTCTTCGAGCTAAGCGATGCCTTCGCCACCGGCTCCAGCCTGATGCCTCAAAAGAAAAATCCCGATCTCTTTGAACTGACGCGCGCCAAAGCGGCCTACCTGAACGCTTTGCTGAACGGGGCAATGAACTTGCTGAAGGCTCTCCCTTCCGCCTACGATAAGGATTTACAAGAGGATAAGCGTTACGTCTTCGAGGCCACCGATACGCTGCTCCTGCTCCTGCCGGTGATCGCCGCTGCACTGCGCGAGCTACGCGTCCACCCCGAACGGATGAAGATTGACGCCTTCATGCTGGCCACCGATCTCGCCGATGAGCTGGTGCGCCAGGGCATACCCTTCCGACAGGCGCATCGAAAAGTCGGCGAGCTGGTGCGCAAGGCGCTGGAGCAGGGGATCAGCCTGGAACAGGCAACCCTGCAGGAGGTTGCCACATGGGGCGCGATCCAGCCCCAGGTCGTGTTGGATCCGTTGCGTTCCCTGGCGCGGCGAGAGGTTTGGGGCGGCACCGCGCCCCAGGCCGTGCGCGCCCAACTGCAACTGGCATCTTCGCTTCTAAAATCCCAAAATTCTCATTCTTAGGAGGTTCCCATGTTTCAATCTACCTGTCCCGAATGCGCAGCCGAAATCGTCTTGCCCGATTCCACCGAGATCGGCGAAATCGTGGTCTGCCCGGATTGCGGGGTGGACCTCGAGGTCACCAGTCTTCAACCGGTGATGCTGGAACTGGCACCCATGGAGCAAGAAGACTGGGGAGAATAGCAGACGGGCGATGGGGAGTCTGAGACTTCCCTGTCGCCTATCCCACTTTTCTGGAGGAGAACATGCGAAGGCGGTATCGGATCGGTGTGTTGTATACGCGCTTGCGGGTGGAGGAAAAGTGGATTTTCGCTGCCCTGGAGCGCCGCGGCGTGGACTATGAGCGTCTGGACGACCGCGAAATTTATTTCAACCTGCAAGACCCGCAGTTCTGGCAGGGCTTTGACGCCGTGTTGGAACGCAGCATCAGCTATTACAGTGGCCTGTACGCGCTACGCACCCTGGAGGGATGGGGCATCCCGACGGTGAACACCGCACGCGTGGCCGAAATTTGTGGGGATAAGTGGAATACCAGCGTGGCGCTGGAGCGGGCCGGCGTGCCACAGCCGCGGGTGCGCCTGGCCTTTTCCGTCGAGGCTGCGCTGCAGGCCATCGAAGAGATGGGGTATCCCGTGGTGCTCAAGCCGGTGGTCGGCTCCTGGGGGCGCATGTTGGCCAAGATCAACGACCGCGAGGCCGCCGAAGCCATTCTGGAGCATCGCGCCACGCTTGGCTCGGCCCAGCAGAACGTTTACTACATCCAGGAATACATCCCCAAGCCAGGCCGGGATATTCGCGCCATCACAATCGGGGATCGGGTGCTGGCGGCGATCTACCGCAACGCGGAGCACTGGATCACCAACACGGCGCGCGGCGGCCAGGGGACGCTTTGCCCGATCACGCCGGAGATCGAGGCGCTCTGCCTGAAGGCGTCGGCGGCAGTCGGCGGGGGCGTGCTGGGCATAGACCTGGTGGAGCATCCTGAGCGCGGCCTGTTGGTGAACGAAGTGAATCACACCACCGAGTTTCACACCGCGCAGCCCCTGAGCGGCGTGGACATCGCCGATGAGATCGTCGCCTACACGCTCCAGGTGGCCCGTCAGCATGTCATGGAGGGCGTATGAGCGTCTCTGTCGCCATTCTGGGGGCTTCAGGGTACGCCGGGGGCGAACTGCTGCGCCTGCTCCTGGATCATCCCCAGGTGACTGTCACCCAGGTCACCTCGCGTTCGCATCTGGGAGAGTACGTCTATCAGGTGCATCCGAACCTGCGCAAACGCACCACCCTCCAATTCAGCGATCCGGCGCAACTTCAGCCGGTGGATGTGCTTTTTGCGGCGCTGCCGCACGGCGAATTTCAGAAGGAAGTGGATCGCTATGCCGGCCTGGCCACGTACATCATAGACCTTTCGGCGGATTTTCGGCTGCGCGATGCCGCTGCGTATGAGCGCTGGTATGGTGCGCCCCATGCTGCGCCGCACTGGCTGGGAAAATTCGTTTACGGGCTGCCGGAGTTCCATCGGGAGGCGCTGCGTCAGGCGCGCTATGTCAGCGGGGTGGGATGCAACGCCACCGCCACCAATCTGGCCCTTTTGCCCATCCTGCGCGCCGGCTGGCTTCACCCCGATCAGCAGGTGATCGCCGAGGTAAAGGTGGGTTCTTCGGAGGCCGGCGCTGAAGGCAACATCGGCTCGATCCACGCCGAGCGCGCCAACGTCATCCGCACCTATTCCGCGTTTGGTCATCGCCACACCGCAGAGATCATGCAGGAATGCGGCCTGAAAAACGTCGTGCTCACGCTGACCTCGGTAGACCTGGTGCGCGGCGCCATGGCGACAGTTCACCTGGACCTGCCCCCTGGCCTTCCCATGCGTCAGCTCTGGCAGGCATACCGGGCGATGGTCCAGGAACATCCGTTCCTGCGCCTGGTGAAAGAAGCGCGCGGCATCTATCGCGTCCCCGATCCGAAAATCCTGGCCGGCTCGAACTACGCCGATATTGGCTTTGAATACGATGAGGCCAGCGGGCATCTGGTGGCATTTTGCGCCATTGACAATTTGATGAAAGGGGCTGCCGGCTCCGCCGTTCAGTGCCTGAACCTGATGATGGGCTGGGAAGAGACCCTGGGGCTGGAATTCCCCGGCCTGCATCCGTGATGCAAAGAAATCCTGTTTGGGAGGTGCACTTTGGCTCTGATCGTCTTGAAAATCGGCGGGACGGAAGGCGTGAATCCTGACGCCATCCTGGATGATGTGGCAGAACACTGGAAGCGGGAACAAAACCTGGTGCTGGTACACGGTGGCTCTGCCGAAGCCACGGCGTTGGGCGAACAACTGGGACGGCCTCCACGCTTTATCGTCTCCCCCTCCGGTCACACCTCGCGCTATACCGACCGCGCCACGCTGGAAGTTTTCATCATGGCCGTCAACGGAAAGATCAACACCCTGCTGGTAGAGGGCCTGCGACGGCGCGGCGTGAATGCCTTTGGCCTGAGCGGCCTGGATGGAGGCCTGCTTCAGGGCACGCGCAAGGAGGCCATCCAGAGCGTGGAAAACGGCAAGCGCAAGATCATTCGCGACGACTACAGCGGCAAGATCGAGCGCGTCCATGTGCCCCTGCTGCGCTGGTTGCTGGAAAACGGCTACCTGCCGCTGGTGGCGCCGCTGGCCGTCGGGGCGCAGGGTGAAGCGCTAAACGTAGATGCCGATCGCGCCGCCGCCCAGATCGCGGCTGCGCTTGGCGCCGATTGGCTCATCCTGCTCACCGCAGCGCCGGGGTTGCTGGAGCGCTTCCCCGATGAAAGCAGCCTGATCCGCGAATTGCCTTTTGCCCAAATCTCCCAGGCCCATCAGGCGGCGCAGGGACGCATGAAAAAGAAAGTGCTGGCTGCAGAAGAGGCCCTGAGCGGCGGTGTGCCCCGCGTCCTCATCGCCGATGGGCGCATCTCCAACCCCTTGCAACGTGCTTTGCAGGGCGAGGGTACACTCATCCATCTTTGAGAGGAGTCACCTATGGATGCCTATACCATCGAAACCCGGCACGGAGCCGGGGTATATGCCAAACAACCGATTTCCATTGTGCGCGGCCAGGGGGCGCTGCTTTTCGATGCCGAGGGCAATGCCTACCTCGACTGTACCTCCGGGCATGGCGTGGCCAATCTGGGTCACGCTCACCCCAGGGTGGCCGCCGCCATTGCCAATCAGGCCCAGCGTCTGATCACCCTCTTCGAGACCTATCCAAACGATCAGCGCGCCGCCCTGATGCTCAAACTCACCTCGCTCACGCCCGGCCTGGATCGCGTCTTCTTCTGCAACTCCGGCGCCGAGGCGGTGGAAGCCTCGTTGAAATTTTCGCGCCTCTCCACCGGGCGCAAGCGCATTCTGGCAGCCAAACGCGCCTTCCACGGGCGCACTTACGGCGCTCTCTCGGCCACCTTTGCCTCCCGCTATCGGCAGGGCTTTGAGCCGCTGGTGCCGGAGATTGAACATGTCAGCTACAACGACCCGGAAGCGCTGGAAGAGGCGATGAATGAAAACGTCGCCGCCGTGATCCTCGAGGTCGTTCAAGGCGAAGGAGGCATCTACCCCGCCACACCGCAATACCTGGAAACAGCGCGCCGATTGTGCGATCAATACGATGCTTTATTGATCTTCGATGAAATCCAGAGCGGCTTTGGGCGCACCGGCAAGATGTTCGCCTATCAGCACTATGGCATCCAGCCGGATATGCTCACCTGCGCCAAATCGCTGGCCGGCGGCGTGCCCATGGGCGCCGTCCTGTTGGGGGAGCGTGTGCGCAATCTGGCTCCTGGCGTGCATGGCTCCACCTTCGGCGGCAACCCGCTTTCCTGCGCTGCAGCGCTGGCAGCCATTCAGGCCATCCAGGAAGAAGACCTGCCGCGTCAGGCTGCCGAAAAGGGAGCGTACCTCATGGAGCGATTGCGCCGCCTGCCCTCGCCGCTGATCCGTGAAGTGCGCGGCCTGGGGCTGATGATCGGCATTGAACTCAAACGCAAAGTAGCCCCCTACCTGCGCGCCTTGCAGGCGCAGCGCGTCCTGGCGCTCAATGCGGGCATGAACGTCCTGCGCCTCCTGCCGCCCCTGGTGATCACCTACGAACAGTTAGACTGGCTGCTCCAGGCCCTGGCTGAAGTCCTGCAACGTGATCTGGAGGAGAGCGATGCCTGATCTCACCACCTTACTCGGCCTGCTGGAGCACGATAGCCCCACCGGTCACGAAGGGCCAGCGGTGGACTGGCTACTGGAGCGAATGCAGATGCTCGGATTCGAGGTAGAAAAGGATGAAGCAGGGAATGGGATAGGGAAAATGGGGGCTGGCCCACACCAGGTGATCCTGCTTGGCCATATTGACACCGTCCCTGGGCGGATCCCTGTGCGCCTCGAAAACGACCCGAAGCTTGGTCCCTGTCTCTTCGGCCGCGGTGCTGTGGATGCAAAGGGCCCGCTGGCGTGCTTTGTAGATGGGGTGGCGCAGCTTGGCCCGCGCCAGGGCTGGCAATTTGTGGTGATCGCGGCCGTAGACGAAGAGGGCGACTCGCGCGGCGCGCGTGCGCTGCTGGACCACTATCGCCCGCATTTCCTCATCGTAGGGGAGCCGAACCGCTGGCATCGCATTGCCCTGGCCTACAAGGGCAGCGCCTGGGCCGAGCTACACCTGCGCGCCGAAAATCGCCATTCCGCGCACCATGACCCCACCCCGGCAGAACAGGCCATCGCTCTCTGGCTGCGCCTGCAAGCCTGGGCTGAGGCGTTCAATCGTGAGCGAAAGCGTCTCTTCGATCAACTCCTGCTCACGCTGCGCGCCTTCAACACCCTGGAGGAAGATTTTTACACCTCCGTGCGCCTGCGCCTGGGTGCGCGCCTGCCCCTCGACCTGCCGCCGCAGGCATGGTATCGTGAGTTAGAGCATCTGGCGGCGCCCTTTCAGGTTCAACCGTTGGGCTATGCCGTGCCGGCCTGGGAATGCGAGAAGAACACCCCTCTGGTGCGCGCCTTCATGCGCGCCATTCGGCAGCAAGGGGGCGAAGTGGCCTTTGTGCAAAAGAGCGGCACCTCCGATCTCAACATCGTCGCCCCCCACTGGCGCTGTCCGGCGCTCGTCTATGGCCCCGGCGACTCTGCCCTGGATCATACGCCACACGAGCACATCCCCATTGATGAATATCTCCGCGGTGTGGCCGTCCTCACCGAGGCCTTGCGCCTGCTCACGACCTCCTCGAATGAACCGCCGCCCTCAGACCGTGAACCCTCATGAACCGCCCGAAGACTGCACAAGTCCCTGTCTTCAAACTTCCTCTCTACCTGAGAATCACCTCCATCCAGCACCGCGCTGCGATCGGCAGCACTCCGGCGCGCAGGCCTCCATCGGGCGGAAATGCGGCGAATTGATTGTCTATCCAGATCACAAGTCCCAGCGGTGGCACAGGTGAAAAGGGCGCGGAAAACACGCTTTCCCCATCCACCTCAAAGTGCACCTGATCTTCCAGCCATCGCATTCGGTAGGTATGCCACTCCGTCACATCACACGCAAGCTCTCTGGCTGCCTCCTCAATGCAGCCAGCAAGCAATTGTCGTGCCCTGGAGGGCGAAAACGGATAAGCAGCCATGGCGCGGAGAACATCCCAGCGAAAACGGCTGCGGAAGACCTGCGCCAGGAAGCCATTCGCCGGCATCGCATCCCGAAACGAGAGGAAATTTTCCCTGGAGGCATGGAAAAACCAGGTCGCCTGGGGCAACGTGGGAAGTCGCCAGGGGGCGCCGCCGAATCCCAGCGAAAATCCGAACGGATCGTTCCACAGCCCGAAACCCCACGTCCCTGCAAGATTTGCCTGCGAAACCCGCGCCTGAAGCGTGATCTGCCAGGGTGGGCGGTTGGGAAACTTGCTGCGTGGTAACCCGCCATAATCATCCAGCTGCGCCAGGTGGTATGTTCTCGCTGAGCCTGCTTCCAGCCCCAGGCGCCAGTAGCCTGGAGCCAGAGACACAACCCTGCCGCTGCCTGCGGTACGAACGCGCATTCCTGTAGGATGGGTATCAGCGCTCATAAGAAAACTCCTTCAACATCCGGCAAAAGCCATGTTCTGCACATAGAGCCAGTTTGTGCTATACTTGTACCTGAAAAGAGGAGCTGGTATGTTGCCTGAAACGCTTTCAAAACCTTCTACTTCCACCGAACAACCCTCCGCGCCCTCCATAGATTTGCAGGCCGAACTGGAAGAGACCGAGCGCGCCCTGCGAGAAATTTCTCTGCTCATCGAGCAAAGTCAGGGCGAGGTAGCCAAACTGAGCCAGCGCAATGCGACCATCACAGCGCACCTGCAGCAAATGCGGGATACTGCCCCGCTGAGTGAATGGCGCATGGCCTATCAATCGGCGCTGGAGGCGCAGCAGCGCCTTTTTGTGATGCGTGGTCAGCTCGAAAAACTCCAAAGCGATAAGACCCATCTGGAGCGGTATCGTAACCTGCTGCGCTATTTCCTTGAAAGCCGCTCACAGCAAGGAGCCGCAGAACAAACCCAGGCGACCTCTGCAGGTCCTGATCTACCCACATTGTTGAACGCGCTGGAAGCAGAGCGTCAACGACTTTCGCATCAAATGCATGATGGCCCTGCGCAGGCACTTTCCAATTTTATTCTACAGGCGGAAATCGCCATGCGGTTGATAGAGATTGATCCTGCCCAGGCGCGCCAGGAATTGCTCAATCTCAAAGCCGCGGCGATGAGCACCTTCCAGAAAGTGCGCAATTTCATCTTTGAGCTACGCCCGATGATGCTCGACGATCTGGGCCTGATCCCGACCGTCCGCCGTTATGCGGAGGCCGTCAAAGAGCAATACGGGATTGAAGTAAATGTCACGGTGGGCGGCTCGGAGCGGCGCCTGGAGAATTACCTGGAAGTGTTGATCTTCCGCGCCATTCAAGAACTGCTCGGGAATGCTGTTCGGCACAGCCAGGCCACGCTGGTAAAAGTGACCATTGATTTTGCCGATCACATGGTGCGTATCACTGTGGATGATAACGGCAAAGGCTTCGACCAGCAACAGGCCTCGCAGGAAAGTGGATTGGGCTTAAAACTGCTGCGGGAACGCGTCGAAAAGACCGGCGGCACGCTGGAGATTGATGCCGCACCCGGCCAGGGGACGCGTGTCCAGTTCGTCATTCCCTTCTAATGCAAAAAGCCGCTCGCAAATTGCAAATGCATTACAGCAGGCCTTCCTGACAGTTTTGTGAGTCGTTTGCTCTTGACTTTTGCCACAACCCTGTTACAATAAGAACTGAAATTCCAGCCTGGTCTGGAACATCCTATACCCGGAAAGGAGGTGAAAGCCATGTTATTTGCTCCGAAGGAAAAGGGTCAGGGTCTGGTCGAGTACGCGTTGATTCTTGTTCTGGTAGCCATTGTCGTGATTGCGGTTCTGACGCTCCTCGGCCCGATCATCGGTAACGTGTTCACCAAGGTCAACAGCACCCTCAAGCAGTAACATCTCCCTGACCTGAAACACCTCAAACAGGGATCTCGCAAGAGGTCCCTGTTTGTTTTTTGCCCCCACAAGACGGCGGAGCGCAGACGGCGGACTGCGATAGACGATTGACCATGGACGATGGACAGCAGGGGCGAATGAAAACTGGCATTCGTGATGTTTTTACTCTGGATTCGGCTGAGAGATTCGCACCGCAGCGGAAGGTGATTAACCGCTCAGGCGTGCCTGACGCGTCCAGAGCTGGCGATAGGCTGCGGTCTCCTGGAGCAGAGAACGGATGGCGCGGAAGAGTTCATGCTGAGCATAGGGGTTGGCCTGTCCCTCGGCAGGAGTGAAGCGCAATTCGTCCTCGTCAAATTCGACGTGAACGTGGCCGCCGGCTTCCAGCCATTCCAGCCCCAGGCGCAGGGTTAGCTCACGTTCAGCGGTCGCGGCGACGAGTTCCTGCAGGGTGGCGCGACCGCCCTTGTATCTCAACGCATATTTCACCAGGCCAGCCAGCCGCTCCAGAAAGGCCTCCGCTCGCAGCGCAGCCGGCGGGTCGGCCAGCCAGTAGACGCGCTCCGCACGCACCCGCTGCCATAACTCCCGCCACTCACGCGGCCCCGGTGGGATGGTATAGACACCGATCTCCGCAGCAGGAGGCAGGGTATAACGATTGAAGACGGAAGCGGCCGCCGGCACATCGGGCCCCTCGGCGAGGATGGGCACGGAGGCCGGGAGTCCGGATATCCCCTGCGCCCGCCAGTCCACGACCTGGGGCGGAAGCAGCTCGACCTGGGGCAATGGCTGCGGCGCGGCGCGAAAGGCGATCCATTCCAGTTGCAAGGTTCGCTGACCACGAAAATCCTGCGCACGGGCGGTGAAGGCGATGTCTATCACTCCCTGCGGCCATTCCCCATTGTTCCCATTCCACCAGATCAGGCTCTGACGGTTTCCCTGCGCATCGCAGACGGTCAGGCGCAGGTGCTCCTGCTCGCGCCCCACCGGGGTCACCGATTCGATCTTCACGCCGCGCGTCGCCAGCACAGGATAAGCATTCCCAGGGCCGAACGGAGCGAGCATTTCCAGCATTTCGGCCATCTCCAGGTTCACTTCGTCCAGCTCCACCCAGGCATCCAGCATCAGGGTCGGTTCAGGGAGTGTGGGCGTTTGCTTCCTGATCGCCTGCGAGAGGCGTTCACGGAAGGCCTGCACGTTTTGCGGCGCCAGTGCCAGGCCAGCAGCCATGGGATGGCCGCCGTAACTGTGCAGCAAATCGGCGCATTCAGCGATGGCCTGGGTGATGTGAACCCCCTCCACCGAACGCGCCGAGCCACGGAGCAACCCATCTTCGCCGGCGGTGAGCAGAATGACCGGGCGCGCGTAGCGATTGACCAGGCGCGCTGCCACCAGACCGAGCACGCCGCCCGGCCAGGAGGGGTTTTCGATCACCAGCACCGGCAATTCCAGCAGGTCGGAATTTTCCTTTAAGCGCATCTCGACAGTCTGCATCACCTGGGCTGTCAACCACTGGCGCTGCAGATTTAAGGACTCAAGCTGGCGCGCCAGGAAGCGGGCACGCGCCTCGTCCTGCGTGGTCAGGAACTCCACCGCCGGGTTGGCATCGGAGAGTCGCCCCAGCGCATTCAGGCGAGGGGCGAGAAGAAAACCAACATGTTCCTCCGTGAGATGCGCCGGGTTCAGGCGCGTCTGCTCGTAAAGGATGCGCAGACCAGGGCGCTTTGTCCTGCGCAGCGCCTGCAGCCCCTCTTTGACCAGACGCCGCGTTTCACCCTCCAGCTTCGCCACATCGGCGATCAACCCCAGGGCCACCAGATCGAGCAGGTCTGAGGGCTGAAGGACAACAGAAGATTCTGTCCGGAGCAACGCCTCCATCAGAAGATAGGCGACGCCTGCGCCGGAGAGATGCGCCAGGGGATGATCAGGGGAAGCACGCTTGGGGTTGACGATGGCCAGCGCCGGGGGCAGGATTGGCTCCGGATCGTGATGGTCGGTGACGATCACATCCAGGCCCTGCTGCTGCGCCCATTGCAGGGCAGCGTGCGCCGTGATGCCCGTATCGCAGGTGATCAGCAAGTCCAGGCCACGGGCGAATTCCTGCAGGCGCGCCAGGTGCACCCCATGACCTTCGGTGGCCCGAACCGGGATGTAGTAACGCACCTCGCCGCCCAGAGCGCGCAGCGTTTCCACCAGCAGGGCGGTGGCTGTCTGGCCATCCACGTCGAAATCCCCCCAGATGCCGATTTGTTCTTTCCGTCGCAGGGCATGTTGAATGCGCTCGACCGCCAGCGCGGCATCGGGCAGCGCGAGCGCTTCGGGCGCGGCCGGCGGCCGCGGGTCGAGGAAGGATTGCGCCGCTTCGGGCGAGGTGAAGCCGCGCCGCAGCAGGATGCGACGGATCAGCGGCGGCAGGTTCAACGAGCGCAGCGGGTCTTCCGCTTCTGAAACTGGAAACGTGGGCGGGTCAAGCCATTTCACAGCGGTTCAAAGCGCGCAGTGAAGTGTCGGAGGAGAGGCGGAGCATCGGTGATGCGGTAGCCGCGCAAGCGGGGAGCACGTTCGGCAATGCGCCCTAACACCTCGGCGACATAGTCCAGATGGCTCTGGGTGTAGACGCGGCGAGGGATCGCCAGGCGCACCAGCTCCAGGCGCGGGTAAACCATCTGACCGGTTTCAGGATCGGGATGGGCAAACATGACCGAGCCAATTTCGACCGCCCGTATGCCGCCTTCCAGATAGAGTTCAACGGTCAGGGTCTGACCCGGATATTCGTTGTGAGGGATGTGAGGGAAGAGGGCGCCGGCATCTACGTAAACCGCATGGCCGCCGGGAGGCTCGATAATTTGCAATCCCTGGTCACGGATGCGCTCCGCCAGATACGCAACCTGCTGCAGGCGATAGCTCAGATAGTCCTCCTCCAGCGCCTCATACAATCCGACCGCCATGGCCTCCAGATCGCGGCCAGCCAGGCCGCCATAGGTAGGGAATCCCTCGCGCAGGATCAGCTCATTGCAGACGCGGCGGTATAGCTCCTCATCGCGCATACAGAGCAGGCCGCCAATGTTGACAATCGCATCCTTCTTGGCCGACATCAGCATTCCATCGGCCAGGCTGAAGGTTTCACGGGCTATTTCGAGGATGCTTTTATCCTGGTAGCCAGGTTCGCGTTGTTTGATGAAGTAGCAGTTCTCGGCATAGCGAGCGGCGTCAATGAAGAAGGGAATGCCGTAGGCGTGATAGAGTTCAGAGACCGCTCGCAGATTGGCCATGGAAACCGGTTGTCCACCGCCCGCATTGTTGGTGATGGTGATCATGCCGAAGGGGATGTTTTGCGGGCCGACCTTTTCGATGAAGGCGCGCAATTTCTCCAGGTCCATATTGCCCTTGAAAGGATGCGGATGGCGGGGATCGAAGGCCTCGTCAATGATCAGGTTGGTGGGGCGTCCGCCACGGGCGCGAATATTGGCATCGGTGGTATCGAAATGCATGTTGGAAGGGACGAATTGCCCCGGCTTCACGAGCACGGCGCTCAGGATATTTTCGGCGGCACGTCCCTGGTGCGTGGGGACGAAATAGGGGAAGCCAAAAATGTCCTGGACGGCCTCTTTGAGGCGATGGAAGGAGCGGGCGCCAGCATAGGATTCATCGCCGCGCATCAGCGCCGCCCATTGACGGTCGCTCATCGCCCCGGTGCCGGAGTCGGTGAGCAAGTCAATGAAAATATCTTCCGCGCGCAGGGCAAAGACGTTGTAGCCGGCCTCGATCAACCTGGCTCTGCGTTCCTCTGCTGCCAGCAGGCGGATCGGTTCGACCATTTTGATTCGGAAGGGTTCAGGGGGATAGTTCATAGGCTCCTTGATCAGATCGCGAAAGGGGATCGGTCAGCGCAGAAGGGCGACGGCTATGGCGGAGTAAATGAAAATGCCAATGCCGTTGATCCATCCACTGAGCATCCAGATGCGCCAGTCCTGCTGATCTCTGATACGCCAGACCAGGTAGCAAATGGTGGCGATGATCACCAGGAAGGAAACGATCACCCAGAGGCTGACATGGCCGATCAGGGTGGCGTGGATATAGCGCCAGGCGCCGGCCTGGTAGGCCATTTCTTCGTACCAGGAGTGGATCAGCGTGCCGCCCAAAACGATGAGCAGACTCAGGCGCAACCAGCCGAAGCGCGGGGCAAGTCGCAGGAGCAGGTAGCCGAGCTGAAAGAAGGCGAATCCCCAGCCAGCCAGGATGTAATCCGGAGTCTCCCAGATGCGGAAAAGGGCGTAATCGTAGACCAGGGTTTTTACAATGCGCACATGGTACCAGTCTACGAAGAGCTGGGGCAGGTCAGCAGCCAGGGCGAAGAGCAAAAGGCGGAGCAGAAGGGGGTTGCGGGTGAGCAGGGAATAGAGCAGGTAGATGAACAACAGGCTCCAGGCGATGGCCGAAAAGAGCCAGGGCAGGCGGAGAAGCGTCCCTGTCAGCGTGACGCCGATCAGGGTCAGGGACATGGTGATGCCGATCAGCCAGTCTGTTTCACGATTCATGGTTCCCCCGGGGCAAATCAGGGAAGCAGATGCCAGGTAACAGGAGGCCTCCAGAGCAGCCAGGCCTGGAAAGCCTAAGGCTCGTTTTCGGTGGGGCCGAAGAATAACTCCCACCACAGGCTGAGGTTGCTACGAGCTGTTGGAATGGGGGTGGGAGTGACAAAGGGGAGAGGCGTTGTGCCGGGTTGAGGGATCGGGATCACCGGGTGATCCCCTTCTCGAATATAGCCGGCCTCGCGCCGCGCCCATTCTTCCACCGCCTGATCGGAAGCCGCATACGTCAACTGGGCCTGCAGGCTGACCTGGGTCTGAGCCAGTTCAGTCACCTGGGCGCGTAGCTTCCACGCCTCGCGTTCCAGGTCTTGAATGCGTTGCAGGCGATAGTTGAGATCGGTGAGCCAGAAGAAAAAGAGCACCAGGCCGAGGAGGAGCAGCGCGCGTCGCAGCAGGGTGCGTTTCATCCCACGCCCTCGATCACCACCAGGTTGGAGCGCGCGCTGCGCTGACGCAAGGCGCGCGCCGGGGCATATTCGGGAGAGTTCAACCAGGCTTTGGCCTTTTCCACGCTCTCGAATTCAAGGATCACCAGGCGCCGCGGCTGCCAGTCGCCTTCCAGCACCTCGGTATGTCCACCGCGCGCCAGGTAGCGGCCCCCATATAGCGCCACCGCCGCGGGAGCGAGTTTGACATACTCTTTATACAGTTCCGCATCGGTGATTTCAATATCAGCAATGACATATGCGGGCATAGAACAGGCTCCTCTTGGGAAAGATTGGCATTCGCCGGCAACGGAATATCCGCCTCACGAAGGGCGAGGCGTGTTCGAGGATTCTGTTGCAGGAAGCGTTGTGACCAGCACCTTGTCTATCCGTCGTCCGTCCATGTCCATAATCTCGAAGCGCAAGTTTCTCCATTCCATGCGGTCGGAAACCTGGGGGATGCGTCCAAGCAGGGTCATCAGGAAGCCGCCCAGGGTCTCATATTCTTCTTCCTGGGGCAGGCTGGGGAGGTTGAAGAGTTCTTTGAAATCGTCAATGGGTAGCATTCCATCCAGGAGCCAGGAGCCATCTTGACGCTGGACAATCTGGGCCTCTTCGCCGCCGATCTCACCGACGATCTCAGAGAGCAGATCGTTGAGGGTCAGCAGGCCCTGGACGCTGCCGAACTCGTCAATCACCAGGAGCATCTCTCGACCGGTTTCTTTGAAGATTTCCAGGGCGCGGGAGGCCAGCGCTGTCTCCGGGATGAAGGTGACCGGTTGCAGGCACTCTTCCAGACGAATGGGGCGGTCTTCCAGCAGGGGAATGAGCAGATCGCGGGTCTTGACGATGCCCAGGACGTTATCCAGCTCACCCCGACAGACCGGGAAGCGCGAATAGGGGCTTTCTAAAATTCTACGCTTTGTTTCCTCCAGCGGTTCTTCAACATCGAGCCAGACGATTTCGCTGCGCGGCGTCATCAGAGAATACACCCGCTGATCGTGAAGCTGAAAGACGCCGCTCACCATCTCTTGTTCCGAGGTTTCAAACACCCCGGCCTGTGTACCCTGATCGAGCAGGACGCGAATTTCGTCCTCGGTGACCGGTTGCTCCTCTTTGAACTGGATGCCGAAGGCGCGCAGCAAAAGGTCGGTGGAAAAGCTCAGGAAGCGCACCAGCGGAGAAAAGATCAGGAGAAAAAGGCGAAAGGGGCCGATGCTCCAGCGAGCGATGCGCTCACCGTAAATCAAAGCCAGACGTTTGGGAAACAACTCACCAAGCAGGATGGAGAGGAAGGTGGTGATCAGGACGATCACGCCCAAGGCAATCGAACGGCTATAAGGGACGAGGGGGGATATTTTCTGGAGCGTCGTTTCCAGATAAATCGCCAGCGTTGCGCCCCCAATGGCGCCCATCAGCAGATCGGTAAGGGTGATCCCTATCTGTACCGCTGAAAGGAACTGGTTGGGATTTTCCAGCAGTCTCAAAAGTCGCGCCGCCGTGCCATCCTCGCTGGCTTTGGCCTGGAGGCGTGATTTCGGTAGCGAGAGGAGCGCTGCTTCCGTCATTGAGAGCAAGCTATGAATGAAAAGAAGCAAGAAAATGAGGGAAATTTCTCTAAGAGGTTCTATCATCTCCTTGCTATTTTACTCTGATTCCCTTTCCTTCTACCACCTTACCCATGATCCAGAGCGGTTGATCCTGCTGGCGACAGGCCTCCTCAAAGGGTTCCAGCTTCTGCGGCGGGATGCCCAGGAGCAGGCCACCGCTGGTTTGAGGATCGAAGAGTAACATTTGCTCTTCTTCTGGCCGTGGCGGATCAAATTCTACCCATTGGCCAAAATACAGGCGATTGTCGTGAGCGCCGCCGGGGAAGGTGAAAAGTTCGGCATAGCGCCGGGCTGAAGTTACGAAAGGAATGCGCTCAAATTCCAGTTCCATCGCCACCCCTGAAGCGTTCGCCATCTCCAGCGCGTGCCCAAGCAGGCTGAAGCCAGTGACGTCAGTCGCTGCTCGCAGGCCATGCGCAACCGCCAGACGGGATGCCTGGCGATTGAGGCGTTTCATCCACCCCACTACTTCGGCGACATCTTCCGGCGCAGCCTTTTGCTGTTTGAGCGCAGTGGTGGTGACGCCAAACCCCAACGGTTTGGTAATTGCGAGCCAGTCGCCAGGACGCAGGCCAGCCTTGGTAAGGAAGTTTTCGGGGGAGACGAAGCCAAGCACGACCAGGCCATATTTTGGCTCTTTATCCTGGATGGTATGCCCACCAGCGATGACCACGCCGGCCTGACGGGCGATCTCGGCGCCGCCGCGCAGGATTTCGCTCAGTATTTCTACAGGTAGCTGTGGAGGCAGGGCGGCAATATTCAGCGCCAGAAAAGGCTCGCCGCCCATGGCATAAATATCCGAGAGACTGTTGGCGGCAGCGATCGCGCCGTAATCATAAGCATCGTCCACGACCGGGGTGAAGAAATCGGTCGTAACGACCAGGGCGCGCTGCGCATCCAGCCTCCAGACGGCTGCATCGTCGGGGCTTTCAAGACCAGCCAGCAAGTCCGGGTAATCTTCTTTTCGGAAGAGGCTTTGAACAGGGCGCAACACGTGCGCCAGCGTTTCCGCGTTTAGCTTGGACGCTCAGCCGGCGCAGGAGGACAGGCTGGTCAAACGAATTTGTTTACCGCTCGGCGCAATCTCACTCATCAGAACTATGGTGCAGGAGCAGGAGTTGGAGTCATGGATGGCAAAGGCAGGATGAAGGGAGCGTTGCTGGGGAGGATCAGGGTCTGAATAGAAGGTGAGAGTTTCAGGATGTAGAGGTATTGGAGCAGCTCAGGGCGATTGCGCAGCACTTCTTCGATGGTGGCCAGGGCTTTGGCTTCCGCTTCGGCCTGGATCAGGCGTGCCTCGGCCTCGCCTTTGGCCTTGATCACGGCAGCATCCGCCTGACCCTGGGCGATCTGGCGCGCCTGTTCCGCTTCCTGCTTTTTCTGTTCGACAACGAAGCGCGCCTGCAGGGCCATTTGCTCGGCGATTTGCTTTTGCTCCACCGCTTTGGCATATTCTTCGGTAAAGTGGATGTTGCGGAGTACAAAGCCTGCCAGGATGAGGTTGTTATCGTGGAACTTCTTGCTTAATTCCTCTGTGATGCGGCTTTCCATTTCAGCACGTTTGGCGCTCACGATCTCTTCTACGCCGTACTGGGAGGCCATATCCCGCACCAGGCCGCGCGCCAGGGGACGCACCAGCTCTTCGGCATAGCGATTCTGCCAGGTAATGTGCAGGTCTATGACGCGCTCGGGGTCAACCGAGAAGATCACGGAGCAGTCAATATACACTTCCTGCCCATCTTTGGTGCGGGCGCGGATCGAATCATCCCCCACTCGTTCTCCTTCGTTGGCTGCGGAAGACATGGTGTAGGTCTGACGGGAGATGGGGTAGCGCTCCACATACTCGAGGAAAGGCACAATCCAGTTCAGCCCAGGCTGCAGGGGACGTTCGCGATAGCCTTTGGGGGAGATAGCCGAGATGACCACGCCGCGCTCTTCCGGGTTGATGAACACAATCCCGGCGCCTGCAGCCGAAAGCAGCACGGCGGCGGCTATCAGAACAACGGCGATGGGCAGCAATGGGCGAACCGAACTTTGTTTCCGGCTGCGTGTGAACATCAAGAGCAGGATGGCAAAGAAGCCAACCCAGGCAAAAAACGCGGCAGTATTCAGAAAAGAAGAGACGTTCATGGTGATACTCCTTCGGAGAAAGATAGAGGATTAGCTATAGCGTACACAACCAACGCGAAACGGATGCAACTTGATTCGGATCATGTAAATTGGCAGCATTGGCGAGTATCCCTCTTTCCAATTGATCCCATATCTCGCTCGCCATTTTCTTCTCAATTGCTGCACCGATGAAGAAAGTGTGAGGCAAATGTCCTGCTTTAGAAAATGCTTCACGGATACGGTCAAGAGCTGCTCTTGCGGTTTTCCAATGCTCATCTGCACCTGCAGGGTCTATTCCGCCTTTAAGTTCACCCAAGGCAAGATAAGACCTGGGCAATTGATACCCTGTGGCCTGTAATTCATCAGGATCAAGATTGAATAAACAAATATCCACATTGTTTTTGACCAAAGGCACGGTCAGATTGTAAACGAGAGTGCGTGGCTGACCATTATTTTTCCAATTCAACCCGCGTAATGACAACTCGATTTCTGAATCATCATCGCTCATCTCAACCCATTGTCTGGTCTTTGAATGCTGCCACCTGTAACTGATACCAGCAATAGTCAAGGATGAAATGATAGCACGAGTCAATTTTCTTTGCGCAAGAACACCGCCAATGTTCCGCATCGAACCGCCAAGTGTATCCCCTCGCGTGAGCAGAAATCTGAACACCAGCTCCTCCACAAATTTTTCTCCTGCTGGCTCGAGGAAATTCTGGATAAGATTATTGATAGCTTCGGCTTTATCCTCTGGCAACAAGTGGGCAAGAGCTTTCTCCGATACTCCTGCTGCCGCAAGAAGACCTGCTTCGATACCTTCGATGGTCAACAAATCAGCAGGTGTTCTGGCTTGTGATGCCGCTTGTTTTAATGCTCTGGCTTCAGCGACGTAAGATGTAGAGCGGCGATTCTTCTCAAGTGCAAGGGAAACAAACCCTGCACGTATGGCCTCATAACTCGTGACCAGATCATCGCTGGAGCGCAGATGATTTTGATAAGGGCGGGATAGCCTCATAGCTTTTTCCAAACGTAAACGCACTTGCGTAGCGCTTCCCGGCCATGTTCTGCCATCTGCTGGCTACTATTGCCTTTCCCACTCGGCAAAACGAGGATATTTTCAACATAAAAGCCCAGCTTCTCAGCCATCTCAGAGAGTATCATATCCACCGAAATACTCACACCTGCATATCGTACATTGTCATTGACCATGAACAATCTTGCATTTGGCTTGAGAACACGAGCACATTCTGCAATGACACAAGCCATTTCGTAAAAGTAGCCTCTGACCATTCTGGGAATGCCATTGTTATTCAACTTTCCTTGTGCCTTTTGGTCTTCCAGGTACTTCAAAATGGCTTGTAATAGCTCTTGATGATCCGCAACGGATAGGGGAATTGTCCATTCCGGGTTGATGCGTAACAGGTCTTTTGCACGATTTTCCACCGTGCAACTGATCATTTCTTGACGAAGTCTTGCCAGTCCTGCTTCATCTGTCCCCAACAACGCCAATTCCAATGCATACGTGCGCGTGTAATCGTAGCGATTGCAATAAGGCGGTGAAGTCATGATAGCATCATAGGTGCTGCCGGGTAATGTAGGCAAAATTTCAAGGCAAGAGCCATCATACAAACGTATCTGGCCTCGCAATTTTTCTGGTGGAAATAAACTTGTTGGGTACAAGGATGAAGTATCTTCTAATATTTCGTTTATTTTTTCGCGTACAGCCTGGTCAAAACTCAGAATTTCACCTTTGTCAAAAATTTTCTTGCCGGTTTTGCGCCCGGAGCGATAGTCCCACCTGAGGTATTGTCCATCCTTACGCGTGAAACTAATGGACTCTAACACACATAGTAAAACAAAGCGCAAGATAGACCGAACCCTGCTGTTCTCGTGTTGACATGCACTTATATACTTCTCGATGGATTCTTTTGTCTTTTCAGGGTAAGCCCCTTGTGTGATACGTAACTCTGGCAAGGAAACACGCCTCTCTGCTTCCTCCCAGACTTTGAGGGTGGCCCACTGTCGCAATCTCTCAAAATCCTGGGGGGTAAACATTGTCTCCAGAATTTGCCTGGCCATGATTATTTCATGACCGATGGGTAACAGCTCGATACCGTCTGCATCTATGCCCATTGCGCTTGCAGCAAACAATGTGGTTCCACTTCCCGTAAAAGGATCCAGGATTCTCCCCGTGGTAATGCCATATTTATGAAACAAATACTCAACCAGAGATGCCGAGAATGCCTCTTTGAATTTGTACCAGCGATAAATGGGTCTGGTTTTGTTCGCCTGAAAGCTAACCACGGAACGGGAGAGCGAAGGATCAACCACAAACTTATCTTTGAATTTTTGGAACAGTTGTCTGTCAAGTTCATCAATGCAGGCAACCAAAGATTTTTTGCCCTTATCCCTATGCGTTATCGAGCGTGTGCTTACCGGAATGTGCAGTATGTGGCCAGGATTCGACATGATGCTTCATCAACTCAAAAAATTACCTCTTCAATACCAGATGCGGAAGGAAGTCTGAGATTGCGCTTCCAGAATGGTACTCCCGGTATAGCGCACCTGGGCATAGATAAAGACAACGCCTCCGTATGGCATGTTGGAAAATTCCAGCGGGATAATGGCCAGACCGTTCTCATTGGTGGCGAATTCGTAGACGCTTTGGGTGTTGTCAGGCCAAAGCACGGTGAGTTTACCGTTCGCACGCACCGGTTGCAGCGCTTTGTCCTGCACAATCACAAAGACGAGCTGGCGATCCGTGGCATTGGTGACAGCACGCACCGTTGAGACGCGTACCTGGAGAGGCGCAATCGGCTCTGCGCGATCCGGCGGCGGAAGCGGGGCCAGGGCTTGAATGGGTTCTTGTTTCTTGTCAAAGAGCAAGCGTCCCAATTCACTGACAGCAACGCGCTGCCCCTCGGGCATCCAGGGACGCCATTCCAGGCGTGCATTCTCAAAATATTGCACAATGATATTCCCCTGGACTTCAAAGGAGGAAATCGGGTTGCCAAACTGGGCAACACCCCCGTACTTCTCAAAGAATTCCAGAAAGGCAAAACAGACCGGAATATTTTGGGAGGTGAAAAGGCGACAGCCCGAGGGATTGTAGTATCGGATGGCAACCCCAGGAGCATATAGCTCCTTTCCGATGGGAGTCAATTGTACCCGCTGCCCCTCTGGCAGGAGTGGATTGTATTCAAAACGGGCACGCTGGAAGTACTGAACACGTTTCCCGTCCGTGCTGGTGATCTGTTCCGTAATGGGGTAGCCATAGAGCAGCACTGGATCGCTGACTTTGCGATAAAAAGCCAGGAATTCCCCCTCCACATAATGCCCGGTTTCTTTGAAATACTCGCGTCCCGTAGATTGAGCGTAACCGGCTCTCCACGGCAGGGCAAGGATGAGGGCAATCATCAGGAGCAGGGTTCGGTAGAAGGAGGCGCGAGCCATCATTTCTATTATAACCAGAATTTGGGGAAAGGTCGCTTACAAATCTGTTGAATCTGGAAAGACTCATCCTTACTCCCCCAGCCTGTGGGCGGTGGACACTCTGATAGTGCCCTGAAATCAGCTCGCTAAACGAAAAGATCAGAAAGGAGCTGCATAGCAGCTCCTTTTCTTTCATCTTCCATCCAGTCCCAGCTCGGTGGCGATGGAGCGCATGGCCTGGATGACGTTACCCACGTGTTCCCACAGCTCGATGCCCAGTTCCTGCGCGCCGCGCTCGATCTCCTCACGGTTGGCGCCAGCAGCGAAGCTACGATCCTTCCATTTCTTTTTGACCGAACTCACCTCCAGATCCAGCAGCGAACGCGAGGGACGTACCAGTGCTACCGCGGTGATCAAACCGGTCACCTCATCACAGGCAAAAAGCGCCTTCCGACGCAATGTATTGCGTGGCACTCCCGTATGGTCGGCATGGCTCAGAATGTCCTGAATCCAATCCTCCGGGACGCCGCGCGCACGCAGGATCGGCGCTCCTTCCATGGGGTGCTGCTCCAGGGTCGGGTGGATTTCCCAGTCAAAATCGTGGAGCAGGCCGATCAATCCCCAGCTCTCCACATCCTCGCCAAATTTCTGCGCATAGAAGCGCATGGCCGCTTCAACAGCCAGCATGTGACGCACCAGATTCTCGTTCTTGACAAATTCACGCACGATCCCTAAGGCTGTTGCCCGATCCATGTTCCCTCCGTACTTAAATAGATTTTCGATATACTCGGTGATTTTTATACTCTTTCCCATTAAGATTTTTCAAATCCGCACGCATCTGGGTAGCCGTTTCCGCAACCTGGGTCATCTCCACGTGCTCAAAGCCAAAATCGCGGATCGTCTTCCCCATCTCATAATAGAGCAATGCATTCCCTCCGTGCCCTTGATGCTCGGGAAGAATACCCATCCCGTTGCCAGAAACCCAGCGGGTGCGGCGCATTTCCAGGAGCAGGTCGAGCAGCGAAAACGGGGTGAGGCGGCCTTTTGCCCGTTGCAACGCAGCGGAAACATCCGGAAAAGCAAACAGGAACCCAACCACCTCGTCCTCGTGCAAGATGATCTTGATCAGGCGATGGTCCGCCACCATCATCAGGTTATCGGTCACAAACTTGATTTCCCGCTCACTCAAAGGATAATACTCCCAGTTATTGACGAAAGCCTTGTTATACGTCTGCCCGATACGCGGCGCCCAGCGAACCAACTCGCGCTTGCTCTGGAACGTTTTAACCTGCAAATGCCCTCGCGCCGCGACGCGCTGCGCAATGCGCACCACTCGCTCCGGAATGTCAAAATCGCGTGCACTCAGGTAACAAGAGACAAAATCCACTTCTTTCTCAAACCCCAATCCTTCGAGCAGGCGCGGGTAATAGTCATAGTTATAATTCATCATCGTCATCATCTGACGATGCTCAAACCCTTCAACGAGAATGCCGTAGCCATCAAAGGGCGACATCCCTTTCGGCCCCACCAGGCGATTCAACCCCCGTTTTCGTGCCCAGTCTATCACGGCATCGAACAGGCGCGAGGCCACCTGCGCATCATTGAGGCACTCGAAGAAATAGAACTCGGCATCTTTGACCTGGTGATAGCGATTGAACGGTTTATTTTCCAGCGCCGCAATCCGCCCGACGACTTCTTCCCCATCCAGCGCCAGAAAGAACTCGGCGTCCGAATGCTCATAGAAAGGATGTTTCTGCGGGTTCAGGGGTAGATAGGCATCTATCCGCAACGGCGGCACCCATTGAGCACATCCCTGATAGTGGCGGTAGGGGAACTCAACAAACGCCCGCACCTGCGCTTTGTTTTGCAAATCCACGCGCTGTACCTGGATCATGGCCACCTCCACGGGCACATTTTACACCGGTTTTTGAGTCTTTTCCCGCAACTTCCCTACCCACAGGTGGCAAAGCGATTTCCTTCCTCGCCGGGAGCGAGTCATCACGAACGCCCGCGCCGCAACAAAAGCGCCACCCAATCCCCTCTCTCAGCGCTTTCCACCAGATGGAACCCTTTTTCAGTGGCCTTTTGCAGGAGTGTGGCACGCTGTTCTTGCAAAATGCCGCTCAGGAGCAAAAAACCGCCCCCAACGACCAGTTCCCCCAGGCCCTCATCGAGCAGGCGAGAGAGCACGGGCGCCAGGATATTGGCAAGCACCAGGGGCGCGTCCTGAATTGCGAACTCGCCACGTCGAATTTCCTCCACCGAACCATGCCCCAGGATCAAAGCCTCGTCAACCTGATTGAGACGGGCGTTCTCGCGAGCGTTCTCCAGAGCCAGGGCGTCAATATCCACCCCCAAAGCCTTCCGGGCGCCCAGGCGTAGCGCCGCAATCGAAAGGATTGCCGAGCCGCACCCCACATCTATCACCCGCTCCGGGAAGGGTTGAAGGCGTTCCATCAACTCTAAGCAGAGCTGTGTGCTCGGATGGGTGCCGGTGCCAAAAGCCATGCCCGGATCAATGCGCAGGATGATGCGCTCAGAAGCAGGGGCCTCCATCCAGGCCGGCAGGATCAACAGACGCGCGCCGACCTCCAGCGGCCGGTAATGCGCTTTCCAGGCCTCCATCCAGTTCTGCTCCTGGATCCACTGGTAGCGCGGCTCGGGGATCGGGCGAATGCGCCCCAGAAAGTAGAGCGCTTCTTCCAGTTTTTGACGGCGCTCTTCTATCGCCGCATCTGCCTCCAGATAGGCCTTGACCGTCACCGGGCCGACCGGGGTACCCTCGTCTTCGGCATCGTTGAAGCGCACCCCCTGCTCCAGCACCACGCCGCCAGGCGCAAAACGCGCCAGCACTTCAGCCACCGCCTCGGCCGCTTCACCTTCTAAGGTCAGGGAAACTTCCAACCAGGCCATGCCGGGCCTATGCGGTTTAAAACCCTGCCGGCAAACGCGCCACCCAATCGTTCCCCAGGAAGATCTCCACGTCTGCCCCGGCTGCCGCGTCCGGTTGGACGCGGATCTGCGCCGGCCCCACGCCCATCAGCGTGACCAGCGTCCGCAGCGTGTAGAGTTTGGGGCTATGGAGCACGATGATGGTACGGTCATAAGCCTGGCCGGCATTCCCCAGTTCACTCACCGGCACCCCCTGGGAGAGCAAATAGTTTGCCGTGCGTTGGGCCAGATCGGCAGTATAGCTGGCATTCAAAACGCGTACCCGCGACCCCTCAGCCTGCACCAGGGCCTGCGGCGTCCCCTGGGAAATTGGCGACAGCGCCCCGCCGCCGAAAACCTCATCCCGTAGCAGGCGAATCTTATCCGGAATCGGCTTGAACACCGAAGCCGGCTCCCCTCCCAGCTCCACCATATGCATCGTGACCATCGAATAATCAATGACCACCTGTTTGATGTTTTGCGGCGGAATATCCTTCAGGAGCATTCCCAGGCGCAGCATATCGTCGAACGTCAAATTGGTGCGCAGCCCGACCGAAGCCTCGCGGTACACCTTCGGCGCGGCAGCCAGCGTTTTACTCAGATTCTGGGGCGAAAGCAACTGCTCACGCAGCGCCATCACCACAAGCTGCTGACGTTTCGCCCGGTCCACATCTCCCCCCTGCGTACTCTTCCGATCCCGCGCATAGGCCAGCACCAGATAGCCCGGTAAGGTCTGACATCCTGGTTTGATCACCTCCTTCGGCTTCGGGCCGATGGGGTCCACGCGAATCTTCTCAGGGATGCAGATGTATAACCCTCCCAGGGCGTCAATCGCTTCCTCGAAAGCGCGAAAATCAACCTGGCCGTAATAATGAATGGGCACCCCCAGAAACTGCTCCACCGTTTTCATCGCCAGCGCCGGCCCACCCCCTGGCAAGCGGCTACCCTCGCCGATGGAATAGGCCATGTTAATGCGCCCATAGCCATAGCCAGGGATGTTCACCCACATATCGCGGGGAATGGAAAGCATCCCTGCCGTGCGGGTGATCGGATCGAGGGTGAAGACGATCATCGTATCCGAGCGCGGCGCACCGGAACCGGCCTCCCAATCGCGATAATCCAGCCCGATAAACAGCACGTTAATGCGGCTCGCCCCATCCCAGGCCGGCGGAAGCTGCAACTCCTGCACATTTGCCTGAGACGTGGCCGTCGCTGCGCCAGGCGCCGGTGTGCCCGTCCCCGCCTCCAGATTGGGGCCGCCCGGCGGATTCACGCTCAGGCCACACTCCGGCAGGGGCATCCCCGGCAGCGAAGTCAGGCTCCAGCACACCACAAAATTTCGCACCAGCACAAAAGCCGCTCCACCCAGCGCCACGGCCACGATCAACACGACCACAGGCAGGATGGCACGGCGAAGATTCCATGCACCTGTCATACGCATCGCTTACCTTCCAGGAAAGAAGTAAATCAAATCCTGTCTCAAATTTTCCAGACCACGCTCAGCCCAGTAAGCGCTGAGCATTGAACCATTCTCCATCAACTTCATCAAAGCAGGGATGGTACGCGTGTCCTTCACAGAGGCCAGGGCGCGCGCCACACGCAGCCGGGCGGCCGCCGGCAGATCGTTCAAAACCTCCAGCAAGGCTGGCACTGCCTCTGCTCCCTGCGCAATCACCGCCTGCATGGCCAGATCGGCAGCCAGGGCATCGGGATCGCCCAGGGCCTCGATCAGCGCCGGCAAAGCTCTCGGATGAGGATGCGCCGCCAGCGCCAGGGCGGCTGCCTGCCGTACAAGGGGAGAAGGATCGGCCAGCATCCACACCATCCACTCCACCGGGGGCGCTTCCATCTCGGCCAGGATGTACAGCGCTGCCCAGCGCACATCCTCGGCAGGATTGTTCAGCGCCTCCCAGAGCGCGGGCAGGGCCTCAGCGCCTCGCGCAGCCACCTGCGCGAGCCAGGACTCCAACTGCTGCTCATCGGCTGAATCCAGCGCCTGGCGCAGTGACTCCCATTCTGGCGTGCTCATGGTTCCGGCGGAGGCACCGGCAGCGCCTCCTCTGCCGTTCCCATCCATTTCTCCCCTTCCTCGATCAGCATCACCGGAATATCGTCCACAATCGGATACTTTCGCCCGCAGCGCGTGCAGATCAGCCAGCTTTCCCGGTACAATCGTAGCTCACCGCTTTTCTCCTGCACGCACACCGGGCAACGCAAAATCTCAAGCAAATCCGCATTGACCATCGTATCGCTCCTTCCTTAGCAGGGTAATTACCTACCAACTGCCCCCCCAACTATCCATCTTTGTTGCGGTAGAAAATTTTCTACCGTTACATTGCGAGCCACCGCAGGCGGCAAAGCAATCCCCATATCGGCCAGGAGATTGCTTCGCTATGCTCGCAATGACAAGAG
>Ga0209227_1000714_pt1 | contig 27942 bp, 25 predicted proteins | sample YNPBryantNP2012_FD_185815 | JGI IMG/M metagenome (GOLD analysis project Ga0209227, IMG submission 185815) | Anoxygenic and chlorotrophic microbial mat microbial communities from Yellowstone National Park, USA - YNP Bryant NP 2012 (SPAdes)... ...
GGGGGAATCTGCCCTGCATGACGCCGCGCTGGCAGGACATGAGGGCGTTGCCGCCCTGCTGCTGGAAAAGGGCGCGCCGATCGACGCGCGCGACGCCGAGTCGGGCGCCACGCCGCTGATGACCGCGGCCGCCTGGGGCAGGGAGGCGGTGGTGAAACTCCTGCTCGAGCGCGGCGCGGACCCGGCGCTCACCAACCGCGCCGGCAAGGATGCAGCCCGGCTTGCCGAGGAGGCGGGTTACCCCGCCATCGCTGCGCTGGTGAAAGCGGCCCGGGAAAGCCGGAGCCGTTGAGGCGGCGCGCCCGGCTTCGCTCGCCGTTGCAGCAGATGCGGCCGCCGCGGGGCGCAGCGGTTCTTCCTGATCCGCGGCCCCGCCTTGCCACCCTTATTGCACCGGGTGGGCGCCGGCGTGCGGCTCGAGGCAGATCTCGCCAAAGGCCGCCTCGTACTGCTGCACGTGCGTCATCAGCACGTTGAGCAGCGCCTTGGCCTGCTGCGGGCTGAGATACACGGCCTGGAAATTCTGGATCACCACGGTGTCCTGCGACTGCTGGCGCATGACGCCGAAGGTGAGCAGAAAATCCCAGAGGCTCATGCGGAGCTGGACGCTGTTGGCGTAATTTTCCCGGTAATCGGGTCCGTTTTCGATCTGGACGACGGGCTGAGGCTGTGCGGGATGCATCGGTGGTTATGGTAGCAGACAGAGGGCAGGGCGGCCCTTCCTCGCGGCGCCGGCAGCGGCGAAAATGAATGCAGATCGATGCAAGGCGCCTCAAGTCCGCAGGATTTCCCGCGCATCGAGTGGAGGCGCGGACCGCTGCGCCTGCTGCTGGACGGCGAGGTCGTGCTGCGGCTGCCGGACAACATGGTGGCGGTCCAGGGCGCCGAAATGCGCCGCTTTCTCGAGGCCTCCGGCAACCGCATCGAGGGCCGCGAGCTGGCTGTGGCCGGCCCTGAGGATCTGCGGTGGTTCGCCATCGTCAGCCGCGCTCCGGCCGGCACGGCGCGGCGGCGGTCCGAGTGGGTGGAACATTTCGTCGAGCCGGACGGCCGCCGCAGCGTGCTGCGGACGGTTCTGCTGCCGGCCGGCCGGACGATGTTGCAGGTGGAAGTGATCAGCGAGGAAGAAAACGCCTCCCTTGCGGCAGAGGAGTCCGCGGCGCTCCTGCGCGAGGTGGGCGTGGACGAGCCCCGCTGGTTCTGGTGGCCTCCGCTCATGGCGGCGTCCCTCGCGGCGCTGTGGCTGCTCCACAGGCGCCGGGCGGCCGTCCGCCGCCGCGCGAGGAACTGATTCTCCGGCTTGCCGCTGCGGGAAGGAAGTTGGGCTCCAGCAGGCGCTCTTACAGAAACAGCAGCGAAATTTACAGAAAGACGCCAGAAATAACTCGCGATTTTCCCGAACAGGCCTGTCCGGTCTTTCCCGTGCCGCCCGCAATTTACCCGGTCATCCCGTGCCCCTGCCGCGCTCTGCCCTGTTGTTGAAGGGGAAGACCCTGTTACAGGCGCAATACCTCCGGGTCTTGTCGCAACTCCTCGCACCGAAAAAGGCGCGGCAACGCTGCCCCGCAGACCCGAGAGGCAAGCAGGCCGAATGACGGCCGCAGACGGCGGCGGCTCGTCTACCGCGGCTTGTACGCGATGCAGTCGATTTCGACCTTCATCAGCGGGTCGGCGAAAGCCACGGCCACGGTGGTGCGCGCCGGGCGCTGGTCGCCGAAAAATTCGCGGTAGACCTCGTTCATGGCGGCGAAATCGTTGCCGTCGCGCAGGTACACATTGCATTTGACGACGTCCGCCATGGAAGCGCCGGCGGCGGCGAGAATCCGTTGCACGTTGGACAACGTCAGCCGCGTTTCATGCCGGATGTCGCCATAGGAAAGCTGGTTCGTGGCCGGGTCGACGGGGCCTTGGCCGGACACGAAAACAAAACCGCCGGCGGCCACCGCGGGCGAGTAAGGACCGCGGGGCGCCGGCGTATCGGGCGGGAAGATGCGCTCGATGGATGTCATGCAGACATCCTATGATGTTTTCTTGCGCCGCGTGCGGCGGACTTTCTCCCCGGAGGATTCGGCGGCCTTCTTGCGCGTCGCGCGCTTTTTCGGCTTGGGCGGCTCTTCGGGCAGCGGGATTTCGCCGGTGGCGGTGGGCTGGCCGGCGACGATCGGCTGCACGAAATCCAGCTCGCTCAGCTCCTCCTCTTCCTTCTTTTCTTCCTCGGGCGGCGCGGGCGGGTAGAATTCCGCGCCAAGATTCACCATCAGGCCGCCCTCCTCGCGCGGCTCCAGCCGCACGACGGTCTTGTCCTGGGCGAAGTTGAGGAACTCGGAAAAGCTCTGGAACCCGTAGGTGGCGGGATCGAAGTCCGGGTATTCCTCCTTCATCCAGGCGAGCAGGTCCTCGGCGCTCTGGCTGCTTTCCTCGAACTCGAGCCGGTGGATCTCCAGCACGTCGCGCAGCAGCGACAGCGCCTCATCGGGACGCGGCAGGGCCTTGTCCGGGGCGCGGTGCTTGCGCTCGATGAAGTAGCGGCCTCCGGAGCCCTTGACGCGGACAAGATCCGCCTTCTTCAGCTTCTCGACGAACTCCGAGAAGCTGCGCGCGCCATAGGCGCTTTCGCTGAAAGTCGAGTCCAGCTGGAGCATGGTCGACTTCAGCAAGCCGAGCTGCGGCTGCACGTTGCGCCGCTCGAGCACCTGCAAGGCGCGCTCGACCAAGGGCATCGCCAGAGTCAGATCGAGCGGCTGCGGGCGGTTCTGCTGGTCCTGCTGGCGCTGCGCCTCCCGCTCCTTGCGGCGCTCCTCGCGTTCTTTCATGCGCTTTTCGCGCCGCTCGCGCCAGCTTTCGCGGGGCTGCGCTTCCTGCGCCGGCAGCGGCTGCACCTCTTCCGGGGCCACGTTCAGCAGCGATTCGAAGCTGATGAACTCGTGGCAATTCTGCTGGAGGATGGTGGAGGTGAAGGCGCGGCCGCCGATGACGAACACCGTCTTGCCGTACTCCTTCAGCTTGTTCACCAGCGGGATGAAGTCGGAGTCGCCGCTGACGATGGCGAAGGCGTTCACATGGTCGTGGGTGAAGGCCATTTCCAGCGCGTCCAGCGCCAGGTTGATGTCGGCGCCGTTCTTGTCGCCGCGCGGCGACGGGATGCGCTGCACCATCTGGACGGCGTTTTCCGCCATTTGCCGCGTGGCCGCCTCGTGGCGGCCCCAGTTGGCGTAGGCGAACTTGGCGACGATGTCGCCGCGCTCCTTGAGCGCGTTGAGAACCAGCGAGACGTCGAAGTCGCGCCGGAGAGTGCTTTTCACGCCGATTTCCGTGTTGTCATAGTCGATGAAAACGGCGATGTTCAGTTTGTCCTGCATGGGGTTGTACAAAATCCTAACAAAATGTTCCGGCCGGAGGCTGCCGCCCGGGCGGACGCGCTGTCCGCCCCGGCTGTGGGGCATCGCCCGGCCATTGCGGGCGAGGGTCTGATCTGCAATGCCATCCCCGGCCCGTTCCTCCTCGTGCGGCGCGGCCTCGCGGCCGGGCCGCCTGCCGCGCCGCCAAGGCGGCGCAGCGGACTCCGCCTTGCGGCGGCGCATCCGGCGGAAAGGCGCGCCACGGTTCCGGCGGGACAAGGCGCTCCGTCAACGGATGCGTTGTACAGCCGGCTGCACGGGGCGTGGCCGGCGCGGGCCGCAAGGCCTGTTTGCGTTCAGCGCCTCCGGACGGGCAGGCGGGGCGGGGTTCGCCTCCTCCCGCGGGTCGGGGGGCAGCCGGGCAGGTCAGCGTCTTTCCTGAGTGGGAAGCTGCCGGCCCGCCACTACCAGTATAGATCCGATCCGGAGCCGAAACGATGCAGCCGGAAGCGGCAACCCGCGCCTCCTGTCACTTCCGGCGCGCGGCGGTGATCCAATATAAGCAGATACGGATTTCCCGCGATGAGCAAGACCCTGAAGCTGGACATTGCCGGCATGCACTGCGGCGGTTGCGTCACGCGCCTGACCAACACGCTCAAGAAGATCGAAGGCGTCGAGCTGCGGCATGCCGAAGTCGGCGCCGCGGAACTCGTCTACGACGAGCAGCGCGTGTCGAAAGAGGACATTGCCTCGGCGGTGGAGAGGATCGGGTTCGAGGTGGTCGGGACAACGGAGTGAAAGCGGAAGCGCAGGCCCGGATCACATTCCCCGTGCGCGGCATGACGTGCGCCGCCTGCCAGGCGCACGTGCAGAAGACGCTCGCCTCGCTGCCCGGCGTCGAGGCGGCGAGCGTCAACCTGATGCTGCACAACGCGACGGTTGTCTACGATGCGCGCACGCTGTCGCCGGCCGACCTGATCGCCGCCGTCAACGGCTGCGGTTACGAAGCCGAGCTGCCGCCGCCGGCCCGGTCCGTCGCGGAAGAGCAGCGCCGGCACGACGCCGAAGAGGAAGCCGAATACCGGCGGCTGCGGCTGCGGGCCGCCGTCGCGCTTGCCTGCGGCGCCGCGGCGATGGCATCCATGCCATGGCACCACGCCCGCGCCGCCTGGCTGGCGCTGGCGGCGTTGAGCCTGGTGGCGATGCTGTGGGCGGGCCGGCGCTTCTACGTCAAGGCGTGGGCGGCGCTGCGCCACGGCACGGCGGACATGAACACGCTGGTGGCGCTCGGCACGGGCGCGGCGTTTTTCTACTCGCTGGCTCACCCGCACGAGCCGTACTTCGAGTCGGTCATCTTCATCATCGCCTTCGTTCTCACCGGCAACGCGCTCGAGGCGCGGGCGCGGCGGAAGACGTCGGAGGCGCTTTCCGCGCTGGCGCGGCTCGAGCCGGAAACGGCGCGCGTGTTGCGCGGCGGCGAAGAGGTGGAAGTGCCGGTGGCGGAGCTCCACGCCGGGGACCTGGTGGTGGCGCGCCCCGGCGAGCGCATCGCCGCCGATGGCGTGGTGGTGGAAGGCAGCTCCACCGTGGATGAGTCCATGCTGACCGGGGAGCCGCTGCCCGTCGAGAAAGGCCCCGGGGCGCGCCTGGCCGGCGGCACGCTGAACGTGGATGGCCGCCTGGTTTACCGCGCCGTGGCCGTGGGCGGGGAGACGGAGCTGGAGCGGATCCTTCGCCTGCTGCGGGACGCGCAGGCCTCGAAGGCGCCGATTCAGCGGCTGGCGGACCGCGTGGCGGCAGTCTTCGTGCCCGCCGTCATCGCGGTGGCCGCGTTCTCGTGGCTGCTCACCGGATCGTTCCCGGCGGCCATCGCCGTGCTGGTGGTCGCCTGCCCCTGCGCCATGGGCCTGGCGGTGCCCGCGGCCGTGATGGCCGCCACGGGGCGCGCGGCGCGGCTGGGCATCCTGTTCCGGCACGGCGAGGCGCTCGAGCGGCTGGCGAAGGTCGACACCATGGTCTTTGACAAGACGGGCACGCTCACCGAAGGCCGCCCCGAGGTGTGCGCGTTTCTGCCTGCCCCCGGAGCGGACCCGCAGGAAACCCTGCGGCTGGCGGCAGCGGTCGAGGCAGCGAGCGAGCACCCGTTGGCACGCGCCGTGGTGCGGCATGCCGGGGAGGTGAAAATCCCTGTCGCGGGCTTCCGCGCGTTGCCGGGGCGCGGCGCCGAGGGCGTGGCCGAAGGCCGGCGGATTGTCATCGGCAAGCGCGATTATGTCGAGCAGACGGGGGCCGCACTGCCGGAGCCGGAGGCCCGGGCGGCCGGGGAAACCGGGCTTTACGTGGCCGTCGACGGGGCCTTCGCAGGCCTCTTTCTGATTCGCGACACGCTCCGCGCGGACGCGCGCCAGGCGGTGGCCGAACTGCGCCGCATGGGGCTGCGGGTGTGGATGCTCACCGGCGACACGGAGGCGTCCGCGCGGGCCATTGCGGCCGAGGCCGGCATCGACCTGGTCGCAGCAGGGCTGCTCCCCGAAGGCAAGCTGGAGTTCATCCAGCGTTTGCGACGCGAAGGCGCGCGCGTCGCCATGGCGGGCGACGGCATCAACGACGCGCCCGCGCTGGCAGCCGCCGATGCGGGCATCGCGCTGGCCTCCGGCACGGATGCCGCCACCGCCAGCGCCGATGTCACGCTGGTCCGGCCCGAGCTGACGCTGGTGCCGCTGGCGCTGCGGCTGGCGCGCGCCGCCGTCCGCATCATGCGCCAAAACCTGTTCTGGGCTTTCATCTACAACGTGGTGATGATCCCTGTGGCGGCCGCGGGCGCCCTGAATCCGGTGCTGGCGGCGGCGGCGATGAGCCTCAGCTCGGTGTCCGTGGTGGCCAACAGCCTGCGGTTGTCCCGCCTCCGCCTCCGGTAATTCATCCCCTGAAAAAATGCGGCCCGCGAGGGAGGCTGCGCGGGCCGCCAAGGCACAGGAGTTGACGGACGATCAGAGCTTTTCCTGCGGCAGCGCGACCCGGCGGGAGCGCGGCGCGGCCGGACGCGAGGCGGGCCGGTCCTCCAGAGTGACCTGCAACGTCTCCTCCTTCCTGTCCCGGATCACCACCACCGGCAGCGTTTTCTTTGACGCGTTGCGGGCGGCGCGCAGGGCGTTGGTGATGTCGCGCGGCTCGCTCACCTTGCGGTCGTCGACCTTGACGATGACGTCGCCCGCCTTGAGGCCCGCCTTCTCCGCCGGCGTGTCTTTCATCACAGAGCGCACCAGGACGCCGTCTTTCACGCCGAAATAGTCGCCGAGCTGCGAATCCTTCAACGGTTCGCCTTCGATGCCGAGCAGGGCGGTTCGCCAGCTCATGGTGACGCGCGGCACGTCGGGCAGTGCGTCGATGCGCGGGATGCGGATCCTCACCTCCTCATCGATGTTCGGGCCGCGGAAACTGAACGCGCGCCCTTTGCGTTCGGCGACGGTGGCGGTGACCGTCTGCGTCGAGCCTTCGCGGAACACCGTGAGCCGAACAGTGCGCCCGGGCGGCGTTTCGCGCACAAGACGGACGAATTGCGCGGTGCCTTCCACGCGCTGCCCGTTGTATTCGAGCACCACGTCGCCCGGCTTCAGCCCCGCCTTGTCCGCGGGGCTGTCCGGCTCCACCATGGTGATTTCCACGCCGTGCTCTTCCCTGAGCTTCAGTGCCTTGGCCCGCTCGGCGGTGATCTCCTTCACGCCGACGCCGAGGTAGGTGCCGCCGCTCTGGAAGAAAATCTCGGGTTCCGGCGGCGCAGGCGGCGGAGGAGGCTGGAGAGCCACCTCGGTCGCTTCCTCGCTCTGCGGCGCGATGAATTGCGAGAACGCGGGGGACGCTGTCAGAAACAGCGCGGCGGCCGCCGCCACGCTGCTCGTCAGAAGACTTCTTGCAGGTGATTTCATGGCCATCATGCCTTTCGATCCGGACTCGGACCGCCGCTCGCTTGACTGTCCGGCCCGGCTGGTCCGGCTTCCGTACTGTCAGACGCGCGACATGCGCGGAGGTCTCGCGCGCCGCTGGTTTCCTTGCCGTCATTGCGGCGCCCGGGCCGCGTCCCCCGGCGGACCCGCGCCGGGCTGCGCGTCTGTGGGACACAATGGATTCATGCGCACTGCGTGCCTGCTGGCCCTTTTCGCTCTCGCGCAATTGCCCGCCGGCGCCGAGTCGCTGGCGGGCGCGGCGGCGCGGAAGATCACGCCGAAGCTGGACCGGCCCGTGTATCTGGCCGGGTTCGGCAACAACCGCGCGGCCACGGGCGTCCATGACGACCTGTGGGCGCGCTGCCTGGCGCTGCGCACCACGGCCGCGCCGGTGGTGATCTGCGCGGTGGACCTCATCGGCCTGTTCCACGACGACGTGGCGATGGTCCGCGCGGCCGTGCCCGGCGCAACGGTCATCGTCGCTGCGACGCATGTGCATCAGGGGCCGGACACGATGGGGCAGTGGGGGCCGAAGCAGACCCTCAGCGGGCTGGATGAGCCATACAACTCGTTTGTGGTGGCCGAGACAGCCGCCTGCGCGCGCGATGCGATCGCCCGCCTCCAGCCGGTGAGAATGTTTCCCGCGGCGGTGACCCCGCCCGATGTGGCAACGTACTATGACGACACGCGCCCGCCGGTGGTGCACGATCCCGAAATCCTCTCGCTCGTGTTTCGCGACCGCCGCGGCCGCGCGGTGGCCACGCTCGTCAACTGGAACAATCATCCGGAAGCGCTGGGCAGCCGCAACACGCTGATCACCTCGGACTACGTCCACTACACGCGGCAGACGCTGGAGGACGCGGGCTTCGGCACGGTGGTGTTCGTCAACGGCGCGATCGGGGGGATGCAATCGCCGCTGGGGGCGAAGATCCTGGATCCGGAAACCGGCCAGCCGGCGCCGAAAGACAGCTTCCGCCTGGCCGAAATCGTGGGCCGCTACGCCGCCCGCCACGTGATCGAGTCCCAGAAAAAAGTGAAGTCGGCCGCAGTGGACTCGCTTGTCTACAAGGAGACCATGGCGAAGTTCCCGGTGACGAACCAGGGCTTCCTGATGGCCGCCAAACTCGGGCTTTTCGGCGGGCGCAAGCCGATGCAGGAGGGCGGAACCACGGCCCCGGTCGGCTATCTGAAACTGGCCTGGGGCGGCCGCCCGGTGGTCGAGGCGGCGCTCGTGCCCGGAGAGCTGTACCCGGAGCTGAGCGTGGGCGGCGCCGTGTGCGACCCCAATGCGGATTTCCCGGACGCGCCGATGGAGAAGCCGCTCAAGAAGATGTTGTCGGCTCCGTTCCGCATGCTGTTCGGGCTGGCCAATGACGAGATCGGCTACATCCTGCCGAAGTGCCAGTGGGACGAGAAGCCGCCCTACACGTTCGGCGCGGCCCGCCGCTGGTACGGCGAGGTGAACTCGGTCGGCCCCGACGCCGCCCCCGTTCTCGCCGCCGCCTTCGAGTCCCTGCTGCGGCCCTGAGGCCGCGCCGCTGCCGATATCAGACCAGTTATACTGATTTTGACCGAGTTCCTTTCATCTTCTTCCTCAGGATCAGGAGACAGAATGGCCAAACGAATTGCAATCCTCACCGGCGGCGGCGACGTTCCCGGACTGAATGCCGTCATCAAGCAGGTCACCTATCGTGGCTGTGCAATGGGCTGCGAGGTCATCGGCATCCGGCGCGGATGGGAAGGCCTGACCCACCTCAACATGGACGACCCGGCCAGCGTGTCGCGCTACACGCTCCAGTTGACGCCGCTCAACACGCGGACGATCGACCGGACGGGCGGCACGTTCCTGCATTCATCCCGCACGAATCCCGCAAAGATGAAGAGCCTGCCCGAGCACCTCAAGGGCATGTCGTTCCCTTCGCGGGAAACGGAGAAGGACGGGCAGAAATTCGTCACCTATGACATCACGTCCGCGGTTCTGAAGAACCTGGAGCGGCTCGGCGCCGACACCGTCATCGCCATCGGCGGCGACGACACGCTGAGCTACGCGCGGAGGCTGCACGACGAAGGCGTCAGGATCATGGCCATTCCCAAGACCATGGACAACGACGTCCGCAACACCGAATACTGCATCGGCTTCTCGACGGCCATCACGCGCGCCGACTCGGCCATCCAGCGCCAGCGGACCACCGTGGGCTCGCACGAGCGCATCGGCATCTTCCGCGTCTTCGGCCGCGACGCAGGCTTCACGGCGCTCTACACGGCCTACGTGACCAACATCCGCTGCGTGATCCCCGAATACAAGGTGAACCTCGAAAAGCTGATCCAGCTGCTGCTCGAGGACAAGCGCAACAACCCGTCCAACTACGCCCTGGTCATCCTATCGGAAGGCGCCGAGTGGGAAGGCTACCAGGTGCGCCATTATGGCGAGGCCGACGCTTACGGCCACCGCAAGAAGGCCAATGTGGGCGACGACCTGGCCGCGGAAATCAAGGCGCGCACGGGCGAGGACACCATCGTCAGCGACCTCACCTACGACCTGCGCTCGGGCGATCCGGATTTCGTCGACAAGCTCGTGGCCTGCACCTTCGGCAACATGGCCATGGACGCGCTCGCCGAGGGCAAGAGCGGACTGATGACCGGCATCGTCAAGGGCTGCTACGAGCTGGTCGAGATCCCCGACCCGAAGCTCGGGCCGCGCAAGGTGGACGTCGAGACCATGTACAACACCGAGCGGTACCGGCCCCGCTACGACAACAAACGCGGGCTGCCCGTGTTCCTCAGCAAGCTCTGATGGGCCTTTTCTCGCGGTTTTTGCGGAAGCGGAAGGCTTCCCTGACGCCGGATCTCGCCGCCGGGATCCGGCGTTCGTTTGAGGAGGCGGCCGCCGACGAGGAGCACTTCCCTTCGGAAATCGACCCCCGCATTCTGCACGTGCGCGCCGTCATCGAGGGCATCGCGCCGATCGGCCCGGGCGCGCGCGTGCTGGATGCGGGCTGCGGCAAGGGGCGCTTCGCGAAGCATGTGAAGCAGGCTTACCCGGAGGCGGCGGTGGTGGCGCTTGATCTGGCCCTCGCCATGCTGCGCCGCGCGCCCCCGGAGCTGGAGCGCGTCGCAGGCACGATGCTGGAGCTGCCTTTCGCGCCGCAATCCTTCGACGCGGTCTACGCCACCGAGTCGCTCGAACACGCCGTGGACATCGAGGCCGCCGTGGCGGAGCTGTGCCGCGTGTTGAAGCCCGGCGGCCGCATTGTCATCATTGACAAAAACGCCCGGCAGTGGGGCAGGCTGGAAACTCCGCCCTGGGAGAGATGGTTCCGCGAGGAAGAGCTGCTCGGGCTTCTCCGCCGCTGGTGCCGCAACGCGGCCTGCCGCCCGATTTCATACTGGGAGGACGTCGCCCCGGACGGGCTGTTCCTGTGCTGGACCGCGACCAGAAACTCATGACGAAGAAGACAACCCCGCAGATTTTCCAGGAGGTGGTCGAAGCCGAAGGCCACCTGATTGACTCGCACATCATGGAGCAGATCTTCGACACCGTGATCGAGTATCACGGCCGGTTCGAGGTCGAGCACTTCCACATCGGCAGGACCAATGCCGAGCCGTCGCGCCTGCGGCTGCGGATCGAGGCGCCGGACCGCGCCTCTTTCGACAAGATGATCAGCCAGCTTCATGCGCTCGGCTGCGCGCCAGTCGAGGAGCAGGACGCCCGGTTCGCGCGGGTGGAGCGCGACCGCTGCGCGCCGGAGGATTTCTACTCCACCACCAACCACCGCACGCTGATCCGCCGCGGCGGGCAGTGGCACGAGGTGCAGAACCAGCGCATGGATGCCGTCATCGTCTGGGAGGACGGCAAGCCCTGGGCGCGGCGCCTGCGCGACCTCAAGGCCGGCGACGAGATCGTCGTCGGCATGCATGGCATCCGCGTCATTCCCGAGGCCAAGGAGCGCGACCGGCTCGCCTTCGCCTTCATGTCGAACGGCATCTCGAGCGAGCGCCAGGTGGAAACCGCCGTGCGGCAGACGGCGGCGCTCGTCCGGCAGACGCTCGACGCGGGGCTCCGCGTCGTCGTCGTCGCCGGCCCGGTGGTCGTGCACACCGGCGGGGGCAAGTGGCTGGCCTCGCTCATCCGCAAGGGCTACGTCAGCGCTTTGCTGGCCGGCAACGCCCTCGGCGTTCATGACATCGAGTCGGCGCTGTTCGGCACCTCTCTCGGGGTGCGGCTGAGCGACGGGCGGCAGGAAGAACACGGCCACCGCAACCATATGCGCGCCATCAACCGCATCTACCACGCCGGCAGCGTGCGCGAGGCGGTCGAAAAGGGGATTCTCAAAAAGGGCGTGCTGTACGAGTGCGTCGTCAACGGCGTCCCGTTCGTGCTCGCCGGCAGCCTGCGCGATGACGGCCCGCTGCCGGAAACCATCACCGACATGAACGCCGCCCAGGACGCCTACGCCGAACAGCTGCGCGGCGCAGGGCTGGTGCTCTGCCTCGGCTCGATGCTGCACTCCATCGCCACGGGCAACATGCTGCCCGGATGGGTGAAGACCGTGTGCGTCGACATCAACCCGGCCGTGGTGACCAAGCTCGGCGACCGCGGCACCGGGCAGGCGGTCGGCGTGGTCACTGACGTGGGCATTTTCCTCGAGCAGCTCGACCGCCACCTCCAGGAAAGCCGCCGCAAGGAGAACGCCTGATGCCGAAACAAAAACAGCAGAAACTGTACACCGACGAGCATGCCGCCAGCGGCGTTTCCGCCCCGCTGCCGGACATCGAGTGCTGGCCGAACCAGTTCCCGCAGCGCGACTACTGGATCGAGATCACCTCGCCCGAGTTCACCAGCGTCTGTCCGCGCACCGGCCTGCCCGACCACGGCACCATCACCATCCGCTACGTGCCGGACCGTCTCTGCCTGGAGCTCAAGTCGCTCAAGATGTACCTGCTCGCCTACCGCAACATGGGCATCTTCCAGGAAAACGCGGTCAACCGCATCCTCGACGATTGCGTGAAGGCCTGCCGCCCGCGCCAGATGTCGGTGACGGGCGAGTTCACCCCGCGCGGCGGCATCTATACGACGATCGCCGCCGATTACGTCCGCCCGCGTCGCAAGGGCCGCTGACGGGCGCCCGCAACGCGCTCAGCCCGTCTGCCGGACCCGCATCAGCTCGCGATACAAGGCCGCCTGCCGCTGCGCGATCCCGTCCCAGCCGTAGCGCTGCTCGGCCTTGCGCCGCGCGGCAATCTCCATCGAGCGGCGCCGCGCCGGATCGGCCATCAGGGCGAGCGCCGCCTCCGCCATGGACGGCACGCCGGGCACGATGCAGGCCTCCGTCCCCGGCTCGATATCCAGCCCGTGCACGGCGGCCGGCGTCGCCACGATGGCCTTGCCCATCGCCATCGCTTCCAGGATCTTGATGTTGGTTCCGGCGGAGGCGAGCAACGGCGCCACCACCAGCTCCGCGCGCGCGTAGGCGGGGCGCACGTCGGCGACGTAGGCCTCGCGCTCGATCTGCGGGTCGTCGAGGCTCACCTGCACGCGGTCTTTGTAAAGATCGAGGTAATGCTCGGGATTGGCGCCCGCGATCACATGCAGCACCGCGCCGCGGGCGCGCAGCTCCGGCCAGGCATCCTTGAGGAATGCAGCCAGTCCGAGCAGGTTCGGCAGGTGCGCGAAGGAGCCGATGAAGAGCAGCCTGCCCGGCTCCGGCGCGCTCGGGGCGGGCGAGAAGCGCTCGAGGTCGACGCCGTTTTCGATCACCTCAACGCGGCGCGCCCCCTCCACCATCGCCGCGTCCCGCCGCGACATGGTAACCACGCACCCGACGCGCCGCCAGAGGTCGCGCTCGAAGCGCTCCCAGCGCTGCCATTGCTGGCGCGTCTCCCAGGATTCGCGCTCCTTGAGCAGCTGGCGGTACAGATCCAGCGTGATGTCGTGCTCCACCAGCACCGTGGGCAGGTCCTCGCAATCGGCGGCGTACAGCCCCATCTGCGTGAATTCCATCTGGACAAGGCGGGGCTGGTGGCGCCGGCGCGCAAGCCGCAGCGCCGCGTGGAAGGCCGGCTGGTCGTGCTCCTCCACCACCTCCGGCCGCGCCGTCATCGGGCGCAGGTGCGAGCCCTCGCGCTCGACGAGAATCACCTCGGCGCAGAAGTCGAGAATCTCGCGCGCGGGCGGCCCGAGCTTCGGCGTGAAGGCGATGAGCACCTGGTCGAACTCCGCCGCGGCGCGCCGCATCAGGTTGTACATGCGCACCGCGCCGCCGTGGGAAAGCGGCCAGGGCAGGTAGGCGCTCAGAACAAAAATGAGCGGTTTTGACGTGTCCCGCCGCCGCCCGGGGACAACCGCAATCGCCCCGGAGCCGGCGGCCAGGATCGCCGCTTCGTCCATTCGCGCCGCGGGCAGGCGGCGCAGATAGCGGTAGCCGCGGCAGGCCGCGCGCAGCGCGAAAAAGGCCCACGGCCGCCTCGGCTCCTGCGCCGCGTGCCAGTTCAGCCGGTCGATCGCCGCGCGCCAAAGCCCGAGGAAAAGCCGGGGCTGGCCGACGCCGCGCAGCAGGAAGCGCAGGAAATTGATCTCGACGAAGGTGGCCAGCTCCTCGGGCCTGTAGAAGCGCGACGTCGTGGCGCGGTGATGGTGCAGCACGCGCGCGCCGGCGGCGAACACCGTGGGCCAGCCCTGCCGCCAGGCGCGAAAGCCGAGATCCAGGTCCTCCACATAGGCCGGGGAGAGCGCTTCGTCCAGGCCTCCGAGCGCGCGCAGCTTCGCCGTGTCAAACAGCGAGCAGCCTCCGCTGCCATAAAGGACGGGCGTGAGGTTTTCGCCCTCGAGCGGCTCGATGCAATGCACAGGAAAGTCGCCGCGGGCGGGCTTGGCCCGCCAGACAGCCTTGCCGGTCTCCTCGCGGCGCTTGCCTTCGGGGAAGAAAATCTGGGCCGTGGCGCAAAACAGCTCCGGCACGGCGTCGAACGCCTCGAGCAGCGGCCCGAGAAAGCCCGCCTCGGGTTCCATGTCGTTGTTCAGCAGCAGCGTGAAGCGGTAGCGCGCCCGTGCGATGCCGCGGTTGACGGCCGCCGCGAAGCTGAGCGGCTCGCGGCACTCCTCGACAACCACGCCCGGATGCGCGCTGCGCAGCCAGCCCGCCGTGCCGTCGGCGGTGCCGTTGTCGCAGATGATGATCTCGCCTGCGCGGCCCTGCAATTCCCGCTCAAGCGCCGGCAGAAGTGTTTCGAGCAGCGCCCGCCCGTCCCTCGAGGGGATGACGATGGTGACGCCTTCCGGCAGCGTCGCAGCGGCGGTCAGCGGCGGCTCACGCCTTTGCCAGCGCTTGCGCCAGGCGGCGTAGCGGCCCACGGCTGCCGCCAGCAGCGCAAGCAGCGGCCGCTCGTAAGCCTTCGGGTGCCGCAGGCGCCACAGCTGCGTGTAAAGCCACCCGCCGGGGTGCGTTTGCCGGTGGATGAACCCGAGAAGACGCCATTTGAAAAAGCGCAGCGCCTGCGGCGCGTCGCCGGGCCGCAGCGCGAAGTGGTTCATCTGCTCGTTGAACAGCAGCAGCCGCCCGCGGGACACAGCCAGCGCGGCGGCGCGCATCAGCCAGTAGGGCAGCTCGCGGTCCAGCACCAGCCCCGTCCACGCGATCCGCTTGCCGCGCAGTTCATCCCGGATGCGGGCCACGTTCTGGCGCAGCGTGCGCCGCGGGTACCACGGGATCCAGCGCGCTTGCGGGAACTCGCGCGGGGGAGGGAACTCCGCCACCAGCCACAGCTCGGCCTCGGGCAGCACCGCCGACAATTTCTCGAGGAACTCCGGGGCGCGGTGTTCCCAGGTGGAAGCGAAAGCCAGAAGGACAGCAGCCGGACGCGCCAACTCAGATCAGCCTGTCAACCGGAGTCTTCAATCCGCCGCGTGTGAATTCCTCCCACATCGCCAGCGCCTGCATGCAGAAGGCGGTGGACACCGGGTTGGCGTAGTCGGACAACCTGCCCTCGTGCGCGCCGAAGTTGAAACAGCCCCGCAGGCGCGGGTCGGCATCGGTCATCCGGAAGGACAGGGCCTGCCGGGCCTCTTCCTCCGCGGCGGCTTCGTCGAGCGGCGCCAGCCCCAGGTCATGGGCCCACAGCCGGACGCGAAGCAGTTGCGCGTTGACGTCCGAGCGCTCGAACACGGGGCGGATCCGCCGCAGTTCGGCGCCGGCGCGGGCGATGCCTTCCGCGAGTGCCTTGCGCGCCCTGACGTCGTCGCCGCGCCACAGCAGGGCTTCGAGGAAATAACAGTAGGCGTGCAGCCGGTCCATCCGCGCGCGGTCGTCCGGCGCGGCGTCGAGGAAAGAGGAATGCGTGCCGAGGGCGAAATCGCAGGCCCGGTCGAACAGGGCAACAAGGCGCTGCTCGCCGCTGCCGGCCGCAACCTCCAGCCACGCCAGCGCCGACTTCAGCTGGTAACAGCCGCTCGACCGCGACCAGCGGCCATCCCTCGGCAGGGGCTGCTTTGAGGGCAGCTCCAGCACCGGGTGGATGTCATGCGAGTTGACGAAGTCCCGCTCCATGCTTTCCGCGCACAGCTCCGCCGCGCGGCGGTAGCGCGGCTCGCCAGTGGCGCGCCACAGGCGCAACAGGGCCCGCGCGATGATGCCGTTGTCGAAGAAGTAGGTCAGCCGTTCGGGCGGATCGCCATCCGGCGTCCATTCGAAGGGCATCGCTCCGCAGCGCTCGTCCCAGGCGCGGCAGAGAAAATCGCCGGCGCGCCGCGCGGCCCCGAGGTAGCGCGGATCCGCGGTGCGCTCGTGCAGCTCGAGGCAAGCAGAGACGCCGTAGCCGGTGATCTCCGTGGAGGCCCGTGCGTTGCGCGCTTCCGAAATCCGGTGATACCGGGCCAGTCCTCCGTGCGGCTCCTGGATGCCCGATCGCAGAAACCACTCCCCGGCTTCGCGCCATGCCGCGCTGCGGGCGGAGGATGCAATTCCCGTTGCTGGACTCAAGCGACTCACCCCTCTGCTGTTCCGGTCAAAGTCTCAGGATATAACGCCCCGCCACGCTCTCGCCGGATGACGGCGATCCGGGCCGGTTGCCCGGCTTCCTGAACCGGCGGGCAACGCAACAGCGCTGCCCGCCGGCGGCGCGATGCGCTTCGCGGCGGCCTCCGGCGTCACGACTTCCACTTGATGTTGCAGCCGGCGCTGGGCCGCTGGTCTTTGCTCACCGGACGGCCCTCGAGCACTGCGTCGATGGCGGCGCGCAGGTCGCGTCCGGTCACCGGCTTGCCGTTGCCGGGGCGGCTGTCGTCGAGCTGGCCGCGGTAGACCAGCTTGCGCTGCCCGTCGTATAGAAAGAAATCCGGCGTGCATGCGGCGTCGAACGCGCGCGCGACCTCCTGCGATTCGTCGTAGCAGTAAGGGAAGGTGAACCCGAGTTGCAGGGCCTGCTCTTTCAGGCTCTCCGGCGCGTCCTCCGGGTAATTGGCGGCGTCATTGGACGAGATGGCGATGATGCCGAGCGATTTGTCCGCATAGTCCCGGCCGATGCGGGCCAGTTCCTGCTCCACATGCTTCACATAAGGACAATGGCGGCAGATGAACATCACGAGCAGCGCCTTGCGGTCCGCGTAGTCTTCCGGCGAGACCATGCGGCCGGAGACGACGTCGGGCAGCGTGAAGGAAGGCAGCGGCGAACCCAGTTCCTTCATGACCGATTCGGTAAGCGCCATCGAGCGACCTCCAGTGCAACCGTGGATCCGGCGAAGAATCTGGACGCATCCCGCCCGCGAACGGACACAGCACGCGATTGCCGCGGCCGGCCGCGTCCAAACACCCAGTTTACCCGGCCCAGGGCGGCCTCCCGGGCACGGCGGGCCACGCCGGGCAAGGGGCCGGAAGGGGTGCGCCCGGCGATGCCGCGGCCTTACCCGTTGCTCTTGTCCAGCACCTTCTTCACGCCGGTGATAATGTCGATCGGCAACGGGAACACGACCGTGGTGTTCTTTTCCGACCCGATCTCGATCAGCGTCTGAAGGTAGCGGAGCTGGATCGCCACAGGCTCTTTCTGGATGGTGGCAGCCGCCATGGCGAGCTTCTCCGCCGCCATGTACTCGCCCTCGGCGTGGATGATCTTGGCGCGGCGCTCGCGCTCGGCCTCCGCCTGCCGGGCGATGGCGCGCACCATCATGTCGGGCAGGTCGACCTGCTTGACCTCCACCTTCACCACCTTCACGCCCCACGGGTCGGTGTCCTTGTCGAGCACTTCCTGCAAACGCATGTTGAGCTTTTCGCGCTGGCTGAGCAGCTCGTCCAGCTCGACCTCGCCGAGGATGCTGCGGAGCGTGGTCTGCGCCAGCTGCGAGGTGGCGTAGAGATAATTGGCCACCTCGAGCACGGCCTTCTGCGGATCCACGACGCGGAAAAAGACGACCGCATTCACCTTCACCGTGACGTTGTCGCGCGTGACGACGTCCTGTGAGGGCACGTCCAGCGTCTCGATCCGCAGCGACACCCGAACCATCCGGTCGATCGGCTGGAAGACGAGGATGAAGCCCGGGCCTTTCGGCTTCGGCAGCACGCGCCCCAGCCGGAAGATGACGCCGCGCTCGTACTCGTTGAGGATCTTGATGGCGGACAGCAGGTAGAGGATCAGAATGAACAGGACGATCATCGGAACCGGAAGCATGTTGACATCCCTTTCTGCGCCTATTCGGCGCGCTTGACCTTGAGACGCAGGCCCTCGACGGCTTCCACGCGGACTCGCTGGCCGGCTTCGACCGGTTCATCCGCGCTGGCCGTCCAGTATTCCCCCCGGACAAAAACCGTGCCGGTCGGATTCAGTGGCGTCTCGGCGACGCCGGTTTCCCCGACCATCGCTTCCACGCCGGTTGCCGGGGGCCGCAGCCGGGCGCGGATCACCAGAGAGAGCAGGAAGACGGTGATAATGCCGAACGGGATGCTCACGGCAAGCGCCGTTGCCCAGCGGATGCGCAGCTCCGGCGGCCCTTCCACCAGCAGGACCGCCCCAAGCACCATCGCCACCACGCCGCCCGTGGCAAGAATTCCGTGGGACACGATCTTGGCCTCCAGGATGAACAGAACCACGGCCAGCACCAGCAGGCCCACCGCAGCGAAATTGATCGGCAGGACCGAGAGGGCCAGCAGCCCCAGCAGGAGAAGAATTGCGCCCGAGACGCCAGGCAGGATCATCCCCGGCTGGGTGAACTCCCAGTACAGCAGCAGCCCGCCCGCGACGAGAATCAGAAAGGCCAGATTGGGGTCGGCCACCGCCTGCACCACCCGCTCCCGAAGCGTCAACTCGTAGGGTTTCAGCGCGACGCCGGACGTCTTCAGGGTCATGGTGGAGCCATCCGGGCGCTTCACCTGCCAGCCATCGAGCCTCGCCCACAGCTCCTGCTCGTCCCGCACGATCAGGTCGATCAGCTTCTCCTTGAGCGCCTCCTCGCTGGTAAACGATTTGGCTTGCAGCACGGCGGCTTCCGCCGCCTGCCAGTTCCGGCCGTGTCTTCCGGCCAGGCTGCGGAGGGCGGCGGCGGCATCGCTCTCAACCTTCTTCCGCATCACCGGATCCATGGGTTCGCCGAGCGTGACGGGCGAGGCCGCGCCGGTCCGCGTGCCTGCCACCATTGCGGCCACGTCGCCGCACAGCAGGATGAAGAAGCCGGCCGAGGCGGCCCGCCCGCCGGAAGGCGTGACGAACGTCACCACGGGCACAGGCGAGGCGCTGATGGTTTCAATGATCTCGCGCGTCGCCTCCATCAGCCCGCCCGGCGTGTTCAGCCGGATCAGCAGGAACGGCGCCTGCTCGCGCCTGGCCTGCTCCACGGCGTGCTTCAGAATCTCCACCGAGACCGGATGGATCACGGACTGGAAATCCACCGCCACGGCGGCGCGCGGCGGCTCCGCGCCGCTGGCGCCCAAGGCTGCCGACAACAGGAGAACTGGCAAAACGGGCTGCCTTTTTCGCCACATGGGCGCTGGCCTCCGCACCTAACATACTTCGGATAGCTCTCCGAGTAAATCCCTGCGTCCGATTTCGCGGGAAGGCGTTCGACGTCCGGGAGCCGGAGCGGTCCCGGATACCTCCGAGTAAATCCCTGCGTCCGATTTCGCGGGAAGGCTGCGGGGGCTGTGCTATAGTGAGGGATTCGCAAGCCAGGCCGGCGCACCGGGTCTTGTCCTTTCCATGAGACAGGTCGACCTGATACTTCCTGTTTACCGAGAAGCGGAAGGCATTCTGCACTTTGATGCGCGGCTTCGCCAGGCGCTTGCGGGGCTGTCCTCGCGGTACCGTTTCCGCCTGTATTACGTGCTCGACCGGTCCCCGGACAGAAGTTACGAAATTCTTCGGGAAATCGCCCTGTCCCATGACGATACGGTACTGATCCACCTGTCGTCCCGTTTCGGCCATCAGGCATCGCTGATGGCCGGTCTGGACCACTCGACGGGGGATGCCGCGATCATGATGGACACGGACCAGCAGCATCCGCCGGAGCTCATCCCGGCGCTGCTGGAGCGCTACGAGGCCGGCTATGATGTCGTGCAAACGGTCCGCCGCTACGAGGACGGCATTTCCGCGCCCAAGCGGCTCGCGTCGGCGCTGTTTTACCGGATCCAGAACGCGCTTTCGCCTGTGAAACTCGACCCGGGATGCGCCGATTTTCGGCTGATTTCGGGGAAAGTGGTTCGTGTTTTTCAGCGGCAGATTCGCGAGCACAACCCTTTTCTGCGGCTTCTCGTGGCCTGGACCGGCTTCCGCACCGCCTATGTTCCGTTTACGGCTGCGCCGCGTCCTCACGGCGCCACGCAGTACTCGTTGCGGAGGCTGGCCGGCTTCTTTCTGGACGGAATTCTGTCCTTCTCGCGGATCCCGCTTCGTCTGGCGGCGATGCTGGGCTTCCTGGCGGCCGGGGCCGGAATGCTTTACGCGGCGGTGCTGCTCTACAATTACTGGCGCTACCAGGACTTCCCGCGGGGCTACGCGTCGCTGATTTCGGTCGTGCTCCTGCTTGGCGGAGTCCAGTTGGTAATCCTGGGGATTCTGGGCGAATATATCGGCCATATTCTCGACGAGGTGAAGGGGAGACCGCTCTATATCGTGGATGAAATTGTCGCGAAAGCACAGGTTCCGGCTGCCGGCCCGGACGGGCGCGGCGGGCCGGTGCAATGATGGACCGTATGCGCCGGACGCGTTCCAGACCTGGCGGCGCCGCTGATCCGGCTGTCGCGGCGCCCGCCGGAGACGCCCTCGCAGCCTTCATCGGCGAGATCAGACACAGGCCGGCGGCGGCGCTGTGGTTGTGCGCTGTGGCCGCTGTGTCGTCGTTGCAGCCTCTCGTGCTCGGCTTTTACCTCGATGACTGGGCGGTGATGGTGAAGGACGCCGGCCTTCTCGAACCCTTCGGCGCCGACTTGTGGCGAAACATCGTCGCGCTGGACCCCACCCGGCCGGTTTCCGTCGTATTCCGCTGGCTGACCGGGTCCGTGTTTCGGGACGTGCCTGCGTTCTGGCACGTCGCCCTGCTGGCCGTGAGCGCGTTGATCGTATGGCAGATCAGCGGCCTTCTTCGCACGCTGCCCTTCGGCGAAGCTGCCGTTTCCCGCTTGCAGGCCCTCTCTCTGGCGGCTCTGTGGGCGGCGTTGCCCTGGGCCGCCCCCATCCGGTTCTGGCCGACGCTTCTCAACGTGCTCTGCTTTCTGGCCCTCTTCCTTTGGATGCTGGGGCGGCTGCTTCGCCACTGGCGCGAGGGAAAGGGCGAGGTGCTGATGCCGTTTGCCGTCTATCTGGCGGTGTGCCTTGGTTACGAGGCGTTCTACCTGCAATTCGTCCCGATCCTGCTGCTCGGCATTGCGGAAATCCGTTGTTGCGCCGCGCCCCGGGGCGCCGTCTTCCGCAGCGGCGCCGCGCTGGCCGCGGCGCAAGCTCTCGCCGGAGGGTGGTATTTGCTCACCGGCAGGATCACCGTCGCGCAGAAGCCGGTGGTGCAGGACTGGGTGGGCCTGCTCAGGCGCAACCTGAAAGCGGGCTTGCCCGAGATGGCGGCCTCCTTCGGCCCTCTGAAATGGCTGGCGGTTGCGGCATTCCTCCTGCTGGCCATCATGGCGGGGATGCTTTGGGTGCGGTCAGTCGCGACAGGGCGGATCGCACGGGAGAAAGCCGAATACAGCGCCTGGGTTGCAGGGGCGGCGGCCGCCGGCGCTCTGCTTTCGGTCCTCGTCTTCAGCCTCGGCGGGCGGCCGCTGTTCGGAACCGGGGTGGAGGCCCGCGGGCTCCTGTTCGTTTCCTTCTGGAGCGCGCTGGCAGCGGCGTTACTGCTGGCCGCCGCGCTTCAGCAGGCCGCCGGACAGACAAGCCTGTGGTGGCGCCGTCTGACCGCCGCCGGAACCGCCGCGGCGGCCGCCTGCCTTCTGGGCGGCTTCATGCTCCGCATGCGGGACTGGCATGAGGCGGCGCTCCTGCAAAGACGCATCCTGTTGTCGCTGCCGGTGGCGGAAATGAAAAACATGGAGCCGGGCGCCGCCGTGCTGTGCATCTGGCCTATCGACATCCAGGGCGCCCCGGTGTTTTCCTCTCTTTGGGACATCAACTCCGCAATTCAGGCCTGGTATCCCGCCCTCGCCGACAAGAAGTTCTACATTTACAGCCGCTGGGGAGGGGCGCTTCGCTGGGACGGAACAAAACTGCATTACGACTACGCTCCACCCGTCGAGCTCCCTGTCCCCCTCCTGTATCTCTGGCGCCCGCTGCACGGGGAATTCCTGAAGCTCGACCAGCCGATCGAAGTCCGCCCTGACCAGTCGTGGAGCTACGCGAACAGGAAATGAAAACACAAGAATGCCGGACACCCGCTTTCCCGACGAAAGCCGGTGTCCGGCTTGATCTCTGCGGCGAAGGAGAGCCGTCCGCCGTTGCGGGAGCCTCTAGCCGTTCCGGGCACGCCGCCGGCGCGCAAGGCCAATCCCGATCAGGCCCATGGCCATCATGAACACCGTGGACGTTTCGGGAATCTCGCCTGACGGCGGTGGCGGGGGCAGCAGCTCCACATTGGAGTCGACAATTTCGAGCCGGAGCCCGGCCGGGTTCCAGGTCATCGGGTCGGAATTGCCCACAATACTGCTGTTGGTGACGAACACCTCAAGGAAGTTGTTCCCTGCCTGGAACAGCCCCGGGCCGACGGTCACAACGGGTGAAAATGCGTTGTAGCTGATCGCGCTGTACGGGTCGTTCAAAATCATTGTCCCGTTGAACCAGACCGAATGCAGATAATTGTCGATGGCCAGCCGGAACGAGAACGTCGCGGTGGCCGGGTCGGCGTTCGCCGGCAGTGCGAACACGAGCATGAACCGGTGCAGCCCGGGACTGTCGCCCCATACGCCCGTGCCATACACCGGGTTGGGCGAGATCCAGCTCGATGAGGCGTCGTTGTTGATCCAGGCGTAAAAAGGAAAGCCGTTGTTGGGGTTGGCAGCGGTGACGTAGGGGCTCTGGAAGACCCCGAACGACGGACTGTAGAGCCAGTTGGGATCCGGGCTGCCGGGCGCAGCCTGTCCCGTGCTCACCAAAGTGCTAATCGGTACGGCGCTGGCGCACAGCATGCCAGCGAGAATCACAAAAGCCAAACGTACAAAATTGGCGTGCTTCACAAGTCTCCTCCCATGGTACCGGAACGTCCAGGACGGATCCTCCGGCCTCGAGTCACAGGTTGATTGTACTAGAACTCCACCCGCAAGGCAACAGAAAAAATTCCTTGAAAGACCCTTTGTTTGCTTTGGATTTCAGGTTTTCCGGAGTACCAGCGGTACCAGGGCTCAGGTCCGGCTGGTTCTTTCCAGCCACCGTTGGATGAAGTGCGTATCGATCGCGCCTGCTTCGAACTCCGGGTCGGCCAGAATCGACTGATGCATCGGGATCGAGGTGTGAATGCCGTCCACGACGAACATGTCCAGGGCCCGGCGCATCCTCCGGATGGCCTCTTCCCGGGTGGCGCCATGCGTGATCAGCTTCGCCACCAGAGAGTCGTAATAAGGGGGAATGGTTCCGCCGGCGTATAGGGCGGTATCGACGCGGACGCCGATGGAGCCCGGCAGACACAGGGTCTGGATCTTGCCCGGCGAGGGTACAAACATGGAGGGGTGCTCGGCGTTGATCCGGCATTCGATGGCGTGCCCGCGCATTTCGACCGGCCCGCCAAGGATCGCATCGAGCCGTTCCCCCTGGGCGATGCGCAGCTGCGCCTTCACCAGGTCCACGCCCGTCACCATCTCCGTGACCGGGTGCTCCACCTGGATGCGGGCGTTGACCTCGATGAAGTACAGCTCCCCGGTCTCGTCCATCAGAAACTCCACCGTGCCCGCGTTGGTGTAGCCGATGGCGGCGAAGGCCTCCTTGAGCGCTCGAGACATGCGCTCGCGCCGCTCCGGGGTCAGCGCCGGGCTGGGCGCCTCCTCGATCAGCTTCTGGTGCCTGCGCTGGATCGAACACTCGCGCTCGCCGAGCACCTCCACATTGCCGTGCTCGTCCGCAAGGATCTGGAACTCGATGTGCCGCGGCCTCACGATGAATTTCTCGCAGTAGAGGTCCCCGTTGGAGAAGGCGTTGGCGGCTTCCTGCTGCGCCTGGACGAACAGGTGGGGCAGCTGTTCGGCGCTGCGCACGATGCGCATGCCGCGCCCCCCGCCGCCGGCCGAGGCTTTCAGCATCACCGGGTAGCCGATCCGTTCGGCCGTCTCCAGCGCCTCCTCCGGGGTTTTCAGCACGCCTTCCGAACCGGGCAACACGGGCACGCCGTGCTCCTGCATCTTCACCCGCGCCAGCTGCTTCAGCCCCATCATGCGGATCACCTCCGGCGTGGGGCCGATGAACTTGATCTCGGAGGCGCGGCAGACCTCGGCGAAGTCGGCGTTCTCGCTCAGGAACCCGTAGCCCGGATGAATGGCGTCGGCATTGGTGATCTCGGCGGCGCTGATCACCGCGGGGATGTTGAGATAGCTCAGCGTGCTCGCGGCCGGGCCGATGCACAACGCCTCGTCGGCGAAGCGCACATGGAGCGAATAGCGGTCCGCCTCCGAATAAACGGCCACCGTCCGGATGCCGAGATCCTTGCAGGCGGCGATCACGCGCAAGGCGATCTCGCCCCGGTTGGCGATGAGGACTTTCTGGAACATCGGCCTCAGCTCGGCTTGATCAGGAACAGAACCTCGCCGTATTCGACCGGCTGGCCGTTCTCCACGAGCCGCTTGACAATCGTACCGGAAAACTCCGCCTGGATTTCGTTCATCAGCTTCATCGCTTCGATGATGCACAGGACCTGGCCGGCCTGCACCGTGTCGCCCACCTTGACGAACGGCTCCGCCCCGGGCGCCGGCGCCTCATAAAATGTGCCCACGATCGGACTCTTCACCGGCTGCAAGGTGGGGTCGGTGAGGTCCGGGGCGCCGGCCGGCGGCGCAGCCTGGGGTGCGGCCACCGTCACCGTTTCCGGCGCCGGCGAAACCGCCGCACTGAGGGGGGCCTGCGGCCCGGACGAGGCAGCCGCAGCGACGAAGGTTGCCGGCGCCTCGGCTGGCGGGCCCGCCGCCGTCCGTTTGATCCATACCCGGTTCTCGCCGCGCTGCACCTCCAGTTCGGCGATCCCGCTCGAGCACACCACGTGGATCAGCTCGCGTATCTCTTCGATTGTCATGACGCAAGTACCATGAATTCCTTCGCCGCCGGCGTCAGGACTTCCGCGCCGGCGGCCGTCACCAGAACAGTATCTTCAATCCGGACGCCCGCTGTCCCGGCCAGATAGACGCCCGGCTCCACCGTGACCGCCATGCCGGCCTCCAGCACGTCATCCGACTTCGCCCCCAGCCTCGGGCCTTCGTGGATCTCCAGGCCGACGCCGTGGCCGGTCGAATGGGTAAAGTATTGGGCCAGCCCGTGGCTTTTCAGCGCCCTGCGGGCTGCCGCATCCACGTTGCGGGCGGCCACGCCCGCCCTGACCTCGGCCAGCGCGGCCTGCTGCGCCTCCAGCACCGCCATGTGCAGCCGTTGCCATTCGCGCGAAGGCCGGCCGAAGCTCAGCATCCGCGTCATATCGCTCATATACCCGCCCAGGCAGGCGCCCATGTCCACCAGCACAGGGCCGCGCCCAAGCCGCGCCTCGCCGGGCCGCGCGTGCGGCAGCGCCGCCCGCGCCCCGGCCGCCACGATGGTCTCAAAAGCAGGACCGTCGGCCCCGAGCCGGCGCATCCGGTATTCGATCTCCGCCGCCGCCTCGCCCTCGGTCATCTCCGGCCGAAACAGCCGCGCCGCCTCCTCGAAGGCCCGGCTGCACAGCCGCGCCGAGGCGCGCAGCGCCTCCTGTTCGGCCTCGCTCTTCACCCGGCGCAGCTTCTCCACCAGCCCCTGCAAAGGCTTCAGCTTCACGGTGCGCCCCAGCCGCTGCGCCGTCTGCGCCCAGAGGTCGTGGCTGACCCGGTCCGCCTCCATCGCGAGATGGCGGAATCGCCCATCCAGGTGCTTCCAGACGCCTTCCCATGTGGAGCCGCGAACGATGCGGACGCGGCAATCACATTCTTCGGCAGCCTGAAGCTCGTAACGCGGGTCGGTGAACAATACCGCCGAGCGCGGCGAAAGGAAGAGAATCCCGTTGCTGCCCGTAAAGCCCGTGAGATAGCGGATGTTCGGCAGGTGCGTGATCAGCGCCCCGTCGCATCGCAGCTCGGCCAAGGCCTCGAGCAGCCTCCGGCGTCTGCCGGCTCGGGCATCGGGTGGGCGGGTCAAGCTCCCTCATTGTAACAAACGCTTCTACCCTTCCTTCGCCTGGCTGTAGCTTCGCCGCACCATCGCCGCATAGCCGTCAATGGTGAATTCCGGGCTGCGCGCGTAGTCCATGATCCGCCGTTCCGACTGCCGGACCTGCGCCACTGCCTGCTCAAGCCGTTCCAGGCCGGCGTCGGGGACCGTTATGAGGCCGTTCTCGTCCCCGTGGAGCATTTCCCCGGGGCGCACGGGCAGCCCGCAGATCGTGACCGGCACCCCCGTGCGCACGATGCGGAAGTTGGCATGGGAGGCGCAGGCGCCGCGGGCGAAAAGGTGAAAACCCAGGGCGCGCACCTCCGGCAGGTCGCGCACCGCGCAGTCGGAAACCAGCCCTACGGCGCCGAGCCGCGTAAAAAAGGTCGCCATCACCTCCCCGCAATGCGCGGCGAAATCGCCGAAGCCGCCGATTTCCTGCAATACCACCACCGCCGGTTTGGGCGACGCTTCCACGAGCCGGTACAGCTCGATGTGTCCTTCGGGGCCGCCCGGCCCGGTCTGCGTCACCGTTTCGACCTGCGCCGTCACGGCGTAGCCCGCCATGCGGCCCAGCTCGGGGAAAAGGCAGCGGACCGAAAGCGGCGCGAAGCCGGCGCTGCGCGGGCGCACCTCAAGCAACTCAATGGCGTTGGACAGCGTCGGCGTGTCCACGCTGCGAAGAAACTCCACAAGTGCATCCATGGACACCTACTCTACTGCACCGGCGGCCCGGCGCCGGCGGCGCGCATTTGACACCCTCTCGACGCGGTACCTACACTAATAAATTGAGGGCGTCGCCGCCCCGCGCGGAATGCTGCTTCCGAAGGAATTTGTCACCTACCTCAGCCGCAGGGTCGTCTCCGGCATCGGCTCCGATTTTCTCGAAGTCATCGACCAGGACGCTGTCGCCGAGCTGATGGAGCGCATCATCCTCGACGAGCTGGCCGTCGAGGACCGGCTCAACGAGGAGGTGCGCAACCTGCTCGAGGAATACTCCGTGTACATGGCCAACAACGGCATCAGTTACTCGGAGATGTTCCGCCGCATCAAGAACCAGCTCATCCAGCAGCGCAAGATCGTCCGCGCCAGCGGCCGCGAGACCGGCGACGGGATGAAGCTGAGCCGCGACAAGATCACCGAGATCTCCCACAAGCTGATCGCCGCGCTTCGCCGCTCCCGCGCCTGCCGCCTGAAGAAGGACTCCAACGACGTCCGCCTCGAACTGGTGCGCCGCATCACGGAAACCCTCCAGGTGGAGGAAAAGGCCGAACGCCAGGCGCGCGAAAAGATCCGTTCCCACAAGCGCGAGATCCTCGAGGGCACCGAGGAGTGGAAGCTCTACCACGACCGGTATTACAAGGAAGCCCTCAAATCCTACGGCATCGACATCGACCGCGGCTGATCCGCCTCCGCCCGGGCCGCCCCGCCGGATAAGATACTGTCGATGCCCGACCGTCCCATCATCGTCACCGGCTCGCTCAACATGGATTTCGTCGTGCAGGTCGAGCGCCTGCCCGCGCCCGGCGAGACTGCGCGCGGGGCGAATTTCCGCATGATCCCCGGCGGCAAGGGCGCCAACCAGGCCTGCGCCGCGGCGCGGCTCGCCCGGCAAACGCCGGTTCGCATGATCGGCCGCGTCGGCTTCGACTCCTTCGCCGACCACCTCCGCGCCAGCCTCGCCGCAGCCGGCGTCGACACGTCCATGATCCACGGCTGCCGCCGCGCGCCCACCGGCGTCGCGCTGATCTGGGTGGACGCCTCGGGGCAGAACTCGATCGTCATCGCGCCCGGCGCGAACGACGAGCTCGCGCCGGCGGACCTTGAAACAGAACGGGCCGCTTTTGTTTCAGCGGCCTGCGCCCTTTTCCAGCTGGAGACGCCGCTGG
>Ga0209227_1000720_pt1 | contig 27783 bp, 19 predicted proteins | sample YNPBryantNP2012_FD_185815 | JGI IMG/M metagenome (GOLD analysis project Ga0209227, IMG submission 185815) | Anoxygenic and chlorotrophic microbial mat microbial communities from Yellowstone National Park, USA - YNP Bryant NP 2012 (SPAdes)... ...
GCGTCACCGTGTAGGTGCCCTCGGCTGCGTAGACGTGCACCGGGCTGACCTCGGTGCCGGTGATGCCATCGCCGAAGTCCCACAGGTAGCTTGTGGCGTCAACCGAGGTGTTGGTGAAGGTCACCACGAGCTGGGCCACCGTGTAGGTGAAACCGGCCGTGGGCGCGGGCAGCACCTCCACCACCGCGCTGTAGATATCACACTGATCAATGCTGTTGCAGGCTTCCAATGTGACGTTATAGGAGCCCGCCGTTCCATAGAGGTGTGTCGGGTGCTCTACCGTGCTGGTAAAGCCGTCGCCGAAGTCCCACAGGTAAGAGCTGGCCGGCGGGACACCACCGCTGGTCGTGTTGGTGAAAATTGTCTCCTCACCAAAACAGACGGGAGTGGTCGCGGTGAAGGAGGCTGTGGGGGTGATGAAACTCTCCACAATGTGCATGGTTACTGACAGGTCCTGCGATCCGGCGATAGTATCGTTGCTATCCACGCGCAGTGTGGCGGTATAGGTGCCCAATGGCAGAGGCACCGTGCCGCTCATCGCGGTGAAGTAGATGCCCGCATTGCCCATGGAGTCAGCCGGGACTGTGCCGGTCACCGGGACCTCCCATAGCCACGGTACATCCATAAGCCTGCCCTCGATCACGAACGGCATACCCTGCTGTGTGGATGTGCCGGAATCCAAAGCTGGCTGCCAGCTACCGAAGTACTGGAGTGCGTTGCCGGTTGTTGTCTGGCCAAGGATGGTGATGGGCGGCGCCCACGGACCGGTGTAGGAGGCTGAGCCGTCGGTCGTCCAGTCCAGCCAGTAGGTCCCAGGGGGGAGTGTGATTCCTGCCCCGGCGACATCGGCGAAGATGTAGCGCCGGTTGGTGCATGTGGTGTCCTCCGAATCGCGCTGAATATTGGAGAAGGTCGAGCTGATCAGACGGTTGGTGATGAAGTCGCCAAAGATAACAGTGCTGGTCGGAGCATTAGGCGGACCATCCCAGATCTGGTAGTAGACGCCGGTAATGGGTGATGGGTCATACGGTGCGTTGGTCTGGTAGGCAAAGAAGGTGATCTGTTGAATCTGCCAGCCACCGGGATCGGAGATGGTGAAGTCGTCGGCCATACGGTTCCCAAGCGAGAACTGGTTGGCAAAGCCAAGTGTACTCATCCCCAGCGATAAGCTCTGCAGACGGCTGGCATCGGTGGTGCCACAGGCACCGTAATGGGTCACCAGCGGGCCGTTATCATAAAGGACCTGCAGGGCCTGAGACCCTCCGCTCTCGTGCAGTTCGAAGTCCAGTACCGCTGCGCCATTGTTGGCGATGTCCAGCCCGGTCGGGTGTGTATAGACCATTGTACCGGTGAGCACCCACACCTCGAAGGAAGCCGGAGCCACACTCAGGCACGGCCGCAGCCAGCGCAGGTCGAAGTCCACCGTCGTCGTCTGCTGGGCGGTGACCATCACGCCGGTGGCCATCCCATCCATGTGCCCAGCGGCCGTGACCGTCACGGTGAGCGGACTGTGGGACTCGTCCAGCCACAGCGCATACCTCCCGTCCGCCCCCGTCTTCAGCGTCCAGGTCAGCCCTGTACTGCCCTCCACGAGCACCGTGGCGTCCTCCAGCGGCGCCGGGCTCGCGTCGCAGTACCCCAGCCCGCGCACCACGCCATCCAGCTTCCCGTAAGTTCCCGGCAATGTCACCGTCATTGTCACCGGGATGTTGGCCAGGATGTAGGGTGTGTCATGTGCGAGTTTTAGCTGAGCGTAATACCTGCCCGGCTGCGTTACCTCCGGCACGCTGGCGTCGAAGGTCACGTTAACGGCCTGGACTGCCGGCTGGGCGACGCTCCCTTCCAGGCGAAAAGCGATGTCCTGCTGAGTCGGCCCGAGCACAGTCCAATTCTGCCAGGAGGTACCAAAGCCGAACCCGCCGCCGGGGTTGATGAACTGAGCGGTGTAACCGTTGGTTGTGTCGGCCGGCTGCCGGCCGTACTGTCCACCGGTCCCAAAGCTCATCACCGGATAGAACACCAGCCACCAGTGTCCGGCAGGCAGACGGGCAGGCACCGCCAGGTCCAGCGTCACATTGGAGGGCAGGCCGCCGGTGCCGTTGCTGAGCGCAACCTGCGGATCGTCAGGGGGCAGCGCAATTGTCCACACCGGTGGGTTACCGCCACCGGAGGGATCACCGTCCGGAACACCTCCGTTGTCTGCATAAATGGCCCATACCAGCGAAACAGCATTGGCCAGCGTGGTAAAGCCGTTCCAACCATTGCCGGGGACAAAGATGCGGGTGATATTCCACGGATCTGCGTTGACAAAATCGTCGGCCAGGTAGTTGCTGTAGGCCGGGTAGTCTATGAAATCCTGGTCAACGTAGGCGCTTATATTAACCGCGCTGAGTGGCTGATCCCAGAGCACTACATCAGGGAGTCTGGGTGCAGGCGCTTCTGGCGCTCTGGCCGGCCCGTGCTCCGGCGAGCGAATGGTCAGCGGTGAGGGGGAAGATGCCGTCGCCTGCGGCGCCGGCCGTTGGGCCGGTTTACCCGTCACAGGACGGTAGGAGTACGAGGAGGCTCCAAGCGTGCCCGTGATCGGGTTCTCGCTCAGCCAGGGCACATCCCGGGTGCACATACCGGTCGTCTCGCCGGACTCGAACTGGTAGACGGTATTGGTGTTCTGATCCACGGCCCACAGGTTGCCGTCGCAGTCAATCTCCAGGCCGGCGCCGGAATATGCCCCAAAGCCCAGGCTAACGTTGAACTGGCCGGTGATGGTGAAATTATTGGCGGCGTCCAGGACGTAGACGGGGTTCGGGTCGTCGTTGACCATCACGAAAAGGTGCCTGGTATCGGCGTTGTAGGCCAGCCCGGCAATGGCCAGGCCCGTATTAACCTGTTGCAAGATGTTGCCGGCCGAGTCAAAACGGTAGACCATCAGGTCGTTCCAGCCGCCGGCCAGATAGGTGTCTGTGGCCGGATCATAGGCCAGCCCGCGCTGTGAGTTGGCAAAACCGGTACCGCCGCCAGGGCAGATGACGTTGCCGGTCACGCCGAGGGCGGGGTCAATCTCATGGATGCAGTTGTCCTGGCCTGAATTCACGTTCATCACCCACAGCCTGCCGGTGTTCCAGTTGAATGTGAAATCGGACGGACCGTATGAACCCAGCGTGGGCCAGTTATAAGGCCAGACCCGGCCGGTAGGCGTGCCGTCGCTCAGGTGCTCGACGGCGTTGTCCGTCGTGCCCCAGCCATCGCCGACCCATACGGTGTTGTTAACGCCGTCATAAGCAATGCCCCAGGCATCGCTTCCCACGCCGCCCGGCGTCCAGGACCGGAGCACGTCCCCTGCTGCCAGAGGCGGCGCGGCTGGTGGGTCTGGGATACCCAGACCGGCGGCCGTCGGGTAGCCTTGCTTGAACGGCTTGACTCCGAAGACGGGCTGCTGGAACGGCCCGAGCATCTCAAAGCCCCTGTCCAGCTCGAGCAGCTCCCAGTCCATCGCCGCCCGGCCCAGGTTGGTGAGTGTCAGGGATACCGAGGTGCTTGATCCCATATCGAGCGTGGCTTCCAGTGAGAGCGGAGCGTAGGAGGGCATCGCTGCCGGCAGGTAGAAGTCCTGCTCAACGGTGCTGCCGTTAACGACGTTGACAAATCCGCCGTCCACACCGTAACCTCTCCCGTTTCTGGCGGTTAACACATGTGCGCCGGATGGGGAGAAAATGGTATAGAAGGCATCATCCACGGACGGGTCCACAGTGGATGCAGCGGTGAAGGAGTAGCCCCTGTCGTTGAAGACTTCAGCGCCGTTCAGTGGCGCGCCGGTGTTCTCATCGTAGACGTTGCCCACCACCAGGCCGCCATTGGTCGGAGGGATGCATGTGGGCGGGCCAACGATGACATCGTCCACCTCCCACCACCAATCACAGTTGGCATTGTAGTAGTGGAAACGGATCATCACGTTGGCCTGATTGGCGGCGATGGCCGAGATGTCAATTAACGCCGTCTTGGGGCCGCGGTCGTTGCCCGAATCGCGCCGCCAGACGTTGGTCCAGGGGCCGGCTGCACCGTTAACACTGACGTCCACGTCCCCGATTTCGGTACCGCTGTACTCACGCCAGTCGTACTTGAACTCCAGCGTGACCGTGGACCAGCCGGTAAAGTCGAGCGCCGGCGTGCGCAGTTCGGTGTCCATATTGACCATACAGGCGCAATCGCTGTCTGCAATGGCAAAATTGCCGCTGCCACCGGTCATGTTCGTGCGGCCACAGGGGTTATCGAAACTCCAGACAGCGCCGCTGCCGGCATTATCTACCACCGTCCAGCCTGCCGGCGCTGCCGTGGCATCGAAGCTCTCTATCAGGCCACCTGCCCGGCTATAGCCCGGCGCACTGCAGGATACGGGGTCAGCATCCAGGGCAAAGTCCTCGGTCTGATCGCCGGCGACGAAGACGTCACGGCTGCCCTCCAGGTAGCCGCCGACCCATGCCTCCACCTGGAAAGTGTACGTCATGCTCCCCTGGAGTTCGATGCTGTAGAAACCGGTGACCGGATCGTTCCAGATCGCACCGCCGGGATAGCCCACGATGTTAAGCCGGGCATACAGCGGCCAGCCGGTGTTGGCGTCCCGCACTGTGCCGGAGACCACGTACAACGGGGCAGCAGTCAGCGGGATGTCCTGCACGGTTACCGTGCCGGAGAAGACCTCCACACCGCTGATGCTGTTGGATTGATACCCGTAGGCGGACGCGGTCACCGTGTACGTCCCCACCGGCAGCGTCAGGGTGTAGTAGCCGCTGCTGTTGGATACAGTGCTGAAAGTCTGTGTGGGGCTGGAGGCTGCCTGCACCGAGGCACCGGCGATGCTGGCCGAGGTGGCGAGGTCGTAGACCCGACCGGTCAGTGTGCCGGTTTCTCCGACGGAACAGTTGGGGAACCTGAACGAACCGATGCGCGTCTGCCACAAACTGCCGTTTACCGCGTAGTACTCCTGGGTATACCAGAAGGTACAGTCGTCGGCAGGGTCCACGCTCATCATACTGTAATCGCCCCAACGGTTGGACCAACTGGTCTGGGAGCCTGTGCCGTTGATCAGCACCGCCTCGCCTTGCGGCAGGATGTTCGGTGGATCGGTAGCCAGGCGGCCACTGTAGCGGATACCGGGATAGACGCTGCTGCTGGAGATGCTATAGCCCAGCGCAGCGTTGCCCATGTGGTCCAGGGCGAAGCTGCCCATCCAGCGGTGATGGCTGTCCGGCGCATACACACCTTCCTGATCCATCGTCCAGCCGGCGCCCGAGTCGCGCAGAATGAACCAGTGAACGCCGGCGTGATCGGTGCCGTCAGCATCTACGGTGTGGTTGGAGGCCAGCGTCTGATAGGAACCGAAATTGCGGTATTGCAGGCGATACATCAACCGGTCGGAGATGGCGTCCAGCCTGTTCGTGGTGTCCGGCTGGGGGATGCAGTTCCGGCTAAAGCCACACATATCGGGGTCTACATCAATAGTGGGGACCATATAGTTGGGATCGTAGTTGGGGTTGATGCCAAAGGTTGAGTTGGTCGGGTTAGTCCAGTCCACACTGAACTCCCAGACACGCAACGTATCGGTGGGATCGCTCAGCCAGGTACTGTCATCCCACTCCACAAATAGTCCGGGTGCGCCCGGCGGCGAGTTACCGAATGGCGGCCCGTCCAAGTCCGCCGGGAGCATGCCGCCGTAGCTCAGGTTCACCGCGCCCACGTCAATGTAGACCATGCGGGCAGCCGGATTACCGGCCAGCATCCGGCTGCGCTCGAAAGCGGCCACGCCCGCGCCGCCCCACGTTCCGGTTCCGGCGTTGAACTGGTTAACCGTCATATAGTAAGCGTCCGGCCAGACCCCGAACTTGGGATAATCGTTCATTTTATTGACGGGGATCTGGTACTCGTACAGATACCACGCACCGGTGGGATCGGGGCTTTGCGAGATAGCGATGCATTGATAAAACGGCCCGTTGGGGTAATTGGGCAGCGCAAACTGGCTCATGAGCCAGCGATCGGCCAGCGGATCATAGAGGGTGATGGGATCGCCATCATTGGAGGTATCGCACGCTGCGAAGGCGGGGTTGGAGGCCCAGAGCGTATTGCCCGCAAGAGGTCCTACCAGCCGGTTGCCGTTTTTGCCGTAGATGGAGTAGACCAGGTTGACCCACTGGATATAGTGGTTGGGGCCTACGTCTCCCTGGGTATCGGGAGGTTGGACTTGGAAGCCGACAACGGTCTGGTTATCTGCGTTGCCGTTGCCCTCGAAGTTGGCGATGGTGGACGGCATTTTGGGCAGGCCGGGCCAGTTTTGGAGGCGGGCGCCGGGTTTGCTGCTTTCTCTGCCTTTGAGGGCTTTGGGCAGGCGCAGCAGCGGTATTTCACGGGGGGGACCTGCTTTGGGTGGGGGGGCGATACGCGCCAGCTCGCGCAGAGCTGGCGAAACACTGTAGTTAAGCGGCCGGCTCACGGTAAGGCCGATCGGCCCGGCAGGTAGCGGGGTGGCCCGTGCGGCGAGGGTTTCGTAATCCTGTCGTGCTGCCGACGGAGTGGACACAGGGAGCAGCGATGCGACGATAATAAATACGACAAGGGCTTGAAATGCACGGCGCTTCATAGCAGATACCTCCTTTTAAACGCATCCCCTGTCAACAGCGCGATGGAGAGGTGGTCGGACAGTGGGGAGCTCAGAGACAGACAAAAGGTTTACTGGTTATGTATGGCAGTACTGTGGGGAGGGCTGCGCTCCGAATGAGGCACGCCAGTCCAGCACGCGCCTCAGCCCGTTGAGCATCTATTGCGAAAAGACTAAGCGGTGACGGATAGTTGACTGCCACCACGCACCTCTGGGGTAAAGCCAATAACAGCTATTTTGATCCCGGGCACGATACAGGCCCAGATGTAAGGTTGTGTACGCGGTGAGTCTGATAATATTATACCCCAGAGTGGCAAAGTGGTCAAACCAAACCGCTGTTCCGCGGATTTGCCTGCGTTGAAACAGGGGGCAAGTCACCGACTCGCACCCCGCGGTCACCGGCAGGATACATTGCGGCCATTTGCGCCTCGAGCTAATCCATTCCTCCTGCCAGACGACGCAGCCATCCGCGTATTCCTCCCTCTGGTTTATCGCTGTGTAATGACCCGGTCTGGCCATTAACGATCACCGTGTACTGCTCCCTGTCACGGTAGTGTGCGATCCATAATGGCAGCAGGATAAGTTTGAAAGACACTACGGAGAGCGAGATCCTGCCCGTCCCCTTGAACCTGTCCATCGCGACCCGCTGGCGGGCGACCAGCGAGGCATCGGCCGGCGAAATCTGGTAAGTCTCTGCCGGCCAGCCTGCCAGGTAATACGGATCATAGGTGACCAGTCTCTCGAGGTTGAAGTGCACTATTTCATCGGCCAATGGCGCAGGAAGCCGACGGCTGGCCGGCACAATTACATCGTTTACCTGGAACTCTTGACTGTACTCCGTCAGGGGATCCGTTATTCTGCAATACACATCGAACGTCCATGCCGGAAAGTACATACCGTAAGCGGCGTGCTGGTAAGAGCAGCAGACCTTTTTTGCTGAAGCCAGAGGGAGACGATACGCCCGGCTGTGACCTGATCTATGACAAAGGGGAGGATGGCCGCAGGTGGCACCAGCTCCTGGACCTCCATCTGCTCAACGGCGTAGACCGCTGTGCAGTACGGGCAGGTAAATGAGAGCGTCTCCGGTGGCAATGTGAACTGAGCGCCGCAGGCCCGGCAACACAGGCAGCGTGTGGCGATAGGAGAGACATGGCCCCTTGCGGTCGCCAGCGTCAGAACGAAATCCTGCTCCTCAATAGAGCTGCTTTCAGCCGCCGAAGTAGATGCAGCCTTGCGCTGTGCGCAATACTCACAGGTAAGTTGCCCCCGTGGGTCATAAACCATGCGCCCACCACAGTCAGGGCAGACAAACCGTTGTAACCGGGCCGGCTGTGACGTATCACTTACGGCGACGTTGAGGCGGTTGGGATCAATTATCTCATCCGGCTGCAGGCGACCGTCCAGTACCGCCAGAGCACGCCGTGCCTCCGGGTGGATGGGGTCTAAGGCGAGCACGTCCTCCAGGTAGTGGCGCTTCCTGGCAGGATCGTCACTGATCTGGCTCAGCCAGAACAAGGCCTTAACACGCTGCTCCTCTGTCGGCTCGAGGCGCAATACCCACTCCAGATAAAAGCGTGCCTCCTTCTTATCGCCTGCTTTAGCAGCGGCGACCCCCCTTACCAACAGGTCGCGTATACCTTCGGACATCGTTGCCTCCGCTCATTAACAGGACTTGCGCAATGGATAGCATTTTCACCATTTGCACAGGCGGCAAAGTTGCAGGACAACTGCGAGCAGTTGTCCTGCAACCTTGGGACACACCAGACGTAAACACGGATAATTCTTCGTGTCCTGGCGACTTTGTGGTAAGCCGGCCGGGGCAACCGCGTAACTACTGTTGTTAAACCGGTCAGCAAGGTTTCAAACGCAGGAAGTGAACCTGCCGGTGCTCCCCGTGGTGGTATATAAGCACCTGCTCTTCACGGTTCACTTCATATGTGCCATCAGAGAGCTCAACCACATACCCCTTGGGATACTGATAATTCGGGACGAAAAGCTCTGTGGGCGCATTGACAGCCGGGTCATGCCGGAACTCGAACTCGAAGACACGCCTGCGGATATCAAACCTCATACGCAGCGGCTCCCCTGCCACCCTGCGGGCATAGGGGCGCACAGCCGCCTCCAATGCCCGGCCGCCGGAGTTGATGTCGTTGGGGTCGGTTTGCTGATCACGGCTGAAGAGGGAGAGGTCCTCGTCATTCCACCGGTCGCCGCGTGCGTTGGTATTGTCCGCCGTGTAGTTCCACAGCGTGAAGCTGAGCAGATTGGCCTCCAATGCCTGCATAGTGGCATCCAGCGCCTTTATCTGACGAGAGAAGTTGCCCGTGCGGTAGGCGCGCTTGTTCTGCATGTCAAACGGAATGCCTGTCTCCCCGATAAGCGTCGGCACGCCGCCCATTCCCTCTTGTGCCCAGTTTTTGATATGGGCCAGTTGTTCGATGAAGGCCTGCCTTACTCTCTTGCGGCCCAGGACCAGCCTGCCGGTAACAGCATTAAAGGTCACAAACGGGTTAAAGTTTTTGGTGAGCAGCGTCAGACCGTCGTACCAGTGGGCAGCGTGAACGACACGCGGCTCATCCTCAGGCCCCCAACGGAGATGTGGACCACCCGGCACTCCCTCCACGAAGATGATGGCATCCGGCACGATAGAGCGTATCTCACGTGCGTAGCGGTTGGCGAAGGGGCGCAGGTAATCGTTCGCGAAATCGGCGGCGAAATAATCAGGGCGCAAAAGCCGGGGCACCCCGTCCGCCCCCACGTCCCACACACCATGCATTTTCCAGATGCAATCGTACCCCTCCTGCCAGACGCGCACCCCGTGCGGGTTCAGCAGTTGCCGTCCGCGCAGTTTGGGGCGCAAGCCGAACTCCCATACCTCAACCTCTTGGGGGAAGCCCGCCCCCAGCAGCATGGCCTGGAACGGAGTGGGCGATGGTCCCATACGCAGCAGGCCCCCGCTGACGTTCAGGTCCTGCCACCCGATGAATCCGGCCGACGGCTCATTCATTGTGTCGTAACCAACGACGTTGGGCAGGTCTCTCAAGCGCGATGCAACCTTTTTGATGGCGTTGATGTAGTGGCGCTGGAGATACTCCTGTACCGGCTCGCCGTCTACTTTCAGTTGGGGCGCGAAGTCGTTCCCGCCAAAGAACAGCGTGAACATCGTCGCTGCTGCCAGCTTAGAGTAATTGGTCGGCCAGATCATCCTGGGAAATGGATCGCCGTGGACAGCGTGCACGATGGCTGCCCCTGTTTCGGTAAAGCGCGTGACGTCCATCCCAATAACTTCAAAGGTCCAGCCCGGCGCGCCATCGCCGCCGGACATGCGGCTCCACACATCCTGGTGCGGATCAATAAAAAGCTCGATCCCGTATTCCCCGGCTTTCCTGACCACGGCGTACAGGTAGTCCAGATACTCCTCGTCGTAAATGCCGGGCCCGGCGTGCTCAATCGCCTCCCAGGTGACCAGGAAGCGCAGAAAGGTAAAGCCCCACTCGCGCAATCTGGCGAAATGCTCATCGGCTTCTTCCAGGGGAAAGGGGCGCCCTACGAACGAAACGTTTCTGTGATCGAAGAAGCCTTCGCGGCGATAGGTCGAACCATCTGGCCTGAAGGGAACTTTGGAGCTTCCACCTAGGTTGACGCCGCGCAGGAGCAACGTGCGCCCCTCTTCGTCCTTAAAGTGCGGCCCATCTATGTGCATCAGCACCCTCCTCCTTAAAAGTACTTACGCAGTTACCGGGTTTGGGTAGCACTACGCTCTGGCGTGGAGTGTGCCGGGTGGAGCAGGCGGAGGCGTAATGGCTCTTCCACCGACCAGGTGTGATCGGTAAGGCCCGCCGCCGCGACCGGGGCAGTCTCCAAGACCGGTATACACCGTGCAGAGGTTATAACTACAGGAGTTACGCAGTTGCGATTGGATTGGTTTGTGGGACAAGGCTTTCCAGCCTGTCTGGACAGCCTGGAAAGGCCGTCCCACATAGTCAGCATACCGGCAGGAAATCAAGTGCGTAAGTCCTGAACTATTAAGACCCTATCCGAAAAGCCGCACAAGCGGCATCCCTATGCTGCTTATACCGACGCATAGGGATGCGTCGGTTACGTTTTTTGGACAGGCTCTAAGGCCGATTGGAATCGTCCTCGTACACCGCGCCACCTCAGGGATCCTTCATCTTCCAACCGTTGCGTTCCCCGGGACGGGTTGCGCGTGCGCCGGACCAACGCCGGCAGGTGGCGAGGCAACATGTCCGTTACTGTCCAGGCTGAATTCCCATGCGCACCAGTATTCCGCCGGGTGGAGATCGGGTGGGCAGACGACACAGCGAGTGCTGATACGAGGGTCAATCGCGCGAGCGAACCCGGCATACTCCACCAGCCCCACCGGCTTGCACGGGAAGTCCGGCAGCCCTTTGCGCTGGCGCGCCGCCTGTACATGGCACTCATTCATTCTGAAAAGCAGAGTATGCTCATCAACCCGGATCGTTTCCTGGCGGTTAATATAAGCGTAGAGGCGGTAACCCAGTGCCTTCTCCAGCGCCTCAAGCCCTCCCCCTGGTGCCAGTCCCAGGCGCTGCATGATGCGCCTGGCCTCGATCACGGTGAACTGTTCCCAGGCGCGGATGTCAAGCCGGATGGCTGCCTCCATGCCGAACGCTTCCTCAGCAGCGAGAAACCATAAGCCATCGTGGGCCAGCCAGTTCCTGGCTGCGTCTTCCAGCAACCCGATTAGCTCCTCCCGGGAATGGTGCATCAGGTGCGTTCTATGGTCCATAATCTGCCTGCTCTCTATACCCGGGCAGCCATCTATTCAGTGGTGACTGGAGCTCACCCTTTTGGGGCCACAGACCAATGGCTGGCCTTCGCCGACCCTTGCTATTGCGCCGAATGAGCATGTGGCGCGGAGCGCCCAAAGAGGGTGATTTCAATCGGCCTTAGCCAGCTTTCGACACCTGAGCTGCAGGCCAATCAAACACAAACAGGCTACCCGGCCTGATCATTTGCGCAGGCATCCTTATATCCCTATTCGCGTGATTTGTCAAGTTTCTCGAGCGACCGTTTGTTCTGTGTCGAAAACAGGTTATGCTGAGCAACCGCTGGTCGTGCAGGACAACTGCTTGCAGTTGTCCTACACTTGGGATATGTATGCAGTGCGCGAACCGGTGATCTGCCTGGCGATCACCTCATAGTCCATCTACATCGCCTGCAGTACCGCCGGGTATCGAGACCCGGATCCGTTTTCCCCGATGGTAAAATGTAAAGGCCAGTCTCCTCCAGTGGGGCGGCATTTGAGGGGTAAGTGTGTATCCCTCTTCGTTCAGTTGCAACCCGGCAAAGCCGAATACCACGGCCTGCCACAGCCCACCGGCCGTCGCTGCGTGAATGCCGTCGGCGGTGTTGCCACGTACATCTCTCAGGTCCGTATTCGCGGCATGCATAAAGTGGGCGTAAGCTGACCCCACTTCTCCCAGCCGTGCTGCCTGAAGGGCGTGGATCGCCGGCCCGAGGGATGAGCCATAGCTGATGTCGGTACGTGGGGCGTAGTACTCCCAGTTTGTCCGCAGTGTGGCCAGATCGTACTCTTCGCGCAACAGGTACAGTAGCATGAGCACGTCAGGTTGCTTGAGCACCTGGTACTTCTGTGCCCCTTCAATCCCCAGCAGCGCCTGCATCGAGACGGTCCGTGGCTCGCAGGCAGCCAGGTCAATCTCTTCCAGCTCAAAGAAGCCATCGAATTGCTCGAGCAACGGTCCACCGGCAGGTTGCGGGATGTAGAGCTTGCCGATGATGTGGCGCCATCGGGCCAGCCGTTCTTTTGTAAGATCCAGGCGCGTTGCGAGCCCGGCAGCCTTATCAGGATATACCAGCCGCAACCATGTCAGCACATCCAACGCTTTCTCCAGGTTCCACCGGGCCATACGATTGGTGAAGGCATTGTTGTTCACATGCTCGTGGTATTCGTCTGGGCCGATCACGTCATTGATCTCATACCGCTCCCTGGCTGCGCTCCACTCAACCCGCGACTCCCAAAAACGGGCCGTCTCGAGCACGATTTCTGCCCCGTAATCGCGCATAAACTCGTCGTCTCCCGTGACCTGCCAGTACTGCATCACGGCATAAGCCACATCGGCGACGATGTGATGCTCAATGTCACCGGTCCAGATGCGCACAGGCTGGCCATCGGGTCCGGGTAGAAAACGTGGGGTCATCTCATCACCGGTGTCCGCACTTTCCCAGGCGAACATGGCGCCTGCGTAGCCCTGTTCCTGTGCTTTAAGTCGTGCGCCGGGCAGAGTATGGTAGCGGTACATCAACATGTTGCGGGCAAGCTCCGGCCGGGTGAAGGTGAAAAATGGGAGCATGAAGATGTCGGTGTCCCAGAAAACATGTCCCCGGTAGCCGAAGCCGCTCAAGGCTTTGGCCGGAATGCTCACCCGGTCATCACGGCGCGGCGCAGCGATAAGCAGTTGAAAGATACTGTAGCGCAGTGCCAGATCTGCCTGGTCGTCGCCCGCGATCGTCACATCACAGACATCCCACTCCCGTGCCCAGGCATCTGCGCTGGCGTGGAGCAGCTCGTCATAGCCCTGCATACGTGCGTTCTCTACCAGGGAAAGCGCCGTGCGGGATACATCCGCGACCTGGCGGCTGGTTACCAGGGAGATAAACTTATCGGCGGTGATCGTCTCCCCCTCTCTCACCCTCAGGCTCGCCACGACGGCTGGCGCCGCATCGCAGTCGAAGTGTGACCAACTCACTTCCTGCCCGCTGGAGATCGCCAGGTTACAGGCTTCGCACAAAGCGATACCGGAGTGGCGCGTGCGCATGTGCAGGTAGACCGTGCCTTCCTTTAGCCACCCCTGGTCCTCCAACTCCCAGTGGAAGCATTCCGGATTGAGTGCATGGCCATCCAGACCGGCCCGCAGCTCCAGCGTACCGTCGAAGTCGAGCGGGGTAACCCGATAACGTATGGCCAGGATGTGCTGGTCAGCCAGGCTGGCGAAGCGCTCTATCTCCACTTCTATTGTGTGACCGGCCGGGCTGCGCCAGCGCACAGTGCGTGTCAGGAGACCGTGGCGCAGATGGAGTTCACGCCGGTAGGAGAGCAATGTGCCCCGATCCATTCTGAACCGCTCCCCATTCACGACAAGAACGAAAGGCAGCCAGTTGGGAACGTTGACCAGTTCCGTGTTGACCAGCGGAGCGGCGTCAAACAGGCCATACACAAAAGTGGCGGGGCGATCACCCGGGTAGCCTTCCTCGAACGTCCCGCGCGTACCAAGGTAGCCGTTGCCGATAGTGAAAACGGTCTCCTTGTGGTGAAGCTCAGCGGGGTCGAAGCTGGTTTCTGCGATCAGCCAGTTGTCTGCTTCCGTCATTGGTACTCCCTGTACATATACTTGACTTCACTGCAGGAACTCACCGCTACTTGAAACGTTCGTATCCAGACGGGCCTCCTGTCTGGCAGCCCGCGCGATTGCTTCCAGGACATCGTTCAGGCGGACACCTTCCAGGCCGGGGAAGATGGCATGCGCGCCCACCACCCTTTCCCTGGGGCCAAGTCCCACAACCCAGAAGCCGCCTTTGAGTGCGGCCTCCACGCCCGCGGCAGCATCTTCAACGACAACAGCCTCCGCAGGCTGCACGTCAAGCCGGCGAGCACAGGCGAGAAACAGGTCCGGGGCAGGCTTGGGCCGTTCCACACTGTAGCCATTGGAGACGACATCTACGTACCTCCACAATCCGAGCCGGCTCAGCACCGTGGATGCGTTTTTGCTGGCGGAGGCGATACCGATAACCATCCCTGCCTGACGTACCTCCCGCAGAAAATCGAGCGCACCGGGAAGGACGGCGTCCGGTGTCATCTGCTGAAGCAGTGCCACATAATAGCTATTCTTACGCTCCATCCACAGTTCCATTTGTTTCTCAGTGGCAGGGCGACCACCGAGCAATAACTCCAGCGAGCGGCGACGGGAGACGCCGCGCAGTTTCTCGTTGAGTTGCCTGTCAAAAGGGATACCCAGCTCATCAGCCAGCCGCTTCCAGGCCCGATAGTGATACTCAGCGGTATCGGTCAGGACACCATCCAGATCGAAAATGAATGCTTTCAGAGCTGCGGACGGGATTTCGGGGGGCATATTACAACGGTGCGCCACTCGACGCGCGGACAATGAGTGTGGGAGGCAGTAAGATTTTGCGCTCTGGCAGTTCCTCCCCTTTTATGATTTTCACCAGCATCTCTACTACAAGATGGCCTGCCTCATCAACCGGTTGACGTAATGTGGTCAGCGGTGGATGGAGATACTGAGCGGTTGGGATATCGTCAAAGCCGACCACCGCCACATCACGGCCAGGCTGCAGGCCAGCCTCGTGCAGGGCGTTCATGGCGCCGATCGCCAGCAAATCGCTGACCGCCACGACCGCCGTCGGGCGTCGTGGAGCGGGAAGACTGAGCAACGTGTGCATGGCCCGTCGCCCTGCAATCTCGGCATGCTCGCAACGCACCACCCACTCAGGATCGGGAGAGATACCCGCCCTGGTCAGCGCATTGAGGTACCCCCGGTAGCGATAATCGCCAACCAGCGAACCCTCAGGCCAGGCGATGATCCCGATACGCCGATGGCCGAGTTCTGCCAGATGCTCGACGGCCTGGCTCATACCCGCTTCGCCGTCCACATCCACGTAGGGGAAATCCCACTCTTCGTTCGCGCGCCCGAAGGCAACAAAGGGGAATCCTCGCTCCAACAAATGACGGATGCGTTCGTCATCCCGGTTGGTTTCCGAGAGGATGAAACCATCAACTCGACCGGTAAGCATCAGTTCCTCATATGGCTGCCAGAGCTGCACAGGGGGTTGCGTGAAAGTCAGGATGTGGTATCCCTGAGCCTCGGCGGCCTCCGCCATACTGTACAGGAAGCGGTCGAGGATGGGATGCCAGCGGTCGGCCGGCACACGATGCCAGCTATAGCCTATGATACGGCTCTCCTGGGCACGTAAGCTCCGGGCCACAGCACTGGGACGGTAGCCCAGTTCGGCAGCAGCTTCAAGCACCCGGATACGTGTGGTTTCACTCACCGGCACGCTCTGGTTCAACACGTAAGAGACCGTGGCGATGGAAACGCCGGCCCGTCGTGCGACATCTTTGATGGTTACAGTTGGAACTTTAGGCATAGACTCCCTGCTTCTGATCACTTGTGATTGGGCTGATCCGTGAGCAGTATTTGTTGAAACGTTTAAGAAAATTATAGCGGAAACGGGCGATTTCGTCAACATCCCATTTTGATGGGATTCCGGGGATGGTTCATCATCCGCGCCAACTGGCGCAGGCGCGAGGCATTGATGTACGAAGGGGACATAGACACCAGACGTGCAAGTTGATTCGCTCGTGAGAAGCAGCGCGCAGGATGGGACTATCGCATTGAGGGGTGAGGCGGACCTGCCAGGTTTCTGCCGAACAGAGGGTTGGGGCACTCTGGCAGGTCTTGGTTCTGCGGTACAGCCCTTGAGTTATTTCACGACGAGCGGCGGGTAGATTCTCGATTTTGCTACCAGCAGCGCAAAGTTCTGGGTGACGTCCGGCAGGATACCGTCGCTCGCCGTGAAGGTGAGCGGATAAAGGCCGGCCGTGCCGGCTGCCGGCGTGCCCGCCAGCGTCGATGTACTCGCGCGTCTGCCCGCCCAGGGTGGTAAAGTCTCCCCCGACCACGATCCTGCCTTCCGCCTGCACCACCACGGCATTGACGTTGCCATTCGCGCTGGGGTTGAAGCCATTGTCGGCGGACTGGGCCAGCGCGGCGTGTAGCGGCAGGGCAAGCAGGGCGATTCCGGCCATCAGGCTGATGACCAGCCCGCAGCGCAGCGCCCGCCCAAGGTTTGGATGATCCGTTTGCTGAACATTTTTCCCCTTTTCCAAGGGATGGTTCATTTTCTCCTGGGAATTGGTTTACACTTTGAACTGCCTCTGAAATCGGCTGCCTGCAGCGCTGACTGAAGGTCAACCTGCAGGGCCCGCGCCGACCGGCGCGAAGCGCCCAAAGAGGCCGATTTCAATCAGGCGGTGTCCGGGGCATAACTCAGAGTGTCAACCAATCATGAACCACCCCCCTTCGTTCTCCGCGCCTCTGCGGCGGGAGGGGATACTTTGCACCCTCCATAGTTGGGAAGTTGCCAACCCCACGCAGCCATCAGGTCCCCCCACTGGAGGGCGTGATAAGTCCTGCTGCACTTGTGCTGCCGTTAGAGTTGGTGTATACTTTTGAAACGGGTAATATTCAGGTGGTGACTGTAGACCCGCCCGTGGCCCGGTCGGAGACCGATCACAGCGGCTCAGGTCCAGTCACTGAAACAGACGCAGATTCAGTGCGTCTTTGCCCTGAGCTCGAAATCCGCGCCATTCCGCATACAAACGGGAGGAGAACTGATGAGGGTATCCTGTTTGCAGGAAAACCTGGCTAAAGGGCTCAGCGTTGTCGGGAGAGCGGTCTCGCCTCGTTCCACGTTGCCGGTGCTGGGCAACGTTTTACTCACCACTGACGGGGGCAGGCTGAAACTCTCTGCCACAAACCTGGAAATTGGCATCAGTTGCTGGATAGGTGCGAAGGTCGAAGAAGAAGGCGGCATAACTGTGCCAGCACGCACCTTTATTGACTTCGTCAATGCTCTGCCCCCTGAGCGGGTGGATATGGAATTGATCACGCGTACACAGACGCTCAACCTGCGCGCGGGGCGCAGCGAGGCCAACATCAAGGGAATTGACGCTGAGGAGTTCCCTGTCGTGCCGACTGATGAGGGGGGCATGCATTCCATCCCGGTCGAGGCGGAGGCATTGCGTTCCGCCATCGCACAGGTCGCATTTGCCGCTGCCACTGATGAGACCCGCCCGATCCTCACCGGTGTGCTGGTCAAATTTGAGGACACGAAGCTCACACTTGCAGCAGCGGACGGTTACCGTCTCTCAGTGCGCTCTATTGCGCTGTCCCACCCTGTCCCCGACCCGTTCAGCATCATCGTGCCAGCCCGCGCACTGGTTGAGCTGGGGCGTATCAGCGGCGAGCAGGAGGAGCCGATCCGTGTTTCCGTCACTCCCGCACGCAATCAGGTGCTCTTTCGGCTGACCGATATTGTGCTTGTCTCCCAACTGATTGACGGCAATTTCCCTGACTATCGTCAGATTATCCCTCGGGAGTGGACCACTCACACGGTGGTGGACACGGCTGCGTTTCTCAAAGCGTGCAAGGCAGCCCTCATCTTCGCCCGCGAGGCTGCTCACATCACCCGCCTGCATATCAAGCCAGGCAGTGAGCTTTCCCCAGGTCATATGGTCGTGTCGGCCACTTCAGCCGAAACCGGTGACGACGTAAGTGAACTTGATGCCACTATCGAGGGAGATGAGATCGAGATCGCTTTTAATGTCCGTTACCTGATTGATGTACTCTCGGTCATCAACACTCCCCAGGTAGCCTTGAACACAACCACACCTTCCAGCCCTGGCGTGATACGTCCGGTGGGGGATGTGGATTATACCCACGTGATTATGCCTATGCATCTGGGGCGCTGAGCGGGACCTGCAGCCCCGGACGCACAGGCCAGGTGAAGGTGTTGCACGGGGGATTTTGCCTCCTGTCGGATGGGGGTAATCGGGAGGAAGTAGCCTTGAATCTCGCCAATATGATTACTGCGCTCCGTTTTCCTCTGCTGGTGGGCATTGTGCTCCTGCTCTATTTCGGTGGCGCCGTGGGACAGGTGACAGCCGCGGTGCTCATCATCGCTCTGATTCTGATGGATTCGCTTGACGGCGTTGTCGCCAGGCGGCGTGATGAGCAAACTCTTATTGGCAGCGCTCTGGACGTGGCTGCCGATCGCGCTGTGGAGGTAGTGCTGTGGGTGGCATATGCCCATTTGAGACTGCTCCCGATCTTTATCCCCCTCACCGTGATTATCAGGGGCGCACTGACTGATTCGATCAGAAATGTGGCGTTGCAACATGGGGAGTCCGCCCACAGTATGATGCGCGCACCGTGGGCGCGCTGGCTGGTGGTCTCCAGTGTGATGCGCACAGGGTATGCTGTGGTCAAAGCGATCGCTTTCACATTGCTGGCCCTGGCGCTGGGCCTCAGATCCGGCCAGATAGAAGCCTGGCAGGCCTTTCTGGTTGCCGGCCAGTTCTTCTCATGGCTCTCTCTGGCGCTATGTCTGCTGCGCGGTTTGCCGGTGATCGTTGAGGCGCCGGCCATCTTCAAATCGGCGGAGTATAATCTTCCCGCTCCCTCTGTCTCCGTTGATTCCCCGATTCACTGACGCTCCTTGCATCAATGCGCCTGCAGGACATCACCAGCAGTGAAGTCGCGACCAGAATCGGCCTCTTCCTGGGCAGGTATATGCCGCGCCGGGTGGGTTACGCCCTGGCCCAATGTGCTGCTCATATCATTGCAGGCTGCCGTCCGAATATATACCACACTGTTCATGCGAATCTGCGGCAGGTGGTAGGACCGGAGATGAGGGAAGAAGCACTCCACGAGATGACACGCCAGGTTTTCTACCACGCCGGACAGTGTTATTATGATTTCTTTCACGCTGTTGGCCAGCCGCCGGAGAAGCGCGGCGGCATGATAGACATCCCGGAGTCCTTCTTTGAGCATGTGCGCGCAGAGGCGGCACGGGGGAGGGGCGTGCTTCTGCTGGGGATACACATGAGCAACTTTGACCTGATCTTCCCGGCCCTGGGAGCGCGCGGACTGCATGTGCAGGTACTATCTCTGGCGGACCCCGCGCCGGGTTTCAGGATTTTTAACCGGCTGCGAGGAGTCGGTGCACTGAGGATCACCCCGATCTCACCTGAATCGCTGCGTCAGGCCGTCAGGTTACTCAAAAGCGGGGGCATCGTGGCAACAGGGGTGGACCGTCCGATGCCGCAGGATCGGGAGCTGATTGAGTTTTTCGGGCGGCCGGCCTTTATGCCCCTTGGCCCGGCCCGGCTGGCAGTGATGACCGGCGCAGCCACCTTCGTGGGTGGTTGCTGTTACACACCGGACAGGGGATACGTGCTGCAATACACCGGCCCTCTTGAGTTCGCGTGTACCGGCGACAGGAATCAGGATATCCTGGCTGCCGCTCGTGGCATTGCAGCCGTCGTAGAAAACTACATACGCGCGCGGCCGGAACAGTGGATGATGTTCCATCCCGTCTGGCCCGAACCTTGAGCACAGATACGGAAAATTGCCAATGAATGGACAGGAGTTGATCAGACGGTATAGAACAGGAGAACGAAATTTTTCCGGAGCGGAACTGGAAAACATCAATCTGCCCGCATGCAGTCTGCGTGGCGCGGACCTGAGCGGAGCTAACCTGAGCAATGCATGCCTGCGGGGGGCCGACCTCCGTTACGCCAATCTCAGTGGCACCAAACTCACCAGCGCGGACCTGGTAGGGGCCGATCCCATCGGTGCCAACCTGCGCGAGGCCATCCTCACCGGCGCGGACCTGAGCGGCGCGGACCTGAGCGGCGCGGATTTGAGTTATGCCCTCCTGTTCCAGACCAGATTGCGCCGGGCGAAACTGAACGGCGCCAATCTGAGCGGCGCAGACCTCAGCGGCGCGGACCTCAGCGGTGCCGATCTGCGCGGCGCCAACCTTGCCCAGGCCATCCTGTTCAAGGCCAACCTCAGCCAGGCAGATCTCACAGACACCATGGTGAGTACGGCACAGCTTGCTGAGGCCAGCTCACTTGACGGCGCCATCCTGCCCCACGGCGATCATCACAACTGACCCATGTCCACAACAGACCTGATCCTGATACACGCCCCCACCGTCTACGATTTTCGTCGGCGGGCTACACTGTGGGGACCGATCAGCGACCTGGTGCCTTCCGAGCCGGTCTTCGATATGTACCCGCTGGGGTTCGCGACACTGGTCGCCTATCTGGAACAGGCCGGTTTCCGCACCAGGATAGCTAACCTGGCCGCGCGGATGGTACGCTCCCGCAGCTTTGACGTCGAGAAATTTATCTCCCGTACCCGGGCACACCTCTTCGGGATAGACCTCCATTGGTTGCCCCACGCCCACGGGGCTTTGGAAATCGCCCGTCTGGTCAAACTGTACCATCCTGGAGCTCCGGTCCTTTTCGGCGGCTTCTCCGCTTCGTATTTCCACGCAGAGCTGATCCGCTATCCTCAGGTGGATTACGTGCTGCGCGGCGACTCAACGGAAGAGCCGCTACGCCAGCTCCTGGAGTGCGTTGTCTCTTCACCTGGGATGCCCGACCCTTCAAAGCTTGCCTGCATCCCTAATCTGACCTGGAAGGACGCCAGCGGTCAGGTGCACATCAATCCCCAGTCCTACGTACCGGCAAATCTGGACCATCTGGAGATGGACTACCGGCAACTGGTGCGCTCCGTTGTGCGTGACCGGGACTTTCTGAACTACATACCGTTCAGCCACTGGATTGACTATCCCACAATGGCGGTACTGACTGTACGTGGTTGCAGCCATAACTGCGCCTATTGTGGAGGCTCCGCCTCTGCCTCGCGCCTGATCAGCGGGCGCACCGCCCCCGCCTACCGCTCCCCAGAGCGGCTGGCCGAGGATATGCACCGCATGTACGAGATCAGCCGGGGGCCAGCCTTCCTGCTCGGAGACATCCGGCAGGCGGGCATGGAGCATGCCCGCCGTTTCCTGCGCGCCGTACGCGGCTATCCCGGGCAGGGCATGCTCGAGATCTTCACTCCAATGGACCGGGAGTTTGCCCGCGAACTGGCTGAAGCGTTGCCCGGCTTCGTGATCGAGTTCTCGCCGGAATCCCACGACCCGGCCGTCCGGCGGGCGATCCACAAACACTTCTCCAACGAGGAGCTTGAGGAGACCATTGAGGCCTGTCTCGACGCCGGGTGCCGCCGCTTCGATCTGTTTTTTATGACCGGCCTGCCGTATCAAACAGCTCAATCGGTGCTTGACTCAGTGGCTTACTGCGAGAAGTTGGTGGAGCGTTTCGGGGATAAGCGTTTCATGCCCTTTATCGGGCCCCTGGCGCCTTTTGTGGACCCGGGCAGCCTTTTCTACGAGCAACCTGAGAAGTACGGGTATCGCATCCGTTATCGTACACTTGAGGAGCACAGACAGGCCCTCCTGGCCCCCACGTGGAAACATATCTTGAACTACGAGACGCACTGGATGAGCCGGGATGAACTGGCACGGGTGACATATGAGGCAGGCCGCCGTCTCAATGCGCTCAAGGCACGTTTCGGGCTGATCTCTCCCCAGATGGCCGCCGAGACAGAGCAGCGGATCGAGCGCGCTGTTACCCTGATGGCGCAAATAGATCAACTGGTGGCACGCTGCACACCTGAGGAGTTGGAGCAGGAACTGCTGGCGCTAAAGCCGCTCATTGACCGTGCCAATACCTCCACCGTTTGCGAGAAACGTGAACTCGACCTCCCCTTCGGTGTTACCGCGTTTAACCTTCCCAGCCTGATAAAAATGGGTGTGGTGCAGGTACTCAGCGATCTGGCCGTTTTTTTCCACCTATCAGCGGCTGAGAAACCAGTGGGCAATGGGGTACCCGTGAAGCAGGGTGATGGTCGCGCCGATGATGAGAAAGGGCCCGTAAGGGATGTGATCACGACGTCGGCGCACCCGGGTGATTAAGAGCAACAGGCTGACCCCGGCACCGACAAGCAGCGTCAGCACCAGCGCCTCGACGATAAGCGGGAATCCCGTGATCAGGCCGATAAAAGCGGCCAGTTTGATGTCCCCTCCCCCCAACGCACCGTCACCGAAAAGTCTGTTTCCTATCAATGCGGCGACCGAAAAGAAAGCGAAGCCGATCAGCCCGCCGCTCAAAGCGCTCCACCACGTCATCCCTGGAGTGAAAAAGCTGGCCAGGAAGGCGAGTATGATCGCCGGGTAAGTTACCCTGTTGAGGATCAGCCGGCGCTCGATATCGGTGACGAGGATAATGGCAAAGATAGCCCCATAGACCAGGCAGAGCACCAGTCTGAGATTCAGGTTTGCCCCCAGCACATCCCAGAGATAGACATAAGCTGTCGCCAGTCCCAGTTCAACCAACGGATAGCGCAGACGGAGCGGTGCACCGCAGTGAGGACAGTAAGCCCGCCTCACCAGAAACGAGGGCAGGGTCAACCATTGCCACCAGGGGCGTGCCCGCCCGCAGTAGGGGCAATAAGGCAGCGACACGTTCCGGTGGGCCGGCAACACGGTGGCCAGATGGTTTACCACCACGCCAGCCAGCAAGCCCAGGAGAAACAGGATCAGCATCGGAAACCAGGTCTGCACGATAACACCTTTCAGTTCTTGCTCGGGAATGACATACTGTCAGAGCACCTGCTGGTAGTTCCGGGATGTCCTGGCATCAATGCAGCGGGGGGATACCCTGTAAGGTACCGGTAAGGGAGTAACGTATCAGGTCTATGGCGCCCACCTGCACAATGCTGATGGTCAGGCCGATCAGCAACGGCCCGATGGCATCCTGCCAGGTATCCGCCGTATTCTCGCGGTGTACGATGAGCAACGCCAGCGTGGCATTGACGATGCTCAGCATAGTCAACACACCTGCTGCGCTCAGCAGGGCCAGGGGATAAAGCAAAAGCCGGTGTTGTGTGAGCACCAGGCCGACCAGACAGCCCTCTAAAAGCACCAGGACACCAAGCTCGGCCGGATTACGGATGGCACATTGATTGGATGGATGTCGCCACAGCGTCAGGTTAAAGGCCGGGTATACCAGTGCGCCAAGCACCAGTCCCTGTAAAGCACCTGTGCTCAGCCGTAGCCAGTTGCGCGGTTCGTACAGGTGAGGGCCGTTGACAAGCGTCATATAAGAGTTTAAGCCGTCACAGGCCCATATCAGAAAGAATCCGACCAGGAAGATGATCACCGAAGGTGAAGGGAAAGCAGCGGCCCGGTGACGGCGCAGGATAAACCCCTGTCCTGCCAGGCTGAGCAGCGCGCCGACGAAAGTGCCGGTGCAGCGAGCACAGAGCGGTAGTTGGCGTCCCGCGATGGCAAAAGAACGGGATGGAATACGATGGCATACCGCGTAGCCTACCAGGTCGAGCTTTGTCAGCAGACCATCGGGGGTAACGACAGCGAAAGTTATCAAGACCACCATCGCTGCCAGCACGACTGGCCAGCGACCGATCACGCCTTTGATGATTACGGAGAGCAGCGGGGGGCGATGGAAGGGCTGCATGCGGATCAGTGGATGGATGGGCGGCCTGAGGAACCGAACTCATTTTCCAGGATGGCCCAGATGTCTGCCCACAGGTGACGATCCGCAAAGCTGGTGCGAATCTCGTCCAGAGTGCGGTTAAAGGTGCGTTCGTTTGTCTCCCCCAGGATGGTGAGGATGGCATTGGCCACCCCAAAACAGATCTCGCGGTTGGCGCGATGCGCCCGATGTACCTGGCGCAGACGTGGGATATCCTCAGGGAGGCCGACCATAATCAGGCCGGCCACTCCATTGGCAACCAGTTCCTCATCCTTTGACTCCAGCCCTGCGCGCAAGAACGGGAGAGCCCGGTCATCTCCGAGACCGGCGAGGCTTAGCGCAGCGGTCGAGACGCACTCAGGATCATCCAGGTGCTCCTGGAGGAAGCGCCATACTGGCTCGCAGGCCCGTTTATCGCCGGTAGCTCCCAACAGCGAAACGACCTCCTCAAGCGCGTCCAGGGTCAGCGTCGGGTCATTCAACGCCTGCAGCAGCTCGTCCACAATGAACTCGCCCATGCGTCTGAGTATATCAAAGGCGCGATCATGAATCTCCTGTGAAGAAGTCCCCAGTTGAGAGATCAACTCGCGCGTCTGAGCACCGTACTTACGATATGCTCGCTCGGCCTGTGGCCTTCTGGCGCGACGCATCTCTGCTGCCGATTCCATTACTTTGCGGTTGGGCATCCTCTACTCTCCCATCATTTGCAGGATCAGTCGCCGCTCTCGGGGGCGGGTATCGAAGTCTATAAACACGATCTGTTGCCAGGTGCCCAAAGTGAGCTGCCTCCTGACAAATGGCACCGTCAGTGAAGGACCGATGATGGCTGCGCGTATGTGAGAGTGGCCGTTATCATCTCCCCACCTTAGATGGTGCTGGTAGTCCTGACCGGGGGGTGCAATTTTATCCAGCGCTCGTCTGAGATCGGCCAGAGCGCCGCTCTCGTACTCGATTGTGGTCAGACCACCGGTCGAGCCAGGGGAGAAGATGGTGACCGTCCCTGCTTGCAGACCGGATTCCCTCACCGCTTCGCTGACCTGCGCAGTGATATCCCGAATGTCACAGTTACCCTGGGTACGCAGTTGTAACTCCCTGGTAACTACCATGTCCTTCTCCGTATTATATCATAGCACACTTTCGCAAAATTTAACAGCAGGTGGCTATCCAGCGGTGCGGTGGCTGGAACCGGCAGGCCCAGACGCGAGGCTACAGAGGGCAAAGACGCAGGGGCAGAAACGAGTTTCTTGCGCTCCTTACCCTGAGCAGGCATAATATCCCCGTCCGAGGTAATTACCTGCCCGGCTGCCTGCCGCCGTGTGCCAAAATCGGCCTTTCCGGGCGCCTGCGCCGACGCGCCGGTCGGCGCAGGCAGGCCATTGGCCGCAGCAGAAGCGCAGCACGCTGCGCCCCTGACATAAGGCAGCCGATTTTAGAAGCAGCCCAAAGTGTAACCCAATTCCACGGAGAAAATGAACGGTCGAAGCGGCAGAATCAATCTATGTCAGATTGGGCAATCCTCCGGTGACAGGGACATGGCTGCAGACGAGCGCAGCTCTCGCAACCGGGTTAGCAGGCGGCTGTGGCGTGGTGTATTGCTATTTTTCACCACGGCTCTGGCGGCTATGCTGGCACTGATTGTCGCCCTCCTGTTGGGCTGGAACAGCCCCTCCCCCGCACGTCCTCCTGACCGCCGGTCAGCCGATTTGCCCCGGCGTCTCCGGGTTGCTCCTGGTACGATGGAGGCTATATTATTGCCCGGCTGCTCACCGGGTGACTTCACCGCCGAATTGGAAGCCCTCCCTGTTGCAGGTCCTGATTTCAACGGGTATGGGCTGATCTATCGCGCCCAGGATACCACCCGTTACTATGCATTCGCCGTGGGGAGCGACGGTTACTACAGTGTGTTGCGGCATGATGAAAATGAGACGGTGATGCTGGTGGAGTGGCAACAATTTCCTCATATCCGTAGGGGCCGGCAGCTCAACAGGCTGCGTGTGACGTGCGCCGGGCCGATTTGTCATTTCTACATCAACGAAGAGTATGCCACAGGCTTTGAGGATGCGACATGGCTGTATGGGGATATTGGCCTGTGGGCATACGCACCAGGAGACGCGGAGGTAACTGTGGAGTTCCTCGACATGAGGATTTGGGAAGCACAATGAACTGTTGAGCTCTGGTGATTACCCACCCTGACAGCGGCACGGTCGGGGACCGGCCAGCCTGACTTGACCGCGCATCGCGCAGCAGTATAATAAGCCTGCCTGTTCCCCTACAGTGCCAGTCCTGGCCCGGGGCAGTATCGCCGCGTCATTACGGCCCGGCCGATCTCCTGTGAGCTGATTCTCAGGCCCGATCCGAAAAACCGTACGAGCGGCATCCCTATGCAGCTTATACCGACGCATAGGGATGCATCGGTTACGTTTTTCGGATAGGCTTTTAGTGCGCTGTGGCCTATGCTGCGCTGCAGTGCCAGGAAAAAATCTTCACTGAGGAGGTGCTCAATGCGTTGGGAAGAGTTGACCGCTCCTGAGTTTGCCGCAGCAGTACGTGAGACAGGTGTGTGCGTGGTGGCAATGGGCGTCGTTGAGAGGCATAGCGATCACCTGCCGCTTGGGACCGACTATCTGGTGGGACACAAGATTGCCTGCCTGGCAGCCGAGAAAGAACCGGCCGTTGTCTTCCCACCCTTCTACTTCGGCCAGATTTACGAGGCCCGCTGCTTTCCCGGCACCATCACGATCAGGCCCACGCTTCTGCTCGAACTGCTGCAGGGCGTGCTCGACGAAATAGGCCGAAACGGCTTCCGCAAGATCGTGCTTTATAATGCCCATGGGGGAAACTCTCACCTGCTGGGTTTTCTGGCCCAGTCCGCCCTGTGGGAGGAAAAACCATATTCTCTGTACGTACCGCTCCAGAGAATGACGCCGGAGGGGGAAGCGGAGTGGGAGGCGGTACGCGAAACCTCATTCGGAGGCCACGCCTGTGAGTGGGAGACAAGTCTGGTACTCGGAACTTATCCGCACCTGGTGAAAATGGAGCGCGTGCCGGAGACGCCAGCTACCCCGCTCAGACGGATGGAACATTTGCCTCCCACGCTGACCGGCATCTGGTGGTACAGCGACTATCCCGACCATTACGCAGGCGACGCACGCCCGGCGAGTGTGGAGAAAGGGGAGCTGCTTGTGCGCCTGGAGTCCGATTATCTCGCCCGGTACATCGCTGCCGTGAAGGCTGATCAGGTAGTGCCGGCGCTGGAGCGGGAGTTCTTCGCCCGGGTCAGACAGTTGAGCGAGACCTGACCGCCATCATCAGCGCAAAGGTCACGACCATCATCACAAGCCCCCACGCATCAAAGATGATGAAGCGCTGGCCGGTCAGCACAAGGGGATCATGGCCGGGGGGCAGGGTAAGCCACAGCCAGGTTTCACCTGCCACTCCAATGGCCTGCTGCGCCATCACAATCAGGAAAAGCTGCCAGTAGCGTACGGGATGCCATATCACAAGCGGATAGGTGGCATTCCACATCAGAAAGAGAATCCCTATCCCCCGGATAAGCACTTCTCCAACCACTCCGGTGACTTCAAAGCCCGCTGTGTAAGCAGCGGGCTCAAATATAAAGGCCAGGGCGCAGCTAATGTTGCAGCAGAAGACTAGCGCCAGAACCAGGCGAGCGGCCCATAAAGTTACAAAGCGAACGTTCCATGATCGCATGACTCAGGCCTCGGATGTCTGCAGGTAACTGCTATGAGGCTGCGAGGCACTCTTCGCCTGCACACACTATCTTGGCCGATGGTCGGCCCGCGCCGACGCCGCGCACGCACTGCCCGGGGAGAACGATTTCAGTCGGCCTGGTTACTCTGCAGGGTAACTATTCAGGCGCTGACTGAAGTCAGCCTTCCTGGGCCTGCGGCCAACGGTCGGC